>Ga0169931_10005621_pt1 | contig 19057 bp, 17 predicted proteins | sample Kivu_15m_20L_FD_129675 | JGI IMG/M metagenome (GOLD analysis project Ga0169931, IMG submission 129675) | Freshwater microbial communities from Lake Kivu, Western Province, Rwanda to study Microbial Dark Matter (Phase II) - Kivu_15m_20L... | ecosystem: Environmental > Aquatic > Freshwater > Lake... | reverse complement strand
TCACCAGTTACATCCCAAGTACAAGTAGTTGTGTTGAAAGAAGCTGACTCGTAGCAAGCGATTTCAGGCTGAGCTGGCATTTCACCAGTTACATCCCACTGGCAAGTTTCGCCATTGAAAGAAGCTGATTCGTAGCAAGCGATTTCAGGCTGAGCTGGCATTTCACCAGTTACATCCCACTGGCAAGTTTCGCCATTGAAAGAAGCTGATTCGTAGCAAGCGATCTCCGGTTGAGCCGGCATATCACCAGTTACATCCCAGGTACAAGTAGTGGTGTTGAAAGAAGCTGACTCGTAGCAAGCGATTTCAGGCTGAGCTGGCATTTCACCAGTTACATCCCACTGGCAAGTTTCGCCATTGAAAGAAGCTGACTCGTAGCAAGCGATTTCAGGCTGAGCTGGCATATCACCGCTTACATCCCAAGAACAAGTAGATGTGTTGAAAGAAGCAGACTCATAGCAAGCGATTTCAGGCTGAGCCGGCATATCACCAGTTACATCCCAAGAACAAGTAGTTGTGTTGAAAGAAGCTGATTCGTAGCAAGCGATTTCAGGCTGAGCTGGCATATCACCAGTTACATCCCAGGCACAAGTTTCAGGATTGAAAGTAGCTGTTTGGTAACAGGCAACTTGCGGTTCTTCTGGTTGTGGAACAATCGTTAAATCAAGTGAATCCAGGTTAGGACAGCCGGCATTGTTCGTACTTTCAATTACGTAGATGCCCGATTGTGTGTAGTTGTTCCCCATCCATTCGAACGAAATACAAGCGGTTTGAGCTGTATAGCTCGATGTAGAGTTGTTTATGGTCAGGTTTAGATTGGCAATGGAATCACAGCCTGCGGCATTGGTTGTATTGAAAATGTAGGCACCTGAGCTGGTGTACATAGTTCCATTCCACAAATAAGAATCGCAAGCAATTTCGTTTGATATTGAGCTGCTACCTTCAAGTTTTGTGTAGTTGATTGTTAAAATACTATCACATCCTGCTGCGCTGATGAGTTGTTGTTGATAGGTCCCTGTAGAACTGTACACCTGTTGGTTAACAGTCACCGGTCCACAATCAGATATGTTCAATGTTTCGGTAGCATATCCTGCAACAACAGAAGCTCCGTCTGATACTTCATTCGCATTATCGGCTGTGGCAACAGCTGTATTGTTAAAATTCGCCGGAGGAACTCCAACGGTAGCGCGTACTTGAACGGTAGCAGTTTCGTTAGCTTCAAGATCTCCAACATTGAAGGTAAGGGTACTGCCCGAAATAGACGCGCCAGAAGGAATCGGAGCTACAAGCTGTAAGTTAGAAAAACCGTTGGGGAATACATCTGTTACTTGCACATTTATCGCATCATAATCGTATTCGCCACCTGTGTTAGTAACAGAAATAGTAAATACGACTTCTTCGCCTGAGCAAACGCCCGAAAGGTTAACGCTCTTTTCAATTTCGATTTCAGTTCCGCAAATCACATTAACAACCGCAGTAAGTTGTTCGGCAAGGTCTTCGAAGTTCCCTACCGAATAGTCATCGGTAAAAATGCTTCCGTTGTTGGCAAAATTGTCGTTCCCTGAAATTGCTTTAAGGTTGTCAACATTCAGGTCGCTTCCAACGCCAATTCCAAACATATGTTTTCCCTGAGCTTTAACTGCATTGGCAGCGGTAATGGCGCGACTTAGTGATGTGGAATTGCTGGTGCCGGCCTGAACACTTCCTCCGGAACAATTCCCATTATTTTGATTGTAAGCGGTTGGATTCCCATCGGTAAAGAACATCACAAGTTCACCTTCTGTAGCTTCAACTTCTTGCAAAGCATCCTCCCAGTTGGTCCATCCTGTACATGGATTGGCCGATACAGGGTCATAGCTTTGACCATTGTAAGAAGAAGTGAGATAACTCGTAAATCTTGAGATCAATGTGTTGTTTACCTCAGTTACCCCTAGATTAACGATATTCGCTTTGGTTGCAAATTCGATAATTCTAATTTTGGCCCCAGTATTATTTAAGGCCTGCAACATAGCCAAAGCACCAGCTTCTACTGCTGCTTCCTCAGAATTGTTAATTGAGCCCGATTCATCTAAAACGAAAATGATATCCAAATTGGGACAAAGTAAATCTGCCGGTAAATCGGGATTTGGAGCCGAGTTAGTAGATCTTTGTGCGGCACTTCGAACCTCGTAAAGCGAAGCCGCGAACTGTTTGGCGGTCATTCCTTCAGGCACATTCAAAATGTCTGGAGCGCTGAAAGTGGTCCCCACGGGCGAGACCTGTAAATTGGGGGTTTGGGTCCTGGATTGAGTTTTTCCCGGTCCTTGAGCAAGCAAACCGCCTGCCTCAGAGACCAGTAACAACACAAGACCTAATCTAAACATCCGGCTGAAGGCCGAAGCCGCCGAACGAAATAGATTGTTCTTTTTTGTAATTGTTCTCATAGAATTTATATTTGGTTAGGTTAAAAATTCAAGCAAAAGAATCCCTGAACACTTTGAATAAAGTGTTATAATGCAATGATTAACAGCATCTTGTGTTACTTTCTAAAAATCGGGATTGGTCTTAAATCAGGAGGTAAAAACAGTCGTAAAAGACCTCGCAAACAAGTGAAAATCGGAGTGCCGGATAATTTCATCATTGGTTAGGTTAAGATTAGGTATTGCGAATATACTTAAATCATGTAAGATTTGTTACGTTTTTTGTAATAAAATTTATGTAAACTTGAAGTTTATTATTATATAATACACATTATCAAATATATACAATTGTTGGTAATTGATCCTGTTTGTGCTTAAGCCTGTAATAAAATTGAAAAAGCGGGGAGTTTTCTCCCCGCTTTTAATCCGTAAAGGGTCAACGGACTTTGGCAAACAACCATTTGTTGCCATTACTGATTTGGCGCGAATCAATAACAGACCAAAGCTCGTTGATGCGATTGAAGCCTGTAAGGTGAAAATGTACATACCAGCACCGTGAAAAACACCCTGTTCATGGAACCAGGAGTAACGGTTAGGCATGAAGCCCCTTTAACTAATTCCGGGGTTCATCCTTAAACAAAGAGAATCAGGTCTTTTGTTTTTTCTTTTTGGCAGCCGGGAACAAAATATTGTTCAAAATAAGACGGTAACCCGGTGAGTTGGGATGCAGGTTTAAGTCTGTTGGCGGATCGCCGACTTTGTGTTCATAGTCTTCGGGGTCATGGCCGCCGTAAAATGTCCAAGTGCCTTTGCCGAATTCGCCGTGAATGTAGCGCACCTCGCCGGCGGCCTTGTTTTCGCCCATGATTAACACATTGCTTTTAACATGTTGTTTGACAAAAGCGGTGGTTTGTCCCATAAACCCTTTCACGATTTTTTCATGGTTTTGACAAAGCATGGTAGGCACGGGATCCCATTTTGCTGAAAACTCAAATAAAGCAAAATAGTCATCCTTTTCGGGAATACGCCTTGTTCTGGTTGCATCTATGCTTGAAAACTCATATTCCATGGGATTCGTGCTCAATATAAAGTCGGTAAAGGCAAAACAGTTGTTGTAATTGAGTTTCGCCTGAGCACCCGGATCTGCCGGATCACCATCAAACATGGTTTCACAAATATCGGTGCCATCGGCAGCCAGTGAAATATCATAGCTGTCGGTGGCCGAACACATTGCAAATAAGAAACCGCCGCCAATCGTGAAATCTCTAATTTTCTTTGCGACAGCAAGTTTTAATTCGGATACTTTCCTAAAACCAAGTTTATTTGCCAATGATTCGGCATTTCTTTGATTGTCCTGATACCATGCCTGGTTTCTGTAGGCGTACCAAAAGCGACCGTACTGTCCGGTGAAATCTTCGTGGTGAAGATGCAACCAGTCGTATAGCGGAAGCTTGTCTGTCATTATTTCCTCATCATATACTACATCATAAGGAATTTCTGCATAGGTAAGCGCGAGCGTAACGGCATCGTCCCAGGGTTGCTTGTCTTTTGGAGAGTAAACCGCAACTTTAGGAGCTTTTTCAAGTTTTACAGCATCCATATTCACTTCTGGTGAAGCAATTTCCATGAGAATGCTTTCTGCTTTCGCAGAAGGAATGATTTCATAAGACACGCCACGAATCAGACATTCGTTTTCTATGTCCTTAAACTGACCCACTAAAAAACTACCACCTCTGTAGTTCAGAAGCCAGTGCATTTCAACCTCATTTTGAAGAATCCAATATGCAATTCCGTATGCTTTGAGGTGATTTTGTTGTTTCCCATCCATAGGAATTAGCAGGGAAGCAGAAAATACCTGCGTCAATTGCAGCATGCACAGCAGGAACAGTAGGCGTTTTTTCATAATTCAGAAACGATCATTCATGAACGTTATTTTGTCGGAAGGGTTCGTTAAAAATCCATTTCTTCGGTATTCCATCCGCCGCTGCTTTGCGCAGGCGGATTATTCATCTTGGAGCCTACCGTTACAGTAGAAACATCATCAAAACTCGCATTGGGTTTTAAAGCAGAAGAACTGAACATTCCATTTTCATTCAAGTCGGTAAACTTGGCCAAATGTCCGATATATCTGAGTCGCGCAACATCCAGCGCTCCATTCCGGTGCTTCGCAATGTGGATTTCAGCAAGGCCCTGAAGCGAGTTGCCTGCTTCATCCTGATCAATCTGATAGTATTCGGGACGATAAATAAAAATAACCATATCGGCATCTTGTTCAATCGCACCCGATTCACGTAAGTCGCTCAGCTGAGGCACTTTAGATCCTCCACGTTGCTCTACGTTACGACTCAGCTGAGAAAGCGCAATCACCGGTATCTCGAGTTCCTTGGCAATTCCTTTCAACGATCGTGATATCTGGCTGATTTCCTGCTCTCGGCTTCCTCCTCCACGACTGTCGCTACCTGTGGTCATTAATTGAAGGTAATCAATAATAATCATTTGAATATCGTGATTGGCTTTCAGCCTTCTTGCTTTTGCACGAAGTTCAAAAATGGACAGGGCAGGGGTGTCGTCAATAAAAAGGGGAGCTTCTGTGAGTTCGCGAATTTTAGAATCCAGCTGATGCCATTCGTGCTGTTCAAGGTTCCCCTTTTTTAACTTTTCACCCGGAAGTTCGGTTTCTCCCGAAATTAAACGCATAACAAGTTGAATACTTGACATTTCGAGTGAAAAAACAGCTACCGGACGTTTAAAGTCAACGGCCGCATTTCGGGCAAGTGAAAGCACGAATGCCGTTTTACCCATACCGGGGCGTGCGGCAAGGATCACTAAATCTGATTTTTGCCAGCCTGAAGTAATCCTGTCCAATTGCGTAAATCCACTGGGTATCCCGCTTAAACCATCGGCTTGTTTACCGGCTTCTTCAATTTGTTTTTTTGCTGCCGATATCAAATCACTCATGCGTGCAAAATTTCGCTTGATGTTTCCTTCGGCAACAGCAAAAAGATTTTTTTCGGCACTATCAAGCAACTCCAGCGCATCAGTGCTTTCGTCGTAGGATTCGCGAATGATATCACTTGAAACACGAATGAGCTCACGCTGAATCTGCTTTTGATTCAAAATACGTGTGTGGTATTCTATATTGGCTGTTGAAGCAATCCGATTGGTAAGTGAGGTAACAAAATTGGCACCGCCAACCAAGTCGAGCTCGCCGGTCTTACGCAGTTGCTGAACCACGGTAAGAATATCAACCGGTTTGGAATCCGCAAATAAGTCCCTGATAATGGCAAATATCCTCTGGTGTTCGTCCTTGTAAAATGTTTCAACCCTCAGTGAATCAATCACATTGGATAATGCATCCCGGTCAAGCATCATGGCGCCAAGTACCGCTTCCTCCACATCAGTGGCCTGAGGAGGTAATTTGCCCATAATTTCGGTGTTTACATTTGGTGCGTTGCTTAGTATCTTTTTGCTGCGATTGGCCCGGGTGGTCGATGAATTGGTTTCCATAAGGAGACAAATATACCACCGATTAGGCCTTTTACAGGCCGATGTTCATAACTTGAATGGTCCAAAATATGAACAAGCCGACTTAGGTTTTTACGTGTTCTTCCAAATGCAGATTTCTGAGTTTAGGTGATAATCGGGTCAGGATGGCCGTAGTGAGTAAGGTCATACTTCCCCCAAAAATAACTGAAGGAACCAAACCAAGCAATCGGGCCGCCAGGCCGGATTCAAAGGCACCGATTTCATTCGACGATCCTATAAAAACCGAGTTTACTGCTGCCACACGACCACGCATTTCATCGGGTGTAAACAATTGGATAATGGTTGATCGAATGAGTACAGAAACACCGTCGAATATACCGGATAGAAATAAAAGTATAAATGACAACCAAAAAACTTCAGAAACTGCAAAACCGATGATGCTAAGGCCAAACAAAGACACGCAAACTAACAATATTTTGCCTGAGTTGCGCATGGGCGAATGCCGTGTAACCACCAGGGCTGTAATCACAGCTCCAATGGAAGGAGCGGCCCTGAGAATACCTAGACCTTCCGGACCTGTATTTAAAATCTGGTCGGCAAAAACGGGCAACAAGGCAACAGCTCCGCCAAAAAGAACCGCAAATAAATCGAGACTCAGGGCACCCAAAATGACTGGTTGTTTAAAAACAAAGCGGAGTCCGCTGGAAAGGCTTGTTAAAACTGCTTCTTTGTTCTGCCGGGCAGGAGGGAAGGCTTGCAAGCGAGAAAAGAAAAACAAAGCGATAATGCACAAGATTAGCACCGTAAGGTAAGTTTGGGTTTGGCCTCCAAAACCATAAATCAGTCCGCCTGCGGCGGGACCCGAAACGGCTGCAATTTGCCAGAACGAACTATTCCATGCGGCACCGTTAGCGTACAAATCTCTTTTAAGAATTTGAGGCAGGGTTGCCTGAATGGCCGGTCCGGCCAGGGCACGCGCTATTCCGGCAAGTGCAAAGGTGATGTAATAATAACTTTCGGGATGTTGCCTGGGCAACAAGCCTGGATTGATCGAAAAAAGCAGAAATAGCGTTGAACAAATCACAAATAAGCCTACCGACAACAGAATCATCTTTTTACGCACATAAATATCGGCCCAGTGGCCTGCAAACAAAACAAGTGAAAGAAAAGGAATGGCTTCTGAAAGTCCAATAAGTCCGAGGGCAAAAGGATCGCCGGTCAAATTATACACCTGCCAGCCCACGGCTACATATTGCATCTGCACCGACATGGTGAGGAAAAACCGAGCGGTTAGAAAACTTCTGAATGCCGGGACTTTCAAGGCAGCTGTGCCGCTGAGTGTATTGTTTGCCATTTTGCCTGCGAATCTCGTGATTCTATGGATGCTAAAGATTTTGTATTATGCCGATTAATTAACCATTGATCATTATGAAGGTTTTTACTCATATATCTAAAATTTCCGTACTCATTTTTTGCCTGCAATCATTTGTGGTAGCACCTGTTTGGGGACAAAGCCCGGAATCGGATGAAATAGTTCATGTAATTGAACAACAGGCAATAGCCTGGAATAACGCCGATATCGAAGGATTTATGAGTGCTTACTGGCGCAGCGACAGTCTGAAATTCATAGGTAAAAAAGGCTTAACCTACGGTTGGGATCAGGTATTGAATAATTATAAAAAAAGCTATCCCGGCAAAGCCGGGATGGGAACTTTACTGTTTGATAAAATTGAAATACAACAACTTAGCAAGGATCATGCTTTTGTGACCGGATCGTGGAATTTGTCATACACCGACCGCGATGCGCTAGGTGGCTGGTTTAGTTTGATTTTCAAAAAAATAAATGGCAAATGGTTAATTGTAGCCGACCATTCGAGTTGAAAACTTTTCATATTATTTGAAGCTTTCTTTGCAGCTTAATAGATATTATCAATTGATTTTTTGAAACCATATATCGGTTTTTGGGTATTATTGTCTGTTTTAAATGTCTTTTGAGTATGAAGAAAATCTTTTTGATAAGTACCTGTGTTTTAATTTCATTTGCTGCTCAATCACAACTGCTTCAATCATTTACTCAAGAAAACTGGATGAGCGACAATTGGCAGAATGCGAATCGCTCCTTGTATTTTTATGACTCTGCTGAAAACTTGTCGGGTTCTGAATATTACAGCTGGAACATGAACGATCAGGCCTTTGTTCTTTCGGTAATTGAAACCAATTACCGAAATGCAGAAGGACAACTGGACAGTGTTATTTTGAATACGCTTAGCTTCGCAACGGGGGAATTCAATCCTTCTTCAAGAATTGTATATCATTATAATTCTGACGGATTGTTGGATACTTTGATTTATTCATTTTACAGCAACGGGGCTTTTGCACCTTCAACTCTTACTACTTATCAATATAATGCAAATACATTTGCTATTGAAATTGTTTCTAGGCAATGGGATACCAATACGGCCCTTTGGGTTCCATTTTCGAAAGTAGAGTCAACACCCAATTTGAACGGACTCACCGATTTCAGTATCAATTTCACTTATTTGGTGGATACTCAGCAGTGGCTCGAAAGCAGCCGAAATATTTTTACATATACCGAAGCAGGTAAAATTGCTACACAGCTAACCGAATCATTCGCAGGTGGAGCTTGGATAAATTCTATACGTGTTAACAATGAGTACGATCAGCTCAACAACCTTATTCTTGAGCTGCGCGATAGTTGGAACAATGCAAACAGCGAATGGAGAAGCAATACCAGAACCAATTATACCAATACGAGTTTCAATAAGGTAGAGCAGTTTCTTTCTGAATTCTGGAGCAGTAACGAATGGGTGAATGGTCAGCGTGGTACTTACGTTTACTCCGAGCCTTCGGGACAAAAAAAAGTGAATAAAAAAGGGTTGTTGGTTTATCCAAATCCTTCGGAAACGGAATTCTATCTTATGGTGGATGAGCCCTCCGAAATTTATGTTTTCGATCCTCAGGGTAAATTAATGTCGTCGAATATGCAATTTACTGGAAATTCTGCGCTTCCTTGTGAGGGTCTCGCACCAGGTATTTACACATTAACAGTTCGAAATTCAAAGGGGCTTTCTACAACTAAATTGGTCAAGACCCGATAAAATTTCTAAGTCGTAAAAAAGCAAAATCCCGTTGTAAATTATTACACAGGGATTTTTAATTTTATAGATGCTTAAAAAGTGACCGCCAGACTTACTTTTTCGCCACTGCGGTTTACAATGACGGTAGTTGTTTGTCCCTTTTCAAATTTTCCTAAAGCTTTCATGTAATCCTGAATGTCTTTGATTTCCATGTCGCCCATATTAATAATAACATCGCCATCTTTCATACCCGCTTTTAAAGCAGGTTTATTGTCCAAAACAGCTTCTACTTTTAATCCATCGGTACCGCCAGCATAAGATGGCATAATGCCAAGAGTTACTTTAAAACTGGTAGAATTGTCCATGGAAGGATTTCTGGTTTTCAAAAATTCAAGTTTACGGTCGGTGGGTAGTTGCGCAATAACTCCCGAAATCACCAATAAAACGGCTTCTTCGCCGGCTGCATTAATTTTGTCAGCATCATCGCCGGGCTTATGATAATCGCTATGTGTGCCTGTAAAAAAATGCAAAACCGGAATCCCTTTGTTGTAAAACGAAGTATGATCAGATGGACCAACACCCGCTGAATCCATTTGAATTTCCATGGCAGCAGATTTAAACCTGGTTAACATCGACTTCCATTCAGGAGCTGTGCCAATGCCGCTGACTTCAAGCACGGGCTTGTCCTTTTTCAGCCTGCCTACCATGTCCATATTCATCATGCAGGTAATTGTTTCAAGCTGAATGCTTGGATGGTTTGCAAAATATTCAGAACCCAATAAGCCCAGTTCTTCTCCGGAAAAACAGATAAACAGGAAATTAAATTTCTCTTGTTCATTGTTGGTCGCAAAAAATCGGGCAAGTTCAATTACGCCGGCTGTACCCGAAGCATTGTCATCGGCGCCGTTGTGTATTTTGCCTTCGGCATGACCGTCAAGAGAATGCCCGTCTTCGCCTTTGCCTAAATGATCGTAATGAGCACCGATGACAACAGTGTAGGGTGCGCCATTGTCAAGAAATCCAATTACATTGTTGGCTTTGCCAGCCCGACCGGTTCCATGAGTTCCGGCTTTAAACTCAAATTCCTGTTTCCATGAGTTAGTTCCGGCACCCGGTTTCAAATTGTATTTAACAAACTGATTGATAATGTATTCAGCGGCCTTTTCTTCACCTTTGGTTCCGGTTCCCCGACCCTCAAGCTCATCGGAAGCCAGGTAATTGATATGTTTCTGAATGGTATCGGCATGAAACCAGTTTTGTGCCTGGGCATTCAAACCCAGAAACAGGGCTGCCAGTAAAATGTATACTATTTTCATATTTCGGGTATTAATCATTCCAGTCGGCAATAAATACGTTTGTGTCGCGTGTTCCTCCATTGTTTCGGTTCGAAGAAAATACTAGCTTTTTGCCATCAAACGAAAACATCGGGAAGGCATTGAAATTACTTTCAGTGGTAATTTGTTCCAGACCTGAGCCATCCAGATTGATCAGGTAAAGATTAAAATCATACCCGCGCTCACTGGCATGATTGGATGAGAAAATGATTTTTTTGCCTGAAGGATGAAAAAATGGAGCCCAATTGGCTTTGCCAAGATGTGTAATTTGTTTGAGCTCAGAACCATCGACGTTGCAGGTAAATATTTCCATTTTTGTAGGCGCCACAAGACCCTGTTTTAGCAATTCCTTGTATTCCTTAATTTCATCTTCGGTTTGCGGACGGGAAGCTCTGAAAACCAATTTCTTGCTATCAGGCGAAAAGAATGCTCCTCCATCGTACCCCAGGCCGGAAGTAATTTGTTTGACGTTGCTTCCATCAATATTCATTGTATACAGTTCCAAATCGCCTGAACGGTCAGAGGTGAATACAATCATTTTCCCATCGGGTGAAACGGTTGCTTCGGCATCGTATCCATTTTCATTGGTTAGTTGGTTTACAATATTGCCCTGCAAATCGGCCACGAAAATGTCGAAACTGCTGTAAATAGGCCATAAATACTTACCATCGGCACGGCGTTCAGGCGGTGGTGGGCATGTTTCTGAATCCACATGTGTGGAAGCATAAAGTATTTGTTTATTGCCAGGCATAAAATAAGAACAGGTAGTCCGTCCTTTTCCGGTGCTGATCAGGTTTTGCTGGGGAGTGCCCTCGTCGCTGGTGTGGATCATGTAAATTTGATCGCATGCAATACCGGCTTTTGGGTTAGTAACTTGCATGGAAAGCATAGCATTATCGAAACTAAAATAGGCTTCGGCATTATCGCCACCAAAAGTAAGCTGGCGAATATTGCTCAAATGTTTTTCTTGGGCTTCAACGACCGATAACTGAAAAAGGGCCGCAATAAATACAATCATTTTTTTCATGCGGCAAAAATAAGAGTTTCATCGGCCCGCAGGGCGAGAAATAAGTTGCTGCAAGAAATAAACAGATAACATGGCCAACATACCCGCCAAACCTACCACGGATCCAATAAACTCATGGCCCGGGTTTACAAACAGCATCAGGCCAGCGGCCGAAGCATTGATCATTCCATGAAAAGCAGCAGGCGCTAGAACAGAATTGCTATTGTTGCGCAGCCAATCCATGGGATAGGATAAAACCACACAAAACAAAACCATCATAAAGATCCCTGAAACAGGATGTTCCGGATAATTATGACCCATAAGTATTAATGGAGCATGCCAAAAACCCCAAACGATTCCAGTTGTTATAACACGCTGGTGCAAAGGCAGATGCGATAGTCTGTTGAACATCAAGCCTCTCCATCCAATTTCTTCGCCAAGCGAGAAAAGTAAATTAACTGTTGCACCTGCTACTACTGCTCCGGCAATAATAACTGCGAAGAGAACAGGTATGGATGGAATGTCAAGAGATTCCGGATCAATCTGACCTTGCGTCAGATCTTCGATTCTATTCAATAATCCTTCGTAGGTAAAATCTACTGATCCAAAGATTTCAGGACTCAACAACCAATTGCCAAGTAGCAAAATCAGGTAAAAAAATAAGATCCATAAGGGTAGCCAAAGTGGTGTCATCAACAACACATTCTTGCGTGCCGTTTTCCAGTTTACGCTTAGGTTATGCAAAGGCTCTTTGAGTATGTAACGAGAAACAATCCATGCAGCCAAAGCTGGGGCACTCATACAACCAACCGCAACAATCAGGCTTGCGTAGGTTGAGCCATATTCAAGGTCGGTCAGGTAAATCAGACCCGCCCAAAACCAGCAAAATGCAAATGCCAGAAGAACGAACAATAGAAGAGGCCTGTCCTTTATCATAGCTTAAAACGTTACCTGCATTCGCAGGTTAATGAGTCTGTTGGTGAGATAATTAGGAACTCCGTAAAGTCGGTTGGTCACGTCTTTAATCCATAAATACGAAACGGTGTTATTGATGCCCAGCAGGTTGAAGATTTCCAGACTGAGCGAAAATGTTTCGAGCTTGCTCAAGGGAGATCCCGGTTTTGGCCTACGGTCGGCCGATATAAAATGCTTGCTTACGCCGATATCCACCCTTCGGTAAGCAGGCATTCTAAGAGTATCGCGGAATCGGTTAAAATCGGGTGGACCAATGGGCAGCCTTGTTCCGAAAACCAAGGTGATTTGCATGGCAATGCTTTCGTTTTTAGGCAAGTAATCCTGAAAAAACAAGCTAAAATTAAATCGCTGATCGGTGGGCCTTGGAATAAATCCGGGTTCTTTTCTTACCGAATCAACCGCTTCGTTGTCAAAAGTGAATCCGGGAATAATTTTTTCTCCGGCAGCATTTATGTATTCGTAATAAAAGTCGTTTCTAATGTCTTCGCGGGTTTGCATGATGCTCATGGATGCCCAGCTTTGCACCCCTTTAACAAACTCGCCGTTCACTTTCATGTCCAGTCCGGCGGCGTAGCCGTCGGAGATATTATCGGCATAATACCTGATTCGAACATTATCAATTTCGTAAGGAACTAGGTTGCGCAATATTTTGTAATAGCCTTCGGCATAGAAGTTAAAGGGGCGATTCCATGCCTTGAAGGTGAAGTCAGCTCCAGCAATAAAATGCCAGCTGTCCTGTGCTTTCAGATTGGTGTTGATGGTGCCGTCAAATCTTCTAAGTTCACGATAAAATGGGGGTTGAGCATAATGTCCGGCAGCAGCGCGAAAGGTAATATCTCGTTGCCACGAAAGTGGCGACATAGAAAATACCAATCGGGGACTTACGATAAACTGCTCATTGAATGTCCAGTAATTGGCTCTTAATCCGCCCGTAAGGGCGAAATCGATGGAGTCGCGCCTCCATTGAAAACTTTCCTGAAAATAGCCTTGATACCGCATGGATGTAAATGCTGTATCGGCCCGAATGAACTGATCTAGAAAAATAGAGTCGGAGGGAAGGGTTGGAATGTTGAACCCTGCTGAATCCACCTGACGCCATTCGCGCAGCTCGTCCTGAATTCTTTCCTGCTGCGCACGGATTCCCCATTGCATAAAATGTTTTTCTTTTTCGAGGTAGCCTTTGTGCTCAACGTTATACACCTGATAATCAAGTCGGTTTCTCAAAAAAGTTTGATACGCACCAACACCCCTGTTAAAAGCCACATCACCAAAATTATCGTTGCCCAGGTCGCGTTCTAGTTCGTCAATGTAGTACTCGCCGGCCACATCAGATCGTTCGGTTTCGGCAGAATTGAAGCCTGAGGCAATCAATTTTAATTTTAATTTTTCGTTGGGTCTCCAGGTGGAAGTAATCGCTCCCATAGCAGTTCCAAAGCGGCTTTGGTCGCGGCCGTCGAAAAACACCCTAAGCTGCAGTGCCTGATTGATGGTGCCAAATTCGGTGCGCTGACTTTGAGGAAAAACGCGGTAATTGTTGACAGCATAATTGCTCAGGAAATCGATGTCCCAGTTGTCGCGAATATTGTACAATACATAAGCCTGAATATCAGTAAATGCAGGACGGTATTGGCCCTGAACATCCAAACTATTGAGCAGATATTGGGTGGTGCGATAGCGGGCTCCAATCATGCCTGACAGGCGGTAATTTTTTGTTGCACCTTCCAGTTGTAGATTTCCACCCAGGATACTGGCTTCGGCGTTTCCGGCAAATTTTCGGGGGCGCTTATAAGTTATGTCAAGTACTGACGACATTTTATCGCCGTATTTTGCTTCAAATCCTCCCGCTGAAAAGCGGAGATCCTGAACCATGGCAGGATTGGCGAAACTTAAACCTTCCTGCTGTCCAGAGCGAACCAGAAAAGGGCGATAAATCTCTACATCGTTTACATACACCAGGTTTTCGTCGTAGTTGCCTCCACGCACCGAGTATTGCGAACTCAATTCATTGTTTGAATAAACACCGGGTAAGGTTTTTAATGTCATTTCAATTCCGCCTCCGGGCCCCACAATGGTTCGGATTATTTTGGGATCTAATCGGGTTATTCCCAATTGCTGGTCAGCTTTGTCTATGACTTCAAATCCTGATATATCGGTTATTTTCTTGCTAAGAATTTTATTGAGATTTTTAGTTTGGCCCGGTTTTAATCGCACCTGCAAGGTGTCTGAAATAAATCCTGTGAGTCTGAAAACCAAATTATAATTGGTTTCAGGACTGAGTTCTATGGTATAGCGACCTTCGGCATCAGTACTTACCCCTCTTAAAATATCCTCTACCGGATACACCAGAACGCCGGAAAGCAAATTGCCTTGTTCGCCGGTGACTTTTCCGCTGACCGTTGATTTTTGAGCAAGCAAATTACCAGTAAATGAAATAAAAAGGAGGCCCGCAATTATTCTAAACATGTAATAGGCTTCTGGTTAATTCGATTTTTTCTTAAAATCACCACGTTTCCAGGCTTCAACAAATTTGGCCCAGGCAATAGGATTCATCAGGTTGTTCATAGGAATTTGACCGGCCTGATAAAGTCGGGTATTGTACTGGTTCATCGTGTTTTTATAATTCATAGAAGCATCCATAGGCATTTTCATAGCCATATTTACAAGCGTTTCCTGCTCCAGATTTTTACGGGCTCTTTCTAGGTCGTCATCCGGCACTGGTGCCGTGAGGAAGTATTCATAAATTTGTTCACGCGAAGGCCAGGCATAAATAACGGTTGTTGCCAGTTCAATGGTATCGCGGTTCATAACCTGAATAACCGAATACCTGCTTTCTGCCAGGTCTTCGGGTATGATATACTGGGCTTTCTGGTAGCCTACACTACTAAAATTGATGGTATCGCCCGCCTGGGCGACAAAAGAAAAGAATCCGTAATAATCGCTGATGGTTCCGTAATAGGAGTTTTTTACAGTCACGTTTGCGTATGGGATGGGCGACAAGCTATCGGCGCTCACAACCACGCCTGAAAACTGAATGACATTTCGCCTGGTGGTTTGCGCTGAAGCGTTGAAACTCAGCAGACCAAGCAATACGAGCAGATAAATTACTTTTTTCATATTTAATGATGGCAAAATACAATAAAAAAACGGCTCGTTCTTGTTGATTTCAGGCAAAGCATAAACAGGTTTCTGAACATAAATTAAACAAAACCTTTTTGTAGGTTCGCAGCATGCAAACGAAAAAAATCCTGCGTTGGTGTTTGTTGCGTCTAGGAATTATTGCAATTCTTTTTCTGACGATCTATTTTTTCAGGCGACCTGTAATGAGAGCAGCCGGGAATTATCTTATTTGTGAAGATGAAATTCAACAGGCAGAAGCCATTTTTGTCCTCAGTGGAGGACCGGCCGACCGCGCCGCAGAAGCTGCCCGGCTGTTGAAAAAAGGATGGGCCGCAGAGGTTGTTTGCACCGGAGAGTCTGTTCCATCACTTTTTGAAGTGATTGGTGATTCAACAGATGAAGCCGATTTATCCAGAATGGCACTTGAGCAAGAGGGGGTTCCCAAATCGCAAATTACGGTAGTCCACGAAGGAACCTCAACCCGCGAGGAAAGTCAAATCATCGCGGCTTATTGCAAAAGCCGCGGATGGAAAAAAATCATTGTTCTTTCTGATAAATTTCACACAAATCGCATCGATTACGCTTTTCGCAAAATGTTTGAAGAAGCAGGCATTGAAATGATTTTACGAGGCTCACCCAGCACTGCCTATAAGGAAGAGAACTGGTGGGCGAGCGAAACAGGCATGCTTATGGTGAACAATGAATACGTGAAACTTTTCTATTATTACCTTCACTATTAATTACAAGTCAAAGCCTACACCTATTTCTGGCAAAATTAGGTCAACGCCTTTTCGGCGGAAGATTTCGCGAGTTTTTTCATGGTCAATTTTTATGTAGGGAAAGGTATCGTAATGCATGCCAATGACCGTGCTGGTTCCGAGTAATCTGGCTGCATTCGCAGCCGATTCGGCATCCATGGTAAAATTATCGCCGATGGGCAGAAATGAAAAATCGGGGCGATGTTTTTCGCTAATCAGGCTCATGTCGCTAAACAAATCGGTATCGCCGGCAAAATAGCAGGTTTGATTGCCTAGTTTTACGACAATGCCATTGGGATTTCCTGCATATCTGCCATCGGGAAAACTGCTTGAATGCAAGGCTGGGGTTAAGCTTATTTTGCCCCAGGCAGTGGTTGTACTACCTCCGGTATTCAAGGGATGACCGTTTTTACACCCTTTTGCTTCCAGCCAACTTACAATTTCCCAATTACTAAAAAAAGTAGCTTCGGATGATTTTATAATATCCTCAGCGTCAGCAATATGATCCATGTGTCCATGTGAAATGGCAACCACATTAGGTTTAATTTCATCAAATATGATGGAAGCAGCTAAAGGATTGGGACGAATAAAGGGGTCAAACAGTATTTTTGCACCCGATGATTCAATTTGAAAACAAGAATGACCAAAATAGGTTATATGCATATCAATTTCATTTTGGGTCTAAAATACAAATACAATAATGATCTCCGTAATATCAGCAACGAATCGTCACTTAAGTTTAACAAAAAGTGTTTCCGAAACCTATCTGCACTTGCTTGAACAGGATGGCGTACCTGTTAAGTTTCATCACCTCGAAGATGTTCCCGGTGAGTTTGTTAACGACGGTATGTATCGCAAACCTGCACATGGTCTGCGCGATTTTGGACACGAAATATTCGGCTCATCAGACAACCTTATTTTAGTTATGCCGGAATACAACGGCAGCTTTCCCGGGGTGCTCAAGCTGATTATAGATGCCTGCAATCCGGATATTTTTAAAGCAAAACGGTTTGCTTTAGTTGGTGTGGCATCAGGTCGTGCAGGTAACCTGCGTGGCATGGATCACATGACCGATATTTTGCATTACCTGAAAGCCGAAGTGTATTCGCAAAAACTTCCCATTAGTCAGATTCGGAATTTGATTGATGATACCTATAAAATAAATCACTTGCCAACCCTGGAAGCCCTGAATGGGCATAAAAACGGTTTTCTGGAATTTATAGGACGCTTTTCACAGGTTCGCTGACCTGCCAAGATCACCTCCTTGGGGGAGTTTGTCAAAAAATAACACAAACATTCAAAATTTCATTTTGAGTTTACTGGCGTAATTCTATATTTGGTTCCTACCAAAATGGAATTTATGGAACAGTTATTTACGCACTCTCCCCAAGTATTAATGTTTGTAAGGATTGGCTTTGCAGCCTTTTTTGCAATCCTGTTTATTCAATCGGGATCCGACAAAGTGATTAATTTTCGAGAAAACATGAGTTATATTGTGGCTCACTTTTCAAAAACGACCTTGAGTGGTTTGGCTCCGGTACTTTTTATTTTACTCACTCTTTCTGAAGTGCTGGCCGGATTGGTTTCGGGCTATGGAATTGTGGAATTGATTATTCACCAAAGCCAACAAGTGGCCCAAGTAGGCGCCTTGTTTTCAATGCTTTCGCTTTTGTTCGTGTTTTTTGGACAAAGAATAGCCAAGGACTACGGAGGAGCTTCCGGTCTTACTGGTTATTTTTTGGTGAGTGTACTGGCCGTATATGTTCTTTCCTAGATCAATCCTATTTGTCCAGGTCGTCAAATTCTACATTTGACCATTTTGAGGCAGAGCTAGATTCCTCTTGCTTGATGGGCGCTTCGGATACTGCTCCGCCGTTGTGTTCGGAAATAAAATTCACAGCTTCATTGAGACCTTCGGCAAACTTTTCAAAATCCTCTTTGTAAAGGAAGATTTTATGTTTTTCGTAAAAGAAGGTTCCATCATCTCTGAAACGCTTCTTGCTTTCAGTAATAGTTAAATAAAGATCCTCTCCGCGTGTGCTTTTTACATCGAAAAAGTAAGTTCTTTTACCTGCTCTAACAGGTTTGGAATAAATTTCCTCGCGATCGTTCTGCTCGTTAAAATCCATGTAACGTATTGTGTATAGTTTGTGTAGGTAGCAAGGCAAATTTATTCAAAATTCCTTTGAAACAAGAAATATTTCCAAATAGAACAAAAAACCATCTCTATAGATTGAATGAAGGGCCTTGTTAATAGGATTCTTTAGCTTTGCCTAAAATACGTTTACATGGTTGTTTACCCATCAGATATTAGCACCGGTCGCCTTCATGCACTAATGCTTGGAGCTGTTAGCCCACGCCCCATTGCCTTTGCAAGTACCGTTGATTCCAAGGGACAGGTCAATTTAAGTCCTTTTAGTTTTTTCAATGCCTTCGGTTCCAACCCGCCCACCCTCATTTTTTCACCGGCCCGGCGGGTGCGTGATAATACCATCAAGCATACGCTTGAGAATGTGCTTGAAGTGCCTGAGGTAGTGATCAATATGGTTGATTATGCCATGGTGAACCAAATGTCGCTGGCCAGTACCGAATACCCCAAAGGGGTTAATGAATTTGAAAAAGCGGGATTCACGCAGGTTGCTTCTGATAAAATATGTCCACCAAGGGTGTTGGAATCGCCTGTAGCGATGGAATGTGTTGTTAAACAAGTTATTTCGCTGGGCGACAAGGGAGGTGCAGGCAATTTAATTGTATGTGAAATTGTGGCCATGCACATTCGAGAAGATTTGGTGGATGAACAAGGAGGTATCGATCAGCAAAAAATTGATCTTGTAGCTCGCATGGGAGGCAACTGGTATTGCAGGGCACATGGCGAAGCTTTGTT
>Ga0169931_10005620_pt1 | contig 19060 bp, 18 predicted proteins | sample Kivu_15m_20L_FD_129675 | JGI IMG/M metagenome (GOLD analysis project Ga0169931, IMG submission 129675) | Freshwater microbial communities from Lake Kivu, Western Province, Rwanda to study Microbial Dark Matter (Phase II) - Kivu_15m_20L... | ecosystem: Environmental > Aquatic > Freshwater > Lake... | reverse complement strand
TGCGTGATGTCGGCCTTGCGCGCCTGCGCCTGGGGCGAGAGCAGGAAGTTGGCCGTCACCAGCGCCCCGGCCTGGGCCGGGGCGTTGTAGGGGATCGCGACGAAGTGCGTGTTGCCGATGGTGCCCCGGGCGAACTGCCAGCTCGTCACCGTGGCCGGCAGGCGCCGGGCGGCGATCTCGTTGGCCGCTTCGTTGGGGTTGAAGGTCAGGGCCAGCAGCAACTCGCCGTCGGCCATCATCTGGCGGACGGCACCGGCGTTCTGCGGGAACTGCCTGCCGCCGCGCCACAGGTGCGGGTGCAGGACGTCAAGATAGCGCCACAGCGGCGCGGTGACGGCTGGGAAGGCCTCAGGGCTGTAAGGGCGGGCCAGCGCGGCGACCTCCGGCGTGTGCTCGAGCAGCACCTGCTTGACGAAGGTGGTGCCGTGAAAGGCCGGCGGTCGCGGGTAGCTGATGCGCCCCGGCTGCTGCCGCGCCAGGGCCAGCAGTTCGACCGTGTTCTGGGGCGGCTGCGGCAGACGCCGGCTGTCCGCGAAGAAGGTCAACTGGGCCATGCCCCAGGGCGACTCCAGCCCGTCGGTGGGCACCGAGAAATCCTCCAGCGTCGTGGGCTTGCCCACGGTGTCCACGTAGCGGAAGTTCGGCAGCGATGGCGCGAAGGGCGGGCCCAGCAGGCCCTCGCGCTTCATGGCCGCGAAGTTCTCGCCGTTGATCCAGACCAGGTCCACCGTGCCTTCGGCCGCCCCGCGCCCCGCGGCCTTCTCGGCGCGGACACGCTTGACCACATCCGCCGCGTCGTTGATCTTGACGTGACGCAGCTTCACGCCGTGGCGCTGCTGAAGTTCACCGGCCACCCACTGGATGTAGGCGTTGATCTGCTCGCTGCCAGCCCAGGCGTTGAAATGCACGGTCTGCCCACGGGCGGCAGCCTCGACCGCCGCCCAGTCGGCGCCGGGGGCTTGCGCCCCGGCGGGCCCGGCCGACAGCGCGGCACCCGATCCCAGCAGCGCGAACAGACGACGGCGTGTGAGCAAGGGCAGGCAGGGGTTCAAGGTGAAGCTCCTTCGCAGGGTGAACGGGAGGTGCCTGGCGAGTCTTGGGGCCGGCATCGGGTGGCCGGTGATGGAGGGGCTTGGCCGACGTGAGTTCCGGGAACCCCCCGCTTGGCCGCTCGTCCACTGCCCGGATTCTTCACGCTTCCTGCAACAGACGCTCAACGCCCTTGCGGGTTTGGCGCGTGGCCGTATCGGCCCGGCGACTGCCGGGCTGGGCATCTCGCGCAAGAGGCCGTGGGGGTAATGCCTTGGTCATCGGCTGGGCACGGTGGAATGATCGAGCGGGCCCCATGAACCCCACCGCCCTCGCCTGCACCGCCCTGCTCGGCCTGGTCGGCCTGGTCGTCGCGGCCACGGCCTGCCGCATGGTGCTGGTCATCGGCCTCGTAGCGTTCACCCGCATGGACCGACCCAACCCGGTGCGCTTCGTCGGCGCGCTCGGCGCCTATGTCGCGGGGCTGGCACTGTACGGGGCGCTGTTCGTGGGGTGAGACCGTCGCCGCACTGCCACCCCGCCGACGGGGGCCGGATCAGTGCTGATGCACCACCAGCACCGCGCCCTCGAGCCCGAGATGGAAATCGGTGGACCAGCAGGTCGACACCCTGCGAGCGCGCATCAGGTGCAAGCCGGCTGCATCGGCCATGGTCAGGTCCTGATCGGGAAACCGGCGCAGCGTCTACGCCGCTGCGGTCTGCTCCTCAGGGCCGCACGGGCAGATCTCCAGCGGCGTGAGACATTCGATGAAGGAGAGGAACTGCAAAGCCCGCGTTCGGTCGTAGCGCCGCAGGAACCAGGCATGGCCTTCTGCAATGACCAGCGGTGTGGTCAGCAACTTGGGCGGCAGAGCGAACAGCCGACTGAACAGCGCGTGGTGCGTGTCCGACCGGTCGAGGAAAGCGATGAAGGCCGAGGTATCGACGTAGGCCTCAGGGTTTGCCGCCATAAACGACCTCGTCGACGTGTTGGCTCGATCGAGGGTCACCGGTCTCGACCAGACCGGCGTAGCGCATCCAGGGTCGGGCGCTGTCGGCCGGGATCACCGTGCGCAAGGAGCGCCGCAACAACTCCGCCAGCGAGATGCCCAGCCGCTGCGCCTCGCGCTTCGCAGCGGCGTACTCTTCCTCGGTCAGACTGATCTGCGTACGAATCATGATCACAACCCCCACGGCACGTTATCACGCCAGCACGCTCCGGGCCGCGCAGGCGAACGCGTGAAGGCCGGGGCTCGAGCCACACCTCGGCGGCACGCTGGTGTCTGGGCTGCCGTTCCAGGGCGGCGGCTTGACTTGGACGCTCGCGAGCGCGGCCTGCCGCAGGCTGCTGGTCATCGGCCTGGTCGCGTTCGCCCGCATGGACCGGCCCAACCCGGTGCGCTTCGTCGGCGCGCTCGGCACCTATGTCACGGGGCTGGGGCTGGGCGGGGCGGTGTTCGTGGGGTGAGTCGCAAGCGGCACGGGCGGTTTGAGGCCATGTGTCGACCACCTCCTATACTTCCAATCGTCATCGGGGAGTAGCCGCCCTGCCGCGCGCAGGGGCCCGCGTCAACACACTTGGCCGTCACGGCCGTGGTGCGGGCAGCTCCGCAGCCTGGCAAGACCTTTGACCATGTCGCCTCCGGGTCGGGCCGGGGTTGCGCCGTGGTCATCGTCGGTCGACCGGCCCGTGGGAGTTCGCATTGGAAGCCTTCCTCATCTCCACCGGGGTCGTCGCCCTCGGCGAGATCGGCGACAAGACGCAGTTGCTGGCCATCGTGCTGGCCGCCACCTTCCGCCGCCCCTGGCCCATCGTCGCGGGCATCCTCGTGGCCACGCTGGCCAACCATGCCGCCGCCGGCGCGGTCGGGGGCTGGGTGGCCGCGATGCTCGGGCCGCAGGTGCTGCGCTGGGTCATCGGCCTGTCCTTCCTGGCGATGGCCGTGTGGATGCTGGTGCCCGACAAGATCGACGACGACAAGGCGGGCCGCGCGAGACGCTTCGGGGTCTTCGGCACGACGGTCGTCGCCTTCTTCCTGGCGGAGATGGGCGACAAGACGCAGATCGCCACCGTCGCGCTGGCCGCACGCTACACCGACGTGGTCCAGGTGGTGCTGGGCACGACGCTGGGCATGATGCTGGCCAATGTGCCGGCGGTCTTCCTGGGCGACAAGATCGCGCAGAAGGTGTCGATGCGCCTGGTCCACGGCATCGCAGCGGCGCTCTTCGCCGTGCTGGGGGTGCTGACGCTGCTCAACATCGGACAACTGCTGCCAGGGTGAAGCGGGCGGCGCGCGGCGCCTGTGGTTGCGGTCGGCTAGACTTGAATCGTGAAGTTTGTGCTGCGTTCATTGCTGACCTGGGTCCTCGCGATCGCCTTGCCGTTGCAGGCGATGGCCGCCCCGCTGCGCGCGGCCTGCGGCCAGATGCACGGGCTTCATGCCGCAGCGGGGACGACACCACGGGACATCGCGGCGGCCGCGGGGCACCAGGGACTCCAGACGCAACAAGCGAACCAGGCGCATCGGACCCATCAGACACTTGAGGTCGTTCAGGCGTTTCAGGCGCATCCGACGCATCAGCTACATCAGGCACATCCGACGCATCGATCCCATCAGGATCCTGATGCGCACCAGCATGCGGCCGATGCGTCAGGCCCTCACCAGGCCGACCCGTTCGTCACGAACCATGCCCCTGGCCCGACAGACCTGTCCGCCTCGGCGGACGACGCCCAGCGCGTCGGACATGCCTGCAGCGCCTGTGCGGCCTGCTGCATGATGCAGGCCTTGACCTTCAGCCGGGAATGGCACCCTCATGCCACCGGCACCAGCGCCCACGCGCAGGCCGACAGGGACCGGCTCCCGGCACCCGCGGCCGACCGGCTCGAGCGACCTCCCCGACTGCACATCGCCTGACGCGACGGCGGGCCGCGGCCTGCACGCGGGCGGCCATGGTGTCCGGGCGCGCTGCGCTCGCAGCCTGACGTACCGATCCCGGAGACCCGGGCAGACCGCGCCGCTTGACGTCGGGCTCCGCCCGGACCCTCGGACGCTTCGGTCCAGGGGCAGTCTGCCGGACACCCGGCGGCGCCCACCCATACCGACCCGCAGGCCCACAGGCGTCAGGCACACCGCCGATCGACGTGTCTTCCGCGATCCACCGCTCGAGCCCCTCAGGGCCCGTGACGTACCGAATCCCACAGGAGGTGCCTGCCATGGCACGGATCCCGAGAACTTTCCTGACCGCCGCCTGCGCAGGCGGGCTGCTCGCTGCGGCAGCAGCAGCCGGCGCGCAGACGTCAGGCCGCAGCCCGGACCGGCCCGACCCGCTGGACCCGAACGCGTCGGTGCCCGCCTACACGTTCACGTCCAGCCTGGGCAGCTACCGCGGCTGGGACGACAGCCCGCCGCTGTCATGGCGCCAGGCCAACGACGATGTCACCCGCATCGGCGGCTGGCGCACCTATCTGCGCCAGGCCCAGGCGCCCGATGCCGAGCCCGGCGCGGCGGACAAGGCCCCAGCGGGTGCACCCGCAGCGGGATCGCCCGCAGCGAACGCAGCGAACACACCATCCGCGCCGACAAGCCCTGACGCCGCCCAGCCGCCGAAGGCCGGGCACGGCGGCCACCGCCATTGAGGAGCGGCGATGACACAACCGATCACAGCGCATACCGCACCGATGACGGCGACGATCGCGCAGGCCCGCGAGCCGATGCTGGGCGCGCCGCGTGACATCCCGGCGCGGGAGATGGCGTCCCGCGTCGCCCGGCTGGCCGGCGTCCTCGCCGCGCTGGCGCTGGGCGCCTGCGCCTCGCCCGACCCCGACGGCACCTTCGACGCGATGCGCCAGAGCGCCGGGCCGCATCTGGGCGCGGGGGTCGAGCTCGCCTGGGCGCGCGAGCCGGCGGCGCAGCAACGCATCGACGAGCGCGTGGCGACGCTGCTGTCGCAGCCGCTGGGCCGGGAGGAGGCGGTGCAGGTGGCGCTGCTGAACAACCGCGGCCTGCAGGCGGCCTTCGCCGAGCTCGGCCTCACCGACGCCCAGGTCGCGCAGGCCGGGCGTCTGCCGAACCCCGGCTTCAGCTTCGGCCGCGTCACACGGGGCGACGAAGTCGAGCTCGAACGCGGGCTGCACCTGGACCTGGCCCGCCTGCTGGTGCTGCCGCTGATCCGCCAGCAGGAGGCCCGTCGCCTGGCGCAGGTGCAGGCGCAGGTGGCGATGCAGGTCTTGGCGCTGGCCGCCGACACCCGCAAGGCCTGGGTCGAGGCCGTGGCAGCGCGCGAATCGGCCCGCTACGCCGACCAGGTGATGCAGGCGGCGCAGGCCGGCGCCGAACTGGCCCGGCGGATGGCGCAGGTGGGCAACTTCAACACCCTGCAGCGTGCGCGCGAGCAGATGTTCCACGCCGAGGCGGCGCAGAACCTGGCGCGCGCGCAGCAGCAGGCGCACGCCACGCGCGAGCGGCTGACGCGGCTGCTGGGCCTGTGGGGCGAGCAGACGCGGTTCACCCTGCCCGAGCGGCTGCCCGACCTGCCGGCGCAGCCGCGCGAGTTGCCCGACCTCGAGCGCCTGGCGCTGTCGCAGCGGCTGGACGTCGCCGCCGCGCGCGCCAGCGTCGAGCAGACGGCCCGCCACCTCGGGCTGACCCGCAGCACCCGGCTGGTCAACGTCCTGGAGCTTGGCGCCATGCGCAACAGCTCCAACGAAGCGCCGACGCAGAAGGGCTGGGAGGTGGGGCTGGAGCTGCCACTGTTCGACTGGGGTACCGCGCGCGTGGCGCAGGCGCAGGCGGTGTACATGCAGGCCGTGCACCGCGCCGCCGACACCGCCATCCAGGCGCGCTCCGAGGTGCGCGAGGCCTACGGCGCCTACCGCACCGCCTGGGACATCGCGCGCCACCAGCGTGAGGAAGTGGTGCCGCTGGCCACGCGCATCTCCGAGGAGAACCTGCTGCGCTACAACGGCATGCTCATCGGCGTCTTCGACCTGCTGGCCGACGCGCGCGCGCAGATCGCCAGCGTGCACGGCGCCATCCAGTCGCTGCGCGAGTTCTGGATCGCCCAGGCCGAGCTCGACATGGCCCTGGTCGGCAAGCCCAGCCTCACCGCGGCCTCCGGCCCCGCGATCGCTGCTGGCGGCGGCGTCGCCGGCGCCGGCCACTGAGAGCCTGAGCCGCCCTCATCCACACAGGACACAGGAGAACCCCCATGGTTTCCCGCAGACATTTCCTGGGCGGCGCCGGCGTGACGGCCGCCGCCGTCAGCGCCAGCGCGGTCAGCAAGGTCGCGATGGCGGCGTTGCCCGAGCCGGTGATCCAGACCCGGCCCGACACGATGCCGCCGCTGGAGCCGCCAGACGGCCGGCCCTACCGACCCGTGGTCACCCTCAACGGCTGGACCCTGCCCTGGCGCATGCGCGACGGGGTCAAGGAGTTCCACCTGGTGGCCGAGCCCGTGGTGCGGGAGATGGCGCCCGGCTTCAAGGCACACCTGTGGGGCTACAACGGCCAGAGTCCCGGCCCGACGATCGAGGTCGTCGAAGGCGACCGCGTGCGCCTGTTCGTCACCAACCGCCTGGGCGAGCTCACCAGCATCCACTGGCATGGCCAGCGCCTGCCCAACGGCATGGACGGCGTCACCGGCCTGAACCAGCCCGGCATCCCGCCGGGCAAGACCTTCGTCTACGAGTTCGAGGCACGCCGCCCCGGCACCTTCATGTACCACCCGCATGCCGACGAGATGGTGCAGATGGCCATGGGCATGATGGGCTTCTGGGTCACGCACCCGAAGGCGCCGCACCCGCTGATCGACGAGGTCGACCGCGACTTCTGCTTCCTGCTGGCCAGCTACGACATCGACCCGGGCAGCGCGACGCCGAAGATCATGACGATGCTGGACTTCAACCTGTGGGCCTGGAACTCGCGCATCTTCCCCGGCATCGATCCGCTGGTGGTGCGGCACATGGACAAGGTGCGCATCCGCGTGGGCAACCTGACGATGACCAACCACCCCATCCACCTGCACGGTCACGAATTCCTGGTGACGGGCACCGACGGCGGGCCCACGCCGCTGGCCACCCGGCGCTACGAGGTGACCGAGGACGTCGCCGTCGGCCAGATGCGCCAGCTCGAGTTCCTGGCCGACGAGGAGGGCGATTGGGCCTTCCACTGCCACAAGAGCCACCACACCATGAACGCCATGGGCCACGACGTGCCGACGATGATCGGCGTGGACCATTCCGGGGTCGCGCGCCAGATCACCAAGCTCATCCCCGACTACATGGTCATGGGCGAGCGCGGGATGAAGGACATGACCGAGATGGAGATGCCGCTGCCCGACAACACCGCGCCGATGATGGCCGGCCAGGGCCCCTTCGGCGCGGTCGGCATGGGCGGCATGTTCAGCGTCGTCAAGGTGCGTCGCGACCAGAAACCCGGCGACTACGGCGACCCGGGTTGGTACAAGCATCCGCCGGGCACCGTGGCATACGAGTGGACGGGCGCGCTGCCCGAGCCGGCGCGCAGCGACGCTGGTGGCGGCGTATCGATGCCCGCGCTGGCGCGTGCGCCCACGGGTGAGGTGGAAGTTCGCGTGCGCAAGCCCGGGTCGGGTTCAGGCGGCCACGCAGGCCACTGAAGAGCCTGACCCATCCACCCCGACGCCACGACATCCTCCACGACGAAGGAAACACCATGAAACCACCAAGCACCCTCACGCAGCCAGGAAGACGGCTGACCCTGCTGCTGTCACTGCCCGTCCTGGGCACCCTGGCTACCCTAGGTGCGGCCCTGATCGGCACACCGCGCGCCGCCCGGGCACACGGCAGCGAGTCACATGCCAAGCGTGCGTCGACCCTGCCGCCCGAGCAGAAGGACTGGGGCATCGCCGGGCCCCCCGGCCAGGCGCGCCGCACCGTCGAGGTCCGCATGGACGACGCGATGCGCTTCACACCCGCGCGCATCGAGGTGACGCTCGGCGAAACGGTGCGCTTTCGGGTGCGCAACGCGGGCAAGGTCATGCACGAATTCGTCATCGGCACGCGCCAGGAGAACGAGGAGCACGCGCGCCTGATGGTGAAGTTCCCGAACATGGAGCACGACGAGCCCTGGATGGCCCACGTGCCGCCCGGCCGCACGGGCGAGATCGTCTGGACCTTCAACCGCGCCGGCACCTTCGAGTTCGCCTGCCTGATCGCCGGGCACTACCAGGCCGGCATGGTTGGCACGATCGTCGTGCGGGGGTCGTAGCAGCCATCCATGCGGCTGAGGCCGTCCCCCTTTGCACCCGGTGCGATGCAATCTCATGGCACCAATGACCCATGGCCTGAGAGCCTGAGGCACCCGACCTCCCCCTTTCTCCACCCCTGCCAACCGGAGACCCTGATGAAACCCAAGCACCTTCCGGCGTCGAAGCCGACGCGCACCGCCCTGCCGATCGCCATCGGCCTCGGCTTCGCCCTGGCCTGCGCATGGCCCGCCCATGCACAGCATTCGCACGGCTCGCATGGCAGCACGCCGGCGCCTGCCGCAGCCGCCGCAGCGGCCACTGGCGCCAGTGCCGCCGCCAGCATCGCCACGGAACTGGCCGAGGGCGTCGTGCGCCGCATCGACAAGGCTGCCGGCAAGATCACCCTGCGCCACGGCGAGATCAAGCACCTGGACATGCCGCCGATGACCATGGTCTTCCAGGTGCGCGACCCGGCGCTGCTCGACACCGTCACGGCCGGCGCCAAGGTCCGGTTCCGCGTGGAGCAGGTGGGCAGCGCCTACGTGGTCACGTCGATCCAGGCAGCGCCTTAGCGCGTCGGCGCAGCGGCCACCCGGGGGGCGCGGGCGCCGGGAGACCCGAGCGCCCCGCCCGACGCTCGGCGCTGCCGGAAATCTTCTTTGCCACCGACAGTGCCAGGCCGAGCGGGGGTGACGGTTGGCAAAGTGGCTGCTTCTGCCCTTGCCACGGCTCGACCTTCGACCTCGCGGGGCGTATCGTCGAGAACAAGCCAGCACCGACGAAGCTCCAGATCCCGCCCCACCGCGACCTGAGCGACTCACGTCTGCTGCTCGGCGAGTCCGACCCGGCGTGATCGCCCACCCAGCCCCGGGCTATCGAGACGATTGCAAGGACTCATCACAATACCCCAATGGGTATCTGATACTGCATCCGTCGGCCAAATCCGGCCCGTCCCTCGAGCATGCAGGACGCGTGCAACCCCGAACACTGGAGTCATCATGTCCACATCCGGCTTTCCCCGTCTGAACGAAGCGGCCCCCGATTTCAAGGCCAAGACCACCCACGGCGATCGCAGCTTGGCCGATTACAAGGGCAAGTGGCTGATCCTGTTCTCTCATCCGGCCGACTTCACGCCCGTGTGCACGACCGAGTTCATCGGATTCGCCAAGGCGGCCGAGACCTTCCGCAGCATGAACTGCGAACTGATCGGCCTGTCGATCGACAGCCTGTATTCGCACCTGGCTTGGACGCAGAACATCAAGGAGAAATTCGGGGTCGAGATCCCCTTCCCCATCATCGAGGACATCAAGATGGAGGTGGCCGGGGCCTATGGCATGGTGCATCCCGGCGCCGCAGACACGCAGGCCGTGCGCGCCACCTTCTTCATCGACCCCAACGGCATCCTGCGGGCGATGGTGTACTACCCGATGAGCAACGGGCGCTCCATCGATGAGTTCGTGCGCCTGCTGCAAGCCATGCAGACCAGCGACGCCAACAAGGTCGCCACCCCCGAGGGCTGGACGCCGGGGTGCGACGTGATCGTGCCGCCGCCGAAGACGGCCGAAGCCCTTGCCCGGCGCGCCGGCGAAGGGTTCAAGACCGTCGATTGGTACTACTCGACGCGTCCGCTCTGACCGTCGACAGGCTTGGCCCCCGCAGACCGGCCCCTCTGCGGGGACCCGCCACCCCGCAGATAGACTGAAGGCATCACTGACTTCGCCCGGACCCCATGAACGCTCACCTGATCCAGGATGAACTCACGCTGCTCGAGGCCCTCGTGCCCTTGCAGGGTGCGAGCCTCATCGAGGCCGGCTGCGGGGCAGCGCAACTGGCGCGGGACCTGCTGCGCCGCTACACCGATGCGCAATGGCTCGGTATCGAGGTCGACGAGCGACAGTTGGCGAAGAACATGCTCGAGCCTGCCGAGCGCATGCGCTTCGAGCACGCGGGCGCGCAGGACATCCCCTGCGCCGATGCCAGCTTCGACGGCGCGCTGATGCTGAAGTCGCTGCACCACGTGCCGGTGGCGTTGATGGACCGCGCGCTCGGCGAGATCGCGCGCGTGCTGCGCCCGGGGGGCTGGCTGTACGCCTCGGAGCCGGTGTACGCCGGCCCCTTGAACGAGATCGTCCGCCTGTACAACGACGAGGGCGAGGTCCGGGCAGCGGCGCAGGCCGCGCTGGACCGCGCCGTCGCCAGCGGCGCCTGGCAGCAGGCGGCCGAGCGGCACTTCGATATGCCAGCGCGCTTTGCCAGCTTCGAGGATTTCGAGCAACGCTCGATGCGGCCGACCTTCGCCGACCACCACCTCACCGAGGAGAAGGTCGCGCAGGTCCGCGAACGCTTCCTGCCCCACCTCGGCCCGGACGGCGCGCGCTTCGTCCGGCCGATGCACATGCGACTGCTGCGCAAGGTGGTCTGAGCACGAGGCGCTACCATAACGCCGGGTCGTCCAGGGCCGCGACGCAGCGCGAGGGGCCGGCCAGCGGCCGCATCGGGCGTCCGTCCAGCGGCCTGGCAAGCCAGCCTTCGGGTTGGCTCAAGGCCCTGGGAGTTGCTGCATCGGCGGGGGATACAGGTGCGAAGCCGACCTGGGCGTAGTAGTCGGGGTCGCCATAGGTGATGGCGATGTCGACGCCGGCGGCGCGCAAGGCCGCCAGCGCATGGTTCAGCAACTTCTGGCCGATGCCCCTGCGCTGCCGATCGGGCGCCACAGCCAACGGGGACAGGATGAACACCGTCCGTACATCCTCGTCGTAGCGCAGCCGCGAGAAGACGACCGCACCGACGACCTCGCCCCCTTCCCGGGCAGTGAAGACGAACAGATCCTGCGGCGGCGTGCCGGTCAGCAGCCGTCGCACCAGACCGCCAATCAGCGCGCCTTCCTGCGCGCCCTCGGAAGCGGTGAAGGTGGCGGTGAACAGGGCGACGATGTCCGCCTCGCGACCTGCGTGGCCGAGCTGCAACGCCGTCGGTGAACCCATCGAAAACCCCTTCGATCCCGCGCACGTCGACGACTCCCTGGCGGGCAGGTCGACTGTCCGAGCCCTCAGAAAGACGTCCACTGCCCATCCGCGTCGTCGCCATCCCGCGGCGCGGAGGGCCGTGACGGAAGACGAGCCGGCGTCGCCGACGCGTCGGCGGCACCTTGCCGCGGCCCGACCCTCTGGCCGAGGGCGGGGGTACGCGGCTTGACCGGCGGCTCCACAACCTTTTGCGCTGCCACCGGTGTCAGCCTGGGACGGGCGGCAGCACGAGCTTCAGCCCCCTGGGGGTCGAGGCGACGCAAGGGCGTCGGCATGTCCGTGGCGTCGACCTTGAACCGGCTGACCTCGGCCGACAGTGAGCGGGCCTGGGCCCGCAGGTTCTCGGCGGCGGCGTTGCTCTGCTCGGCCAATGCGGCATTCTGCTGGGTGACCTGGTCCAGATCCTGGGTGGCCTGCGCCACCTGACGGATGCCGCTGGCCTGCTCGTCGCTGGCCGTGGTGATCTCGTTGATCAGGTCGGTCACGCGCTGAACCTGCTCGACGATCTCGCGCACGCTGGCACCAGCCTCGGCCACCTGCTGCGAGCCGGTCTCCACGCGCTCGACACTGGCGGTGATCAGGTCCTTGATCTCCTTGGCCGCACCGGCACTGCGCTGCGCCAAGGTGCGCACCTCCGCGGCGACCACCGCAAAGCCGCGCCCCTGTTCACCCGCGCGCGCGGCCTCGACAGCCGCGTTCAGTGCCAGGATGTTGGTCTGGAAGGCGATGCCGTCGATGACTCCGATGATGTCGGCGATCTTGCGCGAACTCGCGGCGATGGTCTCCATCGTCGTGACGGCCTGCGAGACCGTGTCACCGCCGCGCACCGCCGCATCGCTCGCACCCGAAGCCAGATCGCGGGCCCGGCGCGACAACCCGGTGTTCTGCTGCACGGTGGCGGTCAGCTGCTCCATCGTGGCGGCCGTCTGCTGCAGGTTGGCCGCCTGCGCTTCGGTGCGCTGGCTGAGGTCGGCACTGCTGGCGGCAATCTGTGAAGCCCCCGTGGCCACGGCCTCGCTCTGGGTTCGCACCGAGCCGACGATGCGCGCGAGGCTGTCGGTCATCTCGCGCAGCGCCGACAACAACTGCGCGGCCTCGTCCTGCCCCTGCGCGCTGATCCGCACGGTCAGGTCGCCATCGGCAATGGAGGACGCCACCCGCCCGGCCTGACGGATCGGACCGGTGATCGATCGGGTCACCAGCGTGGCGAGCACGGCACTGGCCAGGACCGCGGCCGCCACGAGTCCGACGGTGAGCCACAGGATCAGCGAGAAGCGTTGCTACGCGGCGTCGTAGACCTCCTTGGCCACGCGCAGTTGCAGATCGATCAGTTCGGCGATCTTGGCGCTGATGGGGTCGATGGAGTCGTACAGCGGCCCGTCGAACGCCTCGAGCCGGCCCTGGGCGGGCCCCGTGATCGTCTGCAAGGCCGCCTGCACGCGTGCGATGTCTCGGTCGGCGGCACCGAAAAGGTCCTGGGCCTGCTGCGCGAGACGGGCTTCTTCGGGCGTCAGGAAGGTGGCCATGTAGGCCTTCCACTCGCGCTGGATGGTGGCGTTCGCCTCGTCGACGAGCTTGAGCGCCTCCTGCGCATCCACACGCCCGGCGTTCGCCTTGTTGACGGCATCGATCACGTTGACGGCGTACATGTCGGCGATGATCTTCAAGCCGCGCAGCGGCACGACACGGTCCTCGTAGACCGTCTCCAAGCCCCTGTTCACCTGCTGCAGCGCCTGCACGCCCGCCCATCCGCTGAGCACCAGGCACAGCACCGGGATGAAGAAACCCAGGCCGAGGCGGGGCCCGATGCGAAGATGTCGAAGGAGGTTCATGGTGCTCACAACCCTGCGTGACCTCACCGTCCCGCCAAGAGGCAGAACGGAACCCGGAGGCAAAAAAAAGCGCGCCAGAACCCGGCGCGCACCAATTTGGGTTGTGCAGATGGTACTTCAGGCAGATGACAAACGCGCCATCTACTTGATCCCCGCGCGCATGAAACTCTGCATGAATTGGCGCTGAAAGAGCAGGAAGGCCACCAGCAGCGGCGCCGCGCTCATCAGCGTGGCCGCGGTGATGATGGACCAGTCGATGCCCTGATCGGTGGACGAGAAAACCTGCAGCCCGACCGTCAGCGGCCGCGACTCCACGCTGTTGGTGATGACCAGCGGCCAGAGGAAGTTGTTCCAGTGGTAGCTCACCGACACCAGCGCGAAAGCCACGTAGACCGGGCGCGCCAGCGGCACGTATACCCGCCACAGCACCTGCAGCGGGCTCGCGCCTTCCACGCGCGCGGCCTCGTCAAGCTCGCGCGGCACGCCCATGAAGGTCTGGCGCAGCAGGAAGATCGCGAAGGCCGAGGCGAAGTAGGGCAGCCCGATGGCCAGCAGTGTGTCCACCAGGCCCAGCCGCGCCATGGTCTTGTAGTTCTCGACCAGCAGCACGTCGGGCATGATCATCAACTGCACGAGCACCAGCGCGAACAGCACGCGCTTGAAGGGGAACTCGAAGCGCGCGAAGGCATAGGCCGCGAGCGTGCTCAGCACGAGCTGGCAGGCCAGGATCATCGTCACCAGCAGCGCCGTGTTGACGAAGTAGCGGCCGAACGGGGCAGCGGCCCAGGCGCGGGCGAAGTTCTCCAGCGTAAGCGGGGCCAAGAGCTCGAAGCGCGTGGAGTACTCACCGGGGTGGAAGGCGGTCCACACGGCGTAGGCCAGCGGCAGGACCCACAGCAGCGCCAGCATCCAGGCGCCCAGCGTGTCCAGCCAGCCGGCCCCGCCCCAGGCTGGCGCCGGCTGGGCGCGCGCGCTCGAGGTGCCGCCGCTCACTTGTAGTGCACCCGGCGGTCGAGGACGAAGAACTGGAACAGCGCGGTGGCCGCCAGCAGCGCCAGCAGCACCATCGTCAGCGCCGCCGCGTAGCCGGTGTCCCAGAACTTGAAGCCCACCTCGTAGAGGTGGTAGAGCAGCAGCGTGGAGGCGTTGTCGGGGCCGCCGCGGGTGAGCACGACCACGTGGTCCACCATGCGCACCGCGTTGATGACGGCGTTGACCATGACGAACAGCGTCGTGGGCATCAGCAGCGGCCACTGCACGCGCCAGAAGAAGGTCCAGCGCGAGGCGCCCTCGATCGCCGCCGCCTCGCGCAGGCTCGGGTTCAGGCCCTGCAGCGCCGCGAGATAGAAGATCATGAAGAAGCCGGCCTCCTTCCACACCGCCACGGCCGTGACCGCGCCCAGCGCCGTGGTCTGGTCGCCGAGCCAGTTCTGCGCCGGCAAGCCGAACGCGCCGCGCACCTGCTCGAGCAGGCCGTACTGCGGCGTGTAGAAGAACAGCCAGATGTTGGCCACCGCCACCATCGGCAGCACGGTGGGCGTGAAGTAGGCCATGCGCAGGAAGGCGCGCCCGGTGATGCGCTCGTTCACCCACAGCGCCATCAGCAGCGCCAGCGCGATCGACGCCGGGATCGTGGCCAGCGCGAACCAGGCGTTGTTGCGCAGCGCCTTCCAGAACACCGGGTCCTCGAGCATGACCTGGTAGTTCTCCAGCCCCACCCACACCGCCGGGCGGTTGCCCTTGGGTGTGGAGTGGAAGCTGTCGATCAGCGTGGCCACCACCGGGTAGTGCGTGAAGGCCAGCAGCAGCACAAAGGCTGGCAGCAGCAGCAGCCAGGCATGGACGGCCGTAAGGCCGGCGCCGCGCGGGAGGTACGAGCCTGGTGACACGGCGTCTGTGTCAAGCACGCGGGATACGGCGGCAGCCTGCGGCATCCGCACTGGTGCCGATGCCGCAGTTGCCTCTGATGCCGCAGTACCCAGTCCCCGTGCGGTTGAGCCCGGGGCCTCTCTTCGCCGCGCTCGACGCCATCATCCGGCTCAACGGTAGCCGCGCAGCAGCCGGTTGGCCTCGGCCTGGGCGTCGCGCATGGCCTGGGTCGGCGTCTTGGTGCCGAGGAGTGCGGCCTGCAGGCCGTCGTTCAGTGCCTTCGTGACGCGCTGGTTGTCGTGGGTGGAGAACTCGGCCAGCGCGTGCGGGAGCTGGTCGCGCGCCACCAGCGCCGGGGGGAAGTCCGCGCCGTACTTCTTCAGCGCCGCCGTGTCGTAGGCCGCGGCGCTGACGGCGACGTAGCCCGTGTCGATGCTCCAGCGGGCCGCGCGCTCGGGCTGGGTGATCCACTTCGCGAAGCGGAAGGCGGCCTCCTGCTGGGCTGGCGTGGCCTTCTTGGAGATGTAGAAATTGCCGCCACCGGTGGGCGAGCCACGGCGCTTGCCAGACGGCAGCATGGCCACGCCGAAGTCGAACTTGGCGTTCGCGCGCACGTTGGTCAAGTTGCCGGTGGTCGTCCACATCATCGCGACCTTGCGCTCGAAGAAGTCCTTCGGCGTCGTGCCCCACTCGACGATGCCCGGCGGGTGCACGCCGGCCTTGACCAGGTCGACCCAGTACTGGACCGCCTCGACCGTGCCAGGATCGTCAAACTTCACTGCGTTGCCGGCGTCGTTGGCGAGCGCGACGCCGTTCTGGATCGCCAGACCCTGGAACAGCCAGTAGGGGAAGCCCGAGGACGGGATCTGCACACCCCACTGCGTGACCTTGCCGGCGGCGTCCTTGAGCGTCAACTTCGCCGCCATGTCGCGCATCTCGGCCCAGGTGGAAGGCGGACGGTTGGGGTCGAGGCCCGCGGCCTTGAAGGCGTCCTTGTTCCAGTAAAGCACGACGGTCGAGCGCTGGAAGGGGATACCCCAGGTCTTGCCGCCCGTCTGGCTGTTGAGCATGAAGGCAGGGTAGAAGCTGGCGAGCCACGCGCGGTCATCGGCCGTCTTGACGAAGTTGTCGATCGGCACGATCGCGTCCTCGTCGATCAGCGTGAACATGTCGGTGGACAGCAGCACCGAGGTCACCGGCGGGTTGCCGGCCTTGTGCGCCGTCAGCGCCTTGACGATGGTGTCCTGGTAGCTGCCGGCGTAAATGGGCGTGACCTTGATCGACGGGTTCTCCTTCGTGAAGTCGGCGGCGTAGGCGTCGATCAGCTTCGTGATCGGGCCGCCGACGGCCACCGGGTAGTAGAAGGAGATCTCGGTGGCGGCCTGGGCGTGCGCCAGCGGCGCGGTACCGGCCAGCGCCACCGTCATGGCGCCAGCCAGAGTCTTCAGAAAGGCTTTTCTTGCGAGGGTCTTCATCGTCGTGGCTCCTTGGGAAGGTGGAGGGTGGGGGAACTCGGTACGCAAGTCGTCGGGAAGGCATGACTTGACGGGTCCCGATCAGTCAAGTCGCCGACCGATGGGATCAAAGCGGTGTTCGTCAGCGGGATCCCAGCCGAGGCGTATGCGCGAGCCGGCGGCCGCATCGGTGCGACCGGCCGCGCGCACGGTCAGCGTCTCAGTGCCGAGCACGCAACGCAGCACGAGGTCCGCGCCGAGATACTCCAGGCCCTGGACAACCGCCTCGACCGGCCCGCCCAGCCGCACGTCCTCCGGGCGCAGACCGAGCATCGCCGCGCCGCCGCCCGCGGTTACCGCGCTGCCGGCGATGCAGCCGCCGTCCAGCCTGAGCAGGCTCATCGGCGGCGTGCCGATGAAGCGGGCGGCGAAGGGTGTGGCTGGCCGTGCATAGAGCGCACGAGGCGCATCGTCCTGCTCGATACGACCCTGGTTGAGCAGCACCACCTGATCGGCCATGCTCATGGCCTCGGCCTGGTCGTGCGTGACGTAGACCACGGTCAAGCCGAGCCGGCGCTGCAGCTCGCGCAGCTCGTGGCGCATTTCCTGGCGCAGTTGGGCATCGAGGTTGGACAAGGGCTCGTCCATCAGGCAGACCTGGGTCTGCGCCACCAGCGCCCGGCCGAGGGCCACGCGCTGCTGCTGACCGCCCGAGAGCTGCGAGGGCTTGCGCTGCAGCAAGGCCTGCAAGCCGAGGAGCTCGGCCGCGTGCTCGAGCCGCCGCCGGGTCTCGGCCTTGTCGACCTTGCGTACCTGGAGCCCGAAGGAGATGTTGTCGGCCACTGTCAGATGAGGGAACAGGGCATAGTTCTGAAACACCATCGAGATGCCGCGCTGCGCCGGCGGCAGTGTGGTGACCTCGCGCCCACCAATGAAAACCTGGCCAGCGCTGGCCGTTTCGAGCCCGGCGACGATGCGCAGCGTCGTCGACTTGCCGCAGCCAGACGGGCCGAGCAGAACGCAGAAGCTGGATGACGCGATCTCGAGGTCGATGCCATCGAGGGCAACCGTGGCACCCCACTGCTTGCGGATCTGGACGAGACGGATCGCGGACATGCGGTGGGCGTGCAGGAACGGGAAGGTCAACGGCTCATGCGGTGCGACCGCGCGCCCGTCCGACGCCTGGTACGCCGCTCGCCGTCGACCGCCTGACCGGTACTCGGGCCCGAAGCCATCCTGTGCAGTCTCCGGACGAGCGCTCGAGCGGCCAAGGAGACAACCCGACACGCACCGTCGCAACGGCGACCACTTCATGCCTCGTGCGATACCTGGTCAGCTGCGAACTTGCAAACGCCTGCAACGGTGAGGGCTGCTGCGAGCGTTCGACCGGCCAAGGTGCGTCATCCATGGATCGCGATTCCACCTCGCATCCATGACAGTTCCGGGACAGCCGCAAACAGCAGGCAACTGACAGGCCCGCACCCGAGCGCTACAGGGCCGAGGCCCTAGACCGACAGCTGATGAACTCGAACTTCAGAGGGTCGGGAGGTCCGATCTCGTCCTGGAGCTCAGCGGAGCCAGACCGTCTGGGCATCCGCCTCCATTCGCTCAGCTCAGCGCAGGTCGAACCGGTCCAGGTTCATCACCTTCGTCCACGCGGCGACGAAGTCGCGCACGAACTTGCCGCCGTTGTCGGTGTTACGGCCTGGGCGTAGACCTCGGCAATCGCGCGCAACTGCGAGTTCGAGCCGAAGACGAGGTCCACGCGCGTGGCCGTCCACTTCGGGGCACCGGTGCGGCGGTCGCGGCCGGCGTAGGCGTTGTCGCCCGTGGGCGCCCACACCGTGCCCATGTCGAGCAGGTGGACGAAGAAGTCGTTCGTCAACTGGCCAGGACGCTGCGTGAGCACGCCGTCCTGCGCGCCGCCGACGTTGGCGCCCAGCACGCGCAGGCCGCCGACCAGCACCGTCATCTCGGGGGCCGAGAGCGTGAGCAGCTGCGCGCGGTCGACCAGCATCGCCTCGGGTGTGACGCTGAAGGCGTGCGCGCGCCAGTTGCGAAAGCCGTCGGCCTGCGGCTCCAGCACGGCGAAGGACGCGGCGTCGGTCTGCTCGGCCTTGGCGTCGGTGCGTCCCGGGGTGAAGGGCACCTGCACCTCGTGGCCTGCGGCCTGCGCGGCGGCCTCGACAGCGGCGTTGCCGGCCAGCACGATGAGGTCGGCCATCGACACCTTGCGGCCTGCGGGCGCCGCCGCGTTGAACTCGCGCTGCACGCCGTCGAGCACGCCCAGCACACGGGCCAGTTGCGCCGGCTGGTTGACGGCCCAGTCCTTCTGCGGCGCCAGCCGGATGCGCGCGCCGTTGGCGCCGCCGCGCTTGTCGCTGCCACGGAAGGTGGAGGCCGAGGCCCAGGCCGTGGCGACGAGCTCGCCCACCGTCAGGCCCGAGGCCCGCACGCGCGCCTTCAGCGCCGCCGCGTCGGCCGCGTCGATCAGCGGGTGGTCCACCGGCGGCACCGGATCCTGCCAGATCAGGTCTTCGGCCGGCACCTCGGGGCCGAGATAGCGGCTCTTCGGGCCCATGTCGCGGTGGGTCAGCTTGAACCAGGCGCGGGCATAGGCGTCG
>Ga0169931_10005619_pt1 | contig 19061 bp, 11 predicted proteins | sample Kivu_15m_20L_FD_129675 | JGI IMG/M metagenome (GOLD analysis project Ga0169931, IMG submission 129675) | Freshwater microbial communities from Lake Kivu, Western Province, Rwanda to study Microbial Dark Matter (Phase II) - Kivu_15m_20L... | ecosystem: Environmental > Aquatic > Freshwater > Lake... | reverse complement strand
ATTGGGATATTTAAATGCTAAACAATATTTTTTTAATGAGGAACGACTTATAAAACTCTTATTTATTAATTAGTAGCAACGATTATTAATACTAAATGCCCCCAACGACAAAGTTAGACTTGCTTTATTTATATAAAAGGGACTTCAAAATTGATTTTTTAAAGGTGTTTTTAAGAAAGTACTATCTTACCAAACTTTCTTCTTAATACCAACTAAGACATTTATATACAAGCAAAACTTCCATTTTTAAAGCATAATACAGCTATTTCATTAAAGATCCAAAAATTAGCTAACTATTCATCTTTTTCTATGATCGAGTAGTGCTCTTACTGATTTTTTGCAGTATTTACTATAGTCAAATCTATTTTATTATCGCTTATTATTGTTTGACTAAGTTTTTCTTTGTTAAGCTCAGCTCTAAAAATATTTATTGACTATTTTTGAGAAAGAGAGAGTTGTGAGTATGCTTGATGGAGACTATTGATACTATTGCTATTAGTAAGTGGATATAATCTCATTTGAATTTGTATTGTTTACTAAAAATTATAGTGATTAGGTAAATTCGAATGAGTTCGCTCTCTAATCGCACATTACCTATTTACACGATCATGCCTGGACCTTCGCCCTTTTTTAATAGATCCAATAGTCTCAGAAATTCAAGTCACTCTTCTCCCAGACACTACCGTTCTCTCTGTTTAAAAAATGATGCCGATACAAAGTAAAACAAGTCTAAATCTCCTTTCAGCACTAAACACAATCTATAAGCCTACCATGCGGATAAAAGACGTTCGGAAGTGTATCTGAAAACACAAATGCCGACTACAAGAACACACATTTAATCTCCATTTAAAAATTAGGCATAGATCAACAATCATTTAGCTGGTACTTAGGTTTTCAAAACTTTCAGTCTTTTGAATTATTTTTCAAGAATCTCAGATGTCTTTTTAGAGCAGACTAGTAAAAGGTATTTTAAATTTTTATTTAGAAACATGAAGGCTAGCCAAAATAGCGATTCGACGATCACCGTACGAAGAGGCCATTTTAGCGCCTATAATTGTTTATTCAAGCTTTGGGGAGAAACAGACAATGGATCAGCTGTATACCAGCTCAAGCAAAGTAGCAATGGAAAACGTGCCAAAGTCATTCTGGTCGAAGGAGCATAGCCGTAGTTTAAATCTTTTTGTCATGAATTCATGAAAATTTTAAGGGATTAACAATTAGTTAGGTACATTTTGCTTAATTCAGATTGACTAAAGCAGACTCAGTTGAAATATTTTTCAACGAGCATCTGTACCTATTCGACCAGATAAGTAAGGACGTGGCAAGACTAACAGCTAAACGCTATAAATAAAATACCAAAAAAGAAGCCTAACAACTAGTCTTGCGTATCAAGAACATACAATTGGAATTGCAGATGAAGCTGAGCAAAGATTCTTAGATGAGCTACAATTCTACTAACCTTCTATTCTTGGAATAACTATGCTACAAATAAGCAGGCATTGTTTCACTTTTCGCTAAAATATACAAAAAATAAATGATTTTGTATCTGTAAAACAGGCAGAAAGTTCTAACCAAGTATAGCTTAATCGAAATTTTCAAGTTTTTATAAATTTCTGAGCATTTTTAACAGTTTCGAAAAAGAAGAAAATACCTTAAAGACTATGCTGGTTCCATGGGAGATTTGCCCTATTTACCGGCTCTTCGATGCTTGCAGGACATCAGTGGTGACTAGCCACCAAGCGTACTGTTGGAAAAAATGCTCCTTTTTCAGTAAAAGATAAACTTTTGCTACGAGGAATATTTTACCAACAAGATGCGAGTAGGAGGTATGGATGACTACTTGCCGCTTTCGATCTTCACAGTTTTGGCCAACGATTGCAGCACCAATAAGCTTCTTGGGACCATCAAAATGCTGCAAGCTTGGCTAAACGAGGAAGAAGAATACTAGTGCGAACGTAAAATAATCACAAACCTCGAGGCAGGCTTCGAGTATATATGTAAAGAGTGGACCCTCTGATATAGACTTTTAAATGATAGGTTAATCTTTAATAAGCAAACTGCTTAAATAAATGAGTCATCATTATTGTTATCAAAATATCAAGATAATGACTATAGTATTAATCGTACGATAGGGACTATAATAATGTTTTCAAAATACAACGAAAAGCGATAACGCAGCAAGGTATCAGCTAATGAGCCTAAAACATAATAGCGAATAAAACCTATCTCGATCAAACGATAAGCTTACGCTAGTCATGAGTATGAGACCGATCTCAAAAGACCTTTGGACGTTTCTCGCACATCTAACTAATAAATTAAATAGATACTAGCTAGCTGTGCGCAGTGCAAGGCCAGAGTCTCTCAATTTATCACTAAAAAGCCTACTCATTCAAGTGAAAAATCAACTCAAACTACTAGTAAGCCCTTTTTAATTGATCTTATTCAATAAAAAGTTTAAGCCTTGTGTCGAAAAAATGGATAGTTAGAGCGGCTTCTTTAAGGTCAAGAAGATGAAATAATCGAACGTCAGCAGGAGATCTCAGAAATATAGGAAAAATTCACGGCTATTCTTCTGAGTTTGTCACAAGAGCTGGGGCAGCGTAGAAATAAGGCCGCGGATTGGCACTACCTGACAAGGACAGTGCATTGCGACAGTGATACCCCTGCATATCTCAAGGCTTTGAGCTTCGATGAAGTTTGATAATTATTTTTGATGCGATAATAAATTTAGGATGAAGGCTTCGTGACTGCAGATACTACTGAGCTAGTATAAATAGACTATCGCCCCTATACGATTCAAAGACCCATGGGCAAAAGGGTACTCGTGCGGAATTTTCAATAAACGTAACTGAGATTTAAGCTACATTCTAACGACGAATATAGACAGTAATTTGCACAGGGTATTGTCGCAAGATAAAAAGAGCAAATAGTATTTAATAACTTCAACAAAGCAGTAGGAGTTACTTAAAAGCAGATTAGTTTTTAGGCAGACTTTTAGAGCAGCAATCTTTAGTTAGTAGTACGAAAAAAACATTTGGATTATGAGCTTTACATAAGACCAGATAGCAACACGAATACCCACTTTCAATGGTTCTTCTTTAGAGTATCATCTCGCAAACAAAACAACGTAAGGTTTACTATTAAAAATTTTATAAAAAATGGAATGCTTTACTCTCAGGGGCTTAGACCTTACTTTAAAAGTAGCCTAGAACTCAATAACAAATACTAACAGCTGTCGACTTAAGTTACTTATACACAAAATTAAACCGATTAGTTTTACAGTCTTAGATGGAACTATCATTTTAAATCTAATTAAATTGTAGAATTTTGTGCGCAGCCTCCGTATACCTATACACAGTTACTTTAAAAAATATAAAATATTAAAGGTAGAAATTTTAATTTATGCAAAACAGTTCAAGGAAGAAAAGTGCCTTATGTTATATACAACGATAGTCCAGAAATCAAAGCAGTTGTCATCGCTATGGCACGCCAGCATCCTGGTTAAACTGTAGGGTCCTGGATGATGTAAGGAATGATCAATCAAATAGAAACTTTGACCTCTAACGATATAATGTGGGTACTAATACCTATGATTAACCCTGATGGAGTATTTTTAGGCAACAATAGAACCGGCTTTAATGGAAGTGATTTCAATAGATTTTGGAGTTGGGAAGATATAAATCGAAAAAATTCAAATCTGCCTGAAATTTTTGCATGTGCTTAGCTTGTAAAAACTTTGAGAAAAAAGCATGCAGGAAAACCTCGGTTATTTTTAGATCTACATGGTCATTCATCCCAGCCTAACGTATTTTCCTATGGTCCTCCACATGATTAATCTTCTTAATACTATCTGTTAAGCCGAATTTTTCCTGAACTTATGTCGATCGCTAACCCTGATTTCAATATCGGGCAGTGTTCATACAATCTACGACCTGATAAAAAGAATACTGCTCGAGGACTTTTCTATAACTATTTAGGATTCGCGTTTTCCTATACAATATAAGCAAGTTTCGGGATTTTTAAAGGAAAAAGGGTAGGAATTTAGTAGTTCATCAAAATAGGCGAAGATCTTGTAAAAGTAGCTCAAGATTTTTTATGTAATTATTCAACAGGGGCAAAAAACAGTAAATTTAATTAACTTTTTAAAATAGTTTAAAAAAGGGCTAAATAGCAAATAGCTGCAGAGTAGTATGATTCATAGGACGAAGCGATTCTTAAATAAAAATTGAAAATAAAAGAAAAAAAATTAGCTAAACACTTTTAGGGCAGTACTAAATGTTACAGAGCTAAAAAAAGAGTCATGACAGAAGTGTAAACTTTAGATCATAAAATAAGTATCTAAATTTAAAGCGCTCTTTTGTTCAAGGCTTAAACTTTGTAAAAAGAACGTTACAAAAGAAATACTCAGGGACCCCTTCGATAGGGTCGCAGTAGACCCAGCAGAGCTCAGTTTCTGCCGGCTATAAAGGAATCTATTGATTCTAAGAAGAAAATTTAAATTTAGAGACTTAACTAAATTTAGGCTCCTTCTATGATAAATATCAAAGATTTGCAGAAAAAATTGTTTAAATTGAGAAACAGTCGAATAGGTAAAAAAATTCTTATTATTAACGCATATGGAGTATGATTTTATTTACTTTTTTTAGATTTATACATAATAAGTAGAATGCATCAATCAGATCGTTTCATATGTAAGACGTCTTTTTCGTATTGTGACGTAAATTTTTGGTCTAAACTTTAGCTGCTTCTGGCTGTTTTCTGAGATTAACTCGCCTGTCTTGAATAGTAGTAGTCGAAGGTATTTTTTTCGTAGTTATTTTTTATTATTTTTTATTTATTTGTTTTTAGTCAGCTTTAGAATCTTATTAGTCTGAAGAATCGTGATAAGAGTCTTGCTATTCAGTGATATTTTTTTACTTCTTGGACGGATCGTTTGCTTTCTTAGATTCAATTTTTTATAAATTCACTTTTTTCTATTTTTCTTACTGGGACTTTAGCCATTCTTCATAGTTCTTTTTGTTATTTCGATACACTTGTTCATATTTGTCTTTTTAAGACTGATGCAAATTATCCCACATTTGACCCATCATCTTAGCGAGCTTGCTAATCCGTTTATCTGGATTTTCACTACGTAATTTTTAGAATATTTCTGCTCGATATTGAAAAAATGGAGATAATGGTTTGCTTACCTAAAAACTACCTATCTTACTCATCAAACTTAATTACGAGGCCATTTTCAATGCAGCTATCACATTTTTGCTTATAAAAAAGTACTTTTTTCTACTGTTGGCTAGTTTCTACATTTGCATGTAATCATTAGCATATTATTAAAATTTAAGTTTAACGTATGAGTAGTCCTTCACCGTCTAAAAGAATAATAGAAAATAATTTACTCAAATCAAACTACAAATCTCCATACGTACAGAATGCAGACATATTCCAATCACCATAACTATTCAATTCTAAAGTTTATTAACCTATCAGACATGTTTCTTTGCAATAAAGTTTAGCTCGATCTGGCGTAGGTATACAAATAGGACAGGGATAATAATTAGCTAGACTTCGGAGATAGGTGGTTCGATTGAGAGAAAAAGTTGACAATGTTTAGACTGAAAATATCAGTTTATTCAAAATGAAAATAGAGCTGTAAAACGATATTGGTATTTGGCAGTAAAAAACAAGAAGACTCACATAATAGCTGAGTTAACTTTAAAATCGATAAGCTATAACCTTACCTAGTTATGAAGATTTCGTAAAAAGACAAACAGTCATTTTTTAAGAATAGAAAAATCAACTGAGAATCGTAATTAAAAATCTTTCTCACGAAAACATTTTAAACTAGAAACTAGTACATGATCTTCAAAAAGAGATGATATCTTTGCAAAACTAAGTCACACAGGCACGCTCAATCTCTAGCGTTTATACAAGACTACAGGAAGATTATATAGCAGCATAAGGAAAAATTCATTTGCTTGAATAGTAGCTTCAGAAAAGCAATAATTATGTATTTGACCTAGAAAATAAGAATGATGATCTTTCTTAGATTATCGAAAGGCTTAACTCTTAGCTAAATAGTAGAAATCCAGTTGCAGAATAAGATCTAGAGAGAGCAAAAACAGAAGGGCGTCATTTATCTATTCTTTATGAAAAAACTCAAGAATAAATGAAACAAATTTGCAAATAATTCGTAAAACTATAATAAAGCAATTAACTGACATTATAGAAAAATTTGAAATTAGAAGCTCAAATATAAAATTTAAAAAGCTAAGCATCATACCGTATAGAAATAACTAAACAACTCTAAAGGTCAAGAATGAGTCATAACTAGATAGATAAAATTCTTCTTCGAAACAAATAACTTGAAGCATAGGCGTTTGAATTGAAAAGATAAAATAAATAGAATAAATAGCTATATCAGAGCGCTAAAAAATAATTATAGTTTGTAATTTATGATCAGAATCATCTTTCAGTTCAGAAAAAAGATAGATAGCAGCTTAATACAAACAAAGTTTAAGAACTAAATAAACAGATAAAACACTTATAAGCTACTAATATGGAACTGTAAAATGATCTTGTGACTATCAATCAGTTTCTTCAGCAAGAAAAGTAGCGCTATCATTCCAGATAAGCCGAAAACTTAAAGAAAATAAGATAAAGCTAATATCTAATAAAAGAGCTTAAGACATAAGGATAGAGATGGAAAAGCTATAGGCTCAGTTAGTAAGACTAAGCTCGAAGATAGGCTAGAAAATACAAAAAAAGAACATAGTAATTGTAATAAATTATAAGAAGTCAACAAGGAGGCGAAGTCAAAGTTCTCTAGTAACTTAAAATTACTTGCTAAAAGCTGACCCAATAAGCTAAAGTCTACCAGTAAGTTTAAGAAAAAAAAATTTAGTAAGTAAGAATCCACTATGAGCGTTAGTCTCAAAAAGATCAAGCTTTGTTCCACGAAGCTATGAACTAAATGTAGTAGTAATCTAAAAAAATTCTTCGGTAATGCTCGCAAAAACTCTAGCAAAAATAAGTGTAGCTGAATCGATACTAAACTTAATTCAAACAAGTACTATAAGACATGAAACTATTAACAAAAGCCCTATAGCAAAAATAATAAAATCTTAAAAAATTCGTAAATTTGAATCAATCTTTGTAAATGTAGATATCATAAAATCATAGATAGATAAAACTTTTAAAACAAGAGATAGCAGAAATGTAGATCAGCTTACTGAAAAATAAAACTTAAAAAATACAAGCTTCTCCATCAAAAAATTAACTAGTAACTAGTCATCTGATGAAAATCGAAACTTAATCTCACTGTAAATAATTAATAAAGGACAATACGATTCATAAGTAGTAAATTTTAAGACTTCAGGCACTTCTTCATGAAGCTTCTATTAGCCTTAAAACAGACAGAAATGGTGAAGAAAAGATAGTTTAAATACAAAAACTTAAAATATAAAATGCTTAATTAAAAGACTAACTTAGTAAGCATTTAGGATTGAGAAAAATTACCGATAGCCTCTAAAAGCAGCTTCGATCAATATAAGCTAATCTTAAAGAGTAGCTTCACGAAAAAACTTATTTGCTTAGAAAAAATTAATAGATAGAAAACTAATTGAAAAATCTCACTATTTTAAACTAAAATTTAGTTTCTGAGAGTAAATTTAAAGATAAGGAACTTAGGGTCAGGGCAAAAGTGTATGATTAACTCAAAGAGCTCTAGCTAGTAGATCAGGAGAACAAATAACGTTTAGAAAGAATAAACCGATAATTAAAAACAGCATAGAGATAAATACGTCAGTTGGATGAATCTCTTGGGAAATAGTTACGTCTCAAGTAAGAGATCGAGAAAGAACTTAAGGAAATAAAAAGATCATTTGAAAAGCAAACGTAGATTATTTAACAAAGAAATCGATAAGCTAGAGCCTCTTAAAAATAAATTCAAAAACTTAATGAATCTTTAGCAAATGAAATAAGATTGAAATCAGAGTTCGATAGCCAATATAAAGAACTTTTAGCTGTGAATTAAAGGCAAAAATAGGGAACTTAGCAATCGAGCAGATAGCTGAGAGCAGCTTAACGAGAAATTCGCTTATTAAATGAGAAAAATCAATAACTTTCTATAAAACTCAATTCGTTCGAAAGAGAAAATCAAAATTTAAAGCAGATCAAATAGCAAATGAGCTTAGATTTGAAATCATTAGAAAAATAAATCAGAATCAAATAAGATTTGGATTCTAAGCTCATGGATTTGAAGGCAGAAGTAGTCAAATAGCGTAACAAATATTTAAGCAAAACTTAATAATGCAACAAAGAAAGTTTAGAAAATAAGCAATGGAAGACCAAATATTATCAAACTGCTGACAAATGTGAAGATGTTGAACGACAGTTATAAAAATTACAGAAAAAACTTGAAAATGACTATGATAAGCAACAAAGTTCATCAAAACAGGCAAAATAGCAACAACATCAAATAGTTAAACTCTAAATGTAACTAGAAGCTGCACAGTCATAAAATCAAACACTAAAAGACTGGAAAAAACGTTACGGTTAATTATAGGCAGCACAAAGAGACTATAAGCAAATGATGTCTAGACAGTAAAATTCGATTTAACGATTCAACGAAGAAAGCACAAAGATGACTTCTTAAATACAAATACTGCTTTCTAAGATAAAAAGTCAAGAATAGTAAGCCAAAGGTAGATGTAATTTATATCGGCAAATAGGTTCTCTTAATAATTTTGCAAAAATTCATTTTACAGGAGATGAAGAACTATTTTTATTAACTCTTTTGTAGAACTGTCGAGCACTTTCTAATTGGAACAACGAAGCTACCATTGAACTTTAAGGCAACCGAAAATAGATAGCGATACTTGCAACAGAGTGTTAAAATCTTAACCAAAAATATATCAAATACAAAAATTTGGCAATTGAGCTACGAGAGAAAAAATAGAACTAAAAGACCCTCCTTAGGAATCGGCATCGATACAACGAAGAAATAATTACACATTGTCAGCAGTTGATAGATGGCGCCTTGAAGCCCAAATGATAATATTATCACAGTTATTTTCAAATGATAGACTTCAGTCATATCATCCAACCTCTAACAGATGTCATCCTTAAGTGGGTCAACGCTCATAAACTTTCCCAAAAGTACACTCAGCTTGCATCTCTCGCTAACGCTTAGTTTTTTCAGATGATACTTAAAAGAGTACCACATTTTGATTTTATTGGATAGCCTTTAGAATCATTCCATGAGGTACCACTAGGGTAGATGATATCCCGTATGAGAATGATTGGAAGCAGTCTAATTAACTACTATGAAAATCAGTTGGAAATTCCTATGGATGAGCTCCGATTAAATTATGTCTAGATTTGCACAGGAGCATCTAATTAAATGATCCGGTTTGTTCTGATTTTCATGGGAGCTGCGATAAAAAGTGTGCAAACTAAAAAATAGCTCGAAAATTTTATCAAACAAATGTAAAATGAGGAAACGGGATTATTTAAGAGAATGCTTTAATAGGCTTAACAAATGTCCAATAAAAGTAAAGATAATACTGATTCGTCTCCTATAAAAATTCAAAAAAGGTTGCTGACTCGTCTTGAGATCATGGAGTAATAAATATAGTTTTATGAATAGTATGCAAAATCACTCGAAAAAAAGCTTTAAAACTGCATTTAGTAAACTACTAAACTAAAAAACAATTAAAAGGAGCAATAAAATACAAAAGAAAAAATGATTAAGAAAATGGAATAGCTTTAGACAGCAAATTAATAACTTTTGATTCAACTAAGCATTAAATAAAAGAACTAAGACAGTCTGAAAATGAAACTTAAGTGTAATCAACAGGCCGCGGAAGATGTGATTGACAAGCTTAAAATAGAGCTAAAAAAGTAAAAATAAACTTTTTAATATTATAAATCTATCTTAATAGACTATGAATGCATCTAAAACTAAAGAAACAAATTAAGATAGACAAACTAAAAACATTCAATTCAACTGTAATTTTATCAGAAAATGGTAAATTAGCTAGAAAAAACGCTATTTTTAAGATAAAAATAATTCGATAATCTATACCGTTAACATCAAATCTGTTCAGCCTAAAAAGATTCGCTTCGCCTTAAGGTTAATCTACTTTAGCAATCAATGAGTCACTAGCCATTTGTATATTCTACTACTATACGCAATTCTCATGTATAACACAAAGCCTTATCTTCATCGTTATTTGACAGCAACGCCAGCTCACTCAAAGCGGAGTTTAATCATCAGACTTTTCTAAGAGAATTAGAAGAAAGAAACAAAGATCGTGACAGTTTATCTGTAAGTATTCGTTCAAATGGCTCAGCTACACAATAAAACAAATCATTTATGACTGAAGACAAGTAAAATTTTGATTTATCGAATGTAGAACGAGAGAAAGGCTTTTTAGAGTAAATAAAAGAAGAAAAAAGTATGTAGATAAGTCACTACGATAGACTGTTAACATAAACTGAACTAAAACACAAAAATTAATAAATAAATCTTTTGTTGCAATCTATTATACAGATGAGAGACCATATCGCCTTCCTATAGCGTTAAAGACGTTAGTACAGAAAAGGTGAAGAAAGAGCTAAGTAAAGAAATCAGCTTTTTGCTCAAAAAGTTAGTAGAATGTTTGGATGATGATAGTATGAGTCTTATTATCAAAATATTATGAATCATCGTTTGCTTTTTAGATGAATGCTTGGTGAAGCAAAACCTGGCCTAGGAATACTTATATCTTGAATGCTTCCTGATCTTTTTAGTAAATCTAAGGCCGAAACTGACTATGTAAGCTTTTTTTTAGAAAAATCTGCTTTACTTAACTACAAACTTTACTTCAGGCATATCTTCTTTGGTCTATCTTTTACTGGACTTTTATTTTTGTTTGACTTAAGTGTTATTGAATTTTTAAGCATATTCTTATTTTTTGTCAAACTTTTTTTTTCGAAACTCCGAGCTGTTTTCATTCTGCTAGAAAAAGACTTTTAGCTTCTATCTAAACTTTTTAATTAGCTGACTTTTCCTAAAGTAATCATTTTGGCCCCTGATTCTTTTTTCATAGTCTTATCTTTCGTGTTAAGATCTAATTCTTTTTGAGAAAAAGAAGTCGAGCTTCCAAGCCTTTTCGAGGATTAAAGCTTTTAATCTTGCTCCTTTTTGCTTTTATTAGTCCTTTTGCTACTAAAAACAGTTTCTTACTATTTTGAATCTTTTTTAACAATTTTAGCTTTAGATGGCTCCTTTAGTTCCTCTGAAAAATAAACGCTGTCTCTACGATAGCCTACATCTTGTGCACTTTCAAGGCTTAAATGCATATCTGTCGTCTGTTTTTATTCCAATTAAGAATATTCGGCTGAAGAACTTTCTTATTGAATAGTGTTTAGATTATTTTTATAATGTTTGTGGTAGTTTACGACAAGATGACTCACAAAAGCTGAATTTTATTTTATATGCCTGCATACCACTTAAATGGCTTTTAGATGGAATATTTCAGAAGATCTAAGTTTTTCTGTTTGCTTAGATTTATCCTAAGTTTCTAAGAATCTAAGTTAAATAGAAAGAGAAAAATACGCAACAGATAGAAGAATTATTTTTTAGAGAGTGTTTCTTTGATTAAATTAAAAAATTAGATTATCTTTATCGATAAACTAGAGATAATCTAAAGGACTCATAAACATTATTTTTGCTATAGTAAATTACTATATCCAACTCTGATTCTTTTTAATACCTAAAAGGTTTCGCTGACGTTTTCTTTTTAGTTCTTAACTTTCGCTTTCCGTAGGTTCTGTCTTACTATATATTTACGAAAAGACTGCCTAAGCATTTTTACGTTATTTTATGGAATACTTTGCCAAAAAATAATTTTAGATTTGGCCTCTTACATTTAAGTCTGAACCTGTTGAAAGTTAAGATCGGTCATTTCGTTGAAGGTCATACTAAAAGCAAGCTCTGAAAGAGTTTATCGAGCAAGATGAAGCACACTTGAAGAAAATTCTATTCTATCGTGACCAAGACGTATTGACTTTGAACCTGGATATTCATTTTCTTACTTGTTTTCTGTTGTGCGTTTTAACGCCGGAGGATTTATTTATTGCATTACTCAAATCCATGTTTGAACAGTTGTTTGAGTTCTACAGTAGTTTAGTTAGCAATTTTTAAAGCTTTCTTATGTCTGAATATAAAATCGATTACTGCCCTACTTGTGAAAGCACGGCGCAGTACTGTAGCATAGCTTTTATCAAAACGGTTTTCATTTTGAACCAATGCTTAATAGGCTAAGCCGAAAAATTAGATTCTCTCAAGGGCTCTGCTAAAATATAGCGAGTCAAGTTGATAAATTTTTCAAGAAGAGGAATGCATTGATCTAAATTCCATTGTCTAGTTGTTAATATGAATACTTTTGCTGAACCGCTGCCAAGTTGTAAATGCAGACTAGCTATAGCTTTCGATCGTAGTCACGCTTATTTTGCTTAAGCATCTTAATAATTAAAGGATTACGTTAATTTTTTCCATCAAGAGATGTAACATATCTTCTGCAGATTCAAAGTCTTCTTGCTGTAGACACACTTCAGCTTGCTTAAGTAAATTTAGAAACCTTTACTCGGTGTTAGTTTGACTATCAATTCCATTATTTATAGTTGTTTCCTTGCTTGAACTTTTGTTTTGAAGCAGGAATGCATAAGGAACGCTCATATAATAACTATAGCTGCCAAAACATTTCATAACTTTGACAAATCAAAATTACAATAAAATATTTATAGATGACATTGAAACTATGGATAAAAAGGTGCTATTTTTTCGCATTTCAGTTGTAAATTTATAGATATTAAATTTATTAACTCATAGATATCTTATTATTTTGTATTAAAGTAGACATCATTATCATATATTGTATTAGTTTATGTGTTTGAGATCGATTTTCGACTTCTTAATATCTAAAAAGTTACATGTGAATGATCTATACTGATTTACTTGTCTTTTTTGTCTTGTTATCTGAGCTTATCTTACTAAGCAGGAGGCTTTATAACAAAAATGATACTATTTAGTCTTTCTTTTATATGTGAAAATCAACTTCGTCTTTTGGTTTTTTTGGCTTCTTAAATTAAATCAAAGATCTTTAAGCTTAATCTGATTTCAAATCATCAAGTTGCTTATTTTTAATTTATTTTTAAAAAGAAAAGCTTTGCTTTGGGTCTCCTAAAATAATTTCTTAGTGATCTTATTTTTATTTTGAGTTAAGCAAAGCATCTTTGTGTTTGGCTTTTTGAACCCCGTATTCATCTGAGTTGTTTGAGCTCCTTATTTACTGTAGTTACTAGTCCTAAGGCTATACTATCTTTTAAAGAGATACTTGAGTAGTCATCTGGTTTTTTCCCTTCTTTAAAAGTGAAATTTGCTCCCTGAGTAAAATTTCGAGCTAATCATGTTTTCGATGATTAATTTAAGATTGCTGATGGTATTTTATCAAAAGAGCGTAGTATTATCGCTGAAGGTTGTTAAAATTTGCAATTGTCGATATTTACCGAAAGTTCATTTATAATATAATTTTAGTTCAATACAATTATTGATAAAATCTACACTAAGAGTTGATTTTGAGCGTGAAAATTATTCTAATTTATGTATTTTTATCTAATTTATAAAGATTTTATTAAATGATCTAATATCTATTTAAAAACGTTGCAAATAAAGTAAAGCGAGTTTAAAGCTTGCTTGCATGCTTAAATATGAGTTCAAGGTTTATATTCAAATATTAATCATAGCGTTATTTCAAAGATATTTATATCATACTAAAGTAGTATTTCTATATAATTATTCTTCTATCATTCTTCTATGCTTAACACAAGCAATTAAGCAAGCAATGGCTTTGAAAAGGAATACTGCTCAACAGGAGGTTTCTAAGATGAAAAGATGCAGGATCTAGGTCTCAATCTTGTTGAAAGCATCGATGAGTTCAACTTTGAACAAACCTGTCTGATCAAACTCAGGACCCAACGCTAAAAGGTATCAAATCTTCTATGTAGATTGAGTAGCTCACTAAGCTCTACGAAGAAAACTAGAAGAAACTTTTGCTTAAAGTTTAGAGATAGCAGCAACTCTAATAGGAAAACTAAAAACTTGAGGAACTAGAGGCTTGCCAAAAAGAACTAGCGGAAATGCAAAACCAATACCAACTATTGGTTCGCAAACAACAAAGGACTTAAGATGAGCTTTGTTGCACTAGACGTGAAACAGAAGCTGTGATTACTGCTAACTCAGAAGAAATAGAAGAACTTAGACGTTAGCTTAAAGTTTAAAGGGAGCAAAGAAATCTGACTGAAGTTCACTATCAAGGTGTTCTTTAAGACAAGATATAGGAGCACATGCAATAAATGAGAAGAGCCCAGGAAAGATAATATGAGCTTTGCCAGACCGTCAAAGATTTATAGGAAGAGGTCGCCACTCTAAGGGAACTTATTGATGAAAAAGGAGGTTAAGTCAAACAGCAAGAAGATACTATCAGAAAGGAGTTTCGTTCCAGAGAATAGGAAAGAGCTGGCTTTGAAAAGGCTTCTTAGACCATGAGACGACAGATTGCTTAGCTAAAAGCAACTCTAACGGTCAGTGGATAAACAGCTTAAAGAGATGCCAAAGAAAAATTTGACTTAATTGAGCAACTTAGAATGCAGGTCAAATGTCTACGAAGAGATCAAGTTGAAAAATAAAATGACTTGTACGAATACAAAGAAATGGTGAAGAAATGCGATGCTAAAAATCAGAACTTAGAATCTACCGTAAGTAGTCTAAAAATGACCCTCAAAAAATGCAAAGTAAATGCTGATTGCAATATTAAAAAGCTTTAGTCCACGACTGAAGAAGAAAGGGGAAAGCTCGAATCTTTCATTAACGAGCTAAAGGACGAAGTCTAAAGGCAAGTTTAAGAAAAAATAGTGATGGGAGCTGAGATTAGAAAATTAAAAGGACTCCTTTAAAGAAAGGATCAGCAAGAACGTCAAAGAAAAATACTACTGATGAATGAATTCAGAGAAATCGACAGGATGTAAAAAGTTGTCAAGAAAATACTATGATTAGAATGATCACATTCTTTAATTATCAACTTTATAATTAATGAGACTAATCACCAAAATTAAAAGGTTCACATCCCATACTCTTGAACCACAAATCGATGCGAACACATACAAGCGTTAATAGATTTTTAAAACCATTCAGGCTCAGTCCAACCCTTATTTGATCGGGCACTACGATTTGGCAGGATTCTAACAATATAAGGCCAAAAATACTAATTCTCATTTCAAGCCTTTGATATCAAATCCCTTATTAAGTGTATCGTCGATAGGAATAGGCACTTACAAAGGTTCTTTAGACTCTAAAGACGACCTTATTATGTTTAACGCAATCATAGATAGTCTCGATAGTGGATGTAATGTTTTGGACACTTGTCGTAACTTTAGAGGAGGACGTTCTTAAATAATTGCAGGCTTAGCTCTGAGGTATTTAATTAACAACTAAAACTATTCTCGATCGAGTTTTTTCATAGCTAGCAAAGCTGGATACGTACGCTAAACGGTACCAAAAGGAGTCCCCGTTTAAGATATTGTTAATGATAACTGTGTCCATCCTTAGTTTTTAGCAAGCTAACTTGAAATATCACTCAAAAGTTTAGGAGTCAAATAGCTAGACGTATACTATCTTAACAATTTTGCATAGTGCCATAAGTATAAATATTGTAAAATAGAAAAGAGATCTCTGCATAAATTTTTGAAAAAAGATTGTTAAAGGCTTTTTAATTTTTATAAAATGCAAGGGCTAAAGGAAAAATCAAAAACTATGGTTTATCTTCTTGGCAAAGTTTTAGATTACCCTCGAGTGCTCCTGGCCATCTTGATATTTAAAAAGTTGTGGCTGCTGCCGAAAAAGTTGGTGGAAAAAACCACGGATTTAAATTCGTTCAGCTACCAGTAAACTTTCCTTTATACAGATTAATATTTTAATGCCTGAAGCGTTTGCAGATTAGTACAAAAATAAAAAATCATTCCTTAACGTAGCTGAGTCTCTTAAGCTAAATGTTATATCAAACAGTCCTTTACTTTCAGGATCTTTGATTAACGTCCCAATGCCAGCTGCTCTTTTAAAGTGCAACAATAATGGAGCCAAGCATTTACAGCTCGTTCGTTCAGTCCCTTCTTCAGCTTTGGTATCAACTCTTATCGGACAAAAAACTAATCGACATGTACGTAAAAATCTTGAAGTTTTAAGCGTACCTGCTTTAGATGAGGAACAATGGTTGAGCGTGTTCGTTCCTTCCGCTGAGGGAAAGAAGCCACAAACTTAAGAGTAAGTTCGCTAATAATTATGATATATTCTGATTATGCCTGTGGTATATAAGTGTATTTATATTTTAATGAGTGCCTCAACAAAATAAGTAAAAATCGAAGTTAAGGAGGAAGAGAGCACAACAAACCGCAGAAAACTTATGCAAAAAGTCAGACGTAAGGTAAAGAGAGAAAATCAACGTCTAGCTGAAGCATATTCTTACGTAACAAACGAACCTAAAAGTGCAATTGGATCACTAGTGGGCAATGACCCTAATTTCGAGGCTGATTTTTAGATGGTAAATCATGTGACGACTGGAATGAGTCGAAAAATAAAGAAGAAGATGAAAAAACTACAGAGAGATATACCTAATAACCCTGATAAAGTTTTTAAAGAAATAGTGAAATTCAAGTAAGGAAGGTTCAAAACGCAAGAAAAAAAACTTTTTAGTTCAGTGAGCTAGTTAGACAGAAGAAGGGAAAAAAGAATGAAAAAGATGGAGCAAAATGCCAAAAAACGTAAAGCATAAATCAGGCAAATTAAAGAGCTCTAAAGATTCTAATGATCGCGATGTTATTTATGACTTTAAAATAAGCTCAAGCATAATAAAAATAACAAAATAGGCAAAAAAAAACTATTTATTAAATGGTTAGCAGACTAAAAAAACAAAAAAAGTCCAAAAAAACAAAAGAGGTTGGACCGAGAGTAGTCTGAATTGATATTAGGAGTGTATTGGACTCACTGCGCACTGCCTGACAGCTTCTCAGCCTGCACGGCCGACGGATCAGAAAATCTTCATCTCCTGAGTCGTGCAGTTATTTTCTGGTTGCTGCTCCTGCCCTCTCGAGCATGCACTTTCGCAGTAGCGGCACCTCAGACCCTCTCCGATTCATTACGACCAAGGTCGTGTGGGTGTAAATCGAAACACTGTCTTCGGCCCAACCGAGACTAGGTTCGACAAGGGTTAAATGGGGAGTGGCGATAGGTTAGAAGAGTTATGGGTCGATGATTTTTTGAATAGATCATTCAAGTAAATCATCAATAGAAGAATCCGATAATCTTTCCTCCGATGTGTCTTTCTCTGGCCTCGTCGTGGGTGAAGATTCCTTGGTTGGTCGAGAGCACAAGATGTCCGAACTGCCTGGAGGGAAGAATGCTGCTGGTCCACTTCTAGAAATCAACGAGGGTGATGTCATATCGGGGAGAGATCACACCACACTTGTTGATGCGGCCAATCAACTCCACAACGATCTTGTTAGATCTGTGATCATCAATCACCTCGAACTCTCCGATGTATCCGTGTCTCTGCATAATCCTCAAGAATTTAAGCAGAACTTTAGAGGAAGGACGCAGAAGCACCTGTTTCTTTCCCTTGCGCTCAGCGTTAACGATGTTTCGTAGAGCATCAGCGAGGATATTAACTTTGACCATATGTGGATATTAAAATAATCAATATTTTATTAATTAATCCATCCAATTTTACTAAAATATTTGTATAAACTTTTAATTTAGAAACTATTACCTGAATTGCTTGATCGGTCATTAGAATATATATTTTTTTTGTTTCAATTTGGTACGATGGTCCTATATATCTTAGAAGCCTGTAGACACTATTATTGCCTTAATAATCAGATAAAATTATCACTATGGAACCTGCTATCTCTGCTCGATAATCATTCGATTCTCCTTCTCGGACACTTGCTCCATTTGAAAGCTCGCCTTTACTAAGAGATAGATCTGCTAGTAATCCTTACTCTCTTCGAAAAGGTAAGGTATCTAAAAAATTATTCCATATTTTCAACGATAATGGAATGAGAAAACTATAACAAGATATAGGTTGGTAAACTAATTTTTAAAGAATATTAAGATAATCAGATATGCATCTAAAAGGTTAGAAAAAAGTTCTGAATGATGTGATCATGGTACCACGTAAAGCAATGCTTGAAAGCTAATTAGTTACTTTTCCATCGATTGAAGTTAAGAAAAAAAATTAAGTATAAGCTAAACCTCAAGTCAGAAGATCAAGAGGAGTAAGCTAACTTCGTAGATAAACCCTTTAAGAGATCAGAAATGGCAGCACAAGTCATATCATATAAGGAAATTCTAAAAGTTAAAGCCAGCAAAACTTGAAAAAACTTTATTAAAGTAATCATGCTGACGATCGACCTAAAAGAAAAGGTGCTACATTTATTTCTAGAAACCTGAATTTTATATAGTCTTCGCCTTCTCCTAGAATGAAAATGTCATAATAAAAACAAAGTTCTCCTACCAAATTTTCAAGTGTTCAGTCTGTGCTAAAGCTTTAACCTATCATGAATCCAGAAAAAAAGTTCAAAAAAGGATATTTAGTTTATGAGCCGAATGGTGAAGAATATTGGTCAAAAATAAAATCAAGTTTTGAACAGGAACCTCAGCTAAAATGGCAAGGAAAATTACTAACAGCAAAAAGCTATTATGTTTTAGACATTAATAACTTTAGACCTATGTTGGCTCTCCGAGCTTAGTAGCCTATCTAAATAGCATCTCTTACAAAAATAATGACCTGTTATTTATCCTTATTGATCTGTCGAAAATACGAAGCCTAGCTCAAATAATGGACTTATAGAGTCCCAGATCGAATCGTAGGCACTCCTGGAACTTCAGCAGAGCTTGAAGCAGGTGACTTGCTTACCGGCTAAGATCTGTTATATGCACTTATGCTTCCAAGTGGCAACGACGCATCTAT
>Ga0169931_10005617_pt1 | contig 19062 bp, 14 predicted proteins | sample Kivu_15m_20L_FD_129675 | JGI IMG/M metagenome (GOLD analysis project Ga0169931, IMG submission 129675) | Freshwater microbial communities from Lake Kivu, Western Province, Rwanda to study Microbial Dark Matter (Phase II) - Kivu_15m_20L... | ecosystem: Environmental > Aquatic > Freshwater > Lake... | reverse complement strand
GCGCCTCGATCGCCTCCACCACCGCCATGCACACCGCCCCCGGCATCGGCGGCTGCGGCGTGGGCACCGTGCTTTCGGCCAGCAGATCGCCCTCGCGGTTGAACCGGCCCAGCTTGATCGCGCTGCCGCCGATGTCGACACCGATCAGCTCGGCGCTGCACGAGGGAGCGGGTGTCACAGATGGTGGGCGGGCGTCACTGATGGGGGGCTGGCGATCGGCAGGCACTCCATGGCTGACGCTAAAACCGGAAGAACACGCGCAGTTGCGTCTGCCAGGAGCCCTGGGTGTCGACCGTGGCCTCCACGTTGAGCCGCTCGGAAGCCTTGTAATTCAGCGTGAACTGCGGCGGGATGTCGGAGCGGTTCGGCGCTGCCAGCAGCGAGGCATTGATGCGGTCGGTGAGGTCGTAGCCCATCTCGGCACCCAGCACCAGCTGGGGTGGCACGCGGCGGCTGCGCAGCTCCACGGGTGAATCCACCCGCGGTGTCACATAGGTGGGGTAGAGCGCCAGGCTCACCCGCTGGCCGAAGGCATCGGAGAGGGTGCTCAGCAGCGGCGAGAGCAGGGTCTGCCCCAGCGCCGTGGCCAGGGCGGCTCCGGCGCCGCCGCCGCTGAGCCCCGCCAGTGAATTGCCGCCGATCAGCGCCACGAGCCGCTCCTGCGGCAGCGGCGGATTGCTGCGCAGCTTCAGGTTCTCTCCGATCCGGTCGGCCGGGCCGCTGACGCTCACCGTCACCAGAATCAGGTTCAGCTGGCTCAGTGAGGAGAAGCCCCCCTGGGCTGCGAGCTGGGTGTTGGCGAGGGCGATGGCGGCCGGATCCGTGAGGCCGCTGGGTGCCAGCACATTGAGGCTGTCGGCGATGCGGCTGCGCAGGGCGATGTCGAGGTAGGGAATCAGCCCCAGCGATGGGGTGAACACGGCCACGTTCGGGGAATCGGGATCGAGGCTGAAGCTGGTGGTGAACAGATTCAGGCGCCCTCCCTTCAGCCGCACCACGCCGCTGGCGCGCAGGCTCGGATCGAGCGGGCCGTTGATGCGCACACTGCCGCCGGTGGTGAAGTTGGCCACGTTCGGAAACACCACCCGCAGATCCGGGCCGAGCCGCAGCTGCAGGTCATCGAAGCGCAGCCAGGAGAGCCGTGGCATCGCCTGCTCGATCGAACCCGCCGACGGCGTCGCCACATCCGGACCCAGCAGCACCAACGGCTCGCGGAAGTCCCACTTCGCCTCCAGCAGGGAGGGAAGCGTGGTGGGCTGGGCCGGCTCGGCGGAGGAGGGGGTGGCCTGTGCCAGGCCCGCGGGGCGCACGTTGATGCTGCCGTGGCCGATCGCCACGGAGCCGCCGAGGCGGGGGGAGAGCAGCGACCCGCCCACGCTGAGCCGCCCTTCAGCCCTGGCGCTGACCCGCGGCACCGTGAAGGGCACCGCCCGCAGATCCAGGGCCAGCCCGCCCGGTCCCTCCAGCGGACGCAACAGACCGAGCCTTCCCTCACCCCGGATGCTGCCGCTCTTGCCGATCCGCGCCGAGAGCCTCTGCACCAGCAGCTGGCTGAAATCGAAGAGCACCGTGGCCTCCATCGCCCGGAACGACTGCCCCGCCAGCTGGCACTCGCCATTGCGGAGCCGCAGGAAGCCGTTGGCGATCGGATCACGCAGGCTGCCGCGCACCAGCAGCTGCACATCGGCACTGCCGCGCCGCCACTGCACGGCAGGCCCGGCCAGGCGTGTGAGAAACAGCAGGCCGTCGTCGCGGCTGCTCAGACGCAGCTCCAGGGCCTCACGCCCGGGATCGAGGGGCACGCGGCCCACCAGCGAGATCCCGTTTCGGGCGGCACGGGCGCGCAGGGCCAGATTCACCGCCAGATCGCGCTGGCGCAGCTCCAGTCGCCCCTGCTGCAGCACGAGCTCCTGGTCTCCGATCGCGGCTCCCTGGAGGCCCAGTTCGGCGCTGAAGGCCGGTTCCCCCGGGCCCAGCCGGTACCGGCCCCGCGTTGAGAGGGTGCCGCGCAGCGCCTCCGGCACCGGCGTGAGCAGTTGCAGCAGCGCCAGGCTCAGGCCCGAGAGTTCAAACGTACCCTCGCCTCCCCGCAGGGGGCCCTGCAGGCGCAGCACGAACGGAGCTGCCGCGAGGCTCACGTCGCGATCGCGCTGATCCAGCCAGAGATGGCCGCGCGCGGCCAGATCCGCCCGCAGCCGGCCCGGTTCCGGACCGCTGAGAATCAGATCGGCATCCACCGCCATCTGCAACCGCTCCAGCCGCTCACTCCGGGAGGCGCTCTCCAGCGAGCGGTCGCGGGCCTCCGCCTCCTTCTTGGCCTCCGCCAGCCTCTGCAGCTGCTCGGCGATGCTGCGCCCGAGGGTTTCGATCGCCAGATCGCCGAGATCGGCGGCGCGGCCCGGTGGCGGTGGCTTGCCGCGGGTCCAGAGCAGCCGCGCGGCGAACAGATCGCGGAAGAATGCCGTGCCGAGATGGCGCCCCAGGAAGCGGGCGCGGAACGGCCCGTTCCAGCGTCCTTCGATCCGGGTCTCGATCGAACCGGCCGCCAGCGGTTCAAAGCGGCCCTGGATGCTGTAACGCCGGTCGCGGTAGCGCAGGTCGGCGCTGAGGCTGCGGCCCGCCACGCCGAGCAGGGCCGGATGGTCGAGGGCGAGGCTGCCGGCGAAGGCCAGCGGCCTCAGCCCGAGCTGGCCCCGGCCGCTGAGTCGGCCCTCCAGGCTGCGGAATGCCGGATCCGCCCCGAGGGCCACAGCCAGCCCCCGCAGGGGAAAGGATCGGGCCTGCCACTGGTAGCGCTCGGGTGAACCCTCCAGAAGCAGGCTGCCGCCCCCGCGTTCCAGCCGCACCCGCCGCGGCTGCCAGCGGCCATCGAGGCTGGCCTCCAGGCGGCCCTGCGGTGCGGAACCCTCCGTGGCGAGGCGCAGCAGGGCGGAGCCCCCATCGGCCCGGAGCGTGCCGCTCCAGGTCTCCTGCAGCCGCAGCGGGCCGGCCGAAGCACGCCGCAGCCGCAGCCGCAGATCCTGGCGGAGGCGAGCGAGCGGGCCGCTGAGCTCTCCATCGGCATCGAGCCGCCCCTGCAGCCGGGTGCCGAGCAGACGATCGAGCCTGGGCAGTGGAAAATCGCGCAGCTGGAACCGGGCGCGGATCGGGCCGCTCGCCAGTCCGCCCCCGCGCTCCGCTGCCAGCGGCAGCGATGCACTGGCGAGCAGATGCTCACTGCGCAGCTCGCGCAGCTGCAGGATGCCATCGCGCCAGGCCAGCTCCAGGGCCGCAGGCCCCAGCACCGGCAGCAGCACACCGGTGCTGCGCACCAGAAGACTGGGGGAGCTGAGCCGGCCCTCCAGCCGCAGAGAGCCCTGCAGCGGGTTCCGCCGCAGCCAGGCAGGCAGCTGCACTGAAGCGGGCAGGTCGGCCGGATCGATCAGCCAGCCGCCGGCCAGATCCAGGCGCGATCCCAGCTGCCCGGAGGCCCGCAGCCGTGAGCCGCCGAACCGCCCATCCAGCTGCTGCACCGCGAGGGCACCCCGCTGCCAGCGCCCTCGCAGGGAGGCCCGCAGCGGTGCGCCGCCGAGGGGATGGCCGGCCGGCGGCCGGGCGAAGAGATCCAGGGCGAGGGCCCCATCGGGGCTGCGACGGCCGGAGGCGCTCCCCTTCCAGGATCCATACCGCCAGGGGGCGTCTCGGACGCTCAGGGCGCGGCCGTCGCAGCGCAGGGGCAGCCGGTCGCTGCGCAGGGCCGTGGCGCCACCCCGGGGCTGCCAGCGCACGGCGCGGAGGCTCAGCTCTCCCTGGCAGCTGGGTTGGCCATGGTTGAACTGCAGGCTCAGGCGACCATCAGCTGAACCGGAGAGCTGCCCTCCGCCGGGCAGGAGTCGCCCCGCCGTTCCGAGGTCAAAGCCGCGGGCCGCCGTGTCGAGGCGCCAGAGGTTGCGGCGCCAGTCGCCCTCACCCGAGAGCTGGATTCCCCCCCCCGCCCCCGGCGCCGTGAGCCGGGCCTGCAGGGCCAGGCTGCTCTGATGCAGCGTGAGCAGGGCGCCGCCGCGCAGATCCCCCTCCAGCGGCTGCCCGGATGGCGTGAATCCCCACAGCCGCACCCGGCCCGCGCGGGGCAGCAGGAAGCGCAGCGTCAGTCGCGGCGGCCGGCCGCCGGGCGGCAGGCGTCCCAGTTCCCAGACCCGGCCACGGGCGTTGCGGCGCAGATCTGCCTGCACACCATCAGCCTCCAGGTCGAGCACCAGCGCCCGCTGCCGCAGGCTCTCCAGCGCCTGCAGCCGCACCACCAGCGCCGCCACCGACACGCTGGAGTCGTCGCGCTCACCGGCCAGGATGCGGCTGGGGCCGATCCGCAGACCCCCCGGGCCGAAGCCCCGGTACGGCCCGAACTCCAGGGGGTGACCCAGCGCCCGGCCGATCAGGCTCTCGAGCTGCGGTTTCCAGTGGTCGTAGCCGCGGGCGATCAGCGGATCGAGGCCGACGTGCAGCCCCGCCACCCCCAGCCCGAGGCCGCCGGCCGCCACGGCAGCCCAGGCAGCCGCAGGTCTGAGCCGTTGGCGCAGCGGCCCGGCGCTCTGCGGCGGCCTCCCGGAATCGGCCTCGATCCGTGAATCTGGACGGGGATCTGGCCGTGAATCTCGCCGTTCGGGCATCCGCCTGGGAGAGTCGCCGTCCGGTCGCGCCGCAATATAAGGGGGTTTTCGCGGGCTTCCATGGCGGCCGACCCCATCCTGTTCCAGGCGGGCCAGTGGCTCGGAGTCGCGGGTGGCGGGCTGGCCCTGCTCACGGTGGCTGCATTTGTGGCCCGCTGGGGCGTGCGCTTCCGCCTCGTGGGCATCACCAGCTTCACCGTGCTGCTGGCGGTCTCCTGCCTCGCCTTCGCGGTGAGCTACACGCCGCGGGTGTCGGTGGAGGGTGCGGTGGTGGTGCCGGTGGTGTACGACAACGGCGCCGATCTGGTGGTGGCCGCCGCGCCCGACGATCTGCCCGCCGATGCGGTGGCTGCATCGCTGGAGCAGCTGGCCCTCAATGTGCGCGGCCGCGGACGCACCAGCCCCGATCGCGAGGTGCGGGTGCGGCTGCGGCGGCTCGAGCCGGCGGCCGATGGCGCCTCCCGGCCGGTGGTGCTCGGGGAGCTTCGCCGCGATCTCGCCAGCGGCGAACTCCGCGGCGGTTCGTGAGCCTGCATCCCTTCCGTCCTCCCGCTGCCTACCGCCGGGAGGTGGCCCTGCTCGAGCAGGAGGGACAGGCCGGCTGGACGGCTCTGGCGGCGCTGAGCCAGGCGGAGATCCGCCGGATCGCCCGCAGCAGTCCGGGCAGCGAGGCCCGGCTGCTGCGCCTGCGCGGCCAGGCGAAGCTGCTGGTGGCGCTCGATCTCGCCCCCGCCGAGGCCGCTCTGCTGTTGCATGCCGGTGTGCCGGATCCGGCCGCCCTCGCAAGCTCCGACGCCCACACCCTGCACCGCCGGATCGGAAGGCTGCAGCGCGGGCTGGCGGGATCGGCCATGGCGCCGCTGCCGCTGGCCACGGTGCGGGCCTGGGTTCTCCGGGCCGCCTCCCTCGGCCCAGGTCGATCAGGGAACTGACCCCGACCGAACCGACGCTGCCGATCCGCCTGCATGGAATGGAGGTCTCCCCCAGGGTGAGGCCACCCCCCCTGCCATGACTCCCGTGCCCATCACCTCCGGAATGGCGCACCCCGCAATGGCGTGCCCGGCCCCGCTGATCGCTGCCACCCCCGCACCGCGGCGTCAGCTGCGGACGCTGCTGCCGGTGGCCCTGGCCCTGCTCACCCAGGCCGGCCTGGCCGTGCTGCCGCTGGCCAGGCCGCCGTCTGCCCTGGCGGCTTCGGCCCTGCTCGAGACGGTGAAGCAGAATCCGGCCCTCGCGCGCTCGCTCTGCGACCAGTTCAAGAAGAGCAACGCCGCAGGCCAGTCGGCCATGGGCCCTGAATCGATCGCCAGCGTGGCCGGCAGCCAGGGCCTCAGCAAAGTGGATGCCGAGATCCTGATCACCTATGTGATCGGCATGAACTGCCCCGACGTGCGCTGAGTGGCGGCCGCCCCTCCCGCGGACCAGCCGCCGGTGGAGGTGCGCGACACCGCGATGCTCTGCGGCGATGGCGTGCGGCTGGCCACCCGGATCTGGCAGCCGGCCGGGCCGGGCCCCTGGCCGGTGCTGCTGATGCGCCAGCCCTATGGCCGGGCCATCGCCTCCACGGTCGCCTATGCCCATCCCCACTGGTACGCCAGCCGCGGCTTCCTGGTGGCAGTGCAGGATGTGCGGGGCCGGGGCGACTCGGAGGGCCGCTTCAGCGGCTTCGCCGGCGAGGCCGCCGATGGAGCCGCCGCGGTGCTCTGGGCCCGCTCCCTGCCCGGTGCCAGCGGCCGTGTGGGCACCTACGGCTTCTCCTATCAGGGCCTCAGCCAGCTGCTCAACAGCGGCAGCGGCTCCGCCCTGCCGGACTGCCTGGTGCCCGCCATGGCGGGCCTCTCTGAACGGCGCCACTGGGCCAGCGAGGGTGGCGCGCACTGGTGGGGTCTGGGGCTGGCGTGGGCGCTGCAGCTGGCGGCGGAGGGATGCCGCCGCCGCGGGGATGACGCGGGCTGGTGGGCGATCCGTCGCTGCCTCGGCGAGGGCCTCCATGCCGAGCAGGGCCTCGCCCTGCTGGAGCGGCACGATCCGGAAGGCATGGGGCTGGGCTGGCTGCGCAGCGATCCCGCCGATGGGGCGGCCTGGCGGCGGCATCAGCCGCCGGCGGAGCTGCTGCGCCGGCCGATGCTGCTGATCGGCGGCTGGCACGACCCGCATCTCGTGGGTGTGCTCGATCTGCACCGGCAGGCGCGGCGCTGCGGTGCCCATCCCGGTCTGGTGATCGGCCCGTGGACCCATCTCGGCTGGGGGGAGGGCATCGATGGGCTGCAGCTCGCCTTCTTCCGCCGCCATCTGCTGCCGCCGTTGCCGGCCGGGGATGCCGCCCATCGGCAGGATCCGCCCCTGCCGGCCGCCCTCGCCGGCGCCCTGGAGGGGGGCGTGGCCCTCGCCGGGGAGGATGGTGAGGCCTGGTTCGATCCGGAGGGAGCCGCCTGGCATGCCGCGGCCGCGGATCGCCCGGGGCCGGACGGGTCGGCGCCGGAAGCCTGCTGGAGCCTTCACAGCGATGGCCGTGCCGCGATCTGCAGCACCGAGGGCCTGCTGCTGCTGCCGCCGCCGCGGCCAGAGGTTCCGCTGAGGCCCGGCGGGCTCCTGGTGCTGGTGCACGACCCCTGGCGTCCCGTGCCGGCGCGGGGCGGCCATCTCGGCCTTCCTCCCGGCGCCGTGGAGCGCGGGGATCTCGATGCCCGCCCCGACGTGGCCTGCTTCACCACCCCTCCCCTGGAGAGCGACCTGTGCCTGCTGGGCCGCCCGGTGCTCAGCCTGGAGGTGCGGGCCGACCAGCCCGGCTTCGATCTCTGCGTGGCCCTGTCGCGGCTGCCGGCCGCTGGCGGCCAGGTGCTGCAGCGAAGCACCGGGGTGCTGCGGGTGCTCGGGCCGCAGGCCCAGGTGCGCCGTCGCAGACGCGTGGAGCTGCAGCCCCTGGCACTCACGCTAGCGGCGGGCGAGCGGCTGAGGCTTTCGATCGCCGCCGCCGCCTGGCCGGCGATCGCCGTGAATCCCGGTGATGGCAGCATGCCCCGCGGTCCCTCCGGCCCCGGGCATCGGGTGATCAGCCTGGAGATCTGCCTCGCTGCCGCCTGCCTCCGCCTGGAACCCTTGCTGCCTGCGGAGTCTGGGGCAGACTGACGCCGCTCCGACCGGTCCGATCCCCTCGCCGATGCCCCGTTCTCTGCCGCGTCCCAGGCCGCTGGGCCTGGTTCTCTCCGCTGCCGCCCTCAGCGTCGGCCTGTCGGCGCTCACGGGCGGGCCGTCCCTGGCGCAGCCGAGCCCGCTGCCGGCCCAGGCCAGCAGCGCCCAGAGCCAGCAGGCCGCCCGCTCGGCGGCCGAACGCATCCTCACGGCGCTGCAGAGCCGCAGCGGGGTGGCTCTCTACCGCCTGTTCAGCCCCAACCTGCAGCGGATGACCAGCCCGGCCCTGGTGCAGCAGCGATTGCGCACGATGGATCCAGTGCAGCGCTGGACGATCGGCGCCGTGGAACCCGGCCTGGATTCCAGCACCGTGCTCTCCCGCTTGCGCGGCGCCGCCGGCGAACGGGACCTGCTTCTGGTGATCGATGCCCAGGGGCTGCTGGAGGGCTTCCACATCGATGTCTCCGATCAGGCCGCCGAGTCGGTGGCGCGACGCTTCGTGGAGGATCTCAGCCGGGGTCGTTATGTGTCGGCCCAGTCGCTGCTGAGCCCCGGCCTGCAGGAGGAGATTCCGGCGCCGATACTGCAGATCAAGTGGCAGCAGCTGCAGCGCCGCACCGGCGATTTCGTGGCGATCCGGCGGGTGCTGCGAGCCGAATCCACCGTGGATACCAAGCTGGTGCTGGTCACCACCAGCTTCAACCGGCTCACCGACAGCCTGTTCGTGATCCTCGACAGCGCCAATCGCATCGTGGGGGTGGATTTCCCGATGGATGCCACGATCAGCGGCAGCGGCCGCTGACTGCTGCCGGGGCGGCGTAGGCTCGCGGCGCGTCGTCGCGACTCTCCCCCATGGTTCTGTCCAGCCTCGAATGGATGGTCGAAGATGCGACCAGGCTGGCCGAGTGCCGCCACGACCATCCCTTCGCCGTTCTCGGTCCCCAGCCCCTGGGTGGCAGCTGGGTGGTGCGGGTCTGGATGCCTGAGGCGGAGCGGGTGGAGCTGCTGCTCGAGGGGGTCGACCCTCACCCGATGGCCACGCCCCATCATCCCTGGCTGTTTGAGGCGGCGATCCCCTCCGACCCCGGCAGCACCTACCGCGTGCGGGTGCTGCGCGGCGGCATCCAGCATGAGGCCCACGATCCCTGGGCCTTCCGCGATGAGTGGATGGGCGAGCTCGACCGCCACCTCTTCGCCGAGGGCAACCATCACCACATCTGGCAGCGGATGGGGGCCCATCCGGTGGTGCGCCACGGCGTGGCCGGCGTGCAGTTCTGCCTCTGGGCGCCGAATGCCCGCAGCGTGGCGGTGCTGGGCGACTTCAACAGCTGGGATGGCCGCCACCATCCGATGCAGCAGCGTCTCGGCGGATCCTGGGAGCTGTTCATCCCCGGCCTCGACCAGGGAGCCATCTACAAATACGAGATCCGCACCCAGGATGGCCACTGCTACGGCAAGGCCGATCCCTACGGCTTCCGCCATCAGGTGCGCCCGGACAATGCCTCGATCGTGGCCTCCCTCGGCGGCTACACCTGGCAGGACGGTGCCTGGATGCAGCAGCGCGACAGCCGCAATCCGCTCGACCAGCCTGTTTCGGTCTACGAGATGCACCTCGGCAGCTGGCTGCACGCCGCCGCCGATCAGCCCTACATCGAGCCCGACGGCACCCCCCGCGCTCCGGTTCCCGCCGCCGACCTGAAGCCCGGCGCCCGCCTGCTCACCTATCCCGAGCTGGCCGACAAGGTGATCCCCTACGTGAAGGCGCGCGGTTTCACCCACATCGAGCTGATGCCGATCTCCGAGCATCCCTTCGATGGCTCCTGGGGCTATCAGGTCACCGGCTGGTACGCCCCCACCAGCCGCTTCGGCAGCCCCGGCGAGTTCCGGGCCTTTGTGGATCGCTGCCACGCCGAGGGCATCGGCGTGATCCTCGACTGGGTGCCGGGCCACTTCCCCAAGGATGCCCACGGCCTGGCCTTCTTCGATGGCGCCCACCTCTACGAGCATGCCGATCCGCGTATCGGCGAGCACAAGGAATGGGGCACGCTGATCTTCAATTACAGCCGCAATGAGGTGCGCAATTTCCTCGTTGCCAATCTGATCTTCTGGTTTGAGGAGTTTCACATCGATGGCATCCGCGTCGACGCGGTGGCCTCGATGCTCTACCGCGATTACCTGCGGCCCGATGGTGAGTGGCTGGCCAATGAGCACGGCGGCCGCGAAAACACCGAAGCCGTGCGCTTCCTGCAGCAGGCCAATCATGTGCTGTTCCAGCACTTCCCCGGCGCCCTCTCGATCGCGGAGGAATCCACCACCTGGCCCCTGGTCACCCAACCCACCGACATCGGCGGCCTGGGCTTCAACCTGAAGTGGAACATGGGCTGGATGCACGACATGCTCGATTACTTCGAGCTTGATCCCTGGTTCCGGCAGTTCCATCAGAACAACGTCACCTTCTCGATCTGGTACGCCTTCACCGAAAACTTCATGCTCGCCCTCAGCCACGATGAGGTGGTGCACGGCAAAAGCAATCTGCTGCACAAGATGCCGGGCGACGACTGGCAGAAATTCGCCAATGTGCGCGCCCTGCTGGCCTACATGTGGACCCACCCCGGCAAGAAGACCATCTTCATGGGCATGGAGTTCGGCCAGCGGGCGGAATGGAATGTCTGGGGTGATCTGCAGTGGGATCTGCTGCAGCACGAGCCGCACCAGGCGCTGCAGCGGATGATCGATGATCTGAATGTCTTCTACAAGTCTGAGCGGGCGCTCTGGGGCGACGACTTCAGTGAGTATGGCTTCCAGTGGATCGATTGCAACGACACCAGCAATTCGGTGATCAGCTTCATGCGGCGCGAGAGCGTCGGCGGCAGCTGGCTCGTGGTGGTGGCCAACTTCACGCCCCAGAGCCATGCCCACTACCGCATCGGCGTGCCGCTGGCTGGCTTCTACAGCGAGGTGTTCAACACCGACAGCAGCCGCTACGGCGGCAGCAACCTCGGCAATCTCGGTGGCAAGTTCACCGATGCCTGGGGCATCCACGGCTACGAAAACTCCCTCGACCTCTGCCTGCCGCCGCTCACGGTGCTCGTGTTCCGCCACGACCCCACCCGGCTGCGTGAGCCCGAGAGCGAGGGCCGTGAGCTGCTGGCCGGCGTCTGAGGACACCGCCCCCGGCTGGCTCGATGGCTGTTAGCCCACGCTTTGCAGCGCGCACCCGCCCACGGCGTTTCTACGTGGTGCTTCTGCTGCTCTGCCTGGCCACTCTGCTGTTGCTGGCCACTCCCCCGCCGCTGGTGCGGGGGATGTGGCTGGGCTATCTGGCCCTCACCGCCTACCTGAGCCTCAGCCTGCCCGGTGCCGGGCGGAGCGACCGGATCCTCGGCCTGGCCACCACCCTGGCGGAACTGCTCTGGCTGCTGGGGGCCCTGCAGCATCCGGGCACGGGCCTGCTGCTGCTGGTGATGGTCACCCTGTTCATCAGCCGCAGCCTGCATGGGCTGATTCTCTGCCTGGCCCGCGAACAGACGGTGGATGGGGCGGTGGTGGCCGGTGCCACGGCGGGCTACCTGCTGCTGGGCCTCACCGGTGGCCTGCTGCTCTCCCTGCTGGCCGGGCTGCATCCCGGCAGCTTCCACGACAGCCTCAGCGGCCAGCCCCTCAACCTGCCGCCGATCGCCTCCCTCGCCGAGGCGAGCCTCAGCTGGGATCGACACTTCCAGCAGATCAACTACTTCGCCTTCGTGAGCCTCACCACGGTCGGCTATGGCGACATCACCCCCGGCCATCCCTTGCTGCAGGTGGCGAGTGTGGCCCTGAGCGTGCTCGGCCCGCTCTACATGGCCGTGGTGCTGGGGGTGCTGATCAGCCGCATCGAGCAGCCGCTCAGCGCCGCCGCAACCGCTGGGCAGGGGAGCGACCAGCAGCGGCCCCGGCGCCATCGCCTGCGGACGCTGGCTCGGAGCCGGTTGCCCCTGCGGCGCGGGGGGCGGCGCCGCTGACCAGGCCTGTCTCGCGCTCGAGCACGGCCTGATCCAGGGCCTGACGGGTGAGCACGGTGGCCAGGGAGGCCCGGGCCGCCTGCAGGTCACGCTGCACCAGCAGCACCTCGGTGAGGGGGTCGATCTGGGCACGGAAGCGCAGGCGTGCATCGCCCAGGGCCCGCTCCTGGGCCTCCACGCTCAGCCGTGCCGCGGCGATCGCCTGCGGGGCGGCCTGCAGGGCATTCCAGGCGGCGCTCACGTCCTGGCTGATCTGCTGGCGGGCCAGCTGTTCGTCACTGGCGATCAGATCCGCCTGCCGCTCGGCCACCGCCGCCTCGCGGCCGCTGCGACCACCATCCCAGAGCGGTTGCCGCAGCAGCAGCGCTGCTCCCCAGTTGTAGAAGGCACCGGAGAGCGTGTTGTTCAGGTCGGTGGAGGGAAGCGCCAAGGGGATCGGCCCCTGCAGGCTGGTCTGCTGCTGCAGCACCGGCGCAGCCAGCCGATTGCCGCTGTAGCCCAGGCCGGCCACCAGGCCAACACTCGGCAGCCTCCCTGCCAGCGCCACCCGGGCCTGCTGACGCTGGGCCCGCTGCTGGGCGCGGAAGGCCTCCAGCAGCGGTCTCTGCCGCAGGGCGCTCTCCAGGGTGCTGGCCAGATCAGCGGGCCAGGGCCCCTGCTCCACGATCGGATCGGCGGCGCTGAGGAGCGGCTGCAAGGGCCGCTGCAGCAGGATCGCCAGGCGCGCCTGCTGGGCGGCCAGCTGGGCCTGCACCTCGCTCAGCCCCTGCCGGTCGCCGGCCACCAGGGCCTGGGCGCGGAGGGTGTCGATCCGGGCCGCCAGGCCGTTGCGCCGGAAGGCCTGCACATCGGCCTGCAGCGAGGAGGAGGCCTGCAGAGCGGCCGTCCACACCGGCAGCAGGGCCTGGTTGAGCTGCAGCTGTCGGTAGGTGCTCACCAGCTCGAAGCGCGCCTGTCGCTCGCTCTCCCGCAGGGAGGCCTCGCTGCCCTGCTGGCGGGCCTGATCGGCGGAGATCTGGGCCAGCTGCTGCAGCGGCAGCAGGTTCAGATCGAGCACCAGCCCCACGTTGCCGAACGTGTTCTGCAGCACGGCGTAGCCGTTCTGATCGAGCCCCACGCTCACATCCCCGAGGGTCGGCAGGCCGGTGATCAGCCCGATCGAGGTGCCCACCTGGGTGTAACTGCCGCTGCCGATCAGATTCAGCCGCGGATTCAGCAGGCTGCGGCTGAGGCCGCTCACGGCCGCATCGCGCGACACCTGCCGTGCCGAGCGCCGCAGCTGCGCCGAAACGGCCAGGCCCTCGCGCAGCACCGCCTCCAGGGAGAGGGCGGTCGCCGGGGCCGGCCGGGCGGGCATCGCCCCTGCAGGCGCTGGCGCTGGACCGGCCGGAGAGGCCACCGCAGCCGACGGCACGGTCAACGGAACGCTCAGCGGGGCAGCTGGGCCGCCGGCCGGGCTGGCCGCCAGCACCGGGCCGAGCAGCAGCCCCGGGCTGAGGGCCAGGGCCGAAAGGCAGCCGGTCAGCTCGATCAGCCTGGCCCGCTCTGGCCGGTTCACTGGCTGCCGAACCCCTTGGTCAGAGGAGCGTCTCAGGATCCCTGCCTGCCTGGCGTGGGCCGGGCCGGCGGCGGCGTTCGGCGCTGATGGCATCGACTCGCGGAGCGGTCTGCGGCGGCCTGACACTAATGGAATGGTCCCCTAGAGTCTGCCCGCAGAGCAGGGTTTCATGGCAGTCGCCCCGGCCGATCGCCACGAGGAGAGCGTGCCCAGGTTCTATCGGGCCCTGCCCACGCTCACCGTGTTGGGTCTCACACTGATCTGGGCCAGCCGGCCGGCCATTCCGGTGAAGGTGCATGGCATGGCGGTGCTCACCCCGCCAGCCGAGCGGCTCGGCTTCTACGCCCGCGGCTCCGGCCAGGTGCAGCGCGTCGAGGTGAAGGTCGGCGACACCGTGCGGGCCGGCCAACGCCTGCTGGTGCTCGACCGGGTGGATCAGAGCGGCCCCGGCGGCGGCGATCTGCAGGCCGCCTCCCCCCAGGTGCGCACCGCGCGGCTGGCGGCGATCGATCAGCAGCTCGCCGTGCTCGGCCAGCAGGATCGCGCCCTCGACCAGAAGCAGCGGGCCCTGGAGAGCCGCCGCAGCCAGATCGAAACCACCAACCGGCCGGTGGCCAAGCAGGTGCAGGCCCTCGATGCCCTGCGCCGCGATGAGGTGATCGCCCGCTACAGCCCCCTGTGGGTGTCGGCCCAGGACCTGATGCTGCGCAACAAGGCGGAGCTGGCCTCCGTGAATGCCGGCGAGGCCGATCTGCGCAGCGAGCGCCTCGGCCTGCGGGCCCAGGCGGCCGAGCTGCAGGCCAACCGCGCTGCCCTGCTGGGCGACGCCCTGCGCCAGGAGGTGTTCAGCCCGGCCGGCGGCCAGGTGCTCGATCTTTCCGTGCAGCCGGGTCAGCCGGTCACACCCGGCCAGCGGCTCGGCAGCCTGGCGCGGGAGCGGCCGCAGCAGGGGCAACTGGCGGTGGTGCTGTTCACGGCGGCCGATGCCGTGCGTCTGCAGCCCGGCCATGAGGTGGGTCTCAGCCCGCAGCTGCTCAGCCGCGACAGCTTCGGCGGTGTGGAGCAGCGCTACGGCGTGGTGCCCGGCAAGCTGCTGAGCCTCTCGCCGGAAAGCGTCACCCTCGACGATGTCGCCGTTCAGGTGGGTGGCAAGGAGGCGGCCACCCATCTGATGGCCACGGCCCGCCAGCGTTCCTTCGGCGAAGGCGGCGACCTCACCAGCCAGCTCCCGGACCGCACCGGCACCCCGCTGGTGCTGGGGGTGGTGGAGCTCGAAACGGCCCCCACCCCATCCGGATTGCGCTGGAGTCTCGGCAAGGGGCCGGGCCGCGCGCTTCCCCTGGGTACCCCCGCCGAAGCGGAGGCCGAGGTGGAGCGGCGCTCGCTGCTGAGCTACATCAGCCCCTTCTGGCGCTGGCTGGCAGGATCGCGCCTATGAACCGCCCCGCCTTTCCGAGCCTGCCGGCGCGCCGCTGGCTGAGCCCCTGGCGTCAGCCGCTGCCCTGGCTGAGCCTCTTCCTGCTGCTGCTCTGCCTTCGCACCGAACCGCCGCGGCTCTGGTTCTGGCTCACCCTGCTGCTGATCAGCCTCACCGTGAGCCTGCTCCAGAGCCTGGCGCGCCGTCCGTGACGGCGGAACCCAGCGAGGCCCAGGCCGAAGCCCCTGCCAGGACTCTGCGGCTGGTGCTCTGCGTCGGCCTGGTGAGTGCCCTCACCTGGGCGGTCTGCGGCGCCCTCGGGCTCAGCGGCGGAGCGCCCTACGGCGTGGTGATCGCGGCGCTGATGGTGCGCCCCCGCTTCGACCACTGGCCCGCGCCGGTCTTCCTGCTGCTTCCGGTGATCGTGCTGCTGGGCCTGGGCCTGGGCACCTTTCTCAATCCGCTGCTGCCGGGCCCGCTGGTCTGGCGGTTCGCCGTGGTCGCCGGTCTGGCCCTGTGCCTGGCCCAGGCCCTGCCAGACAAGCTGGCGATGGTGCGCAGCGTGCTCGCGCTGCTGGCGGTGCTGCCCCTGCTCGGCATCAATCCCACCTGGCTGGGAGCCTGGCACCAGCTGCTGGCGGTGATCGTGGGGCTGGTGATCACACCCATCCTGCAGGCGGCGCTGCGGCTGCCTGGCGAGGGCGCTGCCAGCGAGGCTGCTGCCGAAGCGAGCCTGCCGCAGCGCAGCCTGGCGGAACGCTTCCAGGATCCCTTCTTCTGGCGACGCCTGCTGATCTCCGTTCTGTCGCTCAGCATCGGCATGGGCCTGGGGGCGACCAATCCCAAATACCTCTACTTCGGAGTGCTGCTGCTGCTCAACGACAGCCTCGGTGCCACCCTGCTGCGAGTGCGAGACCGGATGATCGGTGTCAGCCTGGGGGTGCTGATGCCCTGGGTGGTGTTCAACACCATGGGCACCGGCAGCGTCAGTGTGGCCCTGGTGATGGGGGGCACCACCGCCCTGGTGCTGGGCCTGGGGCTGGAGGCGAACCTGCGCACCGCACTGATCTCGAGCGGTGTCACCTTCGTGGGCTACGGCGTGCTCACCGACTGGTACGTGCCCACCCGCTGGATCGATTACCTGATGGGCTGCGGCCTCGCTCTGCTGGTCTGCCTTCTGGTGCGGCCGGTGTCGGCCCTGCGCCGCTTCCGGGAGCTGGCCCGCGACACAGCCGTGCTCACGCCCGAGCTGGAGGCGCTGCTCGCCAGTGCCCAGGAGGAGGCCCGGCTGCTGGGGCAGGAGCGTGGATTTCAGGCCCAGCTGGCCAGGCTGAAGCAGGCCTCGCCGCGGCCCTGAATCAGCCTGGGCCCGCCTCGGATGGCTGATCACCAGCCGCCGGACGTCCCGAACCGGCCACGGGCCTTCCCAGACACTGGGCTAAGTTGCCCGATCGCTCCTCCAGCCTTCCCGATGACCGAGACCGCCCCTCTGCTGCTGCGCGCCGCCCGAGGTGAGCAGGTGGAGCGGCCGCCGGTGTGGATGATGCGCCAGGCGGGGCGTTACATGAAGGTCTACCGCGACCTGCGCGACCGCCATCCGGGCTTCCGCGAGCGCTCCGAGAACCCGGATCTCTCCTACGAGATCTCGATGCAGCCGTTTCACGCCTTCCGGCCCGATGGCGTGATCCTCTTCTCCGACATCCTCACGCCGCTGCCGGGGATGGGCATCGACTTCGACATCATCGAGAGCCGCGGCCCGATCATCGAGCCCGCCATCCGCAGCCAGGCCCAGGTGGATGCGCTGCGGCCGCTGAATCCCGCCGAGGCGCTGCCCTTCGTGGGAGAGGTGCTCGGCCGCCTGCGCGCCGATGTGGGCAACGCGGCCGCCGTGCTCGGCTTCGTGGGCGCCCCCTGGACCCTCGCCGCCTACGCGGTGGAGGGCAGGAGCTCCAAGAACTACGCGGTGATCAAGGCGATGGCCTTCCAGGAGCCGGCGCTGCTGCACCAGCTGCTGGGCCACCTGGCCGATTCGATCGCCAGCTACGTGCGCTATCAGATCGACAGCGGCGCCCAGGTGGTGCAGCTGTTTGATTCCTGGGCTGGCCAGCTCAGCCCGATCGATTACGACACCTTCGCCGCGCCCTATCAGAAGCGGGTGATCGACCAGGTGAAGGCCACCCATCCCGATACCCCCCTGATCCTCTACATCTCCGGCAGCGCCGGCGTGCTCGAGCGCATGGGCCGCACCGGCATCGACATCGTCTCGCTCGACTGGACCGTGGACATGGCCGATGGCCTCGCCCGCCTGCCCCAGCACGTGGGTGTGCAGGGCAATGTGGATCCCGGCCTGCTGTTCGGCAGCCCCGAGGGCATCCGCGCGCGCATCCTCGACACGGTGCGCAAGGCCCGAGGCCGCCGCCACATCCTCAACCTCGGCCACGGCATCCTGCCCGGCACGCCCGAAGACAACGCCCGGGTGTTCTTTGAAACCGGCAAGGCGGTGAACGAGCTCCTGGGGGCGGCTGTTTGAGCGCCATCGCCGCTGCGCCCGCCACTGCCGCCGCGCCCGCCGGCGCCGAAGGGGCGTCCGCAGGCCCGGCCCGCATCCTGATCACCGGCGCCGCCGGCTGCGTGGGGCAGTACACGGCCGAGCACCTCTACCGCCACAGCGATGCCCACCTGCTGCTGCTCCTGCGCGACCCCGCCAAGCTGAAGGCGGTGCCGGCGAACGATCCGCGCATCACCCTGCTGGTGGGCGATCTGCGCGAGCTCGAGCCCCACGCCGAGGCGATCGCCAGCGCCACCCGCGTGATTCACACCGCCACCGCCTGGGGCGATCCGGAGCGGGCCCGGCAGGTGAATGTGGTGGCGGTGAAGCGCCTGCTGGCGCTGCTCGATCCGGCGCGGCTGGAGCAGGTGATCTACTTCTCCACCGCCAGCATCCTCAACCGCGACCTGCAGCTGCTGCCCGAGGCGATGGCCTACGGCACCGAATACATCCAGACCAAGGCCCAGTGCCTGCAGGATCTCGAGCGCCATCCGCTGGCGGAGAAGATCGTGGCGGTGTTTCCCACCCTGGTGTTCGGCGGGCGGGTGCTGCCTGGCGATCCCCACCCCACCAGCTATCTCACGGCCGGCGTGAAGGAAGCCTTCCCCTGGCTCTGGCTGGCGAAATGGCTGCGCACCGATGCCAGCTTCCACTTCATCCACGCCGCCGACATCGCCACGGTCTGCGCCCATCTGGCCACCACGCCCCACCAGGCCAATCCGGAGCCCGGCCAGGGGGCGGTGCGAAGGCTGGTGCTGGGGCAGGCGCCGATCACGATCAACCGCGCCGTGGCCACCCTGGTGCGCTGGCGCCGCGGCTGGCTGCCGCCGCTGGGCCTGGATCTCACGCCCTGGCTGATCGAGGGCCTGATCAGGCTGCTGCGGATCGAGGTGAACGCCTGGGACCGCTTCTCGATCCGCCAGCGGCATTTCGTGCACGAACCGGTGAGTCCGCCGGAGCGCTTCGGGCTCAGCAGCTTCGCCCCCACCCTCGAGGCGGTGCTGGAAACGGCCGGCGTGCCCCACCGCGGCCGGCTCCCGGGCTGACCCCCCGCCGGGCCGGGGTGGTGCAGTCGGCCGCAGACGTCGCAGAAACGGCTCGCTGCCAGAGCGCCTGCGAGTCAGGCGCAGCAGCTGTCCTCAGCCCTCTGCAGACCCTCCAGGGGCCAGAGCACCTGGATCGCGGTGAGCCCGCAGCAACCCACAGGCCGCCAGCGAACCTGCTGAGCGGTGCAGCGGAGGCGCCGGCCAACCTGCTGAGCGGTGCACTGGAGCCTCCAGCGGCGCCCCGTCAGCGGGTGGCCGGAGGTTCGGTCAACCGAACCAAGGGCCCTGGCCGAGCGGCCCCGGCAGCGCCCCAAGCACAGCCAGATCCCCTGCGGCCAGGGGGTTGTGGCTGAATGTTGCGAATGCAACGGCCCTTCGCAACACTTGGCAGCGGCCCCGTAGCTTGGGCGGGTTGCCCATGATTCCAGCAACGACCATGCGTCGTCTCTTTTCCCTCCTCGCTCTCTGCCTGGCGATGGTGTTCGGAGCCGCTCCCAGCTTCGCCGCCGACAGCGCCCATGGCGCCCAGATCTTTTCCGCCAACTGCGCCGCCTGCCACATGGGCGGCGGCAACGTGGTGAACGCCGAGCGCACCCTCAAGGCCGATGCGCTCAAGGCCTACCTCACCGGCTACGCCGATGGTCCTGAGGCCGCCGTCGCCATGCAGGTGACCAACGGCAAGAACGCCATGCCCGCCTTCGGCGGCAAGCTCAG
>Ga0169931_10005616_pt1 | contig 19064 bp, 18 predicted proteins | sample Kivu_15m_20L_FD_129675 | JGI IMG/M metagenome (GOLD analysis project Ga0169931, IMG submission 129675) | Freshwater microbial communities from Lake Kivu, Western Province, Rwanda to study Microbial Dark Matter (Phase II) - Kivu_15m_20L... | ecosystem: Environmental > Aquatic > Freshwater > Lake... | reverse complement strand
GTATCCTCTGCCTTCCCATATTGAGGAAGGCAGAGGATCCATGGCCGCAGAAATATCGGCGACGAGCGAACTGAATGTTCTTCAGTTGATTCAGCAAAGAAGCTCAACCAAGAAGTTCGCCGAAGATCCAATCCCGAAGCAAGATATCGAGTCATTACTGGCGGCGGCGGTGCGGGCGCCAGATCACGGTATGCTCGCGCCTTGGCGCTTCATCGTCCTTCAGGGCGAGGCGAGAGGAGTGCTAGCGCGTGCCATGCAGCAAGCATTTGTTGCCCGTAATCCTGAAGCTAGTGCAGAGATGCTCGAGCGTGAGGCGTCCAAGGCTTGGCGATCGCCGCTCTTGATCGTGACCATTGCAAGGTTTAAGCCCCACCCGAAGGTGCCGGAAGCCGAGCAGCTGCTGGCGACTGGCGCTGCGGTACAGAATCTCTGGTTAGCTGCGGCTGCGCATGGGCTCGGGCTGGCTTGGAAGACGGGCAGTCACGCTTACGCGGCTGAGGTCAGAGCGGCACTCTCCGTCGATTCGAGCGAACAGATCGTTGGGTTCCTTCATATCGGCAAGTCGATTGCGAAAAATCAGGCGCGCCCGGCTGATTTCGCATCCTGTACCACTTGGCTCTAGAGCGCGCTGGCCTAGGCGATCTCATGAAATTCACTGACGATTGACAAGATTTGCACCCTGCACGAGGGTGGCTGAGCACGGAATGCTCGTGATCCCCTCTTCATCATCTATGGGTGCACTATGTTCACGAGAAAGCTGTCGCCACTATTTCTGCTGGTGTTCGCGTTAGTTGCGCGATCCGAGGCTGCACCGCAATCGGAAGTTGTTCGTTGTGATGTGCCGCTCGGTTATCTGAGTGTCATCGAGATTAGCGAAGTACAGCGGGAGTATCTCTGGGTCTATCGACTGCGTTCGCCCGGCCAGCTGATTCGGCTTTTCGTGCAGGAGTCCAATTGCTTCAAGATCGTCGATCGTGGCTTTGCGGCGCAAGCCATGATGCAAGAGCGACAACTCGCGGCGAGCGGGCAGTTACAGGCCGGTTCGGGTTTCGATAATGGGCAAATGATCGCAGCCGATTTCATCCTGACGCCAGGCGTGGTCTTTTCCGATAGTCACGCGGGCCGCCTTGGCGCGACCGTCGGCGGCTTTCTTGGTGGGCGACATTGGAACTCCATTAGTCCAAGTGTACGCATGAAAGAAGCGCGCACGACCATGATGTTGGCTGATGCGCGTAGTGGTCTGCAGGTCGCTATGGCCGACGGGGTCACTCGTCAGCGAGATTTCGGGCTGAGTGGCTGGTTGGCGCGATCGGGTTCGTTTGCCGCGATCGACGGTTATGGCAATACCTCGGAAGGAAAGCTGGTAGCTGCGACATTCCTCGATAACTACAACAAGATTGTGGCTCGTGTTCGCGACGATGCTTCATTGCGTCGTGACATTAAGCCGGCGGCGCGGGCGGTCACGTCGAGTGCTGAGCACTTTTTGCCGGGCGAAGTTGTCATCGCCAAGATTGCCGATGTCGCACTACAAAGGTCACCTTACGACACCGCAGCGGTGCTTCGATCGCTGGCGCGTAACGTTGAGATGGTTGTTCTCGGCCCGGATCAAGACGGGTTCCTACCCGTACAGGTGGGTGAGACTCATGGTTGGGTGCGGACTTTGTTGGTTCGCCGTAACTAAGGCGCGACGATTCCGCGTTAACTCAGTGGCTCTGCGCTGACGATGAAACCGTTCTCGTCGGCGTAGAGCCACTCACCTGGACGAAAGATCACGCCGGCAAAACTAACCACCACCTCGCTCTCACCGGCACCGGTCTGCAGAGGCTTCGTCGGACAGGTGCTCAGCGCTCGCACCGCGAGTGGCATGGTTCGCAGCACCTCGACGTCACGTGCGGCTCCGTTGACGATGGCTCCGGCCCAGCCATTCTCGATCAATAGTGAGCCCAGCCGATCGCCGATCAGGGCCCGTCGCAACGACCCTGCGCCATCTACAACCATTACTCGACCGTTTCCGGGGGTCGAAAAAATCTGGCGTAGCAACAGGTTGTCTTCGTAGCAGCGCACCGTGGCAATGCGTCCGTGGAACTTGCGAACTTGGCCGTAATCGGTGAATACCGAGTCTCCGGTCTGCACCAGGTTCGGGTGATCGTCAGAAAGGTCACAGATGCTGCGAATCATGGTTTCAACGGTATGAATGTGTTATCCAAGTGGCCGGTCATTATGCAACAACAAATCGTCGAGGTAAGAGCATGATTTTGGTAACGGGGGCAACCGGGCGTACGGGACAGACTGCTGCGGTCGAACTGGCGAGACGCGGCGTCGCGGTACGGGCGTTGGTTAGAAATCTCGACAAAGCGCAGGCCTTGGCGGCCGCTGGAGTCGCCATCGCTCCGGGTGATGCGAACGATCCTGCGGCTGTACGGGCTGCTCTTAATGGCGTTGATAAGCTCGCAGTCATCATGCCGAACGGCGAACAGCAACTCGCCATCGAAAAGCAGTTGACTGATTTGGCAGTCGAGGCGGGTGTCAGCCACATCGTCAAGATTTCCTCGATGGAAGCATTGCCCACGGCGCATAACCCCACGCATCGCATGCATTGGGATTCTGAGCAGCATATTCGCGCTTCCGGCATCGCCTGGACCATGGTTCGACCGAGCTTTTACATGCAGAACTTCCTCTCGAACGCTTACACGATCAAGACAGAGAGCAAGTTCTACTATCCGTTCGGCGACAAGGGCGCTGCAGTGTTCACTGATTCGCGTGATGCCGGGTTTTTTGCCGCGCATTGCCTCTCGACGGCAGGACACGCAAACAAGAGTTATGACATCACAAGCCCAGACCGACTATCCTTTCATGAGGTGGCTGCTGTCTTCAGTAAAGTGCTGGGTCGGCCGATTGAATACGTGCCGCAAGATCCGGCCGCCTACAAAGACTTTCTCGGCAAGTTTTTAAGCAGCCGATGGCATCTTGATGCGGTGTGCGACATCTTCGCCGAAATTGCGGCGGGCTACGTGGTCGATACCACCGATACCTTTCAGCAGGTCACGGGTCGACCGGCTGTTACTCTCGAGCAGTTTGTAACCGAGCATAGGGCTGTCTTTACGGCGTGATACCTGGGTCAGGGAAACCGGGTCAGTCTATCGACGGCATGGGTCTGGTGCTACGGGCTGCGCGCTTTGCAGCTTGGAAGCACCGTGACCAACGTCGCAAGGGCCGTGGTCGCTTGCCGTACATCAACCATCCGCTCGATTTAGCGCATGTGTTGTGGTTCGAGGGTGGTGTGACCGACCCGGTGGTGCTCGCCGCCGCTTTGCTGCACGACACAATCGAAGATACCCAAACCTCGCTACAGGAACTGCAGGGCGAGTTCGGAACGCAGATTGCCGAGATCGTCATGGAAGTGACGGACGAGGCGAGTCTCGATTGGCGAGCGCGCAAGCGGTTGCAGATCTCGCGGGCCCGCACGGCATCTGCGCGAGCCAAGCTCGTTAAGCTTGCCGATAAGATCTGCAACTTGCGCAGCTTGATTGCCTCACCGCCGCAAGGCTGGAGCGTCGAGCGGCAGCGAAGCTATTTCGATTGGTCGAAAGAAGTCGTCGATCAGCTGCGCGGCGCCAATGCGGCGCTCGAGCAGCGTTTTGATCAGGTTTTTCGCCAGCGCCCTTAAGCGGCGTAGCGTTTGGCCATCGCTTCGAGCGCAACCGGCTTGATGGTCGAGGCCTTGCCAGCACAACCGAAAGCTTCATAGCGGGCGATGCAGATTTCTTTCGCGGCCAGCATCGCTTCCTTGTTGTATTTGCGTGGATCAAACTCGCTCGGGTCCTTTGCCATGGCGCGGCGAATGGCTCCTGTCATGGCGAGGCGGATGTCAGTGTCGATATTGATCTTGCGCACGCCGTGCTTGATGCCTTCGAGAATTTCCTCGACCGGCACGCCGTAAGTTTCCCGCAGGTTGCCACCATACTCGCGAATGATTTGCAGCCACTCTTGCGGCACTGATGACGAGCCGTGCATCACGAGATGAGTATTCGGGATCTTGGAGTTGATCTCACGGATGCGGTTGATGGCCAAGATGTCGCCAGTTGGCTTGCGAGTGAACTTGTAGGCGCCGTGCGAGGTGCCGATGGCAATGGCGAGCGCATCAACGCCCGTCTTCGCGACGAAATCTTTGGCTTGATCAGGGTCGGTTAAAAGTTGATCGTGCGACAGCTGGCCATCTGCACCGTGCCCATCTTCTTCGCCGGCCATGCCTGATTCGAGAGACCCGAGACAGCCAAGTTCACCCTCAACCGAGACGCCAACAGCGTGGGCAATCTTGACGACGTGTGCCGTGACGTCGACGTTGTACTCGTAGGATGCAGGAGTCTTGCCGTCTTCTTTGAGTGATCCGTCCATCATTACGCTTGAGAAGCCAGAGCGGATCGACTGCACGCAAACCGAGGGGCTTGCTCCGTGATCCTGATGCATCACGATCGGGATGTGAGGATAGCTCTCGATAGCTGCCTCGATGAGGTGACGCAGGAACGGCTCACCGGCATATTTCCGCGCGCCGGCCGAGGCCTGCATGATGACGGGGCTGTCGGTTTTATCGGCCGCCTGCATGATGGCTTGCACTTGCTCGAGGTTGTTGACGTTAAAAGCTGGCACGCCGTAGCCGTGTTCGGCAGCGTGGTCGAGCAACTGACGCATCGAGATGAGAGCCATGGCGTTTTCCTCGCGAAAGTATCGGGTTATTGCAATCGTTATGTTAGCGAAAAATCATTGGTAGAGCGGCAATGAGATGCCACCAAAGAGCGCATCAATTTCCGTTTGAGTCGTGGCCCGCTCGGCCTTGTGGATGCGTGTTCGATCAAGGTGTGGCGCGAGGTAGTGCAGGAAATCGACGGTGTAGCGACGCAAATAGCTGCCGCGACGAAAGCCTGCCCAGGTCAAATGTCGTGGGAAGAGGTGGCTTGCTTCGTATGAGACGAGATCGGCATCTTCCGTGGGGTGCAGGGCCATGGCCGCGACGATACCGACCCCGAGTCCCAGTCGAACATAGGTTTTGATGACGTCGGCGTCGCGTGCCGTCAGGGCGATGTCGGGTTCGAGTCCCTCGGCCTCGAACGCCTGGGGCAGCGAAGCTGGGCCGCTCATGTTGAAGACATACGTCACGATCGGGAACTGACTGAGTCGGGCGAGGGTCAGCGTCTTGGCTTTGGTCAGCGGATGACCTTTAGGAACGATGACGCGCCGGTACCATTCGTAGCAGGGCAGCAGGGTGCAGTGTGGGAAACGATCTTGCGATCCGGTGCTGATGGCCAGATCAACCTGACCCTCGTTGAGCATATCGGCGATCTGCTCGGCCGTGCCTTGATGCAGGTGTAGTCGTACCTTGGGATATTGTTCGCGAAAACGGGCGATGACCTGCGGCAGGACATAGCGCGCCTGAGTGTGCGTGGTCGCGATCGACAGTGAGCCGCGCGCCGCATCACGCACGTCGAGCGACATGGCCTTGATCGCCTGAGTCTCGCGTAGTGCGCGCTGCGCGCGTTCGACGACACGTTGTCCGGCAGGTGTGAGTCGCAGCAGATTGCGGCCTTCGCGTACGAAAAGCTCGAAGCCGAGTTCCTCTTCGAGCAATCTTAGCTGTCGACTAACCCCGGGTTGCGATAGGTGCAGTTTTTCGGCAGCCGCCGAAATATTGAACCCCGCATCGACGATGGCCGCGAGATAACGCAATTGGGCGAGTTTCATGGTTACACCGCCCTCTTTATGGCAATCAACTTATGGGCAAAGTCATGCCGAGCCAACGACCGAGTGCCAGCGCGGGCGTCAGCATCATGCCGGGCGCGAACGCCGTGCCGAGAGTGGCGCCGCTGCCGAGGACTTCGCCGGCCGCATAGAGATTGGGTACCGCACTGCCATCGCCGCGCACCACGCGCAGCTGTTCGTCGACGACCACACCAGTGGACGAGGTCGCCGAGTGGCCGAGATGGGTCACGGCATAGAACGGACCTGTTGCAGCAATTTCGCGCGGCAAATGCTGGCGTCCAAGACGATCTTTGCCCGACCTGACGGCGGCGTTGTATTCGGCAATCGAGTTACGCAAGCCAGCGAGATCGATTTGAGCGCGCTGCGCCAGTTCTTCGAGTGTGTCGCCGCGATGGAACAGCGGATGTGAGTTGAAGTGCTCTAAAAATTTCTCGCGGCTCCAGGCAGGCAGCCCAGGCGGCGCTGCATCGAGGATGCCCTGATCGAAGAAAATCTGATAACGCAGTTTTTCTTGCCGGAGGAGCTCGCGCTCGCGTTCGTGCGAGTCGGACAGGTCTTCGGCAACAAAGCGCTCGCCTTGATTGTTGAGCCAGATTTCCCACGGCAAGCGGCGCGGTGCCATGTCGAAGCGCGCATAAACCCGCGCTGGAAACTGCTCGGAGGTCAAAATCGAGCCGCTGCCTGGGCGATGTTTGTCTTGACCGCGCAGCCAGCCCCCGACGGAGGTGGCAAGTGCCAGTCCCTGCCCTTGAGCATAGGGGTAAGACCCGGCGGCATAGGCCGGTACGCCACAGAGCTGTTCGAAGAGCTCTGGGTTCATCGCGTAACCCCCGGACGTGATCAGGATATGCCGACCTCGTGCGTAGAGTTCCTTTGCTTCGGCGCCTTGTGATTTTTCATCTACCAGCGCTCGGATGCCGGTGATGGCGCCGCTCTCGGCTTGCAGTAATCCGGTGACGCGGGTGTTCAATTGCAGCGTAATCCGGCCCGAGGCCAGTTCGGGAGCCAGTTCTTTGCGAATCACGGCGAGGATGGCGCGCCCTTCCTGCTCGGCCCAAAGATAACGCTCGGTGGTGTAGGCCTTGCGCCCGGGCGATTCGCCCGTCACGGGATGATTGGGCAGCGGCACGAGACCCGCATCGAGCAGCCAGTTGATAGTTGCAGGGGCTTCATCGACGGTGCGACGCACGACGCGGGCATCGGCGAAGCCGCGTGACAGTCGCATCACATCTTCGAAGTGGGCATCTGGCGTGTCGACGATGCCCTTGGCCGCTTGGGTACGCGTGCCGGCTGCCGCGACTTGCCCGTTAGCCAGATGCAAGGTGCCACCGATGTCGGGGGCTGCATCGATCAGTAGCACTCGCGCGCCGCGCCGCGAGGCGAAGATGGCCGCTGGTAGCCCCGCAGTTCCGGCGCCGATGATGACGAAGTCGTAGCTCGCCGAGGGCGCCGCCAGTGCTTCGGGGATCAGGGCGTCAGTGAGTGACAACGCCCCAGCTGTGCCGAGGGCATTTTGCAGGAAGGAGCGTCTTTTCATGGTTGGGTGTTTGGTTGGTTAATCTTCGATCAAGAAGCTACGCAGTTGTTCAGAGCGGCTCGGGTGGCGCAGCTTGCGCAACGCCTTGGCTTCGATCTGACGGATGCGCTCGCGGGTGACATCAAATTGCTTGCCGACCTCTTCGAGCGTGTGATCGGTGTTGAGGTCGATACCAAAGCGCATGCGCAGCACCTTCGCTTCGCGCGGGGTGAGTTGTGCAAGCACAGCGTGGGTGGTTTCGCGCAACGACTCGGCGGTGGCTTGGTCGATAGGCGAAGCCACAGAGGTATCTTCGATGAAATCGCCCAAGTGCGAGTCTTCATCGTCACCGATCGGCGTTTCCATGGAGATCGGCTCTTTGGCGATCTTGAGCACTTTACGAACCTTGTCTTCCGGCATTTCCATACGAACTGCGAGCTCGTCTGGCGTTGGTTCGCGACCCATCTCCTGCAGCATCTGCCGCGAAATGCGGTTGAGCTTGTTGATGGTCTCGATCATGTGGACCGGGATACGGATCGTGCGGGCCTGATCGGCGATCGAGCGGGTGATGGCTTGGCGTATCCACCAGGTTGCATAGGTGGAGAATTTGTAGCCACGGCGATATTCGAATTTATCGACGGCTTTCATCAGGCCGATGTTGCCTTCCTGGATGAGATCGAGGAATTGCAAACCGCGGTTGGTGTACTTCTTGGCGATGGAGATAACCAGGCGCAAGTTGGCCTCGACCATCTCTTTCTTGGCGCGACGTGCCTTGGCTTCGCCGATCGACACTTCGCGATTGATATCTTTGATGTTGCCGATGGACAGCAGCAGAAGCTTTTCGATTTCGGCGAGCTGCATTTGACGACGCAGGATCTCGTCGGAAAATTTCTCAAGACCCGCCGACCATTTCTTGCCCGCCTTGGCGTGCCTTTCGACCCACTTTTCGTCGGTCTCATGACGCGGAAAGGAGCCAATGAATTCTTTGCGCGGCATGCCGGCATCGCGCACGGCAATCACCATGATTTCCTTCTCGAGCTGGCGGATTTCGTTGACATGGCCGCGCAGGTTGCCGATCAGTGCTTCAAACATGCGTGGGGCGAGCTTGAGCTCCATGAACTCGGCAGAGAGCTTGCTACGCAGTTTTAGCGTCTTGGGGTCGTCAAGGCCGGTTTTCGCCAGCGCCGGCAGCAACTGCGTATAGAGTTTTTGCAATGATGCGAAGCGATTGGCCGCTTCGACCGGATCGGGTCCGGTGTCGGCTGCTTCTTCCTCGGAATCGTCGCCGGACTCGTCCGACTCTTCGTTTTCCGGCGCTGCGGCGTTGGGGTCTACTTTGGTGGGGTTCTGCGGTTGCGCGATGACATCGGGGGCGTTGGGGTCGATGAACCCGACAATGATGTCAGCCAACCGACCGCCACCGTTCTTGACCGGCTCGTAGGCCTTGAAGATGAAGTCGTAGCTGGCCGGGTAGAGCGAGATTTGGGTTCGCACGGCATCGAGACCTTCCTCGATACGCTTGGCAATGCTGATTTCACCTTCGCGGGTCAGGAGCTCCACGGTCCCCATCTCGCGCATGTACATGCGCACTGGGTCTGTGGTGCGGCCAAGCTCGGCATCGAGTGCAGCCAACGCCGCCGCAGCCTCTTCGATAGCCTCTTCGTCTGATGGTGCGGTGGTTTCCGGCGCCAGCAGCGATTCTTCCGGTGCCTTTTCGTACACCGGAATGCCCATGTCGTTGATCGTGTTGACGATCTCTTCGATCTGTTCGGGATCGACGATTTCCGAGGGCAGGTAGTCGTTGACTTGCGAGTAGGTGAGATAGCTCTGCTCTTTGCCGAGTGCGATCAGTTGCTTGAGTTGTGACTGACGTTCTTCGGGCAGTGCGAGTGGGCGGCGGTCCGGCAGGATCAGCGGCTTGTTGCCATCGTTGCTGCTGGCTTTTCCGGCTTTGGCGGGCTTGGCCGCTTTTTCGGGAGCCGGCGCACTTGGCGCAGCGACGGGTGTCGGGGCCGTTTTGACGACCGCTGGCGCCGTCGGTTTTGCTGCGCTGGCCTTGCCCGGCGCTGATTTGACAGGCTCCGGCTTAGCGGGAGCCGCCTTGGTTGCAGGCGCTTTGGCGGGCGCCTTAGCTGCAACCGACGCAGGCTTGGCCGCGGGCTTGGCCGCGGCCTTCGCCGCGACCTTGGTTTTAGCCTTGGGCGCCGCTTTGGCGGGTGCCTTCGCGGCAACTGGAGCGGGTTTGGCCGCCGGCTTCGTCGCGACCTTGGGTTTGGCCTTCGGCGCCGCCTTGGCGGCAGGCTTGGCTGCGACCTTGGGTTTAGTCACGGCCTTGGCGACGGGCTTTTTGACAACGGCCTTTTTGGCCGGTGTCTTGCCTGTCGACGGGCGTGACGATTTCTTGCTCGCAGTAGCCTTGGATTTCTTGCTCATTTGAGTGCCTGTCGGGCGCGGCCCGGGCCGGGGAATCGAACCCGCAAGAGTACGGGAAAACGCTAGTTTTTACCAGACATCAGCTGCATCAACTGCTGGCGCTCGTCGGGTGATAGTCCGATTTGGCGCTCGCGCTCGATCAGCTCATCTAGTCGGCGCCGGCGACGCTCGTCGGCCATGCGCTGCAAGGCATTTTGCAGCTCTCGCCGGGCGGCTTCCGGCGAAGTGATGAGTGCTTCCGAGGCTGCGAGTCGGCCGAGGCGTTCGACCTCTGGGCGGTCGCGCCAGCGTTCGAGTAGTTGTCCGGTGCTGCGGCAAGGTTCGGCGCGTAAATCTTCAACGAGTCGTCGCAAGATGTCTGCGCCCGGCTCTTCGAGTGTTGCCAAGATCGCAAGGTCAGCGGGCGTGAGTTCGGTCGCGATCGCCGGTTGATGTACCAGCATCAGCACCGCCTGACGCAGTAGTCCGCCACGACCAGCGCTTTGCGTAGCTTTGCCGCGCTCCTCCGTCGAGCGGTTAATGCCTGTCGCAATACTTGGGCGACGTGCATCACGGTTGTCGCCAGCCCAGAGTTCACGCAACCGTGGTGCTGGCAGACGGATAGTCTCGGCCAGCCGCTCGATCAGGAGTTCTTGGTAGACGCCTTCCGGGACTCGGGCCACGAGTGGCCTTGCCATCTCGGCAAAGCGGGCTCGGCCGTCCGCGTTGCCAAGATCAACCTCGGAGCTGAGTTGCTGCACCAGGTATTCCGAGAGTGGCAACGCGCCTTCCAGACGCGATTCGAACGCGTCGGCGCCCTCGGCACCGACCAGCGTATCCGGGTCATGCCCATCCGGCAGAAAGAGGAAGCGGATCTGCCGACCCTCGCGTAGCTCGGGCAACGCGTTGTTGAGCGCGCGCCACGCGGCAGCGCGACCCGCGCGGTCACCATCGAAGGCGAAAACCACTTCTGGCACGAGTCGAAAAATGCGTTTCAAGTGCTCCGGGGTCGTGGCCGTACCGAGTGTGGCCACGGCGTAGTGAATGCCGGCTTGATGCAAGCGCACGACGTCCATGTAGCCTTCGACCACCATCAAGCGCTTCAGGGGCGAACGGCTCTGACGCAGTTCGTACAGTCCGAAAAGCTCGCGCCCCTTGTGGAAAAGGGTGGTCTCGGGCGAATTGAGGTATTTGGGTTCGCCTTGATCGATGACACGGCCGCCGAAAGCAATCACGCGGCCACGCGCATCGCGAATCGGGAACATGATCCGATCGCGGAAGCGGTCGTAATAGCGCTCGCCAGCGCCTTCTCGCTCAATGATCAGCCCGCAAGCCAACAAGGCTTCTCGTGATTTTGTATCTCTGGCGAAACGATTAAGGCAGTCATTCCATGAATTGGCTGCATAACCGATCTGAAAGCGCTGAATAATCTCGCTCGTCAACCCGCGACCTTCCAGATAGCGGCGCGCCTTGGGGTCGTTTGCCAGTAGCCCCTGCCAGTGCTCGGCGACCTTGCCCATCAAGGCGGCTAAATCGCTGTCTTCGCGTTGCCGGGTATCGTCACCACGGGCTTCGCGCGGAATCTCGAGGCCGGCTCGGGCCGCCAAGTCTTCGACGGCCTCCGGGAAACTCAGGCGGTCATAGTTGATTAGGAAACCCAGCGCCGTGCCGTGCGCGCCGCAGCCGAAGCAGTGATAGAACTGCTTGTCAGGGCTCACCCAGAACGAGGCGCTTTTTTCGTCGTGGAAGGGGCAGCAGGCTTTGAATTCGCGACCCGCTTTCTTGAGCGGTACGCGTGCGCCGATGAGCTCGACGATATCGGTGCGGGCCACCAACTCGTCGATGAAGTTTTGAGGAATTCGCCCGCTCATGGGCGATTAGGATACGGCTTCGCGTCTCAGCCTGCGGCTGAGAGTTTGCTCTTGATCAAAGCGCTGACCGCAGCCATGTCGGCGCGCCCAGCAGCGCGGGCCTTCACGAGCGCCATGACCTTGCCCATGTCCTTGACTGAGCTTGCGCCGCTTTCGCTGACGGCCGCAGCGACCAGTACTTCGACCTCGGTCTGCGAGAGTTGCTCTGGCAGATAAGCCTGTAGCAGGGCGGCTTCCGCGGCCTCTTTGGCTACGAGATCGGCGCGACCACCCGCTTCGAATTGGGCGATGGCTTCGCGCCGTTGCTTGATCATCTTTTCGACGACGGCCAGCACCTGAGTGTCGTCGAGCGCGATGCGCTCGTCGACTTCACGCTGCTTGATGGCAGCTTGAAGCATGCGAATAGACCCGAGGCGCTCCTTGTCGCCGGAGCGCATCGCATCTTTCATGTCTTGAGTGATGCGCTCTTTGAGCGTCATCGTCAGCGAGCGCGGCTGATGCGCGGCGAAGAGCGCTTGATGTGGCGCTTTACGGCAGCCGCCTTCTTGCGCTTACGCTCTTGCGTCGGCTTCTCGTAGAATTCGCGGCGGCGCAGCTCCGTGAGCACCCCCGCTTTTTCGCAGGCACGCTTGAAACGGCGCAACGCGGCGTCGAAATACTCGTTTTCTCGAACACGAACGCTCGGCATCTAGAACCTCAAACCCTTGATTTTAAAGGAATTCGCACGGTGTCCTGCAGAAGCAGGGGCGGCGATTCTAATGATCCTCGCTGCAAAAGGCAAAAATTCGAAAGCTCATGCGCATCCTTGCCATCGAATCCTCCTGTGACGAATCGGCCGCTGCCGTGCTCGACAGCAAGGCGGGTTTGTTGTCGCACGAGTTGTTCTCGCAGATTGAATTGCACCAGATTTACGGCGGGGTGGTGCCGGAACTCGCCTCGCGCGACCACGTTCAGCGGCTGTTGCCCTTGGTTGAACTCGCGCTGCGTAATGCCGCTACCGACCCCACCGAGCTCGATGGTGTCGCCTATACCGCCGGGCCCGGTTTGATCGGCGCTTTGCTGACCGGATCTTCGTTGGCGCGGGCCTTGGCTTATGCCTGGCAGGTTCCGACCATTGGCGTGCATCATCTCGAAGGGCATCTGCTTGCGCCGTTGCTCGAGCCTGATCCGCCGGCGTTTCCGCATCTTGCGCTCTTGGTCTCAGGTGGCCATACGATGCTGATAGAAGCGCGCGGAATCGGCGATTACAGCTTGCTCGGCGAAACCCGTGATGACGCCGCAGGGGAAGCCTTCGACAAAAGCGCCAAGTTGCTCGGTTTACCGTATCCGGGTGGTCCCGAGCTGGCGAGACTCGCCGAATTCGGTAAGCCCGGACGGTTCGAGTTCCCCCGCCCCATGCTCGATCGGCCCGGTCTTGAGTTCAGTTTTTCCGGCTTGAAGACTGCGGTACTTAACACGGTGCGCGCCATCGAGGCGCCAAGCGAAGCCGATCGGGCGGATATCGCGCAGGCTTTGCAGTGCGCGGTGGTCGACACTTTGGTCGCCAAGTCGGCGCGCGCCTTGGAGGCTACCGGGCTCGATGCGCTCGTAGTCTCAGGTGGTGTTAGCGCGAATCGTCTGTTGCGCGAAAAAATGTCGTCGATGGCCGCTCGTCACGGTGCGCGCGTGTACTATCCGCGCCTCGAGTTTTGTACGGACAATGCCGCGATGATTGCCGTTGCAGGCATGGCGCGTTTGGCGGCCGGCGAGCGTGATCAGTCGGGTTGTGGTGCTCGGGCGCAATGGCCGCTTGCTACATTGCGGCCGCCACAAGCGTGAGCGCTGCGGCATCTGTCATCGGGTTTTTCTTTTCAACAAAAATCAAGGTTCGATCGAATGAGTGCGCGTCAAGCTGACAAGATTTTTCTGCGTGGCCTCGAAGTCGAGTGCATCATCGGTTTCATCGATTGGGAGCGCCGAATTAAGCAGCGCGTGCAGATCGATCTGGAAATGCCGGTCGATTGCGCGCGTGCAGCCAAAAGTGACGATGTCGCCGACACGCTCGATTACAAGCGTGTGGCGAAGCGTGTCATCACTTTCGTCGAGAGCTCCGAGTTCATGCTGGTCGAAACGATGGCGCATCGCATGGCGATGATGATCCTCGAAGAATTCGGTATCGAGTGGATCCGTATTTGGATCAACAAGCCCGGTGCGATTCGCGGCTCGCGCGATGTTGGCGTCGCCATCGAGCGCACTCGAGCCGATCTCGCGTGAGCCGATCGACTCGTGTTTTCGTTGCGGCGGGTAGCAACGTTGATCCGGTCGAGAACTTGCGCTTGGCAGCCCGCGAATTGTCGCGCTGTTTTTCCGAGGTGCGTTTTTCGGCGGCCTATCGCAATGCGGCGGTCGGTTTTGAGGGTGACGACTTCATCAATTACGTCGCCGGGTTCAGCACCGATGCGGCGGTCGAAGCAGTCGTTGCCGAATTGCAGCGCATCGAGGGTTTGTGCGGGCGCGAGCGTGAGGCACCCAAGTGGGCGCCGCGCAGCATGGATCTCGATATTTTGCTGTACGGGGATTTGATCTGTGACCGCCCGTCACTGGTGTTGCCGCGGCCCGATTTGCTGCGGCGACCCTACATGCTGGGACCTATGGCCGAGCTCGCGCCAGAGGTCATCCATCCACTCGAGAAGCTCAGCATGGGCGATCTGTGGAAAAACTTTGACCCTGCGGCGCACCCCATGCAACGCGTTGATCTTGGCTTGGAGTCGCTCGCTGCGAGCGATGCCTGATGGTGCCGTCAGCCGACAGAGCGCAACTGGCTGTCGCTTTGCTACCAGCCGACGCTGCGACCACCATCGACCGGCAAGATTTGCCCGGTGATAAATGGTGCTTCAGCAGCAAAAAACACCGCGGCGCGCGCGATGTCGGCGGCCGAACCCGAGCGTTTGAGTGCTGTGCGCCGGATAATTTTTCTTTGCAGTTCGTCATCGGCAACGCCATCAGCGGGCCACATCACCGGGCCCGGTGCGATTGCGTTGACGCGCACTTGCGGGCCGAGCTCACGAGCGAGCGACTTGGTCAGCATGATCAGCCCCGCTTTGGCGATCGAGTAGGTCGGATAGCGGCGCAGCGGTCGCATGCCATGGATATCGACGATGTTGAGAATCAGGCCCGAGTAAAGTCGCAGGATCGGCGCAGCAGCCTGCGACAAAAACAGCGGCGCTTTGAGATTGGAGCCGAGCAGGTCATCCCAGTGCGCCTCGGTGATTTCGCCGACCGGCGTGGGATAGAAAGTCGAAGCATTGTTGACCAGGATGTCGAGCCGGCCAAAGGCTTGTCGTGTCGTTTCGATCAGCGAGCCAAGTTCGGCGGTGACCAACAGGTCGGCGCTGCAGCGCGCAGCGCTCGCCGAGCGGGTGGCGTTCAATTGATCGACGAGTTGTGCTGCAGCGTCGGCGGAGCGGTGGTGATGGATCATCACGCAAGCTCCGGCAGCATGCAGGCTGCGGGCGATTTCTGCGCCGACGCGCCGCGCGCCACCGGTGATCAAGGCGACTTTGCCGTCGAGTGGTCGCGAGCTGACTGGTTCGTTCATGCAGTCGATTATGCCGAATTTACCGCTGCCCGATAGCGCTGCTGCAGCGCATTCTGCGGCGCTCGAAGAGCTGATCGCGACGCGTCTCGCCGGCACGGGCTGGTTGTCGTTTGCCGATTACATGCAGCTTGCGCTTTACGCTCCCGGACTCGGTTATTACAGCGCTGGCGCCCACAAGTTCGGGGCAGCGGGCGATTTCGTTACCGCTGCCGAGCTTTCGCCATTGTTTGCGGCAGTTTGTGCCAGACAGATGTCACGGCTTTTTGCGGCTTGCGGTGCGGCGAGTGTGCTCGAGCTCGGCCCGGGTTCCGGGCGATTCGCTGCGACGGCGCTAGAGGCTTTCCATCGTGCTGGCATTTCTTTGAGTCGCTACGCCCTGCTTGAGGTCAGTGCCGACTTGCGTGAGCGGCAACAGCGTTTGCTCAAACCCAAGAGCGCAGACGCCGAGTTTGCAGACCCCGAGTTCGCAGACCCTGGGCTCGCAGGTAACGTACCGCTGGCGTGGCTCAACGAGTTGCCGCAGCGCTTTCGCGGCGTCATTTTCGGCAACGAAGTCATCGACGCGCTGCCGTGTGAGCGTTTCGTAGTGCAGGGTGGACGCTTATGGCGTCTCGGGGTCGGTGTCGCGCGCGCCGATTCCGAGCGGCGTTTCGAGTGGCGAGCTCGTCCTGCCGATGGCTCGGCTGAAGGGGACGATGAGTTCAACGCCACCGCCACCGGCTTACTGCGCGATCTGCAGGCGGTCGGTGTCGAACTGCCGGACGGGTACTGCGGCGAGTGGCAGCTCGGGCTCGTTGCTTGGATCGCAAGTCTCGCGCAGTCGTTAGAGTGCGGCGCGATTTTGCTTGCCGACTACGGGTTACCGCGCCGACAGCTCTATCACCCGGATCGAGTGAGCGGCAGTTTGCGCTGCCACTATCGGCATCACGCCCATGCTGATCCGTTCAGTTTGCCCGGGCTCACTGACATTACGGCTTGGGTCGATTTCACCCGCGTCGCCGAGGCGGCAGCGGCTGCCGGGCTTGAGGTCGCGGGCTTTACGACCCAAGGTGGGTTTTTGTTAGGTGGTGGTATCGAGCAGGTTTATGCCGAGCTGCGTTCAGCCGATAGCGCTGATGAGCTGCGGACAGCACAGCTTGCAAGTGGTCTGCGACGCTTGTTGCTGCCTGGCGAGATGGGCGAGGCAGTCAAGTTCATTTTGCTGACCCGAGATATCGATGTGAGCTTGCCGGCTTTTGAGTTGCGCGATCTGCGCGCATCGCTCTAGTCGTCGCCGACTGCTGCGCGAATTGCGGCTAATCGTTTGCGCCGTAGACGTTCGCCGATTGCAGCGCCGATAAGGCCGGCCCGTTCAGACTCATCGAGACTCACGAGGCGCGCTGCGGCAAAGGCGCTCTCGATTCGAGCGCGCTGTGGGTAAGCTGTCTCGGCGTGGCCTTGGCGGCCGCGCGCATCGCATTCGCAGACTTCGAGAAAGTCACCGAAGCGCTCGGGTCGACGAAAGCCGTCGCAGTTTTCGATGAGCTCGAGCAGCGTGGTGTCCCGCAGCTCGAGGCCACGGTGTACGTGGGTATGAAAACGGCTCGCGAGCAGCGCAAGATCGCGATAGTCCTGCGGCACGTGCAGCCGGGCGCAGAGCGCTTCGATTGCCGATAAGCCCAGCGTTTCGTGGCCATGGTGGCGGGGCCAAAGATTTCGTGGTGTGAGCGCTTTGCCAAGGTCATGCAGCAGCAGCGCAAAACGCACTACCGTGTTGCAGCCGCGACTTGCGGCCACTTGCAGGGTCAGCATGATGTGTTCGCCGGTGTCGACTTCCGGGTGCCATTCGGGGCGTTGTGGCACACCGAAGAGTGCGTCGACCTCGGGCAGGATGACGCGCAGGGCGCCGCAATCACGCAACATCTCGATCGCGGCGCGTGGTTGTGGTTCGCCGAGCGCTCGCTCGAGTTCGCGCCAGATGCGCTCCGGCACCAACGCGTCGGCTTCACCGGCTTCGACCATCTGTCGCATCAGTTGCAAGGTTTCAGAGGCAACCGTGAAGCCGAGAGGCGCGTAGCGTGCAAGAAAGCGTGCAACACGCAGTATCCGTACTGGGTCTTCGACGAACGCGTCGGATACATGGCGCAAGACGCGCTGCTCGAGATCTTGGCGACCATCAAAGAGGTCGATGATCGTGCCGTCGCTCGCCTTGGCCATGGCGTTTATGGTCAGGTCGCGCCGCATGAGATCTTGCTCGAGCGTGACATCGGCTGAGAACTCGGTGACAAAGCCGCGATAACCTGGCCCCGTCTTGCGTTCGAGGCGCGCGAGCGCGTACTCCTCGTGAGTCTCGGGGTGCAGGAATACGGGGAAGTCTCGGCCGACGGGGCGATATCCGGCGGCGATCATGTCATCTGGTGTGGCGCCGACCACGACCCAGTCGCGCTCGGCGATCGGGCGTCCGAGCAACTCATCGCGGACCGCGCCGCCGACCAGATAAATTTTCACCCGCGGATCGTACCGCGATGTTTTGTTCGAAGGTATGTGGGAGCAATGGTTTCAATAGTGGTGGCGGCGATGCCGAGTTCGCTTAGACCGTCCTGATCGGAGACGTTATCCACACTGAGCGAGCGAAAGTTGTCGGACGAAAATGGTTTGCCGGGGATGAAATCCATGATGCGCCCCTGCAGTTTGCCTATCGCGTCGGGCAGCGGAATGACTTTGGCGGGGCGGCCGGTGAGCGTGCCCACGTATTCGACGAGCTCGCGCAGACTCATGCGACGAGGACCCGGAAGATCGTAGCAGCGACCTATGCTGCGTTCATCTTGTAGGGCGCGCTGAAAAGCTGCGGCGACATCACCTACCCAGACTGGGGCAAATAGCGCTCCGGCCCGTGCGAGCGGCATGATGCCCCCTGAGAGAGCGAGCAAACTTGCGAAACGATTGAGTAGCGAGTCGTGCCGACCGAAGATCACCGATGGCCTGAAGATCGTCCAGGCCAGAGCTGACGGCGATTCTCTGACGTGGCGCTCGGCAAGACCCTTGGAGCGTAGATAGTGGCTCGGTGCGTCGAGGGCTGCGCCGAGTGAGCTCATATGGAGCAGTCGCGGTACACCAGCTTCGAGGCAAGCCGCAACGACCTTGCGAGTGAGTTCGGCGTGTGCTGCGGCGAAGCCGCGACCTGAGAAGCCGCGCTCGTTGAGGATGCCAACCAGATTGATAACGACGTCGCTGCCGGTGAACTGCCGCGTGAGCGTGGCGGCGTCGTGGACATCGGCAATCACGCATTCGACTTGCGGCAGTACGGCAAGGTGCGCACAGGCGTTGGCGCGTCGGGTAAGGACGCGCACGCGAAAGCCTGCTTTAGCAAAGTTTGCGACGAGCTCGCGGCCGACAAAGCCGCTGCCGCCGAGCAGCGTGATGCGACGTTGAGGGTGGCTCAACGCAGCACCACGATGGTGACTTCGCCAGCGCGACGGACCTGCAGCACGAGCGTATTGCCGCCGCGAGTAGCGGCCGCGCGCCACGCGGCGCTGAGTGCGGCACGATCGGTGACTCGGGTGCCATTCGCCGCGACGATCAGATCGTTGGGTCGCAGTCCGGCTGCCGCCGCCGGGCTGTTGGCCGTGACACTGCGCACTACGACTGCGCCGCCGGCTTCGCTGGTGTCTTCAAGTTGAGCGCCCTCGAAACTGCGATGTTGGCTGCCTTCGGCGGGCAGGGTATCGCTGCCGCTGGCGGGGGTGTTGCTTGCAGTCGGGTCGGCGATTTCCGCCGATACGGTGCGCGTCTTGCCGTCGCGCAGTAGCGCGATCTGTATCTTGTCGCCGACTCGCAGCAAGCCGATGGCATTGCGTAGTTCGGCCGCCGAACGGACTCGCCGACCATTAAGCGACGTAACGACGTCGCCGGCTTGTAACCCTGCACGAGCTGCAGAGGAATCTTTGACGACTTG
>Ga0169931_10005615_pt1 | contig 19064 bp, 11 predicted proteins | sample Kivu_15m_20L_FD_129675 | JGI IMG/M metagenome (GOLD analysis project Ga0169931, IMG submission 129675) | Freshwater microbial communities from Lake Kivu, Western Province, Rwanda to study Microbial Dark Matter (Phase II) - Kivu_15m_20L... | ecosystem: Environmental > Aquatic > Freshwater > Lake... | reverse complement strand
TGCGACCGGCGCGTGGATTGGAGCCAGAGACGGGATTCGAACCCGTGACCCCCGCTTTACGAAAGCGGTGCTCTACCGCTGAGCTACACTGGCTTGTACGAGTGGATCAGGTGCGCGCCGCTGAACGGCGCGACCGAGCCGTGGCTGGCGAACGGTATCGGCGGAAGTCCGCTCAGTTCTGAGCCGCCGCGCCGACCGAGTTGAGTTGCGTGACGCGGTCGCCGACCGACATCGCGCTGGAGCCAAGCGCCTGCGCCGCGGCCTTGCGAACGGCCAGCGGAGAATCGCTGCTCACAACCGCGTTGAGGATCGCAGCCGCGTCACCGGCGGCGACGCCACGGCCGAACAGCGCCGTGAGGGCGTGGGAGGCAGCGACGCGGACGCCTTCCGAGCGACCGGCGTCCGCGACCACGGCCGAGAGCGCCGTCACGTGCGCGACGTTGCCGGCGGTCACCAGCGCGTAGGCGGCCGGGATGGCCACGCCATCGGCGCGTCCGAGGGCGACGACCAACTGCCCAGCGACGGCGGAGAGGTCCGTACCCGTGCCGCCGAGCTTGGCGAGCACGTCAGCGGCCTGCTGCGCGAGGCTCTCGGCGCGTTGGCGCTCGGCGCCGACGTTGGCTTCCATCGCGGCCGTGACGGCGCTCAGTTCGGCAGCGTTGAACGCACCCGCGACCTTGTCGCCGAAGGTGTTGCCCACTTCCTCCGCGTTGGCGGCGGACACGAACACCGGCGCCGCGGCGAGGTGGCTCTCGGTCTTGAGCTCGTGGATGATCTGGTGCGCGGTGATGTCGCTGGGGCGCTCGGCCACGACGACGACGTCGACACCGGCCATGCGCCGCAGGAGCGCGAGGCCCTGGACGCCGCTGCCGGAGTGGTTGACGAGCATTCCCGCGCCGCGGAGCGCGGCCACGGTCGCGTTGGCGCGCGCCTCGTCGCCGTCGATCACGAAGGCGATGCGAAGCACCTCGCGCGAGGCGACCGCGCCCAGCGCGTTGATCAGTTCGGGGTTCGCGCGGTGCTTGCCCCAGACGCTCATGTTGCCCAGCGCCACGACGGCCTCGTTCTGGACGGCGCCGTCGGCCGAGTTCATCGCACGCACCATGGCCGCGGTCGGCGCGGCCGACATCTCGGCCAGCGCACGGACCAACACGACGGCCGTGGCGCCGTCGCCGGCGTCCAGCGCGGAAGCGAGGGCAGCGTCGGCCGCCACCGCTCCACCCAGGCCGAGCGCGACCGCGGCGTTGCCCGCGACCGGCTCCCAGGCCGAAACGTCCGCACCGGCGCGGCGCGCGGCCTCGACAGCGGCGACCTCACCGGCGTGCGCGCGCGCGAGACCGGCGTGGGCCGGAACGTGTCCCGCGTCGAGCGCGAGCGCGCGGCGGAAGCACTTCTTCGCCATGGCGTCGGCGTACAGCGCGGCCGGAGTCGGCGTCGGGCTGAGGCGGCCGTCCGCGAAGCTCCACACCACTTCGCTCCAGTGGTAGTCGGCGAGGACGTTGCCGCGGCGCATGTGGTAGTCGTCGCCCAGTTTGGTGTAGGCGGCGACCGGATCGGCGCCGGCGCCCATGGCGGCCAGGGCCTTCTGCGCGAGGCTGCGGCAGACTTCGCTCGAGTCGGACTGGGCAGTGTGCGCCAAGGCGCCGGCCGAACGCGGATCCTTGGTGCGCTCGAGCACCATCACGATGCCCTGGCGCAGGAAGTCGTCCGTGCTGTCCAGCGCTTCGTGCAGCGGCAGGACGGCGTCGTGCATCGCGGTCAGGGCCTGGATGGCGGTGATGCGGCGCTCTTCGTTGCCCGAATCGCCCAGCCAGCCGAGCAGGTACGGCACGGCGTATTCGCCGTGGTCCGCGGCGAGTTGGCGCTGCGCGGCGTGGCGCGACACCGGGTCATCGACCTGCAGGTCGCCCAGCAGCTTCTTGATCGAGGCGTCGTCGTTGCGGCGCGCGCGGCGCGCGGATTCGACCAGGCCCATCATGCGCTTGCCGACCAACTCGAGGTCGCCCTGCGCCTGGAGGATTTCGAGCCACACCTTGTGGTCGGTCGAGGTCCACAGCTCCCACGCCTGCTCGTGGGTCGGCTCCATCGCCAGCACCTGCTGGAACGCGCGCAGGGCCTCTTCGTTGCGGCCGCGCGCGAGCAACTCGACGCCTTGATCGAAGGTGCTCTTCACGTCCTGCGCCAGCGCGACGGGCGCGGTGAGGAGGGCGGCGGCGAGCAGCAGGCCGAGCTTCCGGTGCATTCCGGTCATGTCGATGGTTTCCTCTTGAAGGACTCGTGCGGGGGCTGTGCGGGGGGGGCGCTGTGGCGCCGAAATCGGGGCAGCTATCAGGGCAGCACTCAGGGCGGACGCTCGTCTCGTTCACGGCCTTCGTCGCGTCGTGGCGCAACCAGGGCGGCGTCGATCGGCGCGCGATCGGCGGCTGTGGCGCCCGCCGTGGGGCGGTGCGTTTCACAGCCCGGCTGCGGTGTTCAGTTGGTCGCGGCTACCGGTGAGAGTCTCGGCTGGGGCCCGCACGCGGCGGGGTGGGACAGTCGCAAGACTAGCTGGTTGCGCGGCGCTCAACCGATGGGGGTCGCAGTCGGCAGTTGGCTGGCCAGGAAGGGACGGGGGGTGGGATTGGGGCGTTCGCGGAGTCTCTTTCCCGGCGAAAGGTCGGGTGATGATAGCGGTGCGCCAAAGCGGGTCAAGCTGAGTCAAGACAGACCAGCGTGAGCCGACCCGGCGCCGCGGACGCCGATTACCCCACGCGCGTGGGCAGGCTACCGACGCCGCTGGCGACAACGACCCGCTGCGGGGCGCTCGTCGCGGCCTGGAGCACCGCGCGCAGTTGCGTCGGCGTCGGCGCGAGCGCCAAGAGCACGGACAGGCGCGGGTCGCGCAACGCCCACTCGGGCAGTTGCTGAGGCGAGCCGAACCACACCAAACCGGCGTGCCCGTGCGGCGCCGCGGCGCGCGCGAGCGCCGCCCGCAGCGCCGCGTCCTCCTCCGCGCTCAGCCCGTACGAGCCCCGCCACGCCCCCATCTCGAGCACCGCGGCGATCAGCGGAAGCTCACCGCCCTGGGGAGCGCTGGCGCTCGCCGCTTCCCACGCGGCCGCGAATTCGGGGCCCACTTGCGACGGGACACGGGCGACGAGCCGTCCCGAGGCGCCCGACGGCCAGGCGGCGCCGAGCCAGCGCAGCGAGCGCAGCGCGAGTTCCTCGGCGAGCGAAACATCCAAGGTGCGCGGCCAGCGTTCGCCGGCCCGCGGCGCGAGCCGCGCGGCGCGCTGCCTGAGCGATCTCGCGCGCAGCGCGGCCTGCTCGAGTCGCTCGAGCGACAGTCGACCGGCGAGCGCGGCGCCGAGCAGTTCCTCGGCCGCGGCCCGCGGGTCGTGCGGACAGAGCAGAACGTCGCAGCCTGCCGCCAAAGCGCGCACGTAGCGCTGCTCGAAGCGCGCCAGCGCGCCCATGTTCATCGCATCGCTGACGACCACGCCGTTGAAGCCCAGTTCGGTGCGCAGCACGCCTTCGAGCGCGGCGCGCGAGAAGGTGGCGGGAGTGCCGGCCGGTTCGCCGAGCGCCGGAACGTCCAGGTGCCCCACCATGACGGTGTCGACGCCGTGCTCGATCAGCGTGCGGAACGGGGCGAGTTCGGTCTCGCGCAGGCCCGCGGCGTCGCGCGGCACGCGCGCGATTTCGATGTGCGAATCCTGCGCTGTGTCGCCATGTCCAGGGAAGTGCTTCGCGCAACCCAGTGCGCCGCCGGCGTGCAAACCGATCAGGAACGCCGCCGCTCGCTGGCCCGCGGCGCGCGGCTCGTCGCCGAAACTTCGCACGGCGACGATCGGATTCGAACGCTGCGTATTCACGTCGGCGACCGGCGCGAGCACTAGCTGCACGCCATGCGCCAGCGCTTCGCGCGCTGTGATTTCGCCAGCGGCGAGCAGGGCGTCGAGCCCGGCGCGCTCGCTCGGGTAACTCAGCGCCGCGCTGGCGAGCGCGAGCGCCGGCGGCAGGCGTCGCGCGCTCTCGAAGTGCAGCCCTGCGCCCTGCTCGAGGTCGCAGGCGACCAGCGGCGCGTCGTGGCCAGCGGCGAGGCACGCCTCGCGCACGGCGCGCAGCTCGGCGAGCGGCGCGCGCGCGCCGCTGGGCAGTCGGCCGAAGGCCACGACGAGCGCAGGCGGATACTCCGCGAGATAATCGCGCGGCGGGACGACGGCGGTCGGACTTGCGATGGTTCCGGGCGAACGCACCTCGGGCGCAAGCACGGCGCCGATCCAGCGCTGCAGGGTGAGTCGGTCGGTCATGGGGCGAAGAGTTCCGCCGCAGGCGGCGGACTGAACTTGCCGAGCACGCGCCCGGCGCGAGCGCCGGTGGCGCCAGTGCGCGTCAGGGGCTCGCCGAGCACGGCCCGCGCCGCCAAGGTGGCGAACACCAGCGCCTCGCGCGCGTCGGGGTCGACGCCGAAGTCGTCGCCGCCCACCAGCGGATGCGGCGAACGCAGCGCCAAGGTGTCGAGCACCAGCGGATGGCGCGCGCCGCCGCCGCAGGCGACGAGGTAGTTCCAGCGCGGGCCGCCGAAGTCCTTCAAGGCGCGTGCGACGCTGAGCGCGACGAACTGCGCCGCGCTGGCGAGGAAATCCTCCGGGCTCTCGACGCCCAGCGCCCGTCCGCGCGCGAGCACGTGCTCGATCCACGCCGCGCCGAACGTGTCGCGTCCGGTGCTCTTGGGCGGCGCGCGCAGCAGGAACGGATGCGCGAGCAACTCGTCGACCAGCGCGGCGTGCACGCGCCCGCGCGCCGCCGCGCGGCCGTCCTCGTCGAAGGGCTGTCCGAGCAGCCGGCGCGCGAGGCCGTCGAGCAGCGCACACGCCGGCCCGCAGTCGAAGGCGCGCACGCCGTCGCGCTCGAGCAAGGTCAGGTTCGACATGCCGCCGAGGTTGAGCACCGCGCTGGGCCGCGGCAACGCGGCGAACACCAGATCGTCGGCGAGCGCCGACAGCGGAGCGCCTTCGCCGCCGGCGGCGATGTCGCGCTGGCGGAAGTCGCTCACCACCGCGCAACCGACTTCCTCGGCGACGAAATCGCCGTCGCCCAGTTGCAGCGTCGCCGCGCCGCTCGACTCGAGGCCGTCGTGGTGCCACACCGTCTGTCCGTGGCTGCCGACGAGTTCGACCGCTGCGCCGAACTCGCGCTGCGCGTGGGCCACGGCGCGCCCGAAGGCGCGGCCGAGGTCGCGCGAGAGCAGCGCGCTCTCGCGCAGCCCCGTCGCTTCTCCGTCGAGCACCGCCCGCACGCGGCGCGCGAGGTCCGGCTCGAACGCCAACGTGTCGAACCACAGCGTGCGCGGACTGCGCAGCGCACCGACCGCGCCCTCGCCGTCGAAACGCACCAGCGCGACGTCGATCCCGTCGCCCGAGGTGCCAGAGAGCACGCCGGCGACGAGCGCCTGACCGGAGCGCACGCGCTGCGCGAGGCGCGCGAGCCAGTCGGAGTCGGGGGCGGACACGGGGGAGGGTTCGCTCGTGGGCAAGAGGTGCGGGGAACGCGTCGGGCGCCCGAGGGCGCAGGCGCGCGCGCCGCGCAGGATAGCGCCGGTGGCGCGGGGCCCGAGGGCTTGTCACGATCGCCCGCATGAGTGCACGCAGCCAGGCCAAGACGATCGTGCTGGTCGTCGACGACGACGGCGACATCCGCATGTCGCTCGAGATGATGCTGAACTACGAGGGTTACGAGGTCTGGACCGCGCGCGACGGCGAAGAGGCCTTGGCGCGCCTGGACAAGGAAGCTGCGGCCGGTCGCAGCGCCGAGGTCGCGTTGTGCGACGTGAAGATGCCGCGCCTGGACGGCCCGGGTCTGCTCGACGCGCTCGCGCAACGCGCGCAGCGTCCCAGCGTGATCATGATCAGCGGGCACGGCGATGTTCCGACGGCGGTCGACGCACTGCGCCGCGGCGCGGTCGACTTCCTCGAGAAGCCGCTCGAGCACAACCGCGTGTCGACGTCGCTCAAGAGCGCGCTGCGCGAGCGCGCGCTGGCGGCGGAGAACCGCGTGCTCAAGCGCGCGCTCAGCGAGCCGTGGAAGCTCTTGGGCGAGAGCGCGCCGATGCGGCAGTTGCGCGACCAGGTGGCGCGCGTCGCGGCCAGCGATTCGGCGGTGCTGATCAGCGGCGAGAACGGCGCCGGCAAGGAAGTCGTGGCGCGCCAGATCCACCTCTCGAGCGCGCGCGCCGCCGGCCCCTTCGTGCCGGTCAATTGCGCGGCGATTCCCTCGGAGTTGATCGAGTCCGAGCTGTTCGGCCACGAAAAAGGCAGCTTCACGGGCGCGTTCGAACGCCGCGTCGGCCACTTCGAAGCCGCGCACGAAGGCACGCTGTTCCTCGACGAAATCGGCGACATGCCGCTGGCGGCGCAGTCCAAGCTCTTGCGCGCGCTCGAGACGCACGAAGTCACGCGCGTCGGCGGGCAGCGCCCGATTCCCGTCGACATCCGCGTCGTCGCCGCCACCAACGCCGACCTGCGCGCGGCGGTGGAAGCCAAGAGCTTCCGGATGGACCTGTTCTACCGGCTCAACGTCGTGCCGCTGCGTGTGCCGGCGCTGCGCGAGCGGCCCGAGGACGTGCCTGCGCTGGCGCGTCGTTTTCTGGCGGAACTCGCCGCTCGTTCCGGCCGCTCGGCGCTCGAGATCGACGACGACGCCATGGCGCTGCTCAAGTCGCTCCCCTACCCGGGCAACGTGCGCCAACTGCGCAATCTGCTCGAGGGCGCGAGCGTGCTCGCGGACGGGCCGACCCTCACGCGCGGCGCACTTGAGAGCATCCTCGACGGCGGAACGGCGCTGAGCGCCCCGCCCGCCGCCCTGGCGCTCTCGCCCGCCGAGGACCCCTACAGCGCGCCCACGTTCGAGCAGTTCAAGGACCGCAGTGAGGCGCTGTTCATCCGCCGCAAGCTGGCCGAGAACGAAGGCAACATCAAGCGCACGGCGGAGACGCTCGGGATGCAGCGCTCGCACCTGTACAAGAAGCTCGACCGCTACGGGCTGCGTTGAGCCGCCGGGTCGTTCGCGGCGCGGCTCCGGAGAACAACCACGCCCGCGGCCGTGCGACGGCTGCGGGCGTGGTCGAAGTGCGCCTGGGCGGCGCGCGCGGCGCGAACGGCCGCGCCGGAACGCTCACTGCGGGATGCGCAGCACCATGCCGGGCTTGAGGCGGTTGGGGTCGGCGCCGATCACGTCGCGGTTGGCGTCGTGGATCTTCTGCCACTTCGAAGCCGTGCCGTAGACCTTCTTGCTGATCGTGCCGAGCACGTCGCCCGCAGCGACGGTGTACGTCGCGCCCGCCACGGCGCCGGCGTTGCTGGCGCCGCCCTGCGGATCGCGGGCGCTGGGACGCGCGATGCGGTCGGCTTCGAGAGTCGCCATCGACGGAATCAGGATGCGATCGCCCGGCGCGAGCGAAGCCGCAGTGCGCCCTTCGTTCGCCGCGCGGATGCGGGGGCCGTGGTTCGGCGAGCCGTAGTAGCGCTGCGCCAGCACGGGGAAGGTGTCCCCGGCCTGCCAGGTGTAGGCCATGAACTCTTCGCTCGCCGTAGGCGTGAGACCTTCGCGCGTCACGAGGAACGGCGTAGCCGCCGGGGCAGCGGCACCCTGACCTGCGGGCGCCACAGCGGCGCCGGCGGGGTTGGTGTTCGTGGGCGCGACAGCCGGAGCGCCCGTGGGCGCGGGTGCAGTGCCGTTCGCCTGAGCAGCCGCAGGCGTCGCGCCGGTGGGCACGCTCGCCGCGGGCGCATTCGCGCCCGGCGCGAGGCCCGTCGACATGACGCCGGCCGGGGCGTTCGGATTCGCGGCCGGCTGGCCCGGCGCAGCGGGATTGCGCGGCGCGGGCCGATTGGAAGCCTGCGCGCCACCCGCCGGAGGCGTGTCCGTGCTGAGCGAAATGCCCAGGATGATGGCGACAAGGAACAAGACGACCGAGACGACGATCTTTTCGAGGCGACCCATGGGATCTGTGAGCACGACCTAAGTCGTTGCTTTGTTTGCGTTTGCGACCTTGAATCGGGAGTCACCCAGGCGTGCCGGCCGCGGCGGCGCCCAGGTGTCCCGCCTGGCTTGCACGCGGCGCGCCAGACCCCCTCCGCGCGCGCGCGAGCAGGGGTACGGGGAGCGGGGACCGATGTGCGCCATTTCGCTCAGCGCGCGACTTGAAGTCAAAGACAAACACGGAGATCAGAGCCGCTTCGGCCCTAAATCCAGCGTCATGAGCCGACCTCAACACGAGATGTGGTAGGCGCGCTCCGAGCGTTTCCGCACGCTTTCGGATCGCCACGGCGTCCCCCACGGGCCCCGATTCGCCCGCCGGCGCATGGCGTGTCGCCCCTCCGGCGCCTATCGTGGGCGGCGGGCGAAATGTGCCGCTGGAGTCCGACTTGCGGACTCGCCACCCGCCCGCGTTTCCTGCCCGATCTCGCCGTCGCCCCCATGCTCCGACGCACTGCTGTTCTGTCGCTGCTCTCCTGCCTCGCCGTCGGCCTGGGCGCCTGTTCGGGTCCGGGAAGCGCCAAGTCGGGCCCAGGCGTCGAGCGCCGCGTCCGCCTGCACAACTACCGCGACCGGCAGTTGTTCGAACTGATCGACGAGGCCACGCGCTCGCGCGTCGAGCACTATTCGGAGAAGCGCGCGAACGCGGACTCGAAGGTGCTCACCAGCGACGTGATGGACGGGTTCGTGGAGTACCTGCGGGACAACGAGTTCGACAAGCTCGCGATCGACGGCCCGGCCCCGGCGCAGCCCGTCGAGGCAATGGCCTGGGCGCTCGAGTTGGTCGAAGGCGGCAAGCCGCGCTACGTGTTCGGTTATCCAGCCCAGGCCAAGCAGGAGCAGCAGATCAAGCTGCGCGACATGCGCCTGGTGTTCTTCGAGGTCTACGGCAGCGTGTACTCGATGCAGACGGTCGAGGTGAAGCCGGGCGAGACGCCGTTCAAGGCGGCCACGCTGCCCGAGCGGCGGCCATGAGCCTCGCGAGTGCGCCCGTGCGCGCTCTGGCGATCGTGCCCGCGCGGCTGGGCTCGCAGCGCCTGTCGCGCAAGATGCTGCTCGCGCGCACCGGCAAGCCGCTGGTCGTGCACACCGCCGAGAATCTCGCCCGCGCCAAGTCGCTGGCGGGAGTCGTCGTGGCGACCGACGCGGAGGAGATCGCGCGGGCCGTCGAACAAGCGGGATTTCGCGCGGTGTTGACCTCGCCGGCGCACCCCAGCGGCAGCGACCGGGTTTTCGAGGCCCTCGAGAAGCTCGGCCGAGCGGCCTGCGACGTGGTCGTCAACGTGCAGGGCGACGAGCCGGAACTCGATCCGGCGGACCTGGACGCGCTCGTGGCCGTCTTCGCGGCGGACGACGTGAACGCCGCGACGCTGTGCGTGCCGCTGGATTCCGCCGAGCAGGCGCTCGCACCGCAGGCGGTGAAGGTCGTGCGCGCGTCGAACGGCGATGCGCTGTACTTCTCGCGCTCCTGCGTGCCCTACCGCGCAGGTGAGAGCACGTCGGCGTACGCGCGCGACGACGCGCCGGCCTGGAACTCGATCGTGCGCCGCCACCTGGGCGTGTACGCCTTCCGCCCGGATGCGCTGGCGCGCTTCGTGAGCCTGCCGCGCGGCGTGCTCGAGCGGCTCGAGAACCTCGAGCAGTTGCGCTGGCTGGAAGCGGGCGAACGCATGCGCGTCGTCGAAGCGCGCCGCGCGCCGCTCGGAATCGACACCGCGCTCGATTACGATGCGTTCGTGGAGCGCGTGCGCGCGGGCGGCACGCTCCACGGTGCGTGAGCGACGCACGGCGCGGAACGGTGCGTGAGCGACGCACGGCGCAGGGCGGAGCGGACGAGAGGAACACAAGGGGTCGGCGAATCCATGGTGAAGCACATCTTCGTGACCGGCGGCGTCGTCTCGAGCCTGGGCAAGGGCCTGACCTCGGCCGCCATCGGGATGATGCTCGAGCGCCGCGGGTTGAAGGTGTCGATGCAGAAGCTCGACCCGTACATCAACGTCGACCCGGGCACGATGAGCCCCTACCAGCACGGCGAGGTGTACGTGCTCGACGACGGCGCCGAGACCGACCTCGATCTGGGCCACTACGAGCGCTACACGAACGCGCGCCTCGACAAACACTCGAACTACACCACCGGCAAGATCTACTCCGAGGTGATCTCGCGCGAGCGGCGCGGCGACTACCTGGGCAGCACGGTGCAGGTGATCCCGCACATCACCGACGCGATCAAGGACGCGATCCTCAAGGGCGTCGCTCCGGGCGTCGACGTGGCCATCACCGAGATCGGCGGCACGGTCGGCGACATCGAGAGCCTGCCCTTCATCGAAGCCATCCGGCAATTCGCGCTCGAGCGCGCCAGCTCGGACGTGATGTTCATCCACCTCACGCTGCTGCCCTACCTGCGCGCGTCGGGCGAGATGAAGACCAAGCCCACGCAGCAGTCGGTGGGCAAGCTGCGCGAGATCGGCATCCAGCCGGACGTGCTGGTGTGCCGCACCGAGCAGCCGATGAGCGACGACATGGCGCGCAAGATCAGCTTGTTCTGCAACGTGCGCCGCGAAGCCGTGATCGAGGAGCGCGACGTCGAGTTCTCGATCTACGAAGTGCCGCTCATGCTGGTGAAGGCCGGACTCGACAAGATCATCAGCCGACGCCTGCACCTGGCGGTCGACGTCGAGGCGAACTTCGACGACTGGCGCGCGATGATCGCGGACATGCGCGCGACCACGCAGGTGTGCGAGATCGCGGTCGTCGGCAAGTACATCCAACTGCACGACGCGTACAAGTCGATCTACGAGTCGCTGGCGCACGCGGGCATCGCCAACCACACCAAGGTCAAGATCCGCAAGATCCGCGCGGAGGACTACTACGAGCAGGGTTCGATCCTGCTCGAGGGCGTGAACGGACTCTTGATCCCCGGCGGCTTCGGCGAGCGCGGCGTCGAGGGCAAGATCCGCGCGATCCAGCTGGCGCGCGAAACGGGCCTGCCGTTCTTCGGCATCTGCCTGGGGATGCAGTGCGCGACGATCGAGTTCGCGCGCAACGTCGTCGGACTGGAGGGCGCGCACACCGAGGAGCTCGATCCGCGCGCCGCGCACCCGGTGATCCACGTGATCCCGGAAAACGCTGGCGTGGAAGTGAAGGGCGCGACGATGCGCCTGGGCAAGTACCTGTGCGAGCTGTCCGAGGGTTCGCTGGCGCGCAAGCTCTACGGTGCGAGCAGCGTGTACGAACGCCATCGCCACCGCTTCGAATACAACAACGCCTACCGCGAGCAACTCGAACGCGCGGGCTTGGTGACCAGCGGAGGCTACGCGGACAAGAACCTGGTCGAGATCGTCGAACTCAAGAACCACCCGTTCTTCATCGGGGTGCAGTTCCACCCCGAGTTCAAGTCCAAGCCCTTGCGCCCGCACCCGATCTTCGCCGGCTTCGTCGCAGCGGCGCTCGCCCACGCGCGCAACGGCGGACGCGCGGGCAAGCCCGAGCACACCGTCGCCTGAGGCGGGCGGTGCCCGACGCGTCGTTCAGCTCGGGCTGGGGTAGCGGAACTCGAGCCCCAAAAAGGCCTTGATGAGCGAGTTCGAGTCGCTCGGATTGGCGAGCACCTCCACCGACCAGAGGCTGCCGTTGCAGTTGATCGGGCGGAACGCGCGGTCGCAGTGCAGCGGGTCGCAGTGCGTGCACGCGGTCTCCAGCCCGCTGGCGAGCGAGAAGCCGGCGGGGAACTGCGAATCGATCGCCCACTGGAACAGGGCGTCGATGGAGGTCAGCGTGTAGGACGTGACGCCGTTCACCGTCGTGGTTTGGATCGGGAGATTGGCGCCGACGAGCCAGCGGTCCTGGACCGCCGTGGAAACGACGATCGCGATCTGGTCGAGCAGCGCAACCTCGACCTGCTTGCGCACGTCGATGGCGAGCGCCATGTACTTGTCCGCGTCACGGTGACGCAGCCGAATCGCAAGCGTGTGGGACATGTGCGAATCCTCGTGGGTTAGGTCACTCGAACGTGTGCAGCGAGCGCGCGCCCCGCGGGCGCTCGCTCAAGGCGCGTGCGTGCGGGCGCAACGCAGCCCGGTGTTGTGGAAGTACTTGTCCGTCTCCGAGCTTGAGATCAGCGCGAGCGAAACGTCCTGGGCTGAGTTGACGTAGGAGCCGCCCAGTCGGAGCGCGTAACCATAGTTGAGCCACTGGCTCTGGACGCCCGTGGCCGTGAAGCCCTCACACCACTCCGTCACGTTGTCGAGCGTGTGCAGCAGGCCGAACGGGCTGGCGGCCTCGGGACGCGACGCGACCGGCTCGGCGAGGCGCAGGTAGTCGGAGAACGCGCTCGCCAGACCGCTCGCGACGTTCGATTGCGCGACCACGAGCTCACGCTCGTCGCCCCAGGGCAGCGACCGGCCTTCGCGACCGCGCGCGGCAACTTGCCACTCGAGGAGCGTCGGCAAGCGCTTTCCGCTCCACTCGGCGAACAAGATCGCCTCGCCCCAGCGAATGCCGATCACCGGCAGGTCGGCAATCGCGGCGAACTCGACACCCTCCCAAGTCGGCGGAGCAGGGCAGCCGGTGGCTTCCACAAAGCGCTTGTACTCGGCGTTCGACACCTCGGTGCGATCGATCCAGTACGCCGAGTCGAGCTGCGCGTCGACCAGTTCGAAATCCCGCATGCCGAAGCGGCGCACGCGCGCCTCGCCCGCCGGCACGAACACCATGTCGGACGCGACCTCGGCGTCCGTGCGCGGACGGCTCTCGATCCGGTAGTCCCAGAACAGTCGTTCGAGCACGCGCGTGTGCTCGGCCGTGGCGCCGTCGCCGGTCTGCACGATGACGCGGTACGCGCCGGGCTCCACGGCCCAGGCTTCGATCGGCGCCGAGCCCAGGCTCACCGGCGGCCCGAGCCCGGCCGGTGTGATGCGGCGCAGCGTCACGCTCGAGCCCGGACGCGTCGACGTCACGCTCAGGCGCGGCGACGCCGCAGAGAGTTGCGCGGCCTGGACGGCGGCGCCCCACGGCGCCTGGGGATCGACCACGGCGAGGCGCAGCCCGTCGAACGAGCGCTGCAGCAGCGCGCGCTCGTCGGCCGCCTGCACGGTGAATTCGCGCCAGGTCGCAGATTCGAGTTCGACGCGTTGGCGCTCGCGCACTTGCGCGATGGCCTGCAGCGCGCGCTCGAGCTGGGGCGCGACGTGCTCGCGCACCCGGGCGCGGATCGCGCGCGCGCTCGCGCGTCGATCGCCGTCCAAGGCCACGTCGGACTGTTCGGCAGCGCTCGCGAGCTCGACCACGTTGCGCAGCGACGCGGCGTCGTTCGCAGCGAGCGCGCCCTCGAGGTCCACCTGGGAGAGCTTGGTCCAGACTTCGTCGCCGCGTTCCCGCGCGCGCAGATCCGAACGCAGCCATGCGCCAGCCGAGGTGAGCACAACGGCCGCCGCCACGCCGCCGAGCAACGCGCGATGCCTCGACAACTTGCGCCGCAGGAGTTCCGCCGACGAGGGCGGCCGCGCGACGATGGACTGGTGCGCGAGGAAGCGGCGCAAGTCCGCGGCCAACTCGCGCGCCGTCGCGTAGCGCGCCGCGGGCGCCTTCTCGAGCGCGTGCAGGCAGATCGTCTCGAGGTCGCGCGGCACGTCGGGATTGAGGCGCCGCAGCGGCTCCGGCGTCGCCGTCGCGATGCGCAGCAGCAGCGCCTGCGAGGTCTGCGCTTCGAAGGGACGGCGCAGGGTGAGCAGTTCGTACAGCACGACGCCGAGCGAGAACACGTCGCTGCGCCGATCGAGCTCGTTGCGGCGCCCCTCGGCTTGCTCGGGGCTCATGTAGAACGGCGTACCCGCGACTTCGCCGGTCTGGGACAGCGCGTGATCTTCGCTGTCCTTGGCCAGTCCGAAGTCGACCAGCAACACACGCCCGTCGCGGCCCAGGAGGATGTTCTGCGGTTTCACGTCGCGGTGGACCACGCCCTCGCCGTGCGCGTACTCGAGCGCGTCGGCGACGCTGGCGACCAGCTCGGCGATCTGCGCCTCGTAGCTGCGCGACGGATCGATGGCCAGCCGCTCGTCGGCGCTGGGCGCGCGCTGTTCGGCGCGGCGGCGCCGCACGAGTTCGAGTTCGGCGCCGAGGTTGGATCCGTCGACGAACTCCATTGCGAACCAGTGCAGCCCACGCTCCTCGCCCACCGCGAAGACCGGGCAGATGCCCGGATGGCGCAGCCGAGCCGCGGACTTCGCCTCGCGGCGGAAACGCTCGACGGAACGCTCGATCGCACTCAGGTGCGGATAGAGAACCTTGAGCGCGACCATGCGGTGCAGCGAGGCCTGTCGCGCGAGGTAGACCACGCCCATCGCGCCGCGACCGACTTCCGAGAGCAGCCGAAAGTCGCCCAGCGTCTGTCCGGCGGCGGGCGGATGCGGCGCCTGCGCGGCGACCGGCGTCGGGAGCACGCGGCGCAACACGAGCACGTCCGCGCAACGTTGCCGCAGCGCCGACTGCAGCGCGTTGGGAGCGCTCGAACAAAAACGTTCGAGGTCGACCTGGCCGTCGACCTCGAGCTGCTGGACGAAACGCTCGACCAGGGCGTCGAGCTCGGCGTCGAATTCGGGCGTGGGCGAGGCGTGCGACAAGGGGGCGCCGACAGGGAGCGGTGGGAAGCGGAACCGAGAATAGCCGGAGGTTCGGCGTCTGGGGCTCTGATCAGGGGAGGCGGCGACAAAAGCGAAGCCCGCTCGCGCCGGAATCCTGTGCGCGCTGCTGGCAGCGCTCAGCGGTTGCGGAACACCTCGACCCAGCGCTCGAGCGAGCCCTCGAGCCGCTTGGTCTTGTGGAACCCGCTGGCGACGCGCAGCACGCGCGCGGAGTCGACGAACAGGAGCCAGCTTGCGCCGTCGTCCGCCGCTAGTTCGCCCGCCGTGCGCAGGGCGCGGAACTCGTCGCGCTCCGCCGCCGAAGGGAACACTCCGAGCAACTGCGCCGGTGCAAGCGCAGCGACGTTTCCTGGCGCGGCGAGCGCAGCTACAAGCGCAGCTCGCTGTGCTTCGTCGGCGCCGGGCGCGATGACGTACGCCGGCAAGGCCAATCCGTAGCGCTCGCGAAAGAGCTGAAACTCCCGGAGCCGCTCCAGTCTCTGCTCGAGCGCCTCCGGGTCGTCGCCCTCGAGCGCCGGAAGTGCGAGGAGCAACGCTCCGCGCGCGTGGCTCGGAACGCCGCGCACGCTGCGGTTGACCAGTTGCAGGAACGAGGAACGCCGCGGCAGGCTGAGATCCCAGCTCTCGATCGCGGCCAGCTCGCCCTTCTCCGAGCGCAGTGCGCCGGGAGCGCTGCGGTCGAGCCGGCGCAGCTCGAGCTCGGAGACGCGGTAGTCCCCCATCGACACGCCGAAGCCGAAGTAGCCCGCGACCTCGACGCCGGTCGGCGTGTGGTACGTGCCCACCCGTTCGCCGTCGATCAACAGATGCACGAGCGCGCCGTCGACGAGCACTTCGAGCTCGAAGCTCGAGACCACCTTGCCGAAGCCGTGCTGGCCGCCGGCGACGGAACCGCCGAGCCCGCCGTCGCGTTCGAAGCTGCCGTGCAGCCCCCAGCCGATCGACTCGAGCTCGGACGCCTCTTCCTTGTCGCCCAGCACCGCGTAGTCGTAGTCGCCGCCGCTGAAGTCGACGGTCACGAAACGGTCGCGACGCGTGAAGCCGAGCGTCAGCGCGCCGCTGACGAAGCTCGTCGTCGGCGTGATGCGCGCGCGGATCGAATAGCGCCCGGCTTCGAGCGGCGAACGCGAGCGCACGAACACGTGGTGGAGGTGCGCCGCGCGATCGGCCACGCCAGAAGCCGTGCGCGGCTTGTTGCGTCCGACGTGCAGGTGCTCGCGTTCGTCGACGAACCACAGCCCTTCGACGCGGTGGCGCTCGAAGGCGGTGTGGCGCTCCTCGACCCAGCCCAGGCGCAACCCGTTGCGCGGCGGAGCATCGAACGGAACCAGTTCGCTCGGGGCGGCCGGTCGCGAAACGGCGAGCGCTAGCGAGGCGGCGCCGAGCCTGCGTGCAACGCGGTCGTGGTCCGCACGCAGGGCGTGCGCTGTCCGATGCAACCCGTTGTCGTGCGCGTGTGTCGCCGCCGCAGCGAGCGCGGCGAGCCACGCCTTGGCCTTCGCCGGCCGGCGAAGGTGCTGCTCCGAGTCCGCCCCGAAGTCCGCCTCGCCGTCGCGCAGCGCTGCGGCTCGACCGAGAATCCAGGCCGAGCCTCGTTTGCCCACGGTCGGCAACAGTTCACCGAGCAAGCGCTCGACCTCACTCGAGGGTTCGTCGACGGAGAGCGACCACAGGAAGGCGGCCACCGCGCCGCGCGAATCACGCTCCCGCAGCAGCAGGCGCGCTGCCTCGCGCGCTTGGTCCTGACCGAACCACGGCTCGGCGCGAGCGCGCGACCAGACCCAGGTCGGTTCGTCGAGCACCGTCGGCGTCGCGCTCGACGGCCCGGGCGACTCGAGGTAGCGCTGTGTGAAGGGCTTGCGGTTCCGCCAGTAGAACCCGCTGATGAAAACGTCGAACTCCGCAGCGAACGCCGCGAAGTCCTTCGGCCGGCCGCCCGCGCCGTCGCAGAAGTAAGCCACGAAGGCCGCGAGCGGCGCGCGCTTGTCGCTGCGGCGCGAGGTCTGGTACTTGGCGAGCTGCTCGGCGTACTTCGGCGGCGCGCCTTCGTCGTGCCAGGTCGCGAGGAACACGAACAGCGCATAACCCCCGACGTAGTTGTCGCGGTAATCCTCGATCGTCCCCGCGACGAGTTGCTCGAGCTTCTCGCGCCCGCCGTAGCCTCGGAAGCGCGCGTCGTCGAGCGTGCCGAACGACGCGTGGCGCGCGACGAACTCCTCGTCGGTGTCCTGCGCGTAGGCAGCGGCGGTCCACACCGCGCGCCCTTCGGCGAGCCAGGCGGGAATGCCGGGGTGGAGCACGCCGTCGAAGCGGTGCGTCAACTCGTGCGTCAAGCCGCGGCCCAGGTCCGAGATCGAACTGCACGCGAAGCGCAGCGTGGTCGTGTCGCCGCCCTGGAAGCCGCCCGCCCACCAGAAGGGCGCGCCCTCGGATTCGAGTCCGTGCGACTCGGGCACGACGCGCACCACGCCCGGTTTGCCGACGAACGGATCCGAGCCGTACCAGCGCGCCAGGCGCGCGTGGTGCGCCTCGACCGTCTCGGCCGCGCCGAGCAAAGTCGCGTGACCGCAGTTGGTTTCGATGCGGTACCAGCCCTGCGGCGAAAGGGCGATGCCGGGGTTCGCGAAGCTCGCGTGCTCGCGCGTGAACGCGTCGCGCAGGTCGGCGTCCATCGCGGCGAGCTCTTCCACCGTCAGCGGCTGCTTGGACTTGGCGAGCGCGGCCCGCGCGCGCTCGAGGGCGGCGCCGCCGGCTTCGAACGCCGGCCGGAACTTCGGCGAGGCCGGCGGACCCTCGAGGTCCTCGAAGGCCGCTTGGGCGCCCAATCCGCGCAGAACGAGCGCGAACTCGATCGCCGCCGCGTGCTGACCCGCCGCTTGCAGCGCGGCCAGTTTGCGCGCCAGGGCTTCGATCGTCTCGCGCTGCGCGGCGCTCGAAGGAGGCACGCCGAGCGGCGCGGCTTCGCGCGCCACTTCGTGCAGCGCGGGCGAGGCGCAGGCGATCTCGCGCGCGAGCCCCGCGGCCCAGGCAGCCACAACGCCGCGGTCGGCTTCTTTGTCGCACTCCTTGCGCGCCGCGGCGGACAGTTCGAGCAGCTCCTCGACCGCGGCGGCGCGCACCCGCGCGAGCGCGGCGAAGTGCGGATTGCCCTCGGGCAGCAGGGCCTGCGTCTGCGGCGCAAGCTTCAGCTCTCCGCGCGTGTCAGCGAGTGCTGCGGCGAGCTCGTAGCTCCACCACGTGCGTGCATCGAGGTCGCTCCCGCAGGCGGCGAGCAGCAGTGCGAACGCGGCTTCGCTGCGCGGGTCGACGGCGAGTGCAGCGCGGGCGTGGACGGCGCATTCGGCGAGCGCGCCACGTTCGAGCGCTCGTCGCGCCGCGTCGAGCGCCGCCTGCGGCGCGGTGCGCGCGGTTTCCTTCTTGGGTTCACCCTTGGGGTCACCCTGCGGCTCGATCCGTGGCTCGCTGTGGAACTCGCAGGCGCGCGCCGCGGGCGCCGACGCGCGCGCCTCGACAGCACTCGCCAAGGCGAGCGCCGCGAGCCCCAAGCGCGCCAAAGCCAGCCCACCCGCCGCGGCGTCGCCGAGCGGATTCAGCCGAGAAATCCAGCGGCGGCGCTCCACTCTGCCGCGCCCCCGACGCTCAGCGGAAGGCCGCGATGCCGGTCAGTTCCTGGCCGACCGCGAGCGTGTGGATGTCGTGCGTGCCTTCGTAGGTGATCACGCTCTCGAGGTTGCACAGGTGACGGCCGACCTGGTACTCGAGGCTGATGCCGTTGGCGCCGAGCATGTCGCGGCACACGCGCGAGACATCGAGCGCCATCGCAACGTTGTTGCGCTTGGCCATCGACACGTGCGACGGCGTCATCTTGCCCGAGTCCTTCAGGCGCCCCAGACGCAGCGCGAGCATCTGCCCCATCGTGATCTGCGTCGCCATGTCGGCGAGCTTCTTCTGCGGGATCTGGTAGGCCGCGACCGGCTTGTCGAACACGATGCGCGCCTTGGTGTACTGGAGTGCTTCGTCGAAGCACGCGTAAGCCGCGCCGAGCCCGCCCCAGGCGATGCCGTAGCGCGCCTGCGTCAAGCAACCGAGCGGCGCCTTGAGGCCGTTGCCGTTGGGAAGCCGCGCACTGTCCTTGACGACGACGTCCTGGAGCACAAGTTCGCTGGTGATCGAAGCGCGCAAGCTGAACTTGTGCTTCTGCTCGGGCGCGCTGAAGCCCGGAGCGCCCTTCTCCACCAAAAAGCCGCGGACGCCGTCGGCGGCGCGCGCCCAGACCACGGCGACGTCGCTGACCGTGCCGTTGGTGATCCACATCTTGCGGCCGTTGAGCACCCACTCGTCGCCCTTCTTCACGGCCGTGGTCAGCATGCCGCCGGGGTTCGAACCGAAGTCCGGCTCGGTCAAGCC
>Ga0169931_10005614_pt1 | contig 19068 bp, 19 predicted proteins | sample Kivu_15m_20L_FD_129675 | JGI IMG/M metagenome (GOLD analysis project Ga0169931, IMG submission 129675) | Freshwater microbial communities from Lake Kivu, Western Province, Rwanda to study Microbial Dark Matter (Phase II) - Kivu_15m_20L... | ecosystem: Environmental > Aquatic > Freshwater > Lake... | reverse complement strand
AATTGAATTATTCAATAATATTTTTTTGATGTTATTCATTTAAGAATAAATAATTCAATTTAATTAATCTTGAATGATTTGATTTAGAGTGAATATTATAGGGTATCTCATAATCATTTATAAGCGTTTAAATAAAATTGTTATTGTTATTTTGTGGGTACTTTATTGCTGAGTCACAAATGCACTTCCTCTGTCATCTTCCTAATTATTCAAGTTATTTTCTATATGATGATATGATGATAATAAGAATGTAAAATTTTTATAAAAATAAATTAATTATTTCTTTTGCTATATATCAGTTACTATATAAATTAAATTAATAAATAAATTTGTATTTAGAAATGGAAAAACACTTAAGGATATTTATAAAACTAACAATTATTTTTCTAGTAATATCTTTTGTAACTAGTTATTCACAAAATACACCTAAAATTAAGAAAAATATTTTAGTGAACATATTCCCAGGAGGAAGAAGTCACAATTTTGTTGTTAAAGAGCTATTCGATTTTTCATTGAAAAATTCAAAAGAAATAGAATATGTATATCATATTCTCGTTCATAATGTTGATAAAGCTGCCTGGCCAACTGATGGACCTTATAAAGTATACGGATACGGAGACATTCACTACTACGAAGAAGAATTCAGTAAAGCATTAGATTTAGTTACAAAACATCCCGTTTTCGGATTCACCAGATTCAATAAGGCTATCTGCCACGCCTATGAAGAATTTCTTAAAAGTGGATTAGTCGAAGAATTGAAGAAGATAAAATTCGACATGTTGATTACAGATATACCAAATTTTATTTCTGTTTTTGCTAGAGAATATTTTGAAATAGAGCATTCTGTTTATTTATCTCCTCCTTCTGTTCCTAACCTATTTTATAATCTATTCGAGCTTAACTCAACTATTCTACCTGCTATGGGGTCCTATTTTTTTGACGAGATGAATTTTTTTGAACGATTTATAAATTTCTTTTTCGTTAACGGTACTAAATTTATGTATAGATTATTTATGAACGACATGGTAAATGTTTTCAGTAAAAACGGATATGAATTGAAATGGAAAGTTGCTCACATTTTCGATTCTTTTTTCATGATTCAATACCCTAAGGGATTTTTCTTTAATGTCTCATTCCCTCCTAATATTATAAGATTAAATGCCATTACTCCTAGACCAGCTAAACCACTTAATAACCCACAGTTAGACAAATTTTTAAATACCTATAAGAAAAACGTGTATTGTTCACAAGGAACAATTGTAAAGATAATAGATTTCGAAAAAATTATAGATCTATTCAACCACTTTAATAACTATGGCTTTGTAATGTCTTTTAAGAGAGAGTTGATCGCTGAAGAGTTGCTTAGCAAATTGCCAAAAAATGTATTTTTGACAAATTGGGTCAACCAGAATGATCTTTTAGGGGATGAAAGAATTCATGGATTTATTACACATGGCGGGACTAACTCTGTTTCTGAATCTCTTTATCACAATAAGCCAATGGTTGTACTTGGGGTTACTCTTGATCAAATAAACACCGCAGCTGTGGCAAATAAAAGAAAAGTCGGAATAGTTTATCATAAAGTTCATGAAATTACTTTAGAAAATCTCATTTATGGTTTAGAAGAGATTCTAAAACCAGAAGAGGAAAATATCTATTTGAAGAACGCTAAAGAAATAGGAAAACTTCTTAGAACGAATCAAGACCCAAGAGAAGAATTCACTTATTGGATTGATTACATATTCAGGTTAGGTTATAATCATCTCTTAATTAAATCTTATATCGAAAAAAGCGCTTTAGAAGTAAATAATTACGATGTTATTGGCGTGATGATTGTTATTTTAATCGTCCTATTTTTGCTAATTAAGAAATTAATGATTTGCTTATTTTGTTCATGCAAATCTCCTAGACATAAGCTCAAAAAATAAATTCCATTCTATTTAAAATTACACATTCTTTTTTATTAAGAATATAAATTACACATTAACTAAATAATTATTATTAAATATTAAGATAAGTAGGTAGGATTATAGAAAACCATTCAGCATGAAATTTTATTAGCAAGATAAATTATTTTTATTCACGTGGGTTAAAAAAGTAAGAAATAAATACACATAATAAATAACAATTATTAACCTTAAATTTATATTATGAAGATGAATTTTAATTTTAATATTATCTAATATTTTAAAAATAATTTCAATTCGATATTTAAAATTTAAGAAGACCATCTAACAAATTTTTGGTAGTGTCAGTTTGTTTATTGTTACTGGTAGGGGTTAAATTTAATCCAACAAAAGGATCATTGCCAGGTATTGGATTACTGTTTGATTGTTTATTCTTGTTCAAACTATTACTATTATTAAAATTAGAATTAAAATTGTTGTTAGTTATGGACTTGGCTGTATTGTTGTTATTTCCTATTCCAAAATCAAAATCAAATTCTCCCCCAACATTCTTCGTTTGATTATTTGCCATCACTCCGAATGAATTAGAATTCTGGTTGGTGAAATCATAGGTGAACCCAAAATTATCTTTGTTGTTCGTAGGACCATTCATATTTAAATTCATTCCAGGAGTGATTTTATTATTGTTGATATTATTTTCTGGTTTGTTTGTTGTTGGAGTGTTGTTGAAATTAAAACTCCAATCATTCATATTATTTCCAGTTGATGCTGAAGGCGTGATTATTGCCTGTTCTTTTCCAGTTGGAGCGATTTCGTCTAAAAAGGAGTCCAGCATTTTTGTTTTGTTTATGTTTCCTAAAGTATTCGGATTATTCTGTGGTTTAGTAACTTCATAACCTTTAAATTCGTCTTCCATTGTCTTTTTATTCAGATTTAATGCTTTACTTTGTGGTTTATTGGTTGCTATTGAGGGATTGTTAGTATTTACAGTGTTATTCATATTAAAATTGAAACCGTCTAAATTACTATTTCGAGTTAAATTAGTTTGTGGTTTAGTAACATTCTCATTCATCGTAAATTGGGAAAATCCAAAACTATCTAGGATATTGTCATTTGCTGATTTTTGATTGATTTTGCTACTGCTTTCCTTATCATTTAATCCATCGAAGAGAGATTTATTAGTTTTTGCTTTAGCCAATGTCTCAGGAAAAATCTCATTTGTCTGAGAAGGTTTTTTAAATCCTGAAAATGAATTAGTTGTTTCTGTATTTGATTTAGCCATTTGTGATGTGAAATCGAAATCGAATGGATTTCTTGTATCCATTTCAGATGTGGTTATAATATTAGAAGTTGAAGAATTCGGATTCGCTGCCGAATTATTGATACCAAAGAACGAATTTAAAAAGCTGAAATCATCTTTTTCATTTCCTTTAGATGAGCTTACTGAGATTAAATTCGAAGTGTCTTTTGTCTCCTGCTTAGTTTTTGATAATCCAACATCATCTGTTAAATCCTAAATTGTTTTTAATTATTATCTAAAGAATACCTTTTCTCTACTTTCTTTTATTCTTGTCAAATATTTTTGTACCAGTAGCATTATATTCTCAAAACTTCCCTTTGAAATATTTCCTGAAAGGAGAATCGATATAAGATTCGGTAATATTTTATTAGCAATCGACTATATTATGTGAACATGAGTATTTATACTTACCTCTATAGAAACAATCTTTGCTATCTCCTCGTAAATATTAGCAAGGCATATACACACTTCTCCACTATTATCTGATTTTCTGACTTTTTCTAAGTTAACAAGTAATGATTCATTGATAATTGTGTGATCTAGTAATGAATAAATTGTTGTGAATGATTTTAGTATCAATAATTTTAGTGAGTGAGAGTTCGTATTCAACAGAACATTTACTAGTCTTGGATAAATTTGATTTTTAAATGCCAAGGAATCAATTTTCTTTATTACGAAGGAAATATTCTCCATTACGATAGACTGAATTTTAGGCACGTTACAATCAAGTGCTTTACATATAATATTCAACATATTAGCTGCGAATTCGCTATTTGAAATTTTTTCTGATAGGAAATTCAATTTAGACAAAATGTAGAACAACGCAGCTGCAGGTAATTGCTTCATTTGAAATAACTGTTTCAAACCTGGCCAGACTGTGTGTTCAAAATCGATTTTTATATTTTGAGATTCGCAGATACAAAATATTGCAGGGAGAGATGAGACTATGAGTGTCTCTACTTTAAGCGCATTCATCAAAGCTGGTATAAATCTTCTTTCGATTATTTTGGGTTCGAAAAAACCAAGAATTTGAGGAAATTTGTTTAAAAACTCATTGTTTTTATTAGCTTCGTTAGTCTCCAAATTTTCGACAAACCTTAATGCCTTTAATTTAGGATCATTAAACCATGCATGCTCGAGATATTCTTTAATCTTGGGTCTATTCTGTACCGTCTTATTAACTGCTCTTTTAATTACATCATTATCATCGCATTCAAAAGATAGTTTATTGACTATTTTTGATAGTGCTTCATAAGCTCTGTTATAGCTACTCACTGAATTATTTGAATTAAGATTAAGTAATTCTTTTTCTTTTTCTTCATTTTTATATTTCTTAAGGATGTTATAAATGATGACACCCATTGAAAATATATCAGATTGATAATTGGCAATCTGTTCATTGACTATCTCTGGTGCAATATAGCTTAGATTTGGTATGGAATTTTGTAAGGAAAAGTTTAATTGACATTCTATTCCGCTAATAGGTGGATCAGATAATGAAAATCCCAGACCTGATAACTTGATATGTCCTTGTGTGTCTATGAATATATTTTCTGGATTTAAACTTCCATGTATTACATGTGCATCATCGTGAAGAAAATTAAGAACATGACAAACTTCTGTAATCATTAACTTTATTTCGAGTTTCGAAGCACCGGAAGTTTCTATCCAAGAACTGAGAGTGTATTGGATTGGTTCTGTTACAAATATTAAACTTTGTTTATCTTCTAGGACTTGCTCGTATATGCTTAAAATACTAGGATGTTTGAATTTCACCAAGGCTGCTGCTTCTTTTTTTAGTGAGTTTAATATCTCCTCACGTTCTTCTTTAGGAAACTTGTCGAGCACTTTTTTTTCTAAGACAAATATACACACATCTTGTTTCCTATCTTTTCTGGATCCTTTATAAATTTTCCAAAGATTGTTAAAGCCACCTGTCAGAAAATGATCTTTTTCAATATTATAATTCTTTAGTAAGGGATTACCCATTATTTAATAATTAATATAAATTAATTTTATATTAAAATATTTTAGATTATCGTAATATTGAATTATAATAGTAATTAAAGTCTTATAATGATAAGTTTATTTTGTTAAATAAATTCTGTTAGCATATTTTGTGTTCGGGTCTCGCAAAATTTCTTTTTGTTCTGAAGTAAATACACTAACATCCATGGAAATCAACAAATTTTGATTGTATTCTAACATAAAAACTAAATTTTCAAAACATTTCGATGTGAATGAATTTTTTATTAAATTTATGTTTTTCAAATGTGGATTTTTAATCGAATTGTAAACATCTCCGATTAAAATAAATTCATCCAAAAGAGGAACAGGTTCCTCATTCTTCTTCTGTTGTTTCAATTTTTTATTTTTCTCAATTACTAAATCTCTTTCTTTAACCTTTTTATTATATGCATCTAACTGCTCATGTGTAACTGGAGTTGCTCCTATGACACTTTTAAGTTTTGAAAAATCTGAGTCATCAAAAAAATTCCCTCCTAAATTAATTTCTTCGAGTTTCTTATTAATTTCAAGCATAGATATAAGGTAAGGCGTACATTTACTCGTTAAATTATTTTTGTATAAATTCAGAACTTTGAGAACAGAATTTGATTTTAAATTTTCAAAAATAATAGACGCAGCTTTGTCGCCAAGGTGATTTCCTCTAAGACAAAGTGCTTCTAATCTCTTACTAAGAGCCAAATTGCAAAGAGATAATTCAACTTTTTCAATATCCTTGATTATTCTGTCTTCAAATTGAAAGTCTTCGTAGATTTCAGAGACTTCATAATAACTTCCTTCTATTATTATCTTACTATTCCACTCGAAAACCAGGTTGTAAATGTTATTCGGCTTATGAAGAATTGAGTTTATCAAATATTCTAAATTTACAACATCGAAATTATTAGAAGTAAATTTTAGAGAGACAACTTTTGAATGAGGAAGTATCGTAAATAAAATTTTAAGTGTGTTAATATCAATCATCACATTTACAAAAGAAATCATCGCTGGATCAGAATTGTCTTTTCCATATGGCTGCTTTAGACTCGTATGCACCCCTATTCCCAAATGGTCGTAGAAGTAATTAAAATCTTCATAAATCCTCCCTTTTGGTCTGTAGGCATCGATAGTCTCCTGTTTTAGATCCAAATTTTGACAAGCATCATAATTCCAGAATTTTTTGCTTTTGAGCATTAAGTTATTTATTAATTAATTAAAAATAAAATTATACTTGTATTACTTGAGCAGTTTAAATTTCATATTGGATTTTCTTAATTTTCATCACTATTATAAGAATATTAAAATAAATGGAAGAATCAAATTGTAAAATAAATTTCGATTTCTTCTCTATAGAACGATGTTACGAAACAGAATTAAAATCTAAATCTAAAATTAAAAATTTCTTAATCAATGACGAAGATCAAAATAAAAAAGAGTATTTCTTCTATGAGAACGATGAAACACTTACTTATTTTAACGAATACAAAAATATGAAAAAGACATTCAATCTATTTGGAGACAAAAACAAACTCAACAACCTGTTTTTAATATCGAATAACAAATCTTTGGTTCTCCTATTCGAATCAATTGATCTATTCATAATACCAATAAAATATATACAAAATGATTCATTTGACTTACATTGGGAAAAAATTTCAAATGTTTATAAAATCCCTGTGATAGGATTTGAAACAGAATCAGCAAGAAATTTCAGAATATACGAGGAATTCACGAAATTAACAACCACACCTTCATTTAATCATGACAAAACAAAACTGAACCTCACAAATTTTCTAATCTGTACGAGGAAGAAATTTCAAAACGAAGAATTCTCACAAAAATTGAAAAAAAATTATTATATTTTTTACAGGAATATTTTCAACTCTTATATCGCTATCAACAACAAACATTTCTCTCCAGACTTAACTAACACAACAGTGATACATTGGACAGACAGCAGTGGAATAATTTCTGAGGAGATAACTGAATTTTTGATAATGAATGTGGATTATTATATATTAATAATCAATCTAACGAATTTGGAATGTGTAAAATATTTTTTTTATTTAGGAGAATGTCATCAAATTCAACAATCTAACACATAAAATGATATTCGTCGATTACAAAAACAAACTTAAGTATTTGATTATTCAAACTGAATTTGATTATTACTTACTAACTCTACTAGACAAGGAGAATGGAATTAATATCAGACAAAATATTAAAGAGGGAATATCTCCGATGAGGCTAAACTTTAAAAATAATTCTATTATTACAGTCCAGAATTACAACAATGATGATGTGGTATGTAATCTATGCTATACAACTACTAGTATAATTTTTGAGATTTATTTTCCTTTTGAATTGAATAAACCAATCTTCTTGGTTGATTTTAAGTACTTTGGAAATAGGCTAGACCTACTACGTGATCAAGTCATCAACGCATATCTATATGAAAAATTGTTGCTAGTAGTTGTCAGAACTGAAGATGTAAGTAAATATTATGAAAATATCTTTTCTGATTCTTTGGGAAAATCTGAACCATCTATTAAAATAGGTTCTAATAAGCAGACTAGTTCCCCCGAGTGTTCTTATAAAATACTTGTCGTCAATCTGTTAGTAACCAATATATGTTATAGTATTTTTCCTAATGAATTAAACATACAAGACAAAATATGGTGCAACAAAAAATTCAATTTATTGGATAGTCCTATACTTGAAGAAATTGAGTTACCCTATGATAAAATATTAAAATTTTCTTATAGCGAATCCATGATAAAATTTAGTAAAGAACTAGAAAAATCGACAAATTTAGAGGATTTTTCATCAAAGAATCCAGAGTCTGAAATGATGCTAAGGAAGTACAAGGACAAAATAAAATTTTTCTCGAATATAAAAACAACATCAAAGGTTGAGAAAAATGATAAAGACAGAGGAATATTGTATATTCTAACTGAAAATACCTTAAATTGTTTTAATTTCAGACTGGATTTATTCAAATATGACAGAAGATTAAAATATTTTAAGCACCAGATAAACATTAAGAATCTTATGAATTATGACTTCGTAAGAAGATTGGAATTGTACAATTTCTGTCTAGGAGAAAGAATTTTCGAGTCTATCGAAGAAATCGTTAAAGAAATCGAAAAAGATGATTTTAATAAATCATTGATCATGAAGCTATTATGGTCTAACTCTAAGCAAGAAACAGGGAAATTTTATGAAATTATCGAAAATACATGTGATTTAAAATATTATAACAACAACCTATCATATTCAAAGGAGCTAGTTTGTATATTAATTGATTATTTTTCAATTAATTTAATTAACAAATTTTCAATCGATATTGAAAATTTTTTGATTTTATCTTATATGCATTTGATCAAATTAACAGGGGAGAATATCAAAAGTAAAGCAATACATAATTATATGAAGATGAACCATAAAGTGAATATTAAAATATTTATAATTTAGTTTTTAAGCAGGGTTAAGAGTTATAAACATCTTGAAAAGAAAATTAATAAAGAATTTTTAGAGGAAAACATAGATCAATTAAAATTGAAGAAGATTAATTCAAATGTACCAGAAATGTCTACAAATTTTAATGCAAGTAGCAAATTAAATAAGGATGATTTGAAATCCAAATTGTCTCAAGAGAAATTAGACATTTCCTCTCTTGAGAATTTGGATATTTCATCCAGTTACGAAAATAAAGAAAAAAGTTTTAATGTCTTTACAAAATCCTTTAGCAATAAACAACACTCAGTGATCTCAAAATCCATCTTTGCTAATTTGAATATCCTGAAGGATCAGAGATTAGATGAGAATGTTATTGTGCTTGAATCCAGTAATAGATGGGTTTCTTTACCACCCCCTAATTATGAAATATTTTTTAAAATATTTTTACCCTTCCTATTTTCAAAAAAATTGAAGAATTTTCTTGATAAGAATAATTCAATTAATAATGAGAAGGAATATAACTATGATATAGAAAATTTTTATAAAGATGATTTAAAAAATTTCTATTCCTTAAATCTCACGAAATCCTCTATTGATGATTTTATTTTAAATAAGCTAAAATCATGTATTTTCGTAATCGAAAGAAATGAAATAAATGATCCTTCTTTAAATTCTGATAATCCTTCTATTGACAACCTTTTAAACAAAATAAAAATTATTATCTTCTGTTGGATTGTTGATATATCAAACTTAAACGAAAGATTAGTAGAAGAAATTTTGATATTAAAACTCAAAATTCTGAATTTGAGAGAGTTAAATGAAATTTTGATTTTCTTGATTAAACTTTTTAAACATGAAGATTTTAACTTGAATCAAAAAATTAGAGGAATTCGAATTAATTTAGATGCACTGATTGATATTATTACAATCAATTACTACAAAGTAAAAGATGATTCTTATGCAATGAGTAACTTTGATTTTCTTTCCATTGAAGATATTTTTAAGTTTTATTCACAAAATTTAAAAACCTTCCTAAATTATTTCTACACGAATGTTAGCGTATTTCCTTACAATATAAAATATTCGTTAATAGCAAAAATTTTTGAAGTGTCATTTTTTTTTTATTTCTTTGAATTCAAGAAAATCTTTTCTGAGAGTGTTAATCCTGCAAAAATAACCCCCTACCAAGAATCAGTTGAAATCTTCTTTAAATCTACTGGGAGATTACTTTCTAATAAAAATTCTATATTTGCTGATTACATAAACAAATTAAAGATGGAACATAGTCACGCAGAAAAGATAAATCTTTTAAAAATATTGAAAGAAATAAAATTACGAAATAACGATGACAAATTAAAAATAAAAGAAGAATTTTTGGTAGAATTTAAACAAACACTGTCAAATACAATTACAGATAGTTCTAATGTCAAGAAGTTGATCTTAAAGCAAATATCTTTATAAAACAGTGATATAATATAAGATAATTATAAAATAATTCATAATTAGAAATTAATTTTTAATAAAATCGTTGAAATTAAATACATCTATTTAGCTATTATTTATAGAAACAATCTCACAGTTAGCTGGCATATATGAATCCTGAGGGAAATCATCTATTTGATCCATTTGATAGGCTAATTTACTAGTTGAAATTTTGATCAAGCAAGAATGTGTGTAAACCAAAATTTTTTCTTGTTTTCTAGAGTCAACTTCGAGTGTCTTTAAGTATTTTCTAAAATTCAAATTTCTTTTAAACATATTTTTCAAGGACTCAGGTCTCGTTTTTTTAGATGCGAAATATTTTGAGAAATCAACAAGAGTTTCTTCCATGGTATTAGAATCATCAGGGTTAAGACTCCTTATCTTTTTAATTAGAAATTGTGCGTGTTCGTCTTCTTTAAGAGTGTCTACATAATCAAGATAAAATGATTCCTGATGATTTTCAGGAAAATATGAATCGAAAATCGACCAATCGAATTTTATTTCACTTGCTTCTTTATTAAAATTGATTTTTTTAAGCGGATTTTTCTTGAATAATCGTGAACACAATGAACTGTTTCAGTTATTAGTGGATGTATATAAACTATAATATTCTCTCTTTGCGGATGTTTTTTCAAACTGTTGTAACAAGTCTGAATACATCTCATCAAGGGAGAACAGAATACATACTTAATATTTAAATCTGAAATTTTTTCTTGAAGATCTATCGATTGGACTACTCCTAAATCACTCAAATTAGCATCAAGAAATTCTTTGTTAGATTTAATTAGTTCTTCGTCTATTCCTTCTGAGTGGTGGTTATAAAGAGATTGTGCATGTCGAATGTAGAGGTGGGGACTATTTGTGTTTGTTTCATATAATTTTGGTAGCACATCCATTTACGTTATTATAATTAATGACTAAGGTAATTAAATTTATAAAAATTTCTTTTAAAAACAAATTTATTAATAAAATCATAGGTCAATATGATTTGTTATATGAGGTTTAAAATCAATTATTAAGTTAATTAATTTGCGTGATATATTTGTGTTTATTAATATTTCTTTTTTATATATTTCCTTAAAAGATTTTTATACCAAGTACAAGAATTTCATTCTTTTAAACAATATTTTCTCTTAACTTATAATCAACCTTATTTTATCTCATAATAAATTTAAATTATTTTATTTAAATAATTAATTAAATGATATCTATATTACTTACTAAATGGTTAGACACAACAATATTTTACCAAATGTTCACTTAAACAAAGACTGGCAAGAAAAAGTAAAAACCTGGTTGAACCAACCCGCCAGAAAAACAAGAAGAAGATTGAACAGACAAAAAAAGGCCGTCTTATCCGCACCTAAGTAAGATTTAAATAAATAACAATGATAGTCCTACCCATTCATTGAGACCAGCAGTTAGAGGACAAACTAACAGATACAACGGAAAAATTAAATTAGGAAGAGGATTCACACTCAGAGAATTGGCAGAAGCTGGAATTAAAGGAGTAGCATATGCCAGATCACTTGGAATTTCTGTTGATACCAGAAGAAAAGACACATCAAATGAAACTTTGAAATTAAATGCTCAAAGATTAAAGGATTACGTTAATAGAATGATCTTATATCCTAAGAAAAACAAATACGAAAAGAAACCTGCAGTTAAAGAAGCCAATGCTGATACTCTTCAATCAGCTGATGCCAAATCCCAAAACACCCATCGTCATGTCATTCCTCTTCCTCAACCCGAAGCTGGATTCTCATGGGCTAAATTAACCCCTGAATTGAAAAATGCTTCAGCATACAAAACTTTAAGAACTGAATGGAAAACAGCCTCTGGATTTTATAAAAGACAAGAAGAAAGAAAGAAGAAAGCTGCCACTGCTAAAAAATAAGAAATAAGAATTAGATAAATTATTATACTAATACTCTTACTATTGTTTAATTATTTAAAATATTTTATTTAATTTATTCATCGATTGATTATATTAATAATTGAAGTGTTTATTAGTGAATATAAGCATCGAAGGTATATTCTCATTTATAAAATTTCAATTTATATTAGATAAGATTAAATACTCAATTCTTATATTACCTATTTGATTAAAAATATAATAAGAATATAATATTTAATAAATCTCCTATATAGATAAAAAATTTATTTCTATGAGCAGCATTTCTTCTTATTGTCCTTCTTTATTCCAATATCGTTTTGCAATTTAATATTATTCTTGATTCTTATATTCATCAATGTGTCCTCTGGATTTGATCCACCATTGATGTCGAAATTTGGGTCTAATAATTTTAGCCCTGAATAATAGAACAAGTCCTACACAGTTAATTAAAAAAATTTTCTACATCGATTCCTGCTGAACTTTTTGCAGAGGTTGGCATGAATATTGCGTCTATTTCTTTAGCAAAGCTCTTTCCTACATTTTCTGATACTTCTTCATACTGATATAAATCCGATTTATTTGCGGCCAACACAATAACTATTTACTATTTTACTTAAGAATATACTTGCTTTTTTAGGTGCATTTTCTTTTACTTGCATATACCAATAATTCTTTATTTCATCAAATGACTCTTTTCTGCATATATCATATACTAGAATAGCAACATTTGCATCTTTGTAAAATATTTTTGTTATTGATCTATATTTTTCTTGTCCTGCTGTATCCCATATTTCGAATTTTACATTCTTCTCTATTTCCTTAAGTGTGATTGTCTTTGTTGCGTAGCAACTTCCTAATGTTGGTATGAAATTTTGATGAAAAGTGTTATTTATGTATCTTGATATGATGCTTGTTTTTCCGACACCTAGGGTGATGAGTTAATTATTTGTTTACCAGATTCTCCTAATAGGACTACTTTGCAAGGAATTATTGGGAAATTATTATTCATTTTTATTTGAATAGGAAATTATATTATTTTAATCTTTATAAATATATAAAATATTAAGGTTGAGTTAGTCATCAGTAGTAATCAGAAATGTTATAATTTTTCCCTTTAAAATTTGAAAAATATTACAATCTAGATTATGAGGGATCAACTGAATATAATAAAAATAATTATAAAGTGAGAAAAAAATTTATGAAGAGAATTAAGAAAATTAAGAATGAAATTACCTTATATATATATAGCTATTATCTCTTTACTTTTTTAAGAAAGACTCATTTCAATTAATCTTATTTATTTTCTTTTTCCTCTTATTCTTCTTTTATTTAAATTAATGATTATCTTAAATAATATTTTTATTAAATTTAATATAATTATTTCAAAAATGCTTTCTATGATCATGGCTAATGTAGGAGACGGACCAGCTGCAAGCGCTGAACCAGCAACTTTCTTTGGATTTATGGGAGTAGCAACAGCTCTTGTCTTTGCTAATTTAGGAGCTGCTTATGGAACAGCCAAAAGTGGAGTCGGAATTTCATCGATGGGAGTATTGAAACCAGATTTAATCATTAAAAGTATTATTCCAGTTGTTATGGCTGGTATACTCGGAATTTATGGACTTATCGTATCTGTCATTTTGATACAAAAAAGTAAGACTATTTATATGATCCCTAGTTGTCGGCAATGATAAATACACCTACTCACTTGGATTTGCACATCTCGCTGCAGGACTTTGCTGCGGTCTTAGCTCTTTAGGTGCAGGAATAGCAATTGGAATAGTAGGAGACGCAGGAGTTAGAGCACTCGGCCAGCAAGAAAGAATATTCGTAGGAATGATGCTTATTCTCATTTTTGCAGAGGCTCTAGGATTATACGGACTTATTGTTGCTCTGATTTTATCTTCCCAATAAATTAGATATATGAATACAATCATTATTATTATTAATAAATAACTTCCTTATTTTAATTTCTTAAGTTGATTTATGAAATAAATTATTTATGAATTTACTTGATATTATATATGCTTAGATTCATTTTAATTTATCTTATTTTAGTTTTTACTCATAATTATTCTTGAATTAACTCAAATATTTTTATTTTAATAAATTTAATGGAAAGCGACTTGAAAAAAGATCATTTCACAAACGAAAATTTTGACATCAAGCAATTCTTTAATTCTCGAATGAAGCCAAATTCTGAATCTGAGTCTGATATATTCAATTTCAAATTAACCATGATTCAGAGAGAATTTTTAAACGAAATCGATTTGAATATGAATAATTTGATTAAATTTTCTAAAAACATTGAGACTGATGTTTATCAGACACAAATTGCAAACAGGAATTTCAGTAATGGAATAAATGAGTCGGATAAGTTTAAATTAGATAACCATAAATTAGAAGAATTGAATAAAATTGTGATGTTGAAAAATAAGAATGAGAAAATAGAAAAAATTTTTAAATTTATGAATTAAAAAGAGTTTTTAAAAAATAATTTTAAATTTATTTCCCAATGGAAAAAACCTTATTTGACTTAGATGAGATTATCCCTATATTGAAATCGAAAGAAGGAAGTCAATTAATATATGAGATATCTAAAATTTTAAAAGAAAAAAGAAAAGATATTATTGAAAAATGCTTAAGATATTTAGGAAAAGACAATTTGATTTTTTTTATAGAGAAAACATTCACTATAATGAATTCAGGTGGTATTGAGAAAAAGAAGAATAATTATAATTTTGATGTAGAGAAGAATATTAACATGACAGAGAATAAAAAATCTTTAGGTGGGATTTTCTTTTATTTAATTAAAAAACAGAGTGAATTGCCAAAAAATGAAATAAAAGAAATATTTTCAATTGATTATAAAAGCAGAAGAGATAGGAAAAAAATGGTAAAGAAGATAGAAAATATGAATATACAAATATAAATAATTTAGAGCAGTTATCTTCGTAATTAAAATTTTAAAATAATTTTTCCTAGTAATCTTATACACAATAAGATGTGAAAAGTAATATTATATCATCTATAGAATATCATTTTTTCTTTAATCCAGGAATCGATTTATTTTTATCGCCTAAACTTCCGAAATTCAAATTATTAAATGCAGCGCTTATAGAATTAACCTTTTTAGTTTGCTTTTCTGAATCCTTCTTTTTAAGATACTCCTTGCTCACTTCTATTTTATATTCGACATAATTCTGTCTCATTTCGTCTAAATTTTATGTAATTTAAATACCATTTTCTATCCATTCACATCCATAGACTTCATTATTAAACTTCTCTTGCAGTACATGTTCTCCGTTATAAGTAAACAATCTATATTCGTTGTCAACTCTGATTCTTGGCGATAAAACAGCCCCTAGTAGATATTTAGAGTCACACGACCACTTCAGGGAGACACCACAATAGAAATTAGTTTTTCCAATAACAGAATAATCTGAAAGCTTATAAAACTCCATATCACCGTTTAAATTACCAAAACCACCAAGGCATAATATTCTGGAATCTGGAGAAATTTCAATTGTGTTAACTTTGCTTGTTGTTATTTCTTTGGATAATTTTGCAGCATTTGTGTATAGATTGATCTTAGCAGGTTGATGCCCAGCACAGACAATAAAATGTAAACCATTTGGTATCCATTGAAAATCATGAATAGGCCCTTCTGGCAAAGAGATTTTCTGAAATTTTCCATAAAGAAGGTCTAAGTAATACAGACTGCTTTCCCCATAGTAACTTGTGCTTGTCGTGTCGTCACAAATAGATTGAAGTAAGACAAACTTCTTATCTGGGCTTACCTTAATCTTCATTCGATCACAAATAGACACATTCATCTCTTTTATAGGCTTAGTTAAATCAGACAGTTTATAGAAAGTAACAAGACTTTTTTTCTTTTTGGTTTTTTCATCAGTGAGCACTCTTCCGCAGATTAAAGCTATTTCATTTAGTTGTTCAGTTATAATTTCAGATATCTCATAGTCAATCACCCCTTGGACTGTTCCATAATGTAAATCTTCTAAATTTGTAGCTAGTACGTTTGATGATTGGAATTTGTAGATGTCTAGTTGAATTTTATTCTGTTTGAAGATGTAATCTTCCTTTGGAGAAAATTTAATCTGAGGCCAGTGGAAATTAGGATGAGACGTCGAGTGAAAAGCAATTTTCTAATATTAAAATTAGCTTATTAAACTTACCACATTGAAATCATCTAAAGAAATTACCTTAAGATTATTTGGAATAGCAGGTTTTTGAATTATCGTAAGGAATTTGTTAGTAGGAGAGAATTCTATCTGTGAAACAGACTCATGTTCTAATTCTTTTAATATTTTTAAATCCTTATTGCTATAAATGGAAACTTTTGCATCTGAAATTATCTAATATGTTATATTGTATTTTATACCCCTGTAAAATTTCCAGAGTATTTTATAACAGAGGCATTGTTTACTGTAAGTAACTTTGTGCTTTTATCTTTTAAAGGATCAACAAAGTAAACACCGTTTTTATCTCTAATGTAGACGATTCTTGTGTCGTTTGTAGGCTGATTGCTTTCCATTTTTGAATAAAAAATAAATAATTTATTAATTAACATAAATTGTTCTTTGTTTTTCAATTTTAATTTAGCTTAATTAAAATTATTTCATCAACTATTATCTAAATGAATTCAAAAATGGAGCTTAACTGGGAATCCTTTATAAGCTATTTATCACAAATTAATTTTATCACAAATTTAGAGGACGCAAACACTTTAATTTCTAAGAAAAACATTGTAGAATATCCTCAAATTAACTTTGATAATTTCAATAGCATTTTGGATGGAGAAATTGGTAAAAAATCAACATATAGGGAGATTGAACAAATGACGTCAGAATCAAGAAAATTGTACAAGTATGAAATAGATTACCCATTACTCTACGAATTGTACAGATCTGTCCAAAAAGATAAAAGAAACCTTTACATATTTGAGGAATTTCATAATATTTTTAAAATACTAAATTACGTTTTGATGAATTTCAAAGAAATATTGCTCATCAATATAGAGAAGATGAGTGAAGAAAGCATCATCTTTTATATGATAGAAAGTTCAGACGAACTTAATAATTTCACTGACACTATTAATAAAAAAATCATCAAAGAAAACAAAAAACTTCAAAATTTTACACAAGAGCAAATTTCATTTATTAAAAATTCATTATTGCTTTTTTATATTTTCACAATGTGTGGGAAATTGATTTTACATAACCCCTTAAAAATCGACGATTACATAATGAATCTAAATTTCTATTGCAGATTTTTTATATCAGATTTTAAATACTTGATTTTAATTCATATTGGAATGATTATCTTTCATCAAATAGTATATAGAGAAGAAATGAACTTGGCTCATTCTGAGAATATGTTTCTAAATGAAAAAAAAATAGTAAATATTTCCAAGCAAATGACTAACAATACAAATTTGAATAAAAATATTTCAGCCCCTTGTCTTTATTTTATAGATATTTCTGATGATTCAGATATCTATTTCGACATTAGTGATGAATTTAATAAAATGATTTTTATCACGAATATCACAAAATATTTTCTGTTTAATTATTTTACTTTAGAATTGACTGTCAATTTGAACATTCTGAACATGGAATATTTTAGAAAAACAATATTCTTTTATGAATTCAATAATAACAATAATTCTGTCAAATTCAAATTTGAGAAAGGAGTAATCATGAATTTCTCGGATTTAGGCTTTCTTAGAGATAAAAATTTCTATATTCATGAAATATTTTTTAATTTAAGTAGAAATGCATTAAATGAAAATAAAAAAGAATTGGAAAATTTTGAGATTGAAGATTTATATTATCTTAAATATGTGGAAATAATATTTAAAAAATTTGAAGGAATTTTTGTAAAATCTGAAAAGTTTTCTCTCACAGATAACATTTCACAAAATAGCAATTTCGTCACAATTAATTCGTTTTTGAATCAATTCGAATTGATAGATTTATTAATAAATTTTCTGTCTAAAATTTTCAAATCAAGAAATAAGAAGAATCAAATCTTCTATTTTCACATAGGACTAAACTTTTTTACTATAAATTTGTCAAAGGATGTAAAAGAAGAAATTCCACATATAAGTACACATCAAAATCCGATTTTTCCTTTTTTTAAAAAGAAAAATAGGAAACTTCTTGAGTTAACTACAAGCTTTTCAAATATTCAAGAAAAATTATTTTTGAAATTTTTTTCGGAAACCCCAAACTTTGTAAAACTTCATCAAAAATTTTATGATTTAATCAACCTCATCAATTATAAATTCAAAAAATTTTTGAATATCAATATCAATATGTTAAAAGAGGAATTTGAATCACCAGAACTCAACACGATTATCTTGTTACTTTCTTTGTCTCTTCAAAACTTCATACACGAGACAAAACTTAAGCATGTTTCTATTAAAGAAACTTTAGAAAAAATAAGTCCTAAGCACACTCTATTTCTAACTGAGATATATAAAGAAAAAGATAAAAGACAAATACTTGATAAATTTCTGAATAGAATGGAAAATCCCTCAGTAGGAGTTTTCAACAAATTTGCAGATTACTTGATTAACTATTTTAATGATGTAGTAATAACTGACATGGTTGGGAATACTTTCCCTTTCAGATCTAACATCCTTTTCAGAAGTTTTAAGAATAATAAAATTATAATAACATGCAGAGACGATAATAATTATTTAATTGACTTATATATATTTGAATATAACATTATTTCTTATCAAAAAATTGTGGAATTCGTGAAGATTTTGAAATCTGACAATTCAATAGGCAAATTTATTAAAGAAATCAAGATTGTAATATATAAATCAACCTTTGATTCAATTATTAAGGAAAAGAATATATCTAGTCATGGACTTGAATCATACAATAACATGTTCTCCCTTGTTGATAAGATATATATAGTATCTGCCGGTTGCGAAAATGTTGAATATTCCTGTGAACCTAATCACAATTTTCATTCAATTTACGATT
>Ga0169931_10005613_pt1 | contig 19069 bp, 16 predicted proteins | sample Kivu_15m_20L_FD_129675 | JGI IMG/M metagenome (GOLD analysis project Ga0169931, IMG submission 129675) | Freshwater microbial communities from Lake Kivu, Western Province, Rwanda to study Microbial Dark Matter (Phase II) - Kivu_15m_20L... | ecosystem: Environmental > Aquatic > Freshwater > Lake... | reverse complement strand
TCCACCGGATCGACAAGGAGACTTCCGGTCTGGTGGTATTTGCCCGAACGGTCGAGGCCGAAAGGGCCTTGGGAGCCCAGTTCCGGGCCCATACCGTGCATCGCCGTTATCTTGCCATTGTTTTGGGGCAGCCACGGGATGGGACCATCCAAAGCGTGCTGGTCCGGGATAGGGGAGACGGCCGCAGGGGAAGCGGTGCGGTTTCCTCTGTCGGCAAACCCGCCACCACCCACCTGGAGGTGGTGGAAACCTTGGTGCCGCCCGGTTGGGCCAAGTCCGACAAAGCCCCGTTCACCCTGGTCTCGTGCCGCCTTGAGACTGGAAGAACCCATCAGATCCGCATTCACATGGCGGAATTGGGTCACCCGGTTGTGGGAGACCCGGTTTACCTGCAGCCTTACGGGGCCCCGGCGTTCAGGGATACCAGCGGTGCACCACGCCTTGCCTTGCATGCCGCCGAATTGGGGTTTGTCCATCCGGCCACGGGGGAAGCCTTGCGCTGGGAAATGCCGCCACCCCCGGACATGCGGCAATTATTGGAAGATTTGCGGGCGGGTAGGTCCGGCCCGGGCCGGGCCGGGGCCGAAAAATTGGGACAAAACTCCGATGACTGGGATGATGACGAAACATGAAAATCCAGTGGCGTGAGACAGACCCTGAAACCGGAGACGAACTCTGGATCTGCGCAGAACGGTTTGCCAGGGTTTGGAGTTTCAAGACCAAGGCCCACCGTCGGCATGACTGGACCAAGATGCCTGGCAAGCCAACCAGGGGCATGTGGGAACACCTCCTCGATGCCCTGAAGCGCAAATACACGCGCAGGGACGAGGCTGAACTGGTGGATATTGCGGATGTGGAGAAGATTGTAAAAGCATTGCCCGACAGTGAATGAAGTCGCGGCCGGGCAGTTGCGGCTAACCCTTACGAGCGCGGTTCAGGCCGGGGGTATCTCGGTCGATTTATCTCCCTTGATCATTTCATAGCCCTTGTCGCGCAGTTTCTGGATGGCCTCCGTTTCCTGGAATTGCGGTTCCTGCTTTTTTTCCAGGGCCGTGAGGGCCGCGCGGGCCTTGGTAACCAAGGCCTTGATTTCCGGGGACGTGGGCTTGTCCTCCCAACCGATCAGGGCCGTGTTGAGGCGTGCCGCATGAAACACAAAGGGGAAGGAGGCGTAAATCCCCTGTTTCTGGGTGTAGGTGGCGATGAATTCTTGGATGGTTTTTCCCACCAGGGAAGCAGCAAGGTCGGTGTTGTACCCTGCCTCGACCCGCATGGTGGCCAGACCGATCGCCGCATCCACCAATTCATCCAATCGGTAGTTGGATTTGGTGGGATCCAGCGCCAGAATTCGGCCCAAAACAGCAGCCGGCACCACCGAGCCCACCTTGGCCCTGCCTGAGGCTGCCAAAACCCGGATAGCCTCGCGCCGGATCATCCGAAAGCCTTCCAACTCCTCGTTGGTGGCCCCGTTGGTCCATTGGGGTGGTTTTTCGGCCAGATTGGCGGCCAAACCAAGCAGCTTTTCCTCCTGACCGGCATCCGGTGGGACCAATCCCTTTTTTTCCCGGTCTGTCCGAAGGGCGAACGTCTGGTTGTAGCCGGCCATGGCCTCCTTGGCTCCACGGAGGGCATACAACAGCACCCCATCATCCCGAGGAGTGCCCTTGGAAGCGTTTTCGACCAATTTGGTGCAAGCAGCGATCTGACGGTTGTAAACCTCGACCTGATCTTTCAGGTCGAGAACAGCTTTGCCGTCTCGCTTGGTGCTTCCAACCGCCTGTCCGATGCCAGGCAGAATCCGGGCAAGGTTCAGCCGCACATACTGGTCTTTGGTTTCAGCCAGAACCGCATCGGCCTGTTCCAGCATGGTCCGGTGGTAGGTTTTCAACAGGGAAGGGCCGTGCGGGGAATCAAAGGCCCGGACCATGGTTTGGCCGATGTCCTTCTGGACATTGTCCGGTAAATCCAGGAGCAGCTTGCTGTTGATGTCGGAGGTGGTGGTGAGCCGGTCGTGGAAAGTTTGCCCCTTGGTGATAAAGCGGCAATAATTGGCCAACAGGTCCAAATCTTCCTTTTTGGCGGCATCAAAGGGAGTGTTTCCGCTCATCCAGCGGTTCACCGCTCCGCGGCCCGATTGGTATTTGGAATAAATTTCCTTCAATTCCGGGCTGGTTTGCTGGGCCAGAACCAACCCACCCAAACTGGCAAGCAGGGTGAAGACGGCTACAAACCGGCTGGTGACCCTTCCAAAGTTGAATCCCATGGTCATTCCTTCGGCCCGTGGCCCTGGGCTGACAAAATGCGGGATGCTCCTAAACAAGGGCTCCCCTTGGACTTCAGTCTATCATTTACACCATTGTCGTGTATCGGGGCCGGCTGGATTTGGCGTGAATTACCTGAACGATATCCCGGTGTTGTGGGGTGTGCCGGGCAGCCCCCGGGGCGTCACCTTCCGGAAAGCAGGCGATCCAGTTTGGAGGCTCCCCGGGAAACAGCGAATTCCCGTTCTTCCCACGGGTGCAATTCGCCAGGCACGTGGCTTTTGGATAGATTCCTGAGCCAATGGTCCGCTTGGGCTGACTGGCCCAGTTCTTTCCAGGCCCGGCTCAGGTACCAGGCGGACTTGGAATCGCCCGGGCTCAGTTTGTTGGCCTCGGTCAGCTCCTGGACGGCTTTGAGGAGCAGATCCTGACGGTCGGGGGTTTCCCCGACCCCCGTGGAGTGGGTGGAAACCGTCTGTATGCCACCAGCTTTGGGTAGGCTTTGGGCCAGGAAATAAAGGCCTACCCCCCGGTGCAGATGGTAATGGGCAGAGTGATTTTCCTCCTCCGCTAATTCCATCAGGCGCCCGTGACCGTGAACCAGGTGCCGGAGGGCCTCGCTCTCTTCGGGCGAACAGCGTTCCGCTGCCATCGCGTTGTGGGCGCCATGGACCATCCACTCCAATTCCCGCTTAGCCAGGGCACGGTGGCCCAGACGGCACAGGAGGTCTGCCAATTGCTGGCGTACCTGCCAGTGGCCCGGTTCCAGGTCCAGGTAGCGGCGCAGGTGCTCACAAGCCTTCGGCTGGTTGTCAGCCTGGAGGTGGGCGGCGGCCAAACTGAGTTGTACCCGCGGTAAATCAGGAGCCAATTGCTGGCTCTCCTGATACAGCCGCAGGGCTGTGGGGACTTCGCCCCGTTTCATGGCCTCCTGGCCCTCCTGCCACAACACCATGGCGTTGCGCGTAGGGGGAGCGTTGGTCCGTTCGGTTTGGCCGAGGACCAGAAGGCCGGGCAGCACCAGGCTGCACAACGGCATCACACTTATCACCAATCACCTCTCGTGCGGGAGAAGAGTGAACGGTTCCAAGGGATGTATCGTTCCTGGGGGCTGTCCGGGTTCAGGGGATCTTGGGGATGGGCAAAATTTGCGTCGGGGTCATTCGACCTCAAGACTGACGCGCAACTTGCCGAGGGCCTCGCTCTCGATCTGCCTCACCCGTTCCCGCGTGAGGCCGAGTTGCTCGCCGATTTCCTTCAGAGTCCGGGGCTGGTCGTCATCCACCCCGAAGCGCAGGCGAAGCACTGTCGCCTCCCTTTTGTCCATGTGCTCGAGAAGGTGCATCACCTGCTTGAGGTTGTCGGCCTCAACCATCTCAATGTCGGGGGCCTTGGTCTGGGAGTCCATGACGATCTCGTCCAGCGACCAGCCAGAATCTCCCTGGTCCGTCTGGGGCACCGTTCCGTGGACGCGGATGGCTTTCTTGATGATTGCCAGTTTCTTCTTGGAAAGCTCCAGGGTGCGTCCGATCTCCTCGTGGGTGGGAGTGCGGCCCAGTTCTTCCTGTAGCTTGGCGGAGGCCCGACGCCATTTGGCCAGCAGTTCCACCATGTAGGCGGGAATGCGGATGGTTTTGGCGGTGTTCACCAGGGCGCGCTTGATGGACTGCTTGATCCAGTAGCTGGCGTAGGTGCTGAAGCGCGTGTTCATGGTGGGGTCAAAACCCTCCACCGCGCGCAGAAGGCCGAGGTTGCCCTCCTCGATGAGGTCCTGCAGCGCCAGACCCTTGCCGACGTAGCTGCGGGCGATGTTCACCACCAGGCGAAGGTTCGCCCGGACCATGCGATCTCGGGCCCCGGCGTCACCAACCTCGATGCGGTAGGCTAATTCCTTCTCCTGGTCCGCGGTGAGAAGCGCGGTCTCGTTGATCTCGCGGAGGTAAGTCTCAAGTGGACTTTGCACCGCTTCGGACGATCGGCGGGGTCGCGTCATAGTTGGCATCCGGCTTGTGGCACAGGATCCCAGAGGGCCGCACAGTTGCCGGTCTTTCCGGTCTTGGCACGGTTCAGAACCGCACCAAGCGGCCCCCTTGATCCACACCTGTCTATCGTCGGGCGCGGGCCCTGTTAGACACGGATGGCAAGTCTGCCGGCCGGATTCACGACCGCCCGAGCTTGCAGTCCACGCAGGACAAGCATGTCTTGCACGAGTGGCATGACCGCCAAGGGCGGAATAACTGGTTCAGGCGATCCGGCCCGGCTGGATGACCACAGAAAACCGTCCAGAATCACCTGAATCAGTCAAATTCTACACCAAACCCCCGCCAACCGGGAGAAAAATCCCGGCGGGTGGGGGTTGGAGGGCCAATCAGGATCAGCCTTCGGGCAGGGAAACCAGGTCGCCACCCGATCCGGTACCGCCACGCAGGTCGGTGCGCAGTTGCTGCTTGGCGGCACCCGGGCCCCCCGAGGGGGCGGAACTGCTGGAACCACCCGAGGACAGGGCTGCCGGTGCTGGCGGGTTGGCCGCATCCTGCTCCGGGGTCCAGTTCAGGCGCTTGCGGCTCAGGCCGATCTTCCGGTCAGGCACATCGACGCGAAGGACCTTCACCTCGATCTCGTCGCCCACCTGCACCAGGGTCTCGGGGTTCTCAACCTTCTGGTCGGAAAGCTCCGAGATGTGCAACAGCCCTTCCAGGCCGGCTTCCAGCTCGATGAACACGCCGAAGTTGGTGATTTTGGTCACCTTTCCGCGCTTCACATCGCCCAACTGGTAGCGGGCGGGGATGTCGGTATCCCACGGGTCATTCTTCATCTGCTTCAGGCCCAGGGCGATGCGTTTGCGCTCCTGGTCCACATTGAGAACGACGCAGGTGACCGACTCGCCCTTTTGCAGGACCTCGGAGGGGTGGGACACCTTTCGGACCCAACTGATGTCGGAAACATGCAGCAGGCCGTCGATGCCTTCTTCGATTTCCACAAAGGCGCCGTAATTGGTGAGGTTCCGCACCACGCCGGTGACCACGGTGTCTTTGGGATAACGCTCGGCCACCTTGTCCCAGGGGTTCGGCTGGACCTGCTTCATGCCCAGCGAGATTTCCTGCTTGTCCCGGTTGATGTTCAGGACCTGCACTTCGACCTGGTCGCCGATGGAGACCAGTTCGCTGGGGTGGTTGATCCGCTTGGTCCAGCTCATCTCGGAGATGTGGACCAGACCTTCGATCCCCTCCTCCAGCTTCACAAAGGCGCCGTAGTTCATCACATTGACGACTTCGCCGTTGTGCTTGCTGCCGATCGGGTAGCGATCCTGCACATTGGACCACGGGCTTTGGGTCTTTTGCTTCAGGCCCAGGGCGATCTTCTCGCGGTCGCGGTCCACATTGATAATGTAGACCTCGATCGGCTGGTCGATCTTGACGATTTCGTGGGGGTTGCTGATGCGGCCCCAGGTCATATCGGTGATGTGCAGCAGGCCGTCGATTCCACCCAGGTCGACGAACGCGCCGAAGTCGGCGATGTTCTTGACCACGCCCTTGCGGATCTGGCCGGGCTGGATCTCCGACAGCAGCGAGCGCTTCATGTCCTCGCGCTGGTCTTCCAGCAGTTTGCGCCGGCTGACCACGATATTGCGGCGGATCTCGTCGATCTTGAGGATCTTGCAGTCGATCGTCTTGCCGCAGTACTCGCCGATATCCGGGGGACGGCGGATGTCGACCTGCGATGCGGGCAGGAACACATTGACGCCGATGTTCACCAGCAGGCCGCCCTTGATCTTCTTGGTCACATGGCCGGCGACAACATCGCCTTCCTTGTGCTTCTCGATGATCGCTTCCCATTCCTTCTGGCGCTTGGCCTTGCGGAAGCTCAGGATGATGGTGCCAGACTCGTCCTCGACGGAATCCAGCAGAACCTGGACCTCATCTCCCACCTTGGGGAAGACAGGGTTGGAATTGCCCTCTTCCTTCCACTCCTCCAGCGGGATCTCGCCTTCGCTCTTGTAGCCGATATCGATGATCACCTTGTCGCCGACAATGCGGGTGACCTTGCCGTTGACCAGCTTGTTGGCCTCGTAGGCCTGCTTTTCTTCCTGGAACCAGTTTTCGCTGTTTCCACCGGTATCCGGTTTTGCAAATGCCTGCTCGAACTGGCTCAAATCCTCGTCGCCGAGGTCAAATTCGCGAAGGAGATTCCTGTTAACCATGGGGGTTGAAGGTCCTGGAAGGGCGCACGACCGGGGCCGAAACGCCAGACTGATGAAGATGATGCACGCAAGGCCCGCCGGAACCCCCGGCTGGCTTCTGTCTTGCGCCAATTCCCAATGATACTACACCCGTCCCAAATTAGCCAACCCAAAGGGGGGATGGCTGATTCGAACGGGTGATGAAAATCCGAGGGTCAAATTACCCAGGTTGCCGCCTTGGGAGGCCTACTCGGGATAGAGGGGTGTGGACAGGTAGCGCTCGCCCAAGTCGGGCAGGATGACCACAATGGTTTTCCCTGCATTTTCAGTCCGATGGGCCAATTGAAGGGCTGCATGTGCCGCGGCCCCGCAGGAGATGCCGCAGAGCATGCCCTCCTCCTTGGCCAACCTTCGGGCCACTGCGAACGCGTCATCGTCCTGGACCTGGATGACTTCGTCGATGATGTCCACATTCAGGATGCCGGGGATGAATCCTGCCCCGATCCCCTGGATCTTGTGGCGGCCGGGTTTGATCTCCTGGCCGGCACGCTTCTGGGTGATGACCGGGCTGGTGGCGGGCTCCACGGCGATGATTTTGGCCGACGGATTGCGGGCCTTGAGCACCTCGCCAACGCCGGTGATGGTGCCGCCGGTGCCGACACCCGACACAAAAATGTCCACCTTGCCTTTGGTGTCCCGCCAGATTTCCTCCGCGGTGGTTTTCCGGTGGATTTCAGGGTTGGCGGGATTGTTGAACTGCATGGGCATGAAGGCGTTGGGATGTTCCCGAACCAGTTCCTCCGCCTTGGTGACCGCCCCGCGCATTCCCTGATCGCCCGGGGTCAGGACAATTTCCGCACCAAAGGCTTTCAGTAGACGGCGCCTTTCCAGACTCATGGTCTCGGGCATGGTCACCGCCAGCTTGTACCCCTTGGCGGCGCAGGTGAAAGCCAGGCCGATCCCGGTATTGCCGCTGGTAGGTTCGATGATTACTGTTCCGGCCTTGATTTTGCCCTTCTTTTCGGCGTCTTCGATCATTGCAACACCGATGCGGTCCTTCACAGACCACAAGGGGTTGAAGTTTTCCAGCTTGCCCAGCACCGTGGCCTTGGCCCCGTCGGTGACGCGCTGGAGGCGGATAAGGGGCGTATTCCCCACGCATTCTGTGATGCTGTCGTAAACCTTGCCTCGTCCCGCGTTGCTGGTTGTCATGGTCAAGTCCATCCCTCTTAGTCTGAATCTAAAGGAAAATAACCGCCCCGGGTGGAGGAATCGACCCGGAAAGGTGGGCCCTGTGGTGCCTAGGCCCTGCAAACGTGTTCTGGCTCACTTTACCAAGTTGCCCAGATTCTTGTTGGCTCCTGTTTCATCAAGGAGAACCGGTGAAAATCATTGGACCAGATTCCTGGCCTTGGCCAGCCCGGCAGCGTACCTAGTGGCTGTGAGCAGGCTTTCCGCATCGGCTTTCCCTTGCCAGGCGATGTCAAAAGCCGTCCCATGGGCCACCGAGGTGCGGACGATTGGCAAACCGGCGGAAATATTGACCGCCCGCCCCCGGCCGGCCAATTTCAGCGCGATATGTCCCTGATCGTGGTAAAGGGCAACCACCCCATCAAATTCTCCCGCGACTGCCCGCTGGAACAGGGTGTCGGCAGGAAGGGGGCCCTGAATGTCCATCCCTCTGTTGGCCAAACGTTCAACCAGTGGCCGGAGGATTCTTTCCTCCTCATACCCGAAAAGGCCGTGTTCCCCGGCGTGGGGGTTGAGGGCGGCCAAACCCAGACGGGGATTGGTCACTCCCAAATCCTTCAACAGCTTTTCAAGCAGCACCCCCTTGGCCGCGATCGAGTCGGGATCCAGGTGGTGAAACACATCGCGCAGTGCCATGTGCAGGGTCTGGTGGATTACCGCCAATCCCTCAATGGCGAGGACCATGGCGAATTGTCCGGTTCCGGTACGTTCGGCCAATATCTCGGTGTGTCCGGGATGTTGGATTCCCGCGGCGTGGAGGCTTTCCTTGTGCAGTGGGGCGGTCACAATCCCGTCGATTTTCCTCGCCATGGCTTGATCGATGGCCCAAACCAGAAAATCATGGGCAGCCTGGCCTGCTGTCGGGTCGATCCGTCCGGGAGCAATGGCCCTAAGGTCGGCATGGACCACTTGGCAATAATCCACCAGGTGGGGATTTCCGGCCGCATCATGGGTGGCGGCAATCTGCCGCAGTCGAAGACCGGGCCTTGAAAGCAAAGTTAAAGCGCGGTCCAGGGTGGGACCATCACCTGCAATCACAGGCCGGCACAAGGCGCACAAATCTTGCCAAGCGCGAACAACGATTTCCGGGCCGATTCCGGCCACATCCCCCAAGGTGAATGCCAGCAGCGGAAGCTTTTCGCCGGGGTGCTTCAAGGGGGGCTAGCCTCCGCGTGGGGAACGGTTTTCAGGTACCGCCAGATTGACGATGAGTTTTTCAAGGACGGTGCGCTGGGGCAACTTGCTTCCCCCCTTCAGGGCCAAGTCCGTGCGGGCCAAATCGTCCATCAGTCGAAAAAGCCGGCGACCTCCCAAGTGGCGCATGAGGGTTTCCGCATCCTTTTGGAAAAAGCCCGGTCGAATCCCCGCCTCGGTCATGGCCTGGGGCAGGCCTCCCGTGGCTCCGGATTTTGCCCTCCGAGCGGCGCGCGCGATCTTTCTCAGTTGAAAGGCCAGCGCCCCCTGGAGGCGCATGCTGCTTTCGACGGCGTTCCCGGCAACATACTGGTCATCCAGGATCGAAAGGGCCTGGCCGGGATTTCCGGCACTGATCGCGTTGAAGATCTTCCAGACAACTTCCTGAGTTCCGCCGGAAACCAGCTTGTCCACCATGTCGGCTGTGATGGTTTTGGCCCCGTCCGGTAGTCCGCAAGCCAGTTTGGCGATTTCCTGGTCCAGGCGGCCGAGGTCTTTGCCCAGCAGTTCTTCCAAGGCCTTCGCGGCGTCGGTAGCCAGTTCCACCTGGTGATTTTGCCGGGCCCAGCCGCGGGCCCAGGTGGCTGTGCCGAATCGATCTGGGACCTCGCAGCGCAACAGGGATGAGGCCGGGGTCAGTTTGGCCAGACGGGTGTTGGAGGGCCAACTGTCCACCACCAAAAGGGCTACGCCCGCCCACCCGGGGCTGGCGAATTGTTTTTCCAATGCCTGCCGGTATTTGGAAACAAAGTTATCCGCCTCATCCACCCGGAAGAGAGTCTTTCCACCGAACAGCGAGGCGGTACCCAATTCATCGAGGAAAGTGGCAAGGTCCAGGGCGTCCCCATCTGCACGGATGCTGGTTCCGGTTGGTTCCCCGGAAGGGCCCGGTTTGCCGTGCACCAGGTCGCGCACCATCCGGCACCCGTGCCGGCGCAAAAAATCATCCTGCCCCACCACGATGTAGAACGGCTGCGGCGGGCCTGACAAACCCTTGTCCAGGAGGTCGAGGACCGCCTGACCGTTTGATTTTTTGCTGTCTCGGCTTTCCAAGGCGTCGGCTCCCCTTTGGTCACCCCTCAAAGATTAGGGTAACCAGTCCGCCTCGTCCGAGGGCCTGAGCAATTAACTTGTCGATGCAAACAGGCGGCGGAGGCGGGGGGGCTTGCTTTTATGGGATCAATCCTCGACTGGTGCTGACCCTGTGGTTTTTTTCTTTCGGTAATCCCACGGGGGAATGGGATCCCCTTGCCCCCAAAGCCCCAACTTTTGGTCCTTGGCCTGCTGCATCAGGACACCAAGCGACGGGTCCTTGGAATAGGAGGCGTAATGCCAGGCGTAGCCGGTGGCGACCATCTGCCGGTTCACGTCAATTCCATCCGCATAAAGCCGCCCGATCCAGCGCCCGTAACGGTCCTTGTTCTGATCCACCACCGTGATGGTTTTTCCGAACACCATGGCTGCCAGGGCTTCTCGGCTGCGCTGGCCGAAGTCCTGTTTCAGTTCCGGGGCATCAATTTCGGCGAGCCGGATTTTTTGTTGTTCGTTGTTCTCGTTGAGGCAGGTCACCGTGTCGCCATCGTGAACCCCGACACATTTCCATTGGTGGGTATGCGAATCGGTGGCGGTTCGGGTGTTGGCCTGCCCGGCAGCCCCGGCACCCAGGCTTGTGGGTGATCCGGGGGTAGGGCCCGAAACAGACTCACCGCCAGCAGCTGGCGGTGAAGGAGGAAGTGGAAGGACTCCGGTTGTGCCGGAAGGAGAAGGTGGAGGGTCCGTTGAGGCGGCGCCCGGTGCCGGCGGCGGGCCGGTTGCCGGGGGCGTTGCCGATTGAGACATGGGCAAGGGCGGAGGTGCCCCGCTGGGTGGCATTGGGCTTGGGCTTGTCACAGCCGGAGGCGCTGGCGGCGCGCTGGCGGGTGCCGCAGGATTCAAACCGGGGGGCGCTGGTGCCGCACCTTCCACCGGGGCGATTTCAATGCTGTTGATCCGGGCCTTGGGTGTATTCAGGTCGACTTTTACCGGACCGGAGGTTTGATCCATCCCCTGGTTGCCGGCCATGTCCGTACAAGTGATGCGGACACTGAACTGGTAGGGAAGCCCCTGGGCGGGCATTTTCCATACGAATTTACCGTTGTTAGGTAGGTCCTTGACCGCCTCGGTCCACGGGCCTTCCGGAGATTGGGCATAGCTGATGGCGATGGGGCTGGAGCCCAGAAATTTGTCGGTGGCGGACCAATTGATGGTCATATTGCCCTGTTCAGGGCCCCTGCCCACTTCCACTCCGACGATGCGTACCGAGGGTTTGGTTTCATCCACCTCCACCCAAACATGAGGTGCGTCTCCGGGTTTGGGGGGGCTCTCGCTCAGATCGACCCCGCTCCGGGCGATCAGGGTGAAGCCGTACCGGCCCTCCTCCGGGACTTCAAGAATGCAGGGGGGATCCTTGGGGGCGTCCATCGGGTATTTGCCCCAAGTCCTGCCACCATCCCGTGTGTAATGGACTTCCACTCGGGTCACATCGGACGGACCGACATCCTCCAGCCGGTAATTCAACGCGAAGCGCTTGCTGCGCACCATGATCAACGGGACGCGCCCGTCCGAATTGGTCGGTGCCACCTGCCCGGGTTTCAGCCCCAAGGCAAGTACCTGTTCCCCCAGATTCTTGGCACGGTCCCGCACGCTTAGGCGCACTTCCAGCGGGCTGGGGGTTCCCGGATTCCAGGCGTGGGACCCCTGCTGCAACTGCTGGGCGGGCAGGGGAACCCAATCCTTGCCTCCCAGCAACCGGTATTCCAGCCGCATGGAGGAAACATCCAGGTTCTCGTCGCGGACTTCCCACTCAACACCCAAGGTCCCGTCCTTGGTCGCCGGTGCCTGGCGAAGGATGATGGAGGGCGCGAGAGTGTCCACGCAAACTTTCAGAAGCGCGGGGGCACCTGCCATGCTGGCTGGTTTCAAAACGCCCCCGGTTTCCTGGGTCTGGACTGAAAACCAGTACCAGCCGTCCCGCGGGGCTCTGTAACTGAAGGTTTTCTGAAGAATCCCCGCTGTTGCCACATACTGGTAGTTTTTTCCCAGGTCCTCCGAGACATGGAGAATCAGGGCCTGGGTCTTTTTGTCATTGGGATCAGGGTAGACAGGTATCAGAAACGAGGGTTGCTCGGCGTAATAAACGGTTTGTCCCTGAACAGAGGCGTTACGAAAAAGGCCCAGAACCAGCAAAGCCATGAAGGTGACTGCCCGCCGCCAATACCTTGGCGGGGATTCGGCGGCCTGCCGTTTTGTCACCTTCGCTTTCATGATGGCGAAGCCTGTCACCCCTTCTCGATGCCCGAAAGTTTTGGATTGGCGCTGTTTCAGTCGCCAGCCCGGCCACCAATTCGAGGTCAATAGCCAGACCCCGGTCCTGCCACAAGACCATCCTCATTGGCATCGGTTGGGCAAGGTGTCCGGCTTGAGCCGGTCCTGACGGTTCAAGTGGAGCCCACGGGGCCCTAAAGGATGTAGTTTCTTGATCAACTTTCTGATGATTTGCGCCCCGGTTGGCACATCTTTCTAATTCCCGCCATCACTTCCGCCGGTCTCTACACTGCTCATAAGACGGGGCCCAAAGATCCCTTCCGGGTCACCCGCCTGTCCCATGGGGTTGAAGCATGCTGATCACTCCTCTCCATTCCTGGCATGTTGCCCACGGTGGGAGGATGGTTGATTTTGCTGGGACCCAGTTACCGGTTCAATTCGCCAGCATTGTTCAGGAGCATCAGGCTGTTCGCTTCGGCATGGGTTGGTTTGATGTCAGTCATATGGGGCGTTTTCGACTGACCGGGCCGGATGCAGGCCGGTGGTTGGATGCACTTTTGACATGCAGGCTTGCGGATTTGCCCGCAGGTAAGGTGCGCTATTCTTTGGTTTGCCGCCAGGATGGCGGAATTTTGGATGATGTTTTGGTCTACAACCTGGGTGAAAGTCCAGGGGAATGGGCCTTGGTGGTCAATGCCTCCAACCGGTCCAAGATCCACGATTGGTTTTTGGCCAATCAAGGCACTTGGCAAGCCAAACTGGAAGACCAAACCTCCCAAACCGCCATGGTTGCAGTCCAAGGGCCCGAAGCGGTCGCCTTGGCTGCACAACTGTTTGATCGCGATGTTGCAACCTTGCCCAACTACGGGTGTTTTCAGGCTCATTTCGACAAATCAAAGGTTTTGGTAAGTCGCACAGGTTACACCGGAGAGGATGGCTGGGAAGTTTGCCTGCCTGAGGGGCGCGGGATGTCTTTCATTGAGCGCCTGGCTGAGGCCGGGGTGGTTGCCTGTGGTTTGGGGGCGCGGGACACTTTGCGCCTGGAGGCATCGATGCCCTTGTATGGTCATGAACTCACGAATGCGATCGACCCGTACCAGGCTGGTTTGGGACGAAGCGTGGATCTCGAAAAGGAATTCATTGGCAGGGATGCCCTGTTGCGACGTCGGGGACGATCGGATTTGCCGGTCCGGGTTGGTCTGGCCGGTTCGGGCAAACGGGCAGCCCGGGAAAACGATCTGCTGGTGGACGGGAATGGCCTGGAGGTCGGTCGGGTGACCAGCGGGACCATGTCACCCACCCTGGGACATCCGGTAGCCATGGCCTTTGTCCAACCGGACAGGTCGACTCCAGGCCTTTCCCTTTCGGCCATGGTCCGGGGAAGGCCTGAACCCTACACCGTGGTCAAAATGCCTTTCTACCGCCGGATTGTCCGTTGATTTTTCTTGTTGGTTTTTGCCCGGATTGAGGAGCTTCCCGTGAATCCAAAAGACCTGAAATATGCCAAGTCGCACGAGTGGGTTCGTGTGGAGGGTGACACGTGCCTGGTGGGCCTGACCCGTTTCGCTGTGGACCAGTTGACCGACATCACCTACATCGAGCTGCCCAAGGCCGGTGAAAAGGTGACCAGCGGGGAGGGCATGGGGGAGGTGGAGTCGGTCAAGGCGGTCAGTGACATTTACGCGCCGTTGGATGGCGAGGTTGTGGCGGTGAATGAAGGGCTGGCGGTTGATGCGTCCCTGGTTTCCAGGGACCCGTACGGTGAAGGTTGGTTGGTGAGGATCCGGCCCTCCCAGACTGGTGCGCTGGATCATCTCATGAACGCTGACGAGTACACCAAACAAACCGAGGGGGCCTGATTTTTGCGGTTTCCGGGTTTTTAGTCTCCTGGTGGGACTCATGCAGAGGTCTGTTTTCTTGCCTGTCTTCTAGTGGAGAGGAAAGCCTTGTCCTACATAGCGAATACTCCCGGCCAACAAGCGGCGATGCTCGCGAAGATCGGCAAAAAAGATATCGCCGCTCTTTTTGAATCCATCCCGGCTTCGGTCCGCCTCGACCGGCCCCTTCGGGTCTCGCCCGCCCTGTCGGAAATGGAGTTGACCTCGCTGGTCGGGAAGCTGGCCGCGAAGAACCGTCATCCGGGAGAATTGGCATGCTTCATGGGGGCAGGGGCTTACGATCACTTCATCCCGGCTGTGGTGGACGCGCTGGCCTCGCGGGGTGAGTTTGTCACCGCCTACACCCCGTACCAGGCCGAAGCGAGCCAGGGAAGCCTGCAGGTCTTCTTTGAGTTCCAAACCATGATCTGCCAACTCACCGGCATGGATGTGGCCAATGCCAGCCTCTACGAGGCGGGTAGCGGGGTGGCCGAGGCGGTGATGATGGCCTTGTCCGTGACCAACCGACGCGGCCCGGTGTTGATTGCTGGAACGCTCCATCCGCACTACCTGGCGACCCTTCGCACCTACATGGCCAACCTTGAGCCGGAGATTCGGGAATTGCCCTGTCCTGCCGGCCATCTGGAACTGTCCCGTCTGCAGGCTGAGATCACCGATGAAACGCCCTGCGTGGTGGTCCAGCATCCCAACTTCGACGGGGCCCTGGAGGAAGTGGCGGAGTTGGCCCGCATTGCCAAGGCAAAAGGCGCCCTGTTTGTGCAGGTATTTGATCCGGTGAGTTTGGGCCTTCTCAAGGGCCCAGGTGAATTGGGGGCCGATATCGCCGTCGCGGAGGGGCAGGGGCTTGGCAGTCCCATGTCGTATGGCGGGCCCTACCTGGGCCTGATGGCTTGCAGGGAATCTTTGGTCCGCAAACTTCCGGGGCGTCTGGTTGGCCAAACCGTCGACCGCACAGGCAAGCGCTGCTGGGTTCTGGCACTGCAAACCAGGGAGCAACATATCCGCCGGGAAAAAGCCACCAGCAACATCTGCACCAACCAGGGGCTTTATGCCATCCGCGCCTCCATTCACCTTGCGGCGCTGGGCCCGGAAGGTCTGCGCGAGACCGCGCGCCAATGCCTGGACAAGGCTCATCATCTGTGCAGCCTGCTGGTGTCAAATAAGGTTGGGGAAGTGGCGAATTCACGCCCTTTTTTCAAGGAGTTCCGTTTTCGGTTGACGGAGGCGATGCCCACAGCGGCGGAATGCGTGGAACGTTTGGTGGACCATGGCTTTCTGGCGGGGTTTCCGCATCCGCACGATCTCCGGGACCTTTTGATAACCGTGACGGAGTCTCGCACGCTGGAGGAAATCGAGGGGTTTGCCAAAGCGCTGCTGGCCCTCAAGGGCACCGCAGGGAAGGGGGGCTGAAAGCCATGGAAAGGAACCAGTCCGCCGGCTTGCTGTTTGAGATTTCCAAACCCGGGAGGCGCTGCCACCGGGTTCCATCATCGGGCCTCCCGGCCGTGGAATTGGATTCTCGCTTCCTGTCAGGTGAAGCTCCGCCCTTGCCGGAGGTCGCTGAACTCGACTTGGTGCGTCATTACACCAACCTTTCCGCGAGGAACATGGCGATAGATGCCAATTTCTATCCGCTGGGTTCCTGCACCATGAAGTACAACCCCAAGCGGCACGAGCGTTTGGTCTCCCTTCCCGGGTTGGCGGCACCGCATCCCCTGCAACCGGATAAGACCGTCCAGGGCATGCTGGCCATCCTTTTCGAGATGCAGGAGCTTCTTGCCGAAATCGCCGGGTTGCATGCTTGTTCCCTGCAACCGTCGGCCGGGGCCCAGGGTGAACTGGCGGCACTGTTGGTCGCCGCGGCCTATTTCAAACACAAGGGGGAGAACCGGACACGGGTCTTGGTGCCCGACTCCGCGCATGGAACCAACCCGGCCAGTGCGGCCATTGCAGGTTTCGACTCTGTCACTGTCAAAAGTGGAGAGGACGGCTTGGTGGATCTGGCGGACCTGGAGTCCAAGCTGGATGAGCGAACCGCCGTTTTCATGATCACCAATCCCAACACCCTGGGATTGTTTGATCACCAGATTCTCGACATCACCCGGAAGGTTCACGAGAAGGGCGGTTTGGTCTACCTGGATGGGGCCAACATGAACGCGATCCTTGGAATCACCCGGCCCGGTGATTTCGGGGCTGACATGATGCACTACAACGTGCACAAAACGTTCACTGGCCCGCACGGGGCCGGCGGCCCAGGGTCTGGTCCCATTGCCGTGCGCGACATGCTGGAACCTTTTCTCCCATCCCCGATGGTCATCCGGGATGGGGCAGGGGTGTACCGCCTGCAGCATGACCGGCCCCTTTCCATCGGTCGCGTGCGGGGCTTTTTCGGCAACGTGGGGGTGTTGCTTCGCGGCTGGTTGTACCTTAGAACTCTTGGGCCCCGCGGGCTTCGCGAGGTTTCCGAGCAGGCGGTTCTCAACGCCAACTACCTTCTGTCCCTGCTGCGGGATCACATCGAGGTTCCCAAAGGGGCGCGGTGCATGCATGAATTCGTGGCCAGCGTGAAAAACCTTCGACGGGAGAAGCGGGTCAGCGCCATGGACATCGCCAAACGGTTGCTGGACAAGGGGTACCACTCGCCAACGGTTTATTTTCCCCTGGTGGTGGCGGAGGCCCTGATGATCGAGCCGACCGAGACGGAAAGCCAGGAGACCCTGGACCAGTTTGCCGAGGTGTTTCTCTCGATCCTCCGGGAAGAGCCTTCCTCCCTGCACGAGGCACCGCATGACCTGGCCATCAGCCGGCCAGACGAGGTGGCTGCGACCAAACATCCGGTACTGCGTTGGAAGAGCGCCTGATCCATGGCTGGGGAATCGCCGGCATTGCGCCTTTTACCGCTGGAGAAAAATCCGGCGCCCATGGCCATGGCTTTGGATGAGGTGTTGCTGGAAAACGCCGCCGGCGGTAACCCGGGGCTGAGATTTTACCAGTGGGCTCGTCCCACCGTGAGTTTGGGATATTTCAAGCCGTTTTCCGCAGCCGCGGGATTTCGCGACTTGCCGGTGGTCCGCCGTCCCACGGGTGGGGACCTACTGGTTCACCACCATGAACTGACTTACGCGCTTGCTCTGCCAGACCGCCTGGTCCCGACCAGGGCGGAGGAACTTGCCTGCCTGGTCCATCGGGTGATTGCCGGGTGGTTGAACCGTCAGGGCGTCCCAACCGCCTGCCAACCGACCAAGGGAAAATTGCGGGTTGCGGAAGCGCCGGAGGGAATTCTTTGTTTCCTGCATCCGGCGGCCGGGGATGTGCTGGCAGGAGGATTCAAGGTGGTGGGCAGTGCCCAACGGCGCCGCTTGGGAGGGCTTCTCCAGCATGGATCTATCCTTTTGAAAGCCAGTGAACATGCCCCCTGGCTCAAAGGGATTCAGGATGTATGCGGCGCAAAGCTTGAGGTGGAGACCCTGGCCCGGGAGCTTGGTGACGAAATCCCCCGGGCTTTGAACCTGAAACATGGATTGGTGGATTGGTCCGAGGATGAAATTTCCCGGGCAGCCCGGCTTGTGCATGGGCGTTATGAATCGGCTGACTGGAATCAACGCCGTTGAACTTAAACGGAAAACGAACCAGCCGGCCGCTTGCGCGGCCGGCTGGTCGTGATTCAGGCCGTCAGGCTTGAACCGTTTGAAATCAGAAGGGGTTGGCGGCGGGAGCCGGCTTCAGAGCAGGAGCAACGGTACCCTTGGTATCGCTACCCTTGGTGTCGCCGCCCTTGTTGCCACCCTTGTTGCCGCCCTTGGAGCCGCAGCCGGGATCGCCAGCGCCTTGGCCCTTGCCGCCCTTGCTGCCCTTGCAGCTAGGATCGCCAGAGCCTTGGCCCTTGCCACCGCAGCCAGGAGCCTGGGCCCCCTTGATGTGGCCGCCGAGGTTGTGGCCGATGCCGGACAGCTTGCCCTTCAGGTTGCCAGCGGCGCACTTCAGGCCATCGAGACGGCCCTTCAGCTTGCCGAGCAGGTCGCCGCCGCCGCAGGGGGCTTGGGCGCCTTGGCCCTTGCCACCCTTAGCGCCGCAACCGGGGTCACCGGCGCCTTGGCCCTTGCCGCCCTTGCAGCTAGGATCGCCAGCGCCTTGGCCTTTGCCACAGTGTCCGGCGCCCTGAGCACCCTTGCCACCGTTGCCGGCAGCTTGAGCGCCCTGGCCAGCGGCCTGGTGCTTGATCTGAATCAAATCGGCGTCAGCAGCAGCGGCGCCGTTCGAAACCCACATGGAACCAACAATCAGAAAAGCGCAGTTCACTAGAAGGTACCTCCAAGGTCCTGAGGGAGCACGGAAAGGTTTTTGGCCCATCCGCGGGTCGGTTACTTGAGGATTTGTCTCCTCTCCTTTCCGACCGGGTGCCTGGCTAGGCGGGCTTCCTTACAAAACCTCGCCAGACTACTACCCTCAATCGACGCCACCGGGGAAAGCCTCTAGGGGTTGAATCCTTGCCCAGAGATTTTTGCCCAAACGGGGGCCTCATCCTGTGCAAGGTTTCACTAGGTGGAATGGAAGGATCAGGTTTGCCAATTTACCCATTTTGTGATTGTTTCTGGGGGTGGCAGAAAAGCTACCCAATGGCAGGATGGCCTGTTGGCCAAAGGGGGCCTGAAGATCCAAGGCTCTCGGGGGGCCCCGATGATTCTGTTTGGATGTCAGGGTGGATTCAGAAATAGGGCTGAAAAAACATGGGCCTGTGCCAACGTCTGGGAACCAAGAGTCAGCCCTACCAGCACCAGGTGACCCTGGAGCCTTTTTACTTGGCAGTAAAAAACGAAATCGAGGAACCCCGATGAAATGCCTGGAAAGAGGAGCCACATAAAAAGCCGAAACCCGCGCTCCCTTGAGGGGGCGCGGGTTTGGTCCAAGTCATCCTTAGGTATGGAACCCGATTTGGGATTCCTTATTTGACGGATGGAACCTGGGTGGGGGTTGGCGTCAGG
>Ga0169931_10005612_pt1 | contig 19071 bp, 12 predicted proteins | sample Kivu_15m_20L_FD_129675 | JGI IMG/M metagenome (GOLD analysis project Ga0169931, IMG submission 129675) | Freshwater microbial communities from Lake Kivu, Western Province, Rwanda to study Microbial Dark Matter (Phase II) - Kivu_15m_20L... | ecosystem: Environmental > Aquatic > Freshwater > Lake... | reverse complement strand
GCTTTCAGTTCTTTTACATTTGTGGATAAGACACAACCCTGCCGTTTTTACATCGTCATCAACCATAGTTGTGATTTGCTTTCAGTTCTTTTACATTTGTGGATAAGACACAACCCTAGGTGCGCTTATCCACTGATGTAATAAGGGTTTCAGCGAATTGTTAGAATTAAAAATTTACCCAATTTTTCTCCTCTTAATTTTGGTTCAAAATGATTTTCTCCATTCTAGTTCGAAGTATTTCGAATGGATACACGTTTTTTTAAGTTAAAAAAGAGTCAATTGTTGCGGGTCTCCTTTGGATGGCTGTGCCTTGGCTCCGTAAAAAATCTCCATTCTCCCAAACTGTTTATCGGTTATCGCAAAAATCCCTACGTGACCTTTTTCGGGTAAACGACTTTTTATCCGTCGCGTGTGCACTTCCACATTTTCCGAGCTTTGACAAAAGCGCGTGTAAATCGAAAATTGGAACATATTGAAACCGTCTTCCAATAATTCTTTGCGGAACTTCGCCGCATCCTTGCGCTCCTTTTTGGTCTCGGTTGGCAAGTCAAATAATACCATTATCCACATATTTCTGTAAGCGTTAAAACGTGTAAAATCCATTATCAATCGTTGTTAGTAAAGTGAAATTCAGGATAGTGAATCTTTCGCATTTCACCATCAAAACATTTGTACAAGCTTGCAGTTGTCATACTCACCGCATGAAAAAGTGGTCGCTTGAAATCGTTAATCACCACGTCCAATTGTGGCAATTTCAATAATTCGATTTTGTGTTCCCTCGTCAATCCTTCATCATTTTCCTTGATGCCCGAAAGGTGCAATACCATCCAGTCCACATAAGGTCGGTAGGGTTCCATAATGTCATCGGCTAAACAATAGGCGTTGTATTTGTTTTTGTGGTGTATCCCAAAAGTGGGAAGTAAACCACTCGCTGTCAATGATCTTGCTACAACGGATCTCAAAATGGCATAACCGTAATTCAATTGTGCATTGGGTGTGTCGCGTTCGCGTGAGCGTACAAAATCACCGCCGTAGAGCTGTCCCCAATAATGAGAAGCGGCTTGTGCCTCACAATTTCCAGAGTCGCCACTTGCAACTTTATCACGCAAATTTTCCAATCTTTTTGAAATTCCACCCAAACCTTCCAACACTTTCATTTGGTTGTGAATTTTTGCTTTTATGGTTTGTTGCCAAAGTTGTTTTTTCAGTGGAACACTCGCAGCGATTTGTTTGTGCATGCGTTCGGTTTGCTCGGTGTTTCCTTCCAAGGGTAACAATAATCCGTTGGGCATGTATTTAGCATTACACGTAACGACTGCTACTTTGTTTTCCAAAAGTTCATCCAAAAGCGACATGGTAAAGGTGATTTGAGGATGCTCCAACACGATAAGTCCAAGGTCTTCAATGGGTAGGGTGTGTTGGGTGCGTTTTTCGTCTTTCAGCTCAACAACTAATTGTTTTTTGGAAGTCGATAAATGCGCGGGATTGCTAAAGTGTACGGTACGTTTGACCATTCTAATAGTATTAGGCTGGGGTTGTGTACGTGTTATGGGTTGAGAATGTTGCGGTTAAGAGGGATTTGAAAATTTGAAAATGAGATAATTTGAAAATTTGAAAATGAGATGATTTGAAAATGGGTTGATTTGAAAATGAGATGATTTGAAAATTTGAAAATGGGTTGATTTGAAAATGAGATGATTTGAAAATTTGAAAATGGGTTGATTTGAAAATGCATTCAAGTTTACATACTAAAATCCTAAAGTCCTAAAATCCTAAAGTCCTAAAATCCTAAAGTCATCCTTTTATAAAATGTTGCATCCAGCGTAGTAAGAATTTGTCATAGACTTGGTAGTAGGGTTTTTCTTCGGAGCTATTGAAATAAATCAATTCTTTTTCCAGTAGAGCGCTTAGGCTACGTTGTACACTTGAGGCGCTGTTTAAATTATGTTGTTTTATGAAGGTGCTGGAAAGGATTTGAGTGACTGTTTCTTCTTTTGCTATGGCAATAAGTAATTTCCATTGAGCGGGAGGTAGTAAGTTTCGGTATTGAAAAAAAGTGTTTTCTTGCAAGGATAATAATTCAAGTGCCAATTTTTTGATGTCGTTTAATGTGATGGAAGAGCGTTGTTTAGAATAAATAAAGTGGCAGAAATATTGGGTGTAATAGGTGTGGACGAAAGTCCAATCTAAAATGTAGTCAATGGCTTCCGGTTCTATTTTTTGTTTACCGTTATTGAAATGCGTAGCGATAAATTCATGGTAAATGGAGCGGTCGATAAATCCCAAATGCATATTGACGCAACTAGCAAAAAAAGGGCGTTTGGCAGAGTTAAAAAGTTCGTGCATCAAAGTTTGATTGCTTCCACAATAGAGCATGGTGGTATTGTTCAAATTTTGAATAATAGTCCTCAAAAGCGCTTCAATATTTTTTTCTGGATAACTCAAAATCTGTTGAAATTCATCGAAAGCAATAACAAATTTGGTTTTTTGTTCATCCAATAATTGAAACAATTGAGCTAGTGTTTTTTGTTGTTGCGTTGGATTTTCAACAGTTAAACTTAGTTCAGGTGTACCATTTAATTCGTCAAAACGCAACACTGGACGGAATGATTTTAAGGTTTCCCAAATCTTTTTTCCGGTTGTTTTTTCTGGTGGAAATTGCTGGTAAATTACACTTGCCAATTGATTAATTAAGTCCTCAAGATGGGTTGTTGCAAGTATATCTATGTAAATACAACGTGTATTTTCTTTCTCTAAATGTTGAAAAACATGATGAGTTAAGCCCGTTTTCCCCAATCTTCTTAGTGCAAAAAGCGTGATATGTTGACCGTTTTGGAGGTAGTTTTTGAGTAGTTGAGTTTCTGTAGTTCGATCACAAAAATATTCATCACCTTGATAACCAATAAGTAAAAAAGGATTTTCTTGTTTTTTCATGCAACGAAATTACGCTTTTTTTGAATCCATTACGCAAAATGCGTTACGCAAAATGCGTTACGCATTTTGCGTAATGAAGTAAATCGTTTTTCAGTAAGTCAAAATTTCGTTCAAGCATTTTTGGATTTTGGCGATTTCGGACTTTTGATCTTAGTTCAATCGTCGTCTAAAACCGACGATGACATATAATGTCGTATTCAAATCACATCGAATGTCATGTCGGCATTATACCACAAATCATTTCATATACGACAAATTGCATCGTAATTGGTATAATACCAAGTGATAAAATATTGTTGCAAAAAAAAAATCAAATTGGGTTTTATAACGACATGACTTTCAGTTCTTTCAAAAAAAACTTGCTCGTCATCGTCGGTACAATTGTGTTAAATACTCCGTCATGCCTTCTTCGGCTAACATAAGGGTGTCTGTATCTGCTGCCATTTGTTTGTAGGATTTGACGTAAGCCGCGCGGTTTAATTGTTCCAAATAGATGCGAAAAGCTTTTTCGATAAGTGTATTTTCAGGAACGGACAATTCTTGGGCCTTTTCTGCCAATAATTGCAATAAATCTTTTGGAAGTGAATTTGTGAAAATGAATTATTTAATGAAATGCAAAAATAGAGGATTGTTGTGAAAAAAAAACTCCCCACATGGATTTTGTGGGGAGGGGGTAGAATTCTAGTACATTACTTGCTCAATAATTCCGAGGCGATTGATTATAAGTTTCCAGCAAAGTTCTTTGATTTGTGTATCTCCATTAATGATAGTTTGACTTTTGTTGTTTGATCCCATTTCATTTGCTTTTATCGCATTCGAATATGCGAAAGGGACACATTCAAGTTTTCCCTGTGTTGTTGAAACCATTTTATAAATCCTTTGAATTTGTTCTTTGGTTAATTTTTTGATATTAAAAAGTAAAGGATTTGCAATTTCATCTTTTGTAGGTACATAAACCAAATCATTAGGAGATAATGTGAAAAGTAGTCGAAACTCACATTTATTTCTATCAAAAATGATTGATTTAGCAGGTGTTCCACCTTGTTTTAATTCTTCAATTGCAACGTTTAATGGAATCGTTTCAAATATTCTCGTTTCTTCTCCTTTTTTATTTTTTCCTTGATAAATTGCGAAAAACAGATTGGTTCCTTTATCCGCTTCAACATATTTTTTTGATTTTGAGCCTCTAAGACCTACAGGGAATTTATTTCCAACTTCATAAACTCGTACAGCGTAAATTGGTTTATGTGCTTTGCCCTCATTTAATTCCAATAGGTTACTATTCATTTTTTCAAGTCCTTCTGGGCTAAAGGCTTCCGCAAAGTTATTGTTGTAATTTTTAAGATGATTGGTCAGGATTTTTTTGATGCCAGTGTCTGTTACTTTTTCCAATTGCTTCGCTGTGAAGTTTTCATTTAATGAAATTCTTCCAGCAGTAGCTTCAAATAGCTTTCCATTTCTCATCAGGTTAACCTTTCCGTAAATTGTGGCTTTGTGTAAAGATTTTCTAATAGCCCAATTTTCACCATTTGTTTGGGAAATTAATTTCTTTTTTAATGTTCCATTTTCATCAACCCATTTAAAAAATTTGTTTTTGGACTTATTGATTACTCTAATGTTTTGTTTAAAGCTTACAACCGTAGTTTCTAACATATTCCTTACCTCTTGGGTAAAAGTGTTCCAAGGTTTTAAATATTCCTTGGCCACATTTCTCTTCTCAATTTTAGTTGAGCCGTCAGGATTAGTGATTGTTTTTTGAATTTCTTCTACTTTTCTCAATTTAGAAATTAGTGAATGGTTTTTTCTCTCGGTATTTATTGATGTAATGTAATTGACATGGTCTTTGGTTATACAAGCAATCACTAACGCGTCAAGAGCATGATGACGGTGGTCAATTCGTTTTTTATTGAATCCTTTCAGTAATTCATCTGGAACACTTGGTAAGAACTTTCTTGTTTTTGGATTTATTTTACCGAAATCACTTGAATTAGTAATTTCATTCATTCTTACAAATCGAGGAGTAATTATTTCATTCCAAATATCATTTAATCCCCAATCTTGTTTCATTTGTGAGGTGATTGCTCCACTCAATGTTGTTATGTTCTTTGATGTTGCTTCTTTTTCATTCTCTTCACGAACAATTTTGCTCAATAAATTTCTAACTACTTTCGCTATATATCGACTATCGTTAAGTTGTCTATTGACAAATTTTTCAGGAATGTCTTTACTTAAAAGATTTTCACGTTTTGTTTTATTTTTTGAGAAATATCGCTTTACATGTTCCTCATAAGCGCCAACATTGAAGATTCGAACCGATTCTCCACCCGAAAGGGCAACTGTTGTTCCTCCAAACTTTTCGATGAATTCAAAGGCTGTCATATTGTCTTTAAGTTGGTTAACCTCTGCTTCACAAATCACCTTATTACTTAAGGAGTCATCGAAAAAACGTGATTGTGGGAAAATATGTTCTATTTGATATTTGTGAGTGAAAAGATCCGAAAGTTTGATGATTTTACCCGTGTACGGCGAAATATATCCTTGGTTTAACCACAATTTATATCTATTAATATCTGCTTTTGACGGAGAGTTCGTTTTTCGGATTTTTTCAATTTCAATTAATTTTTCTTTATCAATTTCTTTGTTGAAAACACCTTCCTCGTAAATTTTTAGAATTTCTTGTTGGCTTGGGGAATAGGGTTTAACATCTACACCTTCATTCATCAATTCTTCCAAAATAGCTTTGATTCTAAGATTAGTATTTTCATTTGCAGAAACACTTTCACTTATTCTCTTTCTAGTATTGGCATCGTTTTTCATTTCGCGCCCTAACTCAATGTGGATTTCACTAAAAAAATCCTCTACACCATTTCCATATTCGTCCCAAATATCTTTAACCACTCTTAAGGTTTCAGTCATAATTTGCTCAACGATTGGGTTTCTCAAAGAATGTTGTTTGAACTCATGTTTAAGATAGTTGGCAATATCAGCGGATGTTTTCCATTTTTCTGTATCCTTTGATTCAGAATGGATACCATAAATCAGGTAACTTGCTTGGAAAGTGTTTAATGCATCTTTGCGACCTTGTGTGTTTATAAATGATTTTAAAACTGGAAGAGTAACGTAATCGTCTGCAATTTTTTCCAACAAATCTGGGCTATAGTTTATTGAACGCAATCTATTTTCAATATCAACAGCCCTCTCCGTTGCTTGTTTCGGAATTTCATGTTCATTCCAATATTTACCTCTTCTCATTAAGGGAAGTAGTTTTTTGATTGCTTTTTCGGAAAACGAGCCATAATCACGTTTGAACGGTGGGAATTTCGCAAATGATGTTTCAAAACCTTCATCAAACCCATGTTTAGCAGCGAATTTTTTTAAAGCTTTAAATCTTTCCTCGGGGTCAGTAACGGAATACAGTAAATGCCAAAGTTCTTGAAGCAAAGAATTTGATATTTCATATTCTTTAAGTCCTTCCAAACGTTTAATTCTATTGTTGATTTTCGCTCTTGTTTCATTACATGGATAAACTTTTTCTTCGGGATAATTCCATTTAAATCGTTCTTCTTTTAATTTGAATTTTGCAAGTAATTGTTTTTGACTAATTTCTTCTTTTACATTTAGGAAGTCGTATAGTTCAACCCAGTCGTTCTCTGACTTTAAATAATCGCTTGTTACATCAATATCTTCACCTTTTGACCCAATTTCTCTTTCGTAAATTCGAAGATTAGAGATGAATTGCCAAAGCCTAAATTCTTGAAAAATAGGATTAGATTTTGCGATACACTTTAGGAATGCTTTTTCCTTGTTGTCTTTTCTTATCCTAAATTCGAAACTACAATCACTTATTAAATGAGTTTTTGTTTTTAAAGGTCTTTGATAGAATATAATATCCTGTTGAAATAGGTATAAAAAGTCTCGGTTTTCAATACTTTTTCTGTGCGCTTCGTTGTTAGGATATAGTTCTTGAATGCAACGATAATAGATGTTTTTGTCTTTTAATTCCTCATGAAATTCAATTTGAGTTTTTAAAATTCTTTCAAACTCATGCTTATATAATTTTCTTTCAACCGTTTTAACCAATTTTCCTCTGATTTTTTGTGTTGGTTCGTTTATAAGTGCATCGTAAATAAATTCACCAATTGTTTTGCTGCTTTTTTCGATTTCAGCTTCAGTTTTCTTTTTCAATAAACCCCAATCGTCAGGACTAGGTGAACGAAAACTTCTTTTTGGTTTTCCGTCTTTATTCAATTTTTCCGTTCCATCTTCATTGTACTCAGTTGTGACAATGAATTCTTTGTAGGTTCCAATCCAGTTTGTTAAATCCTTGTCGCTAGGTCTTGGATAAATCCAGCCATTTTCTAAAATTACGTTGTACCATGTTTGTCCTTTTTTATTTTTTTCGTTCGTATTGACGATATCAACTACTTTAAGATTGTGGTAAGACTCTATTTTTGAATTGTCCTCAACTTCTTCTTGCTCACTTAGTTGGTAGTAACCTCGTTTTTGGTTGAAATTAAGGATTAACCAGGCAAGTTCTTCCTTTTTGATTTTTTCTTTAAGAGCTTTCTTTCTTAGATAATAAATTGTCCAATCGTAAGGAATCTTATTATCATTTTTAAATAGGTGAGGCTGATTACGCTTAAATTCTTCTACCATTTCATTAAACGAATCCAAAAAAAGGAATTTATACTCGTTCATGCTGTTTTTGAAATAGGCAATTTTTGGTTCAGAGTGATTTATAAATTGACCTTTCTGTGTTTCAAAATCAATTTGATTGGCGTAGTGTTCTGGCAAAAAGCCAAGAATATTTAAAACTCTATGAAGTCGTTCTCTTCTTAAATTATCTCTTTGATATAACTTTCTTGTACTTCTAAATTTAGTTCTATCGGCCGTTTGAGAATGGGAGCCTCCCGCTTCAAATTTCCCTAGAATATCCTGTGACATAGGAATAATCCGACTTCCCATTCCAAGAATTTCACCTTGTTTATTTTCAAAGTCTTGTTGAACCAACGCCCATCCAATTGAATTCGTCCCCAAATCCAAGCCCAAAATTGTTTTCTTTTCACTCATAGTAATAGGTTTTCAGTTTTCTAAAATAGTAAAAAATATCACGCGTAAAGCTAAAACTACATGAACGTAATCTATGTACGTTGTGCGAAACTTTTTTTCAACTTTTTTTTAGGCGGTTTTTGTACACTTTCAGATTTAATTCTACATTTGTCCAACTGAAGCAAATCACAATAAGGATTATTCCGTTGTGAAAACATTTAGCGCCTCGACTATCTTCGGGGCTTTTTTTTGCCCTAAATTTTTTTTGAAGTTCCTGCAAACTATATATTTCGAGAGCCTAAATTTTTTTTGTGATCTTTAAAAACAATTGTAAACAATAGGTTTCCATTACGCAAAATGCGTAATGAAAAGTCGTCAATAAATCGCTGGTCACAGCATGTTTTAGATTGGTCTTTAGGTAATTCCCAAGTCGCGTTGTGCTGAACCTATTATAATTTGTAAAATCTATCCTCTTTCCAATTTTTCGGATTGTTTTGAATGTATTGTGAAATACGTTGATAGGATTGTTCGTTGCGGATGATGTTGTCGAAATAATTTCGTTGCCAAACATGGTAAACGTCCGTATTTTGACGCATCCATTTTGTAACGCCAATTTTAAAACCACGAACAATTGAACCGATGGTTTTTGATGGTGACCGTGGTGTCCGTACGGGCGAATAATCATTCGCCCGTACGGACGCCACGGTCGGTTCGGTCGAAATGGATATTGGTATTATTGATTTGAATTTTATTTCGATAATTCCATGCACATGGTTTGGCATTATTACAAAATCATGTAATTCCACATTTGGAAAATGTTCAGGAATTTCTTGCCAACATTTTTGTGCAATTTCCCCACATTCATTCAAAATCATTTCCCCATTCAAAATTTCCCCAAATAAATGTTCCTTGTTTTGACAACAAATTGTGATGAAATCTAAACCCTCTTGTGCATAATCATATCCTCTTAAACGAATGGATTTGCGGTTATGTATTGCTGGATTGAAAACTGTCATTTTATTGAATTTTCACCTTAATTTAGTGAAAAAGTTCAGTTTGATGGGATGAATTTCAAAAAGATTACAAAGGTCAGTCTAATTTATTTGATCAACTGTTTGCGCCAATTTTCCACTGAAATAAAACTGATTTTATTTGCTCACCAAAAAATCGAATAGCATTTTTAAAGATTCATCAAGTATTGGCAAAAATACCATCTTTAAAAGTGTTTCAATTCTAAGACATAAAAAAAACGGACTGACTCGTTTGCCACATCCGTTCTTCGACTATAACTAAACGTAAACTTTTACCTTTTGAGATGCGTTTTGACGCGTTTAAAAATTGTTTAGGTAAAATACCTCCGCCACGGTGGAATGACATTTTTTTGATTTAAATCCGTTTGATAGATATAATTTGTCATCGTCGGTATAACTTTTACTAATTCTTCAATTTACCTAGAAATTGAAGAATACTCCTGCCGTTACTGGGCTAAACTCAGGCCCCTTTCCTTTTTCAAAAACTTCTGTCAAGCCATAATTCACATATATGTTCCAGTTATCGTAACCGAGCATCACGGTTGCCATTGCTTGGAAAGGTTGGAAATGGTAAGTTGCCTTCTCATTATTGCGATTTGTCTTGCCATCCGCTTCCCATTTAGTTCTCCAGCTACTTCCAATTCTTATTCCTCCAATCACACCAGCGGAAAGGTGCCATGCTCTACTCGGCTCACGATTGGTGGAAAATTCTAAAAGCAAAGGAACTTGTAAATAAGTGGAGCGAAGGAAGTTCTTTTTGAAGCTAACATCCATATTTTCAGTTCCAAAAATCGAATCGGAAGCATAGCCCACATTTACATTGTTCTTTAATGCATAGCGATTCCATTGCAGACCTAAACCTGTTGTTAACCCAACGTATTCCTTGATTATCGGGAAACGTTTTTGTGCAAAATTCAGGTTAAAACCAATACTTCTCGCGTGATCCAATTGTAGAAAATAACTGTCATCGCCATTTGCAATTTTACCAGCTGCATTCAAAAAACCGTTTGTATTAATTCCGATTCCTCTCCAGTAGGCAGTTCCATTTTTTCTCCACCAATCGTCTTCTTTATCATCATCGTTTTCGTTATTTTCTTTTTCCATAACAACTTTTTCATCAATGATAACTTTCTTGTCTTTGTTGTTGTCAACAATAACAATTTTCATTTTCCCAACCTTGATTGTAGTTGAATCTCCGTTTTCGGCAACTGAACCATTCTCAAAAAAAGAGGAATCTATGGTGATTTTTGAGTCTTTTTCTATGATTACAACAGTTGAATCAATTTTCTCAACTTTCTCTTTTTTGTTTTTCTGAGCCATTACTCCCGCAACACTCAGCACCATCATAAGGGTTAAAATTGTTTTCATTTTGTGTGATTTGCCCTTAAGACGAACTACCTTTTTATTTGTTACAGCATTCGTAATTTTTTTTCTCTCCATTGAAAAAATCCTCTAATTCATAATTATACGGGATTTAAAATTCCTTGAAAAATGAATACAGCACAAGCAATACATGCTTTAAGTATAATTTTTGCTCTGAGGATTTTCTTCCCAAACACAAATCCAAAAAATAAGTTTCTTTTCAATTTTAACCACTATCAAAGGTTTTAACATTTACGACTACGATTTAAATTTTTTTTCAGTTTGAATTGATTATACCAATTGTGACACAATTTTCACCGCTTTTCTTCTACAACGATCGTTTGGGTGGTTCAATTGACGAATTGGTAACACCTTCGTTTGATTTATCGAATACAAGTAATGTTGAGATAAGTTTTAAATATGCTTATGCTACAAATGCTCAACAGCTTAGTCAAATTACAGAGCGTTTGCGCGTTTTAAGTTCAAGGGATTGCGGTAAAACTTGGACTCCACGCCAAACTTTAAATGCTGGTGAACTCGTTACTGCTGGAAGTTTCGGTTATTCTAATTTTATTCCATCGAATGAAAACCAGTGGAGAACAGCAAGTTTCGTTTACAACGCTAATTCAAGCGATAATAAAACGCGTTTTAAATTTGAATTCACTGCTTCTGATGTTTCAAACAATTTGTACATAGATGACATTAGAATTAACGGAATATTAGGTGTTTCAAATGCTGACTTTATGTCCAACCTAAATTTGTTTCCTAATCCATTAAAAATTGGAGAGAATTTAAAGGTTGAATTAAATGGAAATCAAAGCGTTGAGTATATTCAATTGTTTGATTTAACCGGTCGTTCTGTAGCAAAAATTGCAGTCGAAGCCTCTAATTCTATTGAAATACCTACCAATCAAATGAATATTTCGGAAGGTGTTTATCAGGTTGTTTTTATGAAAGGAACAAATATTGTGAACCGGCAATCTGTAGTCTTGGTAAAATAACCTCAGTTCGATTGTAAAATTTAACTGTATTTAAATAGGATTACTCTAAACAAAAAAAGCCACTCAAACTTGGGTGGCTTTTTTGTTCTTTAGGAAACTTTATTTCACTTTCACCATTCTATGTGATTGCACTTTTCCGTCATTTGTTTTTACAAATAAATAATACGTTCCAGAAGGTAATTCTTCAAGGTTTACTTTTACTTCCTTACCAGCATTATAGTTTTGAGTTAAAACTTCCTTACCGAAAGCGTTGTAAACCTCAATTTTTCCACCTGGAATCGCGTTGTTGAAGCTTACTTTTACGAATTCTTTTGCAGGATTTGGAAATATTTTAGAGAATTCAACTTGTTTGTTTTCAATACCTTGAATAGGATTGTTGAGAACAACTTCGCTTCCGTTCGAAGGATTCCACAGAACTACTCCTTGAGGTAGGGTTTTTCCATAATCGTCACTTGTGTGCGCAACGACATTTTCAACATTTTCGAATTTCACACAATTAATGAAGGTTTGGTCGGTGTTCATTCTGATGTAGAAAAAATTGTCGAAAACTTCTTGGTCGCGGATATATGGTTTTTTATTTGCGCCTGTAAAATCCAAGGTTCTGTGAGGTGCTCCCCAATTTCCTTCTCCGATGTAAACAATTCCGTTCGGGTCTGGAACGAAGTCGGTGTCAGCTGAATTTTTCTTACAAGGCAAAGTCCATTTGGTGATGTGCGTGTGTGATTCCATGCATAATTTCACGCCGTATTGCTCAAACAAATTCACCCAGCAACTCATTTGGTCGCTCACCAATCCGTAACCGTTACCCATTGCGAAAGTTGGAATATGATACTGAACAAATTTCCATTTTGGAGGGTTAGCTGTGTTTGTATGGTTCTGTAAATCAGTTGTAAACCAGTTTAATTGTGCCGTATTCGAACATGCGTTCAACTCAGAATTCAACATGTAAAGTCTGAGTAATCCGTTGTTTACATTTATAGCGTAATACTCCTCCTCTGGAACGTCAAAAAGATTGTTAACATCTTGATTGTCCTCGTGATTTCCTTGCGTAAAGGTCATTGGATACATTCTACCGTCAGTTGAAATCGTTAATTGCCAGTCGTTTAACCATTCATTCCATTCAGCGTTGGTGTTTGAAGTAACTTGATTCATTACGAAATCTCCGTTAAACGCCACGAAATCAGGTCGCAATTTAGCCACCAAACGATTTCCTTTTCTTTTTTGCTCCAAGCAATTTCCACTCGGACAGCTTTCTACATAAGAACCAAAAACTTTAAATCCATCTCTTGTATCACCTCCTGAAATAAAGGCAATTGGATCAGCTGGATTATCTGATAAAGTTTTGAATTTGAATCGTGCACTTACCGAACCTGAAGCATCACGAATAACGAAATAATAAACTGTTTTTGGTTGTAAACCTGTTAAACGCACAAATCTTCTGTTGATGCCGTGACGCGTTGTTGATCGGTCGGTTTGTTTGTTGGAAGGATAAGAAGCGAAATTTATACCTAAGTCGCTTGTACCGTAATAAACCGTTCCGTCGTCGCCACTCCATCCAATCACGATTGAGGTGGATGGGTCTTCTCGGTAAGACAAGGTGTACTGACTGTTGGCAGCCATTGTGCTCAAACTCCAAAGTGAACACAGAGCTAGAAATAAACTTTTGATTTTCATTTGTTTATGGATTAAAATTTATATTGCATGCGAATCATAAAAACATCATCACGTATGTTGGTTAAATAGCCGGAATGCGGGTACTTTCCAAGTCCGATTTGAGTACTGTCAAGTGGGTCTAATTTTGTTTTTTCATTCACTGGACGCTCATAGGACAAACTCACACTTAAATGCTCATTAAACACATAGCGGTAAGAAAGTAAGTGTGTCGTAAAGGCAACATCGGCAACGGATAATCCCGATGAACCGACCATATTTCCTTGATTGTCAAACACGTTTAAACTAATTTGCTCTCCTTTTACATCCGTATTTGGGTCGTAATAATCCACTCGGTAAACGAGGTGGTGCCCCGTTTTACCAATTTGTTGTTCTACGTAAACATACCACGCACTGAACTGTCGAACGAAAGTGTGGGAAGGTTTTAACTGAAGGGCAACGGTCGCAGGATTGTAGGGTTGTGGACTATCGAATTTAGGCCAAGTTACTGCGCTGAATGGACCTGTTGGACTCATGCTACTAAAGACATAAGGATTTCCAAGCGTTCCTTCCAATGAAACTTGTTGTCCGAACCAGTATTCACCTCGAATCATTGTTTTTCCCATTGATGAACCTTTGGTTTCTAGTTGTCCGTGAAAGGCGTAATAATTTCGTTGAACGTTTTTGTTGTAAGTAGCTCGGGCGAGTGTTGGGTCTGCTAAAATTGTCGCAAGATTGGCAGCGGAATAATCTTGATTCGTGATGGTGAATTGCTGATTTTCGCCATTGATATTCAACACCGTGTCAATAGTTCGCCAGATAAAACGGTAATTTGCAGCACTTCCGTCGATGTCGTAGCGGTGATTTACAAAGCCACGGTAAATAGATGCACCTAATTTGAAATTGAACTTTTCAGACTTTAAAGGTCTGTCAATCATTATTCTGCCTGTAAAATCCTTAGCGTTATCGGACTCAAGATTTGCCCCTGTTCCATGAAAAATTCCAGCGTCGAGTTGCAAAAAATGAAGTTTGTGAGATTTAGGAAGTCTGAATTCTAAGTTCATTCCCAAATCGCGGATGGCAGGAAATAGATGTTGAACCATCATCGTTCGTTCAGGAACCTCGCGATCTCTTGAAGAAAGTTCCAGTTCTTCACCAAATTTTCGAGTAAAAACTCCAGTTGTCAGTGTGAACATTTTCCATTTCGGATCTTTGATAGTCAACCAAGAATCTTTCATTCTAAAACCAGTTTCGGTTACGTCGAAAGAAAACTGTGCATTGACAATTGAACGTTCATATTGCAACTGAAAACGACCACGTCGAACAGAAAATTTATTGTTTACAAAGCGGTCAAAACGACCGGCACTTGCAGAATTAAGCGATAAGGAATCTGCCTTGTTGGTGTACGCGTACTGAAATTGAAAATAGCCGTCAATTTTAAAATCGTCGTACCATTTTCTTTGATTTTCAGTGCTTTGCTGAGCTGAAATCCAAATTGGAAAAAGAAAAAAAGTTAGGACAAAAAGAGTAAAAAAAGTTTTCGATTGGACTGAATTCATGTTGAATTGATAAGGAGTCCAAAAGTACCTTGGTGAATTGTCAAGGCTTTGAAGAGAATTTTAAATATTGATTAAGTTGGTGTTAAGGAAGGGGTTGTGCTAATACCAAATTTCTCGTAGATTGTCGTAAATAAAATTACTTCCGCCATGGCTGAGGTATAATTCCACCACCACAGTGGAATGACATTCAGCTATTTTATAATCCGCCTTGGAGGAGATATTATAGGTCATCGTTGGAATTAGTTCGAGCATGGATATTCAATTCGTGCATTCTCATCAAAAGAACCCTAAAACTTTTTAAGCTCTAAAATTTCAACAACTTTGATATTTTCGGAAACTACAACTCTTTGATTGCGAGCAAGAGTTAACCAGCCAGTCAATAAATCAATTTCAAATTCGCTAAAGTCTTCTAAATTCAGCTTTGGTTTTTTAGAATTCTTGGATTCTCCATCGCTGACATTTTCAACCCATTTATTAATTTCTTTAGAGAGTTTTTGTCCATCAATTTCTTGTGTTGTTTCAATTTTACAATAATTGCTATCTGGCCTAAGTTCAGTCATTTTCAGTTTAAATAGAGAAGGAAAAGGTTCCCCTCCAAGCACGTTTGGAAGTAAGGATTGAAAGCTAAGTTCTTCGTTTAATTTATATTCTCCCCCATACAAAGAGTGGTAAAGTTGTATGTCCTTAATTGCGATGTTCTCGATGCTTTCTCTCGTAGAATAAATGCTTTTTACTTTTTTTAAGGCAGATTCAAATTCAGTTGAATTAATTGATTTTGCCATTTCATCAATGCTTTTATTAATAAATTTCTGAATACTTTTCCAATTGACAAGTTCAATGAAGGTACCTAACTCATCTGTTTTAAAAACTACCTCTAGTCCTTCTGATAACTTCAAAAGTTTCAAAACCATTGGATTTTGATCTTGTAAGGGAACACTAATCTGCTTATATTTCCATTCAATGGTGTAGGAATCTTTGGATGCATTGAGAACTTTTACTTCAATCAAAGTTTTTGAACTATTGGTTGAAATGAGTTGTCCATCCTCATATTTCTCTTTTGTTTTTGTTAATTGGAGATTGGTAATGTCATTTTTATACCAATAACTTACCACAGTTGCAGTAGAATCGGTTACGGTATTTTGTGCCCATGAATTGAATGCAAATTGCAATAGTCCAGATAAGAAAAGCGTCTTTAAAATTCTCATGAGCCGAATTGTTTCTTTTTGAATTATCTTATTCAGACTTTATCACATGTATAAACCCATGCTTCTCTCCTTGATCTGATTTCAAATGATAAAAATAAACGCCTTCCACTAATTCGTTTCCTTTTGCATCTTCTCCTTTAAAGGCATCTTGGGATGAGGTCATACGGTAAACTAAATTTCCCCAACGATTGAAAATATTTATTTCATAAGTGAAGCAGTTTTCAAAAATTGGATTGATTCGCAATTCTTCGTTGATGTTGTCGCCATTTACAGTAATAACATTTGGAACCGCTAACTCAGGAAGTTCAACTTTTGGTGTTACAGTTATTGGTAATTCAAAACTATAAGAACAACCGTTGTCAGCACTCACATTTAAGGTTGATAAATAATCTCCACCATTAGCAAAAACATGCGTGAAGGTTAAGCCATTATTTGAAAAAATCCCAGGAATACTCCATGTTGAACTGGTTAAATTGAGATTTCCACCTGAGAATACTCCAGCAAAATTCACTGTCTGACCACATTCTTCTGTGTAAGCCAAACTCGCAGTTGGCACATTTCCAACAATAATGGGCAAGGTTTCACTGTCTTGACAACCATTTGTTGTTTGAATGTTTAAAGTTACGTTGTATGTTCCAGGTTGAGAAAAATTGAAGCTTGGATTGGTTTGATTGGAGGTATTTGTTCCACCAAAATTCCATGTATAGTTCATCTGGTCGCCAGCAGAAGGAGTTCCAAACCAAGTACTTCCGTTTGTGAATTGAATATTTTGTCCATCACACAAGTCATTGTATGTAAATGTTGCCGTAGGAAATGGATGGAAAGTGATATTGAAAGTGTCCGTTGCAGTACATTGATTTTGAGTAACCAATTGAACAACAAATGTTTCTACGGAATGAGGTTGGTTGGTAGCTTGTACTCCTGTTTGACCAAAACCAGTGCCTATCAAGGTTCCACCTGGCATTCTCAGCCAATTAATCACCGATTGCGGATCTTGTGGGTCGGTTTGCACTTGAGATTGGAAGTTTATAAAATTCCCACATACCTGACTGACTCCTTGATAATCAACGGATGGAGCAGAGAAAATGGTAGAACTTAAAGTTCCTGGAAGTGAAACACAACCATTGGAGGCGGTAGTAATAAGTTGGACGGTGTAATTGCCTGGATTATTGAAGCTGACAGAGGACTGCGTTGAAACGGTTGTATTGTTTACTGTCCAATTGTAACTAGAACCAGCTGGGGCTTGATAAGAAAATACCAAAGGAACGTTATGACATGTTGGTCCATTGGAAGTGATTAGTGGTGCATCTCCAGCTTCCAAAACGGTAATGGTAACGGTATCGGGAATTAATTCGCATGCACCTGGAGCTGTACCATCAACAATGTATTGACCTGCTTGTGAAACTTGAATATTGTTAATGGTTAACGTTTGTCCTTGCGATTGAAAGCCGTTAGGTCCAAACCAAGTGTAGGTAGCGCCAGGTAGGGTAGGGGTGGTGAGCGTAACATTTCCACCTTGACAAATGGTTGTGTTATCGGCTTCAATTTCGTAACGCAAAGCTGAAAAATCACTAAAATAACCGTACCTACAACCCGAACTTGAACCGCCATTTATGATTCCCATGTGAAATTTTACAGCTGGGTTTTCTAATCGACTTGCATCGTTTGCTGTTATGATATTTGACATGTCAATACGGGCAAATTTCCACGAATTACCAGTTCCGGGAACAAAATTGAAATCAGCTGGATTGATAGTTGCGGGATTTCCATTAAGCGTAAAGGAAGTTTCTCCTCCCGACGGAACAAGAATAATCATCCCGAAAAATTCTGTGGTTGAACGCACAAAAGGAACAACATTCGAACCTGTACAAACGATTGGAGGTAAGAGTGCGCCACCTACTTCACAACCAAAACCAGAGGTGTGGAATACATAGGCATTATTGGAGGTAGTAATGTACATACTCGGGTCTGTAACAGGAATCATGTGTGTTTGTCCTGCATTTATGGTCGCGACAGCGGTTGGATTTCCGTTAACAAAAACTTGTGTTCCATTTTGAATAGCAGTTACGAATGCACGGTCACCGCCATTTAAAAATCCTCGAATAACGATGTATTCATCTCCAACAATGTTGGTTGGAATCAATTGGTCAGCCAAAATATCCCGACATCCATCCATGATCACAGAATCGTCGGAGTAAGTCACGGCAATAGGTTTATTGGAGCTAATTACCGATCCAACAACTTTTTGGTTTGCATTTCCTCCCGTTGCAACACCAGAATAGGTTTGACCAGCATTTAATGTTATGGTGTAAGAAACATTAGCCGCATTTCCTGTGATGGCATTTCTAGGAATAATGGTAATTGTGGTATTGTTTTCTGTTGCCACAATGTCGAATTTACTGCGAGCTGGTGGGTTGTAATTGCCATTAGCGTAGAACGTTTGACCACCAACGTAAAAGTTTGTACCAAGTGCATTTTTACCTTTCATTGCCATAATATCTGGGTTGCAATTACAGGTTGGTGTGATTTCGTAATAGGCTGTAATCAAGGAAGTTGATGTGACTTTGAATCCGAAATTTAAAACTTGGTTGGCTGGTCGGTTTTCGATAGAATTAATCCAAGGTGTTACGTCTAAAGTTTGCGCTGAATTGGCCGCCAAATTTAAAGTTTGAACAGGAAAAGCTGGGTTTGCAGGTTGTGAAACAGTTATGGTTGCTGGATTTCCCAAGGTCGCGAATCGAAACACTATTGGGTTATCTCCGTGTGCACTTGTAGCTTCCGGTGCAACAAACCAAAAAAGGGTGTCAAGCTGGGCTATTGTACGTAAAGACAATAAAAGAAACAATGAAAACAGTATATATGAACGCATGAAAATTTAATTTAGAATTCCTAAAAGTATTAATTAACGTTTACTCTGACGATAATTTTTTACAAAACGTTTCATGGGTATAAACTGTTTGTTTTGAATTAATAGTTCTCACGTGAGCTTTGAAAACTTAAAAATGAAGCCTACTTTTGTCCAAAGCCCTTAAAGTGTCAATTCAGAAATATCCAATTGGTCAGCAAGATTTTAGTGAATTAATTTCAAGTAACTGTCTATATATTGACAAAACAAAATTGGTTTACAAACTTGTAACGAATTACAAGTACAATTTCATTTCCCGTCCAAGAAGATTTGGTAAGTCGTTGTTGATTAGTGCAATGGATTATTTATTTCAAGGGAAAAAGGAACTTTTTAAAGGTCTTTACATTGAAGATAAATGGGATTTTCAGGAATTTC
>Ga0169931_10005611_pt1 | contig 19071 bp, 15 predicted proteins | sample Kivu_15m_20L_FD_129675 | JGI IMG/M metagenome (GOLD analysis project Ga0169931, IMG submission 129675) | Freshwater microbial communities from Lake Kivu, Western Province, Rwanda to study Microbial Dark Matter (Phase II) - Kivu_15m_20L... | ecosystem: Environmental > Aquatic > Freshwater > Lake... | reverse complement strand
GGCTGACGTCACTGGCTGACGTCACTGGCTGACGTCACTGGCTGACGTCACTGGCTGACGTCATCGACTGAAACCCGGTCGACGGGGGCGACGATGCACGACACCACCACGCGGAAGAGCCCGCCCCCGGAGGGGCGGGCTCTTCGCCATGAACCGACGGAGCGTCAGCTCTCGAATTCGGTGATCAACTCTCCGATATCGGTGAATCGCTGCGTCTCAGCGTCGTACTGGATCACCTGCAGCGACTCCGAGATGTACGGGTCCTCGACACCGGAGGTCTTCATCCGGACGCCCTCGCGGGTGAAGGTTCCAGTCTGGTCGAAGTTGCGGGCGGCGTTGATGATCGACGCCCGGGTGAGACCGGCCTCGGAGGCCTGCGCCTGAGCCAGGATCTTCACCGTCATCTCGGCGGTGTGCCAACCGGCGGCCGCGGTGGTGACGATGTCGGCCTTGCCCAGACCCTCCATGTACGCCAGGTACTCGGCGATGGCCGGCAAGGCCGCGACCTCCGGGTCGAGGATGTCGACCAGGTTGTTGGCGGTGAAGATGCCATCGGCGGCCGGACCGGCCAGACCGAGGATCAGCGGCGACGAGCAGGTGGCGGTGATGAAAATCTCCGGTTCCCAGCCGGCGTTGGCGGCCTTGGCTGCCGCGACCTCGGACAGGAACGTCGCGCAACCGGCTCCCAGCGGCACCGCGAGGATGGCGTCAGGTGCACCGCCGGCGATGGCGTTCACCTGCGCGACTGGCGGGGCGTTGTCGGTGGCCTCGATGGTCTGTTCGTCGGTGACGGTGATGTTGAACTCCGGGGCGATCTCCTTGAACGCCTCGGCGTACACCTGACCGAACTCGTTGTTCACCACGAAAACCGCCACATTGGCGCCATCGGGGAAACGCTCGGCGATCAGCGCCGCGTAGGCCCTGGCCTCGACGGTGTAAGGAATGAGAAGGCCGGTGGTCCACGGGTACTCCTCGGCCGCGCCCCACGAGGGCGATCCCGTGAGCGCCAGCAACTGCGGGTAGCACTCCTCGTTCAGCAGATCACGAACGGCGGCATTGTTCGGGGTTCCGATGATTCCTGCGAACAGGTTGGCCCCTTCGTCGAGGAGTTTCTCGACAGCGGCCGGCGTGAGGTCCTTGTTGTACTGGTCGTCCTCGATCTGGGCGACGATCTCGACGTCGCCGAGAATCTGGTTCTCGTTGGCCCAGTCGATGTAGGCCTCGAACCCGTCCTTCACCGGGGCGAAGGCGGTGGCGGCGACACCACCCGACAGCGGCATGGCGCTGCCGATCTTGATGGTGCCCTCGATCGGGGCGTTGGCGGCGTCGGGATCGACGCACGCCTCGGTGTCGACGGCCCAGGCACTGGCGGCCGGAGCTTCGGTGCTCGGGGCCTCGGTGCTCGGAGCCTCCGAACCCGCCGGGGCTTCGGTGCTCGGAGCCTCGGTGCTCGGGGCTTCGGTGCTGGCGGACTCATCGTCTCCTCCACAGGCGGCGATCGTCAGAGCGCCGGCAATGGCCAAGGCGAAGGCTCGCGTAGTCATGCGCTTCAAGGGTTCCTCCCACAGTGCGCACCCAAGGGTGCTGGTTGTTCGAACACGGGGGTCGTGCTCGGACCCAATTCTACGAGAGGGTGCGGGCCCGCGTCTCGGCGGAGACCCGTGAGCGCGTGTTGGAGACCGATGCGGGTCGGCGCGGGCCGGCCCGGATCAGGCGAAACCGCGGGTCAGGAGGGCGACGAGGATCCGGAACCGGCGGGCTTCGGTAGCACCACGACGACCTTGCGCCACAGCTTCCTGAAGAGACCGACCAGGCCGTAGGGCGCGAGGAACATGATGAGCACCAACGCCACGCCGAGGATCAGGGTGGCCGGCGACTGATCGGCCCAACCGAAGATCGCCCCGAGAATCCCTCCGGAGTCGGTACCGATGTCGCGCGTCGTGTTGTCGAGCCACACGTACACCAGCCCTCCGACGATCGGACCCCACAGCGTGCCGGCTCCGCCCACCACCATCACGAGCAGGAACACGATGGACCCCAGGAGCGTGACGTACTGCCCCTCCGGTGTCACGACGCCGCTCTTCAGGGTCGACAGCACTCCCGCCAGTGCACACAGGGCGGCCGACACCCCGAACACCAGCACCTTGGTGGTGGTGAGATTCACTCCCATCACGGCCGCCGCCGTCTCGTTGTCGCGAATGGCCACCAAGGCCCGTCCGAATCGACTCTTCACGATTCCGCGGCACACGAGATAAGTGACGACCACGACGATGAGCGCCAGCCAGAACATGAAGACGGCCCGACCCTCGCGACCCTTCAACTCGCCGAGAATCGGCCACACCGGAACCTCCTCGTAGCGCACCGAGTCGATGCCCATGGCACCTTCGGTCAACCACGCCAACTTCTTCCACTTCACGAGCGTCGGGAACAGAACGGCAACGGCGAGAGTGACCAAGGCCAGGTACACGCCCCGGATGCGAAGTGCCGGAAGAGCGACGAGGCAACCCACCACGAACGCCACCACGGCGGCGGCGTAGAACGTGTAACCGGGACTCCAGCCATGGTCCTTGATGAGAATCGCCGCGGTGTATCCGCCGATGCCGAAGAAGGCCGAGTGGCCGATCGAGATCTGTCCGGTGAAACCGAGCACCAGGTTGAGCGACATCGCGGCGATCATGAGGATGAACGCGTCGGAGAACTGACCGATGCGCGACGAACTCATCTGGGTCGGCACCCACACCACCACCACCGCGATGATCGCGATTCCGATCGAACGGAGCAGCCAATGCTGCGCGGAACCCTCGCGGATCTTCCACATGGCCCTACACCCGCTCCACTTTGGCCGAGCCGAACAACCCGGACGGCTTGAACAGCAACACCACGAAGATCGTGATGAGCGCGACCGACAACTTCATCTCCTGGCCGATCCAGCCGGGGAAGTATCCGGCGAGCAGTTGTTCGCCGACACCGATCGAGAGCCCGGCGATCACCGCGCCACCCGGTGAATCGAATCCGCCTAGGGTCGCGGCCGCCGACGCGTAGATGAACACCGTGAACATGAGTCCCGCACCGAGTTCGCCGACGATTCCGCCCCACAAACTCCCCGACAACGCACCCATCGCCGACGCGATTCCCCACGAACTCGCCAGCACCAAACTGGTCGGGATTCCGGCCAACTTGGCCGACTCGGGGTTGCTCGCCACGGCCCTCATCGCGAGGCCGAACTTGGTCTTGGCGAACAGCAGGAAGAGCAGTCCCATGAGAACGAGGGCCACGACGAGCACGCCGATGTACTCGTAGCGCCACACGGCCCCGAAGATTCGCTGGAAGTCGACCGGCTCGTCCGGGAACAGGCTCGGCAACTGCTCGGGCGGCAGGTTGCCCCACACCATCGCGGCCAGCGAATTGAGCCCCAGGAACAGCGCGATCGACACCACGAACACGCCGGCCTGCGACTTCTTCGCGACTCCACGGATCAAGGTGGCTTCGACTCCGGCGCCGAGCGCGAAGCCCACCACCATTCCGAGAACGACCGCCAGAACCAGCGGAACTCCCCAGTCGTGGAACTGCCACACGACGAAGGTGCAGATCATCGCCATCTCGCCCTGAGCGAAATTGAGGTGTCCGGTGCCGCGGAAGACCACCACCAAACCGAGGGCCAACAACGCGTAGATGGCTCCGAACGACAAACCGTCGAACACGTATTGGAAGAAGCGCTCCACGTCAGGCCCCCAGATACGCCTTGCGGATGGAATCGTCCGACGAGATCTCGGCGGCCGTACCGGACGCCACCACCGTGCCGGTCTCGAGCAGGTACACCCGACTGGCCACGCGCAGCGCCAGATTCGCGTTCTGCTCGACCAGCAGCACCGAGAGTCCGTCCTCGGAGTTCAGTCGGCGCAGCACGTCGAACACTTCCTGGGTGATGAGCGGCGCCAGTCCGAGACTCGGCTCGTCGCAGAGCAACAGACGCGGACGGCTCATGAGCGCCCGGGCGATGGCGAGCATCTGCTGCTCGCCGCCCGACAGACTGCCGGCTCGCTGATCGCGACGCTCGGCGAGGCGCGGAAACACTCCGAACCAGCGATCGATGTCGGCATCGACCTCCGCCCTCGACGTGCGGCTGTACGCACCGGTTCGGAGATTGTCGATCACCGACAATTCGGCGAAGGTTCCCCGACCCTGGGGCACGTGGGCGATTCCGAGGCGAACCAGTTTCTCGGCACCGGTGCGGGCGATGTCGACACCGGACAACTCGACGGTTCCCGTTCGGGCGATCATTCCCGACACCGCTCGCATGGTGGTGGTCTTCCCGGCTCCGTTGGCACCGAGGATGACGACGATCTCGCCGTCCTCGACGTCGAGATCGATGCCGTGCAGCACCTCGACCGCGCCGTATCCGGCGGTGAGACCACGCACCTTCAGAAGGCTCACGCTTCGACCCCCAGATACGCGGCCACGACCTTGGGATCGTTGCGAACCTGCTCCGGAGTTCCCTCGGAGATCTTCCGACCGAACTCCATGGCCACCACCTTGTCGGAGATCCTCATCACCATCGACATGTGGTGCTCGACCAGAAGCACCGTGAGATCGAAGTCGCGACGAATCGACAGCACGGTGTCGCCCAGTTCGTCGACCTCGGCGTGGGTGAGGCCGGCCGCCGGTTCGTCCATCAGAAGGAATCGGGGACGAGCAGCGAGGGCCCGGGCGATCTCGAGGCGCTTCAGCGTTCCGAACGGGAGACCCGCCGCTGGTACGTGGGCGAGTCGACCCAGGCCGAGTTGGGTCAGCAGATCGCCGGACCAATCCCGGACGCGCCGGTTCTCCCGGGCGGCACCCAGTCGCAGGATCGCCCGCCACACGCCCACCGAACCCTGGGAGTGCGCCCCGACCATCACGTTCTCGAGCAGGGTCATGGTGGGAAATAAGGCGAGATTCTGGAAGGTGCGGGCGATTCCGAGGTGGGCGATTCCGTGCGCCGGCACCGCCAACAGGTCGAGACCCTCGAATCGCACCGAGCCGGACGTCGGCTCGTAGATGCGGCTGACGACGTTGAACATCGTGGTCTTGCCGGCCCCGTTCGGACCGATGAGTCCGCAGATCACACCGCGCGGGATGTCGAACGACAAGCCATCCAGAGCCACGATCCCGCCGAACCGCACGGTGACATCCGAGGCCGAGAGTGTCGAGGGGGGCGACGCGACGTCCGGAGACTCGGAGGGCGCTTCCGGCGAAGAGTTCATGCCGATTCGGACTGTACTCGTCAAGGTACGGATGCTCTCCAACCCTCCTCCGCGATTTTCGGCCCCGCCGGTTCGCTCGGCACTCCGGTGAATCCCAATTCGCGGCCCCGAACTGCGACAATGAGTCGATGGACGACCCCGCAGCGGACCCGATCGACCACCGGAGCGTCGACTCGTCGGCGCCCGCGTCGAGCCCCGACGACATCGAACTGGTTCTGCCGTGGTGGCAGAACCCGCTCAACTTCATCGCGCTCGGATTGGCCTCGCTGATTCTCGGTGTCGGGATCGGATACTTCGTGGGTCACCGCAACGCCTCCCCCAACTACAACGAGGTGGACGTCGGCTTCCTGCAGGACATGCGATACCACCACGAACAGGCGGTCGACATGGCGTGGTTCTACCTCACGTCGGTCGACGACACCCACCCTCGGTTGCGCCTCTTCGCCGAGGAGATTCTGTTCGGGCAACAACTGGAAGCCGGTCGAATGGTGCAGATGCTCCGTGGATTCGGCGAGGTCGAGGCCAACGATTCGGGCACCGCGATGCGATGGATGGGAATGCCGGTGCCGATCGAGCGCATGCCCGGTCTGGCCACCGACGAGCAACTCGACGACTTCGCCGCGGCCGAGGGCGACGACGCCTCGCGGATCTTCGCGCGACTGATGATCGATCACCATCGCGCCGGGATCGACATGGCCGACTACGCGGTGATCCACGGGGCGAACGAGGCCGTCGACAGTTTCGCTCGTTCGATGATCACCGGTCAGTCCAACGAGATCGACGCCATGAGTGCCGTCCTCGACGAATTGGCGTGACGACGAGAATGCGGTCGACTCCACCAGTTCGTTTCGGATCGGGAAATCGTTCCGGTTCGGGACGTCGTTCCGGACGCGACATCCGGTTGTTTCTTCTCGTGCCGGCATTGGCGATGTTGGCGGCCTGTTCGACGACTCTCGGAATCGAGAACGTCGACTCGTCCGATCGAACCCTCGACGAGAACGAGCCATGGAGCGACCCGAACACGACGGGCGACTCGACCGACACCCAATCGGACGGAGGGTCGGGTGCCGACGATCAGACCGAAGAGATCGTGCCCGCCGAGTCGAGCGAACTCGACGAGGTCTGGCCCGATTACCGCGCCTTTCTCGCCGACGCCATTCCCGACATCGAGCAGTTCTGGCGGGACAACTACTCGCTCGTCTACCGGGGCGATTACACCGAACTGGAAGGAGGTGTCCACGCCCACTTTCCGGACAATCCGGCCGATCTTCCCGTCGGATGCGCGTTCGTCGGCGACTACTCCGACGTCGAGGAGAACGCCTTCTATTGCGACGAGGGAGACTTCATCGTCTACGACGACGCCGTGTTGTTCCCCGATTTCGCCGACGAATTCGGCATGTCGGTCACGGCGTTGGTGATCGCCCACGAGTGGGGGCACGCGATCCAGGGGTCGAATCGAAACGACATCCTCTACTCGTACGTCAGCACCACGATCGAACTCCAAGCCGACTGTTTCGCCGGCGCCTGGGTCGCCGATGCGCAACGGAACGGAGTGAAGGGAGTTCGCCTGTCCGACCGTGACGTGACCTCGGCGCTCCTCGGACTCATCCAGTTGGGTGACGTTCCCGGTGGGCTACCCGACGACCCCGCCGCGCACGGTTCGGCGTTCGATCGGGTGAGTGCGTTCCAGGACGGATACCTCGGCGGCGTGGTTCCGTGCGCCGGCTACGAGGAGTCCGAGCCTCTCCCCCTGCAGTTCGGGTTCACGCTCGAAGAACTCCAACGCCCGAATCCGAGCGACTTCCCGTTCGATCGGGAGATGTTCGATCTGCTCACCGGCGACCTGGCCCTGTACTGGAACGTGGTCGCACCGTTGCTCGACGCCGACTGGATCGAGCCCACCGTCACCTTGGTCGCGGAGGCCGAGACTCCCCCCACCTGCGCCGAACGGATACGTCCGGCTCCCGGTGTCTGGTTCTGCCCTCGCGCTTCGCGCTTGGTGGTCGACGTGGACCTCGCCAAGCGCGTCTACGACGAGATTCCCGGCGACTTCGCGGTGGCCTACCTTCTCGCCCTCGGTTACGCCGAGTCGGTTCGACAGACCTTGCCGATCGCGACCGACGGCGAACAAGCCGCCCTGCTCAACGATTGCCTCGCCGGAATGTGGACCGGTGACATCCTGCCGTTCAACACCGACCCCGCCGTCGAGTCGACCGAGGAGACACCTCGCGTCGGCTTGTCGCCGGGCGACCTCGACGAGGCCATACGACTCGCGATCCTGATCGGCGACGAGAGTTTCGACACCGACGTGGTGGGAAGCCCGTTCGAGAAGGTGGACGCGTTCCGACAGGGCGTGTTCTTCGGCGCGGCCGGTTGTCGCTGACCGATCAGCCGGGAGGTGCTTCGGCCGGGACGGGAGGCGGACTCGTGGTGCTGGTCACCGACGGCGGAGCAGGGGCAACCGTGGTGGCCGGGATGGTGGTCACCGGAATCGTGGTCGTCGGCGGCGTGGTGGTCGACGTCGTGGTCGACGTCGTGGTCGTGTAGTTGGGATCGCGCCAATTGAAGCGCGGCGGAGGCGACCCGTACTCCTCGGGTTCCTTCACGCCATCGAACACGAAGACCTGATCACCCATCGCGACGAGACTCTGGAAGTAGTCGGAGATGTGCATGGGAATGCGGATGCAGCCGTGCGAGGCCGGGTAGGTCGGAACTTCCTGAGCGCCGTGGACGGCGATTCCGTAGTTGAAGTACACCGGGTTGTACATGCCGCCGAGCTGACTCTCGCGTCGCCCGGCCACCATGCGGTTGAACTTGTAGACCCCTCCCGGCGTCCATGAGAGCCCGCACCAACCCTCCTTGATGGGTTCGGTGCCGGTCTCGTTTCCGCGCTCGCCCGGGTCGATCGTCACCTCCTCGCACCATTCCTGATTGTCACCGGACGACACGTGGGTGACCAACACCGCGCGGTCACCGTGAAAGACGACCATGACCTGTTCGGGTAGGTAGATCTCGGTGTGATTGGGTGTCGAGTCGGGTCGTCGCGGCAGGATCACGATCGGGTCCTGCATACGACTCCACATCTCGGCGTCGATCTTCCCGGTCACCTCCGAGCTGGGCACGCCCATCACGAGTTTCTCGAAAGCCCAGATCGCCCTCTGGGTGCGCTCGCCGAAGACGCCGTCGGGAGTACCCGGATCGAAACTGAGTTCGATCAGACGATCCTGGATCAACTTGATCTCCGGGCCGGTGGCCCCGCGACCATAGGTCTGGGTGAGGGGAAGCTTCTGGACCGGAGCCGTGGTCGATTCCGTGACCACTTGCGCGACGGTGGTGGTGACCTCCGCTGACGGAGAGCCGACTCCGGAGTCACCCGATGTCACCGCGCCGACAACCACCACCGCACCGAGCAACCCGGCGGCACCGAGCGCCGGATACCAGCGCTCGATCGGCGCACGGGTACCGGGCGACGGTCGACGAGGCCTTCCTCCCTGCACGCGCCCGAGGCTACCTTCGGCCGATTTGCGGCCGCAGGCGGAGCGATGTGGCGTCAGTCGACCCGCGGAGCCGTCGCCCGATTCACCGTTCGACGACGGGGTCGATCGAGCGGATCTCCCGCCGCAACTGCATCATCTCGCGGAGGATCTTCAGGATCACCGAGGGAGAGGACAGGGTGGAGACGCCTCGGGTGCGCGGGAAGTAGTCAACCCCGAACTGCACGATGTGGTAGCCGAAACGACTGGCCCGCACCACCAGTTCGGCGTCGATGAACGACCCTTCGGATTTTAGTTCCACGTGGTCGAAGATCCGTCGTCGACACAGCTTGAACGCGAAGTTGACGTCGCGCATGCGAAGTCCGAAGAACACCCGAACGAGTGCGTTGTAGAAGAAGGAGTAGACGGTGCGAACGTATCCCTCGCCCGTGCGATCGAGGCGGTAGGCGCTCACGATGTCGGCCTCGTAGTGCCGCATGATCCGACAGGCCTTCTGCAGTTCGTCCATGTCAAAGGGAAGATCGGCATCGGTGTAGAGCACCAGATCACCCGTGACCGTCGCGAAGCCGGTCTTGATCGAGCCACCTAGTTTGCGGTTCTTCGGGTGATGCACCACCTTCACCCGCGGGTCGGCCGCGGCCGCCGCATCGGCGAGTTCGGGGGTTCGGTCGGTCGACGCGTCGTCGACGACGACGATCTCGAAGTCGCCGATCTCGCCGGAGTCGAGGAGCGAACGACAGGCCTCGCGGGCCGCCGCCAACGTGCGATCGATGTACTCCTCCTCATTCCACATCGGGAAGAAGAGTGACAACTTCTGGAAGTGAGGCGACGAGGGTTCGCCACCGGAGGTCGCAGTCACGTCGTCAAACTATCGGCGACGTTCTTCGGTCGCCGTCGGAAGGTACGAAGGTCCGCCGACTAGGTTCCCGTGCGTGTCGAGTGAGATTCGTGACCGGGTCGGCGAGGCGACCGACCGCGGATTCTTCGACGCCGGATTGTTGCCGGGAATCGACGACCGCCACCGCCTCAAGAAGGGGTGGAACAAGTTGGTGTTCGTCGGGTGGGTCGGTTTCGCACTGGCGCTGGCCTTGGTCGGCGCCTCGTCGCAGATTATCGGTCGTCCGACGTGGTGGGCCGACGACACGCGTTGGTCGAACCCGATGCTGGTGGTTCTCATCCTCGTCGTCTTCGCACTGCCGACCGCGGTGGCGCTGTGGGCCTTCTTCGGCGGACCCTGGTTGCCTCACGCATCGTTGGCCGCGTCGGCGCTGGTCGGACTGGTGGCGCTCGCCGACCGCGACTCGTCACCGGCCGGCGCCCTGCTCACCGCGATACTCGCGCTCAGCATGCTCCTGTTGTCGATCGGTTCGTGGTCGGGTCGGCGAGCCACCGCTCGAGTTCGTTGATCTGGTCGCGCTGAGCCCCCACTTCGGGGCCGGCACCGGGCCGGGCGGTTCTCACGATCGTCAGCGCATCGTCCGCCGAGACTCCGAGGATCATCGCGACGGCCACCGCGAGAGTCCCGGCGCGCCCCATTCCCGCCGCGCAGTGGGCGACGACGTCTCGACCCTCGGTGACCATCGCCGCGACCGACGAAAAAAGCTTCAGTGCGTCGGCGAACGGCGCGACCGAGAGGTCGGGAACGGGAAACCACGTTCGGTCGTTCGACGAGTCGAGCCACTCGACGTAGGACGGATAACGGTCGGCGATCTCGTGTCGACGCACCAGACACACCACGTGGGCATGGCCGCGTCCGATCCTCGCGAACAGACGCATGGGATCGGGACCGATGGCGTGCTTGCCGCACAACCAGAGACTTCCCGGCCACGAACCGAGCGGGATGCGGTGGACGCCCCCGTCGAGGTTCACGAATTCGAACCTAGCGAAACGAGCCCCGCCGATAACGTCGAATCCATGGTCGCGTCAACCAACTCGAACGCCCGCTCGAACAAGGTTCTCACCGCGTTGCCCGTCGGCGAACGGGTCGGAATCGCGTTCTCGGGCGGACTCGACACGTCGGCCGCCGTGGCCTGGATGCGCGACAAGGGCGCGATTCCGTACGCGTACACCGCCGATCTCGGCCAGCCCGACGAACCGAATCTCGCCGAGATCCCCGACCGAGCCAAGGTCTACGGCGCCGAGGAGGCTCGCCTCGTGGACTGTCGCGCCGAACTGGTGCGCGAGGGGCTCATGGCCCTGCAGTGCGGAGCGTTCCACATCTCGACGGCCGGCAAGACCTACTTCAACACCACCCCGCTCGGACGCGCCGTCACCGGAACGCTGCTCGTGCGAGCGATGCAAGCCGACGGTGTCGACATCTGGGGCGACGGATCCACCTACAAGGGCAACGACATCGAACGGTTCTACCGATACGGACTGCTCGTGAACCCGAACCTCCGGGTGTACAAGCCCTGGCTCGACCAGGCGTTCGTCGACGAACTCGGCGGCCGGGCCGAGATGAGCGAGTTCCTCCAGCGGCGCGATCTCCCCTATCGGGTGAGCAAGGAGAAGGCGTACAGCACCGACGCCAACCTCTGGGGAGCGACCCACGAGGCGAAGCTGCTCGAGGAACTCTCGACGTCGATGGACATCGTCGAACCGATCATGGGTGTCGCTCACTGGGACGAATCGGTGGCCATCGCCCCCGAAACCGTGCGCATCTCGTTCGAACAGGGATGGCCGGTGGCGATCGACGGGCGACGATACGACGATCGGGTGGAACTGGTGCACGAGGCCAACCGGATCGGCGGTCGTCACGGCCTCGGCATGAGCGACCAGATCGAAAACCGAATCATCGAGGCCAAGAGCCGGGGGATCTACGAGGCGCCGGGCCTCGCCCTCCTACACATCGCCTACGAACGACTGGTGACGGCCACCCAGAACGAGGGATCGATCGAGAACCTGCGCACCATGGGTCGCCGCCTCGGCCGACTCTTGTACGAGGGGCGTTGGTTCGACCCGCAGAGCCTCATGCTCCGCGAGCCGTTGTTGCGTTGGATCGGCAGCACCATCACCGGCGACGTCACCATCCGTCTGAGACGCGGCGACGACTACACGATCGTGGACACCACCGGACCGAAGCTCACCTACGCCCCCGAGCGACTCAGCATGGAGCGCGTCGAGGATCAGGCCTTCGGACCACTCGACCGCATCGGACAACTCACGATGCGCAATCTGGACATCGAGGACAGCCGCGACAAGTTGCAGACCTACCGCGAGACCGGAACCCTGGGCCCGGGAAGCGGACCCCTCGAACTCGAATGAATCAGCGCGCCTGAAGGCGCGCGACGATTCCCGCCACCAGCATCGCGCGATCGGGCATCCGGTTCACGTCGATCCATTCGTGGTCGGCGTGGGCGCCACCGCCCACCGCCCCCATTCCGTCGAGGGTGGGCACGCCGGCGGCGGCGGTGAAGTTGCCGTCAGAGCCACCACCCACGGCGACACCTCGAATGGTCGGCAGGTCCATCGACTCGGCGACCTCGACGGCCAGTGGGAACAACCAGGCCGACGCCGTGGGCGGCATGGGCGGACGGTTGAAGCCGCCGTGGACCTCGATTCCCGCCTCGGCGTGCGTCGGCGTCAGCCCGGCGAATGCCGCCTCGACGCGCTCGCGCTCGTCGGCTTCGACCACCCTCACGTCGACGACGACACGGGCCTCGGCCGGAACCACGTTGTCGGCGGTTCCCGACGCCGAGACCGTGGGCGTGACCGTGGTTCCCACTTCGGGTCGACCGAAACGATCGATGGCGAGCACCTGCGACGAGGCCTCCACGAGGGCGTTCACACCCTTTTCCGGTTCGAGTCCGGCGTGGGCGGCCCGTCCGCGAACGATCACCTCGAAGGTGCCGGTGCCCTTCCGGGCGATCTTCAACGCTCCACCGTCGGCGCTCGGTTCGAAAACGAGCACCGCTCCGCACGCGGTGGCGCGTTCGACGATGAGATCTTGGGAATGGACCGATCCAATCTCCTCGTCGGCGGTGATGATGATCTCGACTCCGGAACGATCGGCCAGCGATGCCACGCCATGAATGGCCTGCACGATGCCGCCCTTCATGTCGAACACGCCCGGTCCGGTGGCCCGACCGTCGGCGACCGTGAACGGACGACGCGACAGCGAGCCCTTCGGGAACACCGTGTCGTGGTGGCCGACGATCAGCACCTTCGGCTCTCCGCCTCCCGACCAGTGCACGTGCGGGCCGGCCGGACTCGACACGATCCGCGGCGCGGTCCCGAGGCGGGACTCGATGATGGTCGAGAGAACCCGAGCGGATTCCCGTAGCGCATCGAGATCGTTGGAGGGTGACTCGACGCCAACGAGCATCTCGAGGTCCGAGATCATCGCCGCGAGGTCGGGAGCAGTCACGACCCCATTGTGCCCGACGAGAACCCGTACAGTCGCCTCCACCGAAACGTGCAGCGAAGGGTCGCCCTGATGAAGAACCGAAACTCGATCGCCGTCATGACCGCCTTGTCGATTCTCGTCGCGGCCTGCTCGGGTGACGCCGACACCGGAGGCGACCTCGACGGTTCGCCGTCCGCGACGTCGGACGCCACGCCTCCGGGGACCGACACCGCACCGGTCGGCACCCCACTCGAACTGGGTGCCGCCGACTTCTCCGCCACGCCCGGCACGTACCAAGTCACGGTGACCGGTGCCGCGGAGGGTGACGAACTGATCCTCCTCGACGATTCCGACACCGAGGTCGCGTCCGGGACCGCCGACGCCAACGGCGCGCTCCTGTTCCGCCGACTCGACGCCGGTGACTACCGGGTCGCCGACGCCGCGCTCACCGTGGGAACGGACATCGTGAGCGTGTACGACGAGTCCTGGGTGCCGGAACAGTCGTTCTACGACGACCAGGAACTCCCCGCGGGTGGTTTCGGATACCTCACGACTCGCGACGGAACCACGCTGTCGATCAACGTTTCGCTACCCGATTCGGCCGAGGCCGGCCCCTACCCCACCGTGGTCGAGTACTCGGGATATGCGCCGAGCAATCCGGCCGACACCACGTTCGCTCAACTGTTCAACACCCTCGGCTACGCCTACGTGGGCGTGAACATGCGCGGTACCGGATGTTCGGGAGGAAGCTTCCGCTTCTTCGAGAAGGCCCAGTGGCTCGACGGCTACGACGCCGTCGAAGCCGTCGCCGCCCAACCGTGGGTGCGCGAGAACAGGGTCGGCATGGTCGGCATCTCGTATCCGGGAATCAGCCAACTCTTCGTGGCTTCCACCCGTCCACCATCGCTGGCCGCCATCACTCCCCTGTCGGTCATCGACGACAGTTACCGGGCGACCCTCTATCCGGGTGGCGTGCTGAACACCGGCTTCGCCGTCGACTGGACGCGCGAAAGGGTGGAGCAAGCCGCCCCGTACGGTCAGGGCTGGACGAAGGAGCGCGCCGACGCCGGCGACCAGACCTGTGCCGACAACCAGTTGTTGCGCCTGCAGAATCCCGACCTGCTCGCCGAGATCGACGCGAACCCGTTCTACTCGGCTGACGTCGGCGACGAGATCAACCCGTCGTTGCTCGTCGGCGACATCGACGTACCGGTGTTCATCGCCGGAGCATGGCAGGACGAACAGACCGGCGGACGCTGGCCGGCGTTGATCGACGACTTCACCGCCGCGCCGCACGTCTACGCCACGCTCGTGAACGGTCTGCACACCGAATCGTTGGCGCCCAGCATTTTCCCGCGCTTCGTGGAGTTCCTCGATCTCTACGTCGCCGAACGCACCCCCGACCTGACCGTGGCTTCGCTGGTCGCGCCGGTGCTGACCGTCGGCATCTACGGGGTGTCGACGCCCATCGTGGCTCCGAATCGATTCCAGGGCATGTCGTACGAGGACGCTCTGGCGCAGTTCGAGAACGAGCCCAAGGTTCGCGTCCTGTTCGAACAGGGAGCCGCCGAGGGTCAGCCGGCCGCCTCACCGCTCGCCCGCTGGACCGCCGAGTTCGAGTCGTGGCCAGTGGCCGAGGCGGCGATGACGGCGTTCGCCTTGGGTCGCGACGGTGTACTCGGCGGCGTTGCCGGCGGTTCGTCCACCTACGCGGCCGATCCGAATGCCGTTCCTCCGACCTTCTACGAGGGTTCGGGGTCGGGCATCTGGCGATCCGACGTGCAGTACGAGTGGGTACGCAATCCCGACGGCACGGCCGTCGAATTCACGACGTCTCCTCTCACCAACGACGTGGTCGTCCTCGGGGCCGGCACCGCCGCTCTCTGGGTCTCGGTGGCCGACGCCGACGACACCGACCTCGAGGTGACGATCAGCGAGATTCGGGCCGACGGTACCGAGGTCTACGTGCAGAGCGGTTGGCTGCGCGCCAGTCACACCAGCAACAACGACGAAGCGGGGCTCGACCAGCTGCCGGTGCACTCGCACCTCGAGTCCGACCGCATGGCTCTCGTGCCCGGAGAACCCCGACTCGTTCGCGTGGAGTTGTTCCCGGTCGCGCATCCCTTCCGCGTCGGTTCACGGATCAGGATGACGGTCGACGCCCCCGGAGGCAATCGGGGCATCTGGAAGTTCCGAACCCTCAGCGCCGGAGAGTCGGTGACGATCCTGCACGACGACGAGCATCCGTCGACGTTGTGGTTGCCGATCGTCGATGGACTCGATGTTCCACCCGGAATCGCCGCGTGCGGTTCGCTGCGCGGTCAGCCGTGTCGGGTGTCCGACGATCGATGAGTCACTCGTCGAACACCTCGAGGGTGAGGAGCAAATCCCCGGTGTCGTGCTCCTCCAACTCGAAGGTCCCCGGCTGATCGGCCACGAAATCGAAGTTCACCTCGACCCCGGTGAGTTCGATGTCGTAACCGTGAAGATGGAACTCGCCCTGCTCGGCGCTCACGATCCTGATCTTCACCGGTGAACCAGTCATCACCGAGGCGGCCTGCGGCTCGCCCGGGAACGTCAACTCGATGAGGGTCGACTCGGTGGCCGGAGTCCCCGATTCGGGAACCTCCTTGGCCGCGGTGCTGGTGGGTGCCGCGGTGGTGGGCGGGTCGGTGGGTGTGGCCGCGACGGCTTCGGTGGTGGGTACCGGCGCATCGGTGGAACTCGCCGGGCTCGAGTCTCCCGAGCAGGAGACCGACAGGAGGGCGATGGAAACGACAAGGGGACGGATCATCCGTCCATTCTGCCGTTCCGGGCTGCTCGACGCGAGTCATCACGACGAGCAGCCCGGAACCCGAGATTCCGATCCCCCGCTTCAGCCGAACAACAGGTCGCGACGCTTGACGCCGGAGCATCCGCCCGACCGTTCGCACCAGAGAGAAGCCAGTCGTCTCATGCGGTACGGACGTTCGCCCGGTCTTGAGGGCCTCTTGTGCCGGTAGTACATTTCATGCGTTCGCCTGAGCAGCGAACGGGTGACAGGGCAACAGATGTCGAGAAGGTGGAAATCGAGTGCGTGGACGGGCGTCGTCGCCCTGTTGATCGTCGCCGTCCTGCCGTTGGCCCGTTCGACCGCACCCGCTCAGGCCAACGGTGGCACCGTGTCCGGCCCGGCCAGCATCCGATTGCGACCCAACACCTCGTCCCAGGATCCGGGCGACTTCGTGATCGACGGGTTCAACCCCGCCTCGACCCTCCTCGTGAGCGTCGGCTTCGTGAATCCTCCGAGCGGCACCACGTTCACCATTCCCTCGAGCAACGCTCGCAACGCCTTGTCCCCCGGGTACGGCTACGCGCCAACCAACTACAACGGCACCGACAACGCCCCGTGGACCAACATCACCCGCATCAGCTTCACCGGCGCCCAGGCCAACGCCAACGTCGCGCTCGCGGCGATGACGGTGTCGACCGGAACCACCCAGGGTCCGGTGACGATCCGTGTGACCGCCGTGGTGAACCAGTCGAACACCTACTACAACCCACTCACCGACCGCTTCTACGAGTACGTCCCGTCCTCCAACATCACCTGGAACAATTCGCTGACCGGCGCGGCCGCGCGAACTCTGTACGGCGACACCGGCTACCTGGTGACGATCACGTCGTCGGCCGAGAACGATTTCATCAAGTCGAACATCAACGCCCAGAAGATCTGGATCGCGGCCGCCGATGACATCGTGGAGGGTGATTGGCGCTGGCGAGCCGGGCCCGAGAGTGGTACGACCTTCTGGAAGGCCGGTTGCGATTCGAGCACCAACTACTGCACCGGGCAGTACACCGACTCGACTCCAGTCGTGAACACCTATTCGAGTTGGGCCAACGGAGAGCCGAACAACTACAACGGCAGCGAAGGGTTTGCCGTCACAAACTGGAACAGTGCGGGTGACGGTCTCTGGAACGACCTGACCAACAACTCGACGGGAATAGCCGGTTACGTGACCGAGTTCGACGGCCCGTTCACCGGCGTGGCCTCGGCGCAGGTGACGGCGGTCGTCGAGTACTCCCCGCGCAACGTCTCCACCACGGCCGGTGAGGGTCAGGTGACCGTCACTTGGGACGCTCCGGAGGTCGTCTCGGTCACCTCGTACACCGTCACCGCGAGCCCCGGCGCTCGCTCGTGCACCGTGTCGAGCTCCGTGGCGACCGGGAACACGTGCACCGTCACCGGACTCTCGAACGGCACTCCCTACACCTTCACGGTGACGGCCACCTACTCGACCGGAACGTCGTCGGCGGTTTCGTCGTCGACCACCCCGATCGGTCATTCGCCGACCATCTCGGGCCCGTCGACCGCGACGGCCAATGTCGGCGAGGCGTCGTCGGTGCTCGGGACGTTCACGATCTCGGACCCTCGTGGTTGCGGTTGGACGTCGGTGGTGGCCACGGTCTCGGCCTCGTCGGGGACCTTGTCGACCAGTGCCCAGGGTTCCGCCGTTCTCGGGGGCAGCGGCACCGGGACTCTCACGGTCACCGGCACCATCGCCGACGTGACGAGCACGCTCGGCCAGGTGAGACTCACTCCGTCGGCGGTCGGCAACACGACGATCACCTCGTCGGTGGTGCCATCGACGAGTTTCTCGATCGGCGGAGTGACCTATTCGTTCAACCCGACCAACGGCCACTACTACCGCGTCAACGCCTCGACGGCCACGTGGGAGAACGCCTCCACCGCGGCCCAAGCGATGCGCTTCTGTGGGTCGGCCGGGTATCTCGTCACTGTCGTGGACGTAGCCGAGCAGACGTTCCTGCAGAATCAGGTGCTGAATCTCACGAGTAGCGATCTCTGGTTGAGTGGCCGACTGGTGAGCACCACGTGGCGATGGCAAGCCGGCCAGAACGCCCCGGCATCGGAAATCGATCTCGCGACCTACGCCCAGTCGGGGACTCCGTGGGCCCCGAACGAACCGAACAACTCCGGCTCATACATGCAGGTGTTCCGACCCTACGGCTCCGGCGCCTACGGATGGGACGACACCAATAACGCGGCGTCCCGGGCGTCCATCGTCGAGTTCGGGAGTGGGACGTCGTTCACGGCGGCCTCGAACGTCACCACGGTGACGGTGTCGCAAGGCTCCCAGGCGACCTTCGAGATCATCAACGCCCCTTCGTCGTTGGCCTACCTCGGCACGGCGACCCTCGGCACCTCCGGCGGTAGCGGCACCGGAGGCGTCACCTTCGCGTCGAGCAACACGTCGGTCTGCACCGTCAATCAGACGAGCGGTCTGGTCACCATGCAGACGGGAACCGGCAACTGCCCCATCACCGCCACCCGAGCCGCCGACGCCAACTACTTGTCGACCACCGCGACAACGAGCATCACGGCCGTCCCGGCGAATCAGACCACGCTGTCGATCACCGGATCGGTGTCGAGCCTCCAATACCTCCAGACCGTCGATCTCGGAACGAGTGGTGGCAGCAGTTCGGCGAACGCGTCGTTCGCCACCAGCACTCCCGGGGTGTGTTCGGTGGTGGCCGCCACCGGCGTCGTCACCATGAACACCGGCACCGGCACCTGCACCATCACCGCCACCCGCGCCGCCGACAGCAACTACGACGTCGTGAACGCCACCCCGGTGAGCATCACCGCCACTCGCGCCTCGCAGTCGACCGTGATCATCTCGAATTCGGTGTCGACCCTCGCCTACCTCGCCACCGTCGACCTCGACGCCAGCGGCGGCAGCGGCACCGGTGCCTACTCGTTCACCGCCGGAGCATCCACCGCCTGCAGCGTCGTGGCGAACACCGGCATCGTCACCATGAACTCCGGCACCGGCACCTGCACCATCACCGCCACCCGCGCCGCCGACAGCAACCACGACGTCGCCACCACCCAAGTCACCATCACCCCAACCAAGATCACCCAAGCGACCCTCACCATCGCGAATTCGGTGTCGACCCTCGCCTACCTCGCCACCGTCGACCTCGACGCCAG
>Ga0169931_10005610_pt1 | contig 19073 bp, 11 predicted proteins | sample Kivu_15m_20L_FD_129675 | JGI IMG/M metagenome (GOLD analysis project Ga0169931, IMG submission 129675) | Freshwater microbial communities from Lake Kivu, Western Province, Rwanda to study Microbial Dark Matter (Phase II) - Kivu_15m_20L... | ecosystem: Environmental > Aquatic > Freshwater > Lake... | reverse complement strand
TCAACTCGATCAGTTAAAAAAAGAAAATCCTGATAAAATACAAGATAAAACAGTTGATTTCGAGTCTGAAAGCAAACCTAAAGAAATCCATCAAAAAAATGAAGTTGAATCTTCAATATCTAATGTAGATACTGCTAAATTAAACAAGAGTGTAAACAATCCTAATAAACAAGAATATAAAAGCCCATTGTTAAACATAGATGATAAATCTAATTTCAGTCCGAATAAAAAAAATATTTTAATCCTAAATCAGAAGAATGGGACTGAAATCAAACCTAATGGCCAAAGTATTTTATCAACATCTTGTAATCAAATTTATGCAGCAATTTCATCTAATAGCAACTTTCATCGTGTAGAAATAGAGCAGAAAATTTCCAATCTAAGCAATAATATAAGCAGCAATAATACTACTAATTCTCCAGTTAAAAATAACACATACAAAGCAAGCAACTCTCTTAATATAGACAAAGAAGGAATTAATAATATCGTAAATCTTCCCACTTCTCAAAGACCTTTTGTAACAATCCCCTGCATTAAAATCAACAATTCAGATGGGCAAAACATTCCTAGCAAAATTAACACAGATATCTCAGCTATCATACAGAAAGATCATAATCTAAAAATTATAAATGTCTTAGGAAAGAAGAAAATAATTTTAAACAAGGAGAGGAAAAATCCTGATATTAAGATAAAAAAAAATAAATAGAAAATGTTCACTTTCATTATTTCTATATTTCTTATTTCTTGACAAAAATAAAAATTTAAATAGTGTATATATTATTTAAATTTATAAAAAATAAAATAATAATTTTATTAAAAAACATTTTTCTTTGAATTCCTTAAACCTGACTAAATTTTTAAATTATAAATAATAATGAGCACGGACCTCGAGAAGGAAATGAAAGAAATTCAATTAGAAGATGCAGACCAAGAGAAAAAAGAAGAAAATCCCAATCCGTCTAAAATTATAAAAGGTAAAAATTTTCTTAATTTTAGTTAAAAGGAATCAATTGGAAAAAATCATCAACGACTCAATCTTAATCTGTGACGAGTTAATTGAAAAGGTAAAACAATTTTTAATTTTCAGAACGAATCTGAATCAAATGTTGACAAGCTGATAAAAAATTTGGAAAAAGAAATCATGAAGAAGGAGGAGTTTTACAATTTGGTCAAGTTATATGAAAAAGCTAAAAAAGTAGTCGACTATTCTTAATTATGTAGATAAAAGATGATCGAGTCAATCAGGAAGATACGATTTTCAAAGGAGAATTTAGTGAAATTAAAAACGACCTACAGAATATAAAAAATTCTTTTGATAATAAGAAAAAAATTGTTAATAAGAATAAAACCGAGGATAAAGAAAAAGAAGAAAAAGCCACCCAGCCATCGAAAAAGAAGAAGACTAACAACAAAAAGAATGCAGAGATGATAGATTTTTCAAATGTTGTCGCTACTTTATCGAAAATTGAAGGAAATCCTGAAAATGATGTTATTGTTGCAATCGATGAATGCATTACCCCTGTAAAAGTTTTGGAAGAGAAGGAAATAAAAGAAATGGAGGAAGAGCAAAATATTTTGAAGAGTCCCGCCAATAATAAAAATCTTGATTCAAAAGATAGTAAGAATGTTAACGTAGAAAGCGCGATTAATAAAAATTCAGTGATGAAAGACGCTTCTGCAAAAAAACCTAAAAATGAAAACGTAAGTTACAATTTCAAATATGCACTATTTAAACTATGAAACAATATATGATAATAGCCATCATTTTTTGTTTATTGTTCTTTCTTTTTACCAGAATCTTCTCACATAATTTAAATTTTTACATTTTAATTTTGAATTTTCACATATTTACAAAATTGATTATTTTTAAAAATAATTTATTATGAATTTTCTTTACTTTTAGAACTATTCCATTACAAGATTTTTCAACAAAAAACCTGCTTCAAGCATCAACCATTCAGCAAATAGCTCTTCAGTAAAGGTAAAAGAATCAAATGAGGATTACCAAATGAGAAAAGAAACAGAAGGTGACTTAATTAAAATAAAACCTTATGAAAATGAAATACCAAAGAATTCAGAAATTTTAATCGATGATGGCGAAACTCTGTTCCATGCCAAATCTCACAACCCTCATTTTGCCACACTGGATTACATTTTAACAAATATAGATTCCAGTTTTTCTCAGAATAAAAAAAAGTTGCTGAGTATAAAAGGAAATGAAATAAATAATCTTTCCGATTATCACGAATCATTAAAAAACTATTTGGAAGAAGTTTCTCAGATAAAAAGGAATTCTTTAAAAGCAATCAAACAGAAAAATAAAAAACGCAAGCATATATTCATACATGATTCTTTCTCGCAACACAAAAAGATTCCAGAGAAAACTAGCAATATTATAAATCCCAGAAATCCACTTAAGAAGGATGAATATCTAATAGATTATGACAAAGATAGTGAGGAAGAATTTCTTGAAGAAAACGCAGAAGATATCCTCGAGAAATCAAACGAAAACTCTGACGAGGAGGAGGTCGCTGAAGATGATGAAGAAGAAGGCATGAGATGGATAGTCCCGGACGGTCATTTGTCAGAAGACGAAGTAAGCCAAAAAGAAGAACTTGTCAATCAAAATGGGACAACAAAGAAAAAGAATTCTGTTATGGATATATTGGAAATCAGGAAAAATTATTCAAAGCCTGTTATTGTTAATTTCAATATTACCTTCAATTCTCTTGATAATAAAGTCAAATTACTTCACAATTTGTGTAAGGCGAGAATATTCCATTCCAATAATAAAAATGAAAACAATGAAGATAATCGTAATATAAATATAGAATACGATATGGAGGATAACCAGAATGGTGAGTTAGACAAGAAGAAATTCCCTATTAAGATAACTTCAAAAAAATCAGAGGATACAGGAAGGAAAACAGGAATGAATAACAACATCAAGGACAAGCTCGAAGATATTGTCAGAGAAATTCATTTAAGTTACATGACTAAGGAGTTTTTGATCAAGGTGATAACTGAGAAATTCAATGATATTTCGAAAAAATCTTTGAGCAATTTCTTTAAGGACAGTGTGCTAAAAACTAGATGCAAAACCACACTAAGGGTATAAATACTTAATTAACAATCCATAGAAACAATGGCTTGTCAAAAAGGAAATTTTAGAAAGCGCAAATTTCTTATCGAATGAATACAATCAGCTGCTAGAAAAGCAAAATGCAATTTATGAAGAAAAAGAAAAAGAAAAGAAGAAAGAAATAGAAGAAAATCAGATAAACAACCAGAATGTAAAGAATATTCTAATAATTCAACTTTAGATTCTTAATGAACAAAGATGTCTTACTTTCAACAATATAGATCTAAATCCAACGATTAATTTTAATAATAACAATCTCAATCAAACTTTCTCTCTCAGGAATGTTCAAATTCCTACTTTTGCGGTTTCTGAATCAAATATTCCAGTTCTAAATAACCAATTTAACCTTAACGATATAAATAAAGCAATTAAAGAACCCTCAATTATTCCAAAATCTACAGATAAATCTAAGACCAAAAAAGTAAAAAGAGAGAAAGAGACACCAAATAATCCAAAGCCGAAATCGTCTGTCAAATTACAAAAATCTTCGAAAAATAAAATTAAAAACTCGATAGGGAACGATCAGCAATTCGATCTTACTAAATTTACTTATTTCAATCATAAAAAGGAAAAAAAGGATTCTTTATAATAAATAAGCTTCTATAAAATTAAAATTTAAATTAAATTTTAATAAGGTATAAAAAGATGATAATATGATTTAAGATAAAATAATTTTATCCTTTTTTATTAAATCGGTACTCTAAATAATTTAATTTATTATATAATAATTTCATTTTAAAATGATAAATTTTAAATTATTTGATTATAAGTTCAATCGATTTCACTTTTCTTTTTATTTTCTTATTACTATTCTATTTAATTTATTATTGTCTCTCATTTCTGTTAGGTTCGACCTGAACAAAGTCATGATGAGGAGTAACCCATTGATATTGGCTGGTTATGTATCTCTGTGGAAAATATTTTTTGTCTTGTGCAAAGAACTCATTGATTTTAATGCATTGATTGAAATAATTGAGAGATTCCTAAAATATATTAACTTAATATATACAAAGCATCTGTGATATTTCAAAGCCTTTTTAACTCCATACATATTTTGGCATGTAGTCCAAATTTTATCAAAAATAACGCATTGAAGTTTGAGGTTGGTCTAAATAAAATAATAATCATACATAGTAGTCCTCGAATTTGATACTCATCGACTTGGCAAAGTTGGTATAAGGTCTTTTTATGATAAAGTGAGAATCATAGTCAGCTACTACGAATTGTGCGGGGTCGAAATATTCTGGCAGAATTTTCATTAAAATAATTATTAAATATTAATATCTGTAAAAATAATTTTAAAATTTTAATTTTTTATTAAATTAAAATAATAACTATAATTTTTCTAATTCTTTTCAATTCATTTTCTTTTGAATTTCTTCATGCAAAGTGCATAGAAAATCCACATAATTACTTTCGAATTTAGTCTTATCTTCGATTAAAATGCTTATTAGCTCATGGTGGCTGTATGATTTATCACTAAAAAGAATTATAAAATTTATTTATACTCAAGGAATATCACTCTGACTGGTTGAATTTTGCCTTTATTATCCTTTCTTAACTGATTGACTATGTTTAATATTCTTATGTTTAAATCGTTGGTGTTTGATTCATCCAATGTATCGACATTTAATGCAACTGATTCTTCCCAAGAGTTTACTCCGAATAATTCTTGATAAAATTGAGGATCACAGAAATTGAATACGTAGATTGTTAAATATTCTCCGTCGTCACTCAGATAAGCGCAATCGAAATCAACGTTATCTAAAGAGTTTGGCAAAAGGAATGGCTTTGTGATAAAATTATGTTTTTCGTTTGGATAACCTACGTCTTTTATCACGTAATCATTATCAACTCCTGCAAACTTAGATGATTGGTCAGATTGAATGTCGTCTATTCTGTAAAACTTAGGATAAAGTTGTTTCATTGTATGATAAAGAGGATCTCGCATAAATTTGTTTATAAGGTCGATTAGCAAATTTGCGGGAATTCCTTGTTTATTTCTACGAGAAATAAACTTTTTAATAAAAGAATTCATGTAGAGCGGATAATATTTTACTGATGCTGGGAGAATCAGCTGAGCAGATGGCGTTGATTTAGAGCAGTTTTGTCTGTAGAATAAGAAAGAACTTACGATTCTGTTGACTATATTTTCTCTTCCTGTTCCATTGTCTGAATGTTGGATTAAGGAGATTTCTTTTAAAATTGTCAATTTAGACAAGGCATCGACATCTGTTGATGAATAAATTTTTGAAATTTCATTCGTAGCAATAACTGTGTAATTCAATATCCTTAAATATCTTTGATTATAATTATCTAAATAGAGGCAAACTAATTGGAAGTGAATTCTCTGGTTATTTTTTAGGCTTTCACTTAATCTCAAATTATAGAAAAAGGAATAATCTGGATCACATCCTGCTATTTGGAAAGCTTCCCCTAGTTTCTTACCGAAAGGACCTAGAATTTCTAAGGTTTCAACGCCCATCGACAGTCTAAGCATAAATTTTACATCATAATAATTGGGCCTTGTTAATATTCTAGACAAATCATAATGCACTTTTTCAAATTTGAATTTAATATCCGAATAATCTTTGGAATTAATAGGATAAAAGTTAACTGATCCTCCTGTGCTATTAGAAAGGACAGAAAATGTAGCAAGATCAAATTGATAATTAGCTAAGATAAATTGATCAATAACTATTCTTTTTTGAGTTAAATATTCTATTAGATTATTAAACTGAGTGTGCTGGGGTAAATATATATTCTTATCATTTGCATTATTTGGTTGCTTATTTTCTTCTCTTGGTTTGCATGCCCCATATCCATTTACACATGTATTACATGTAAACATCATCACTCTACCACCATTTTCTTCTAAGGAATTAGCACCTGCCACTATTGCAGCACCTGTGACTGAGCCTGGAATGTTTCTTCTACTTTCATTAATTTTCATTTGTCTTTCTGTAATAAATAGATTAATTTTTTCTATCATTTTAATTATCAACTCTTTCTGTTCTTCCACATGCAAAAAAAGTTTTGATCTTGGAACAGGGCAAAAAGGATTTTGAATATCACTAACAATAAAAGCTTTCACTTCATTATTACTATCTACACTAAAGAAATGAATAGATTTGTTGTCATATGTAGCGATTGAAATGTAAGAATTAGCAGACGCATGAATGAAATCTAAATTAGAACTGATAGAATTTAGAATCTGACAAATTATATTTTATATAAATAATTCTTACATAATTTGGCAATCCCAATTCGCAGCTGATTTGAGAAATATCAATCATTAACATATAATGAGGGGCAAATGGAACAGCATGCTTCATGTTGCTTGGAGTATTAAAATCCACAGTAGGGCATTTTAATTCAGGAACATCTGCTCCTACAGCATTGAAGTACTCATTTTTTACTGAGTTCTTGCTAGAATCTAATTCATTTTCGCACCCACATATATTGCAGATTGCTACATGCTTATTAGTTTTTGAATATGTAATTTCATATTTAGAGTTTATATATGAATTGCATCTACGACATCTAAATATCTGATCGTTAACTAAAGCCTATCAAAATAAATTTACTTTCAACTTTTGGCACTTCCTTCTCATTTTCTGCAATTTCTGCGAAAGGTTGAAAATACAATCCAAAAGGGAGTGATGAGCTAGTGAGTTGGGACTGATCAGTAGGAATTTTCGTTAGGGTTGATCTCATAAATCTACAAGAAGAATTTTGTGTTTCATTGACTGTGTAATAAACAGAAGAATGAGGTGGATGAACTTCTTCATTGGTCTCATAAACAGGTTCCAACTTTTCAGCTAATTTGTAAACTTCATCGAATTGATTTGGTCTAGGAATTACTTTCGGATTAATTTTGTAATCTTTTTCTTTAGTTTCTTTTTATAATTATTAATGAAACTTACTATGTGCTTGGCTCCTTCTAGGTGCTGTAATTTCTTCATTAGTATCATGGACAACATTCTGATACTCTTGACGTGTTGATTGTTGGGGAGCTGGATTTTTTTGGGGCCTATTCTGAACGGCCTTTTAATTATAGCAAAAAATTACATTTTGTTCATAGTGACTAGTTGACGGGGGTGTTTTTGTATGTTGTTCCAGGTATTCTTCTAACTGAGGACGCATCCTTGGATTATTTCTCATTTTAAATGAAATAAATTAATTTATTAGTTAATAAATAAAAATTCCAGTTGATAATTAAATTATTATATGTATGAACTAGTATTTAAAATATATTAAAACTTTTTAAATAATATTTAATGGAAGATTACGAAAATAACAAAATAATTCCTAAAAACGCTACAAACGAAGAAGTTTATATCTCTAGTCCTGCTGTCAGAGTTATATTAGGGGACGTTTTTCATAAAGCGAATGCTGGGAATTTTAAAATTCTTATAAAGAATTATAATTTTATTCCAAGTATTTTGGAATTTCTTGCAAGACCGTCCAAGGGTGATAAATCGGCTACTCTAAATGAAAAAATAGAATTGATATATTTTCTTACAAAAAATTTTCAAGAGGTTCCTTTTAATCAAGAAATTTTTTCTAAATTTTCTATAAACTCTAGAAATTCTTTTTCTCACTTTCAAAAAGTTAATATTTTCCATATTTTGATTGATTTGTACTTGAAAGATTTAGATGAACGAGTTAGTTATATTGAAAACAAAAATTCTTTAAACACAGTACAAGACACACACAGAAATGAAGAGGCGTCAGATCAACTTTCTAGAACTATTTTAGATTGCCTTGAAGTGTTAATCAACAACATAGTATTAAAGAAGGAAGTTGTTGAGTTTGTATATCAGAAAATTAGCCTTTATTACAAAATTCTGAATAAATTTCCAGAAGAAAAATCCATTCAATCAAAAAGTTTAATAAAAAAAATTATAGATTTGTTGAAAATATTGTATGGCGAGAAACTAAATGTGGAGAAGCCATATAATTACTTTTACTTTTCAGGGAATGGATCTCTTAAAGTATTCGAGAAGGCACTTCAGGAAGAAAAAATTAAATTAAATCAAGGATGTGTTATTTCCTTTTGGTTAAAGCCTGATTTAAATCTTTTTGATTCGAAAAATTCCTGCTATTCATGCGATTTGGTATCAATTAGATGTAATACCAGAGACGGTCAGAAACTACAAGTATCCCTCGTGAACAACAAACTAATCTTAAGAAACTTTTCAGACAAAGAGGTGGTTCATGAATTTGTAAGCAACGAATGGAGTCATGTTTCACTAATTCTCAAGCCTAAATCCTTTTTAAGAAGTGCGGAATTAATATTACTTACTGATAAGACACTATCTAATCACCCGATTCCTAATTTTAATACTGACTGTGATGTTACAGATATATGTTTTTTCCAAAATTACGTGGGTCAGGTGACATCCATTATATTTCTTAATAAATCCTTCTCCGAAGAATACGTAAAGTTATTAAGACAGATGCCTTATGGAATTTACAAGGAAAAAATCCTTCAGAAATTTATGAAAAGTTCTAATAATAAATACCTAACTAATTCAAATAAAAAATTCTCCAACCTTCCTTATACTCAAAAAGATTCTGAGGGTATAACAAACTTAATAGACAATATGAAATTTTGTTACACACCTTTTAGGCAGTCAAATATACAGAGTAGTAATCAAAATTTAAATGAAAAGACTATTTTCGATCTTTGTGGCAAATACGATGCTGGATTTTTCAACTATGATTGTTTAAATGGCGTGCATTCCTATCATTCTTACCAGAAGAACGTGTTTTTTTTAGGTGGAATAAATAATATTATCCCACTTGTTGAAATGATTATGTGCCATGGAGATTTATTAGAAAATGACACTTTTGTAAACTTACTGGAATTAATCAATACTATCCTTACTTACAGGAAAAAAAACATGGAAGATGCCGTAAACAAAAACTTTTTTCCTATGCTTAGCCTTTTTCTGGAAAAATTCCCAAACGAATTATTTCAAGAAAATATTTTAAGTATTCTCCTCACTCTAGGAAGGAGTCTGTTTGCTTTTGTAGATGAATGCAAATTATCTATAATATACTTCGAAAATATCCTGCTTAATGAAAAGATTTTCACAAAATTTAAAATTCAATTACAATCGGAATTATGGCGCTCTCTTTATCAGTTTTATGTTTCTGATGTTTCACAGATCAAAAGTTTTATGAAAATGTCAAAGGTATGTCTCATATTGAGATATTACGACATCAATAGATATTACGAATACTGTTGCAATGAACATGCCAATGTTTTCAATTCAAATACTAACAACGATATTTCGTTAACTGTGATGCAGCCAGATATGCCGAATAAAGCTGAAAATCTCATAAATATCGTTCATTTAATAGTTGAAGAGAATAACCTAGAAGAAATTCATTCATTGATGAAGCTACTTGCTATGGATTTATCTCCTTGTTTACAGAAGTTCATCATAAAAGTTTTTATGGAATATTTCAACATGTCAGGTAGTCTAAAAGTGAATGACGTTATTGAAAAAAAACAGAAGACCTTGCATTATCTAATAAGCCACAATTTCATTGATATTTTGTTGTATGTTGTTTCAATCAGTCTTATTGATGTAAGATCTGAATGTTTGAAATTATTTAATAATCTATCTAGCCCTAATTTCAAGGAAATAATGAAAAAACACCAAGATAAAATTTGTTCATTTTTGAAAGAGTTCATTCTACCTTTTAATTTTAGTGCTACTAAAATGAAAATTCCTTTGGAGAAGGATTCAATTCTTTTACAAAATAAAAAGGAAAGAAGTTTGGGACTTTATCCGAATTCAGAAAGAGAACTTAAAAAATCATTGACAGGCTTTAATAAAAGTAAAGAAATTAAATTGAATCAATTAATGACAGAAAAAAATTCTGATATTGTTAAAAGAGGAATAACAAATAAATTAAACACAGAATTTAACAGTGAAAGACCTCTTGCGACAACTAAAGCATCTAAGAAAATTAACTTCAACTTTGATTCACAAAATGTCGATGAGTATTTAACTTCCTCAAATATTGTTAATACCATCTCAATTAGAGAAGATTCTAATCAAGATGAAAAAGGAAAATCTTCTTATGCTTTTATAGGTTCGATAGCGCATGAAAAATCCGAAAGTGCAACCAAGGCTCTTATAAATAAAAAAACACTTTCAATACAAGTCGAGGATAATAATACATCATCGATTGAAAATCAAAACGTAGTTGAAACCCAAGGACAACCTAGATTATCCATAAGAAATCAATCTAAAAATAATTTTGAAAATAGAAATGACATAGATTCCAAATTGGCCCTTATTATAAATAAATCAAATTCTCCCGAACATGGACCTAATTTATCTTTAGAAAATATTCCAAAGTTAGAAAAACCGCAATCCTTAGATCCATCCATAAGGAAAACTATAGATAAAGAAAACAAAAATAAAATGACCTTCCGACAACACTTAAAATCGATGTCTGTAGATTTGAATTCGAATAATCTGGATGATTTTAATTCTAATACCCTAAAAAGAAAAGTAAGTTCTAGTGGTAATACATTCAGTAGTGTGATAAAGGATAGAAAATTAAATTTAGGAAATATGAAAATTGATGTAGATAACATTAATAAAATCTACAAATTCGGAGGAGAGAAAACAGTTATTAATATGAGTGAAGAAGAGAAAAATCATGAACAGGACATTCAAATTAGAATGCTTGCTAAGCATTGTGTTGATTTCATGAACGGTGACGCAACAAAAACAGATTGCTTAAGATTCAATCATATTTCTACTCAAAATGCATTTCATATGAAAGCAATGAATGATCAATATTATACTCTACAAAATGAACCTAGATCAGTAAAGGGAGAGAAAAAAATAAAGCAACTAACAATCTCTCTCAACAGAGACAAAATCATAGAGGAAGATGACAGTGAAATAGTTTCATCACCATTTAAAATACCTGATAAAAGAGAATTATCAGGTAAAAAGACAAGTGACAAAAAAATAATTGAGAAAATTGGTGAGAAAATAGAAAATGTAATCCCCCTAGAAAATCCAATAGAAAATAATTCACCAAAAGGATCCGATAATGAATCGAATCCATTAAAAGAAGCAACAACTGAAGCATTAGTTGAAATAGAACATAAAAATGAAAGCGGTGTAAAAGGTGATAAAGCAGAAATAACTGCAACTCCCAAAAAAGATTCTTCTAAAGGAATTCAAATTGTTGATGATTATTTATATTCTAATACAAAAGCTTTAAAAGATATGGACATAAAACATGATAAAGAGCTTGAAAATCTAACACTACATTTTAATAAGGATATATATAATTCTAATATGGTTATCCTATTTGAACATTGCTTCGACTGGTTATTAGGAAAAAGAGTCTTAAAAAGAAAATCTATTTCTGACCTGACTCAAATTAGAAATGATATTAGGGGAAGCACTCCAGTAGACAGCACATCTTTTCTAGATGAAGAAGCTATTCTAAATCCTGAGGTAATCGACATTATAATAAGAATGTCTGTGAACTCAGATTTAACATACCTGCAAAAATTAATGCAAGATTTCTATCTAATAATGTTAAACAATAAGGAAAACTGCTCCCTTTTTTATAAGAATAGTTCGTTTTACACATGGTTGATTGAAACCACCTTCAAGCATTACCAACATAAAAACAACAAGGAAAAAGTAGTTGAGGGAAATTATTCGGCTATGTCGATGTCAATTTATGAACAAGGCAGGAGAATTCACACAGAATTAATCTTGAACACTGTCATAAAAGAAGAAAAATTGAAAAGTGACACTATGAATAAAATCAATTTTTTACTTTCTTGGGGATTATACTATAAAAATCTCTATGATTACAATCGTAAGATAACAAATGAAGTCACAGATTTCCTGAAAAGCTTGTTTAAAGATATTCTTAATGGATTTAAGGAGAAGTTACTTAACTCTTCCCCAAATATTAATGTAATTATTTGGCAACATTTTGCTTCGTTTTCAATACTCTGCTATGAATTCATGACGTTTTATAATTTAGAAAAAACATTAAAAATAGATTCAATCAGCCTAATTGATTTGCTTTATGAAAATATTATAGTACCAAGATGCATTTTCTCAGGATTAAATTTAGATTCTTCGGAAAAACGTGAAGAAGGCAATTTAAATACCAGCACGAGTGATTCTTTGAACGAGACAGAAGCATCTGTGAAAAAATTAGACACAATAAAAGAATTATGGGGCGATTATCCTTTATTTGAATCAATATACAATTGCTACAGTCCAATTTTCAATAATTATAAGACAATCTTCGGAAACGTACCAATGACTGTAGAAGACAGTTTGTCTGACAATTCTTTTCAGAAGGTTCTTGATGAATTCTTATCAAACAAGAAGAAACGTGATAACTTTCTGGATGATTTAAGAGTACTTACATATTATTTCAAATCAGATTTTTCAAGTAAATTCAACAATTATGATATCCCAGTCCTCAAAATAATTTCTAACCTAATGACAATCACACTTACCCTAATCCAAGATGAAGAGGAGATTAAATATTGGTTGAATCAGTTCGAGAACTTCCTTGTTTTCCTCATTATTGCCAGCACAAATTTAACATCTGTATTGCAAGACTACAACCAATTAGTACAGGAATTATGCATCGATGTCATCACGTTCGGTATCTGCTTTTTAATCGACGAATATTTCAATTCAAGGAAAAACACAAAGTATGCAGAATATTATTGTAGGTCTATCAAAAATGTTTTTGTTCCATGCATATTTACACTTAATTTCATTTATCGACAATTTCAGAAGAAAAAGAAAAAAATAAATTTTATTACCAACTTGATGAAGAACAAAAAGAAACAAGACCCCTCAAAATTTGCAATCTATCGTATTTTCAACGAATATATTCTTGATCAGAGTGGAAATCCTATAATGAACCAAGCGAAGGTACAAGAAATCATAAAAAATGGATTTGATAAGGTCCCTGAAATTTTCAAAGAAGAAGCATGGAGATTTGCCTTAACTGAGTCAAATAATCTAAGGGAAAAACTTAAAAAAGTTTTTGATTTCAAGGTGTATGATATCATCATGAAGGAAAGGAATGAAGTCATAAAATCATTTGTCCCTGTTTATGAAAATAAGCTCACAGTTAACAATGGAATGAATTTAGTTTCCTCTCCTTATAGAGATGTTAGTAAAGCTTTGGAATATAGGAATTCCATTTACAAAATAATCGAAACAATGATACCTCAATACACTTTTGAAATTAAGAAATATAACAATAATAACTTTACTAGCGCAAAGAAGAGAAAACAGATTTTGAAATGTCTAAAGAAAAAAATATTTTCATGGCGTGGCATGTGGAGCGACTATGATGTTTTCTATAACAATCCTGAGAAATTAAAACTTAAGATTTTAAATCATTACACAAGTCAACTTTCACGTCCTATTCTTTCCCCTTTATTGGACTTAAATTATTACGTTCCTAAATTTACTAAATTCAATTTAGAAAATTTATTCATTAAGAATGACAAAAATGCTGAATTATATGTCAACCTTGATATCGAAGAGATTCTTAACAAGAAGAATGAAAAATCTTCAGAATGTAATATGTACAAAGGATTCACTAGATTCAATTCTGTAGTTGAACCTGAATTAAAGTTTAATTATTTGAGGGAAATTTATAAACTTAACCACCCCATTATATGGAATAGTTACACAGAATTAAATTCGAAATTGAATGTAAATAAGGTAGAACATGAGTATAATGAGTTGTATTTGAATAAATTCAAACTAAAGTCTACTAATCCTGATTTAAGAAAATATGAAAATTCTTATGAGTGTTGTTTTGTAAAAAAATCCCACCACATCCGAGGAATATTTTATCTAAATAAAGAGGGTATTACCTTTAATGTTTTCCTTAATCAAGTGCAAGCCAATAATAACACTGATGTATCACAAGAACATAATATGGGTCATCAGAATTCCATTCAAAATAGTTTAATAAAACAAACCTCTTTCGAAGTGTTAGAGGAGGATGATCATTTCGATCATGAAAGAAATACCTGTTATGGCTCATTCTTTGTTAATCATCATAAAGACAAACATACTCTCACCTACAATTTCCCTTATAATGAGATTAAATTTATTTTAAAGCGAAAATATTACCTCAAAAAAACAGGATTAGAATTCTTTTCCACTCTTAATAAAAGCTACTACTTCAACTTTAAAGTACCGACTGATCGAGATCTTGTCCTCAAAGCTATCATCTCTCATTTCGAATCCAAACGTGAAATTAAGGTTGATACAAAAGAAAATGTAAAAGATAAGGAAGATCTCATAATTGGTTACGAAAACAATTCTAACTGTCCCAATTTCGGAAAAAAGAATCCCAAAGGTCAATATTTCACATCAAAAGTAGATAGCTGGATTAATTGGAAAATTTCTAATTTCGAATTTTTAATGTGGCTGAATATATACTCTAACAGATCATATCATGATTTATCTCAATACCCTGTGTTTCCCTGGATATTAAAGAATTATTCAGATAAGATTTTTAGCTTACCAGAGGACATGAGAGATTTTGATGTACCAATGGGAATGATGGAACTAGATCCTAGAGGAAAAGAGAGGAAGATATTATATTTGAATGATTTCTTTGAAATGCAAGAAGATAAGGTCACGGGACAACAACCGCACATGTTTGGATCACATTATTCAAATCCGATTTATGTCTCTCATTATTTAACTAGAATTTTCCCTTTTTCTCATATAATGATAGAACTACAGGGAGATAAGTTTGATGATCCAAATAGGCTATTCCTATCGCTAGAGGGTAGTTTCAATTGTGCTACAAGTCTCAAAGGAGATGTAAGAGAATTGACTCCAGAATTTTTTTTCTTACCAGAAATATTTTTGAACATTAATAACCTAAATATGGGTCTAAGATCAGATGGTGATACTCCAAAACAGCCTGTAGGAAATGTGCAACTTCCTGATTGGTGCGATAACAATCCTTATGATTATATCATAAAAATTAGAACTGCTTTAGAATCAGAAGAAATATCTCTAGCAATAAATGATTGGATTGATTTAATTTTCGGATACAAACAAAAAGGAAAAGAGGCCGAAAATAATTTTAATATGTTCCATCATTTATCCTACGAGGATGCAGTTAAGATAGAAACTGCTGAAAAAGAGAGATTGCCGTATTATTACAGAATGGTTGAATTTGGTGTTACACCTAATCAGATATTTACCAGTAAATCTTGTGTCGAAAGGTTTGACAAAGATCATATAAGAAGAGGCAGGCAACTAACAGAAAGCAAAGAATTGAAATCTTATGGAAATAACCAAAACACGTCGAAGACAAACAAGAGTATAAAAAAGCCTTTAATGATAAAAATAAAAGTGCTTGATAATGATAAAGTAATATGTGTATATAATGACAACACCTACAATATATTCAAAATTACTCCAAATGAGTACAGATATAACATGGAGATAGTCAGCAAAAATTACATCAATCCAGAAAAAGGTTTCAGAATATCATGCAAGATAAACGAGTATTACAATGAAAATTTAATAAATTGTCCTACACTTATTTATAACTCTGGAAAAGTATTTAATTAATTTACCAATTATTAGGTGATTGTTCAAGGTGCCTATTGGGACGGAAGAATCTCAGTCAGTTACTTAGATGGAAATTCAAATAAGATGTATTATTACTTCACAAGCGAAAGTCCTATCACAGTTTTAGCTGTGGACAAAGATGAGAGGTATCTTTTCGCTGGCTCCAAAATTGGTGCTTTGTATATTTTCAAAATAAATGATTACAACATGACTCTCGAAACAGTCTTGTACGATCATTCTCAAGAGATTACTTTTATATCTGTTTCTAATGTATTGAATGTTTTAGCGACTTCTGGGTTAGATGGCTTCGTTAATCTATATTCATTCCCCAATAATAAATTGTTTAGATCACTTAAATTAAAAGATAATATTCCGGCAGATTATGTAAATAAATTTTTTATATTTTAGGTTTTCCTATCTTGCAATCCTTTACCTTGCTTCGTTGTTTATTCTAAAATTTCAAAATTCTTCTACAGTTATTCGATTAATGGATTTTTCTTATGTGAAGAATTCGATGAGTGTAAATACATAATGTCTCCTCTAATTATGACAGATATTTCATTCAATGATTATTTGGTATTATTTATTTTTAACGTCTTAGCTTTACGGCACAAACAACGGTGAATTTAAAATTAGAGTTTTCCCTAACATGAAGCTTCATACTAAACTTTCCTTAGCCGATTTCAAACAAAAAACTGAAATGGTTCCTATCAAGTGCTTAGACATTTCTGATGATAAAAGAATAGCTTATTTGTGGCAGTAAGAATATATTTTAAATTATTACTAGGTTGGATGATCAGGACATTATATTAGTCAAGGACCCCTCTGTTACATCTGAAGCAGCCACAGTTAACCTTATGAATTTGGGATTTGGATATTAAAACAATAAATCAATTATTTTATTAATTCAATAAATTTTAATATACAAAAAGAATTTTTGTCTTAAAGCCTTCAAATTATATTAGAATTTAAATTTTGTATTTTGTAATCAATTTTAAATAATATACCTTATTTTAATATTTGGTTTTCAATTAATTTTCGAATTAAAATTTCTTTTTTATATTTATAATCTGTCTAAAATATTCAATTAATTTAGATTATTTTATAATAATGTCATCGTCTGCAAGAAGAAGACTAATAAATGATTTCAAGCGCTTTGAAAAAGAAGATTCAAACGGAATTTTTGCTTCTCCTTTATCTAAAAACATCATGGTTTGGGAAGCAGTAATATTTGGCCCAGAAGATACTCCATGGGAAGGAGGAAGCTTTAAATTACTATTAGAATTTACAGAAGAATACCCGACTAAACCACCTGTAATCAAGTTTATAACTAATATGTTCCACCCCAATATATACGCTGATGGAAGAATATGCCTTGATATATTAACGAATCAATGGAGTCCTATCTACGATGTTCATACAGTTCTTACTTCGATTCAATCACTTTTGTCCGATCCTAATCCAGAATCTCCGGCAAATGCTGAGGCCGCTAGATTATATTCAGAAAATATTCAGGAATATTACAAAAGAGTAAAGGAGTGTGTTGATAACAGCTGGAATGCTTAGATTGTACGAATATTACCAGTGAATAAAGAAAATAATTATAATATAAATAAAATTAAGCTTATTATAATTATATTTTATTATTATTTATTGTAGTTACTTCTTTTGATTATATTCATCTATAAAATATTTTATGCTTTAATATTTTGATCAGTGTAATCAGTTTTATCTTTATAGTATTCCTTTTTATTATACACGTTGAAGGCAGTATTATTTGGGAACCAGTTAGGATCATTCATCTCATCTTCTTCTTTTAAATCAGATTGTGGTTTCCAATAATCCTTCGAGCAATGAGGATTCTTGGGAGTAGGGCATGGTCTTTCATCTTCTGGAATTAATTGTTGATCATAACACATAATACTGTGAAGTCTATTATCCACTTCATATTCGAAGAATGAATTAGGGGCTCCTAATTCATAATCTGGCATAGGACAGACAGGAGGTTCTCCCGGAACTGGATCGTAAGCATGATCCATTCTCTCCTCACCTTTTTGCATGGAAAAGTTCATGTAAGTGAACTCGTCAGATTCATTAGAAGGGAATAGGCATTCAACTTTTTCACCCTTTGAACTATTGATTTTTATAAGATAATATTTACTTTGTCACAACTTGCCTTATGAGATAGCTATTATTTGATTCATAGAAAACATCTATTCCATTATTTACTACTAAATAGGCGTAATCTAATTCTTCAAATGGAGAGAATCCCATAGATTGAATTTTAATTGCTTCTTTTCTTGTTAATCCTGGAACTCTTCTCATCAACTCTTCTACATCTACACTTTGAGGAACGGCTTCGTAAGGAGCTCTTACTTCCCAACCGGCTTTTCTCACATCTTCCATTGTATATGTACCATAGTATGAAGGAATAGGCCCTGATTGTCTGATTGGATGTACATGTCTCATATTATACAAAGGGATAGAATCAAACTCTCTCATTTTTTTCTGGCTGAAGTAATGTTCTTCAGTTCTAGATTTAATTTAATTTATAATTTGAATGAAAAGTTTTAACGATAATCCTTACGTTGCTCTTCTTGTACCAACTAAATTGTATTTATAGTGTGTAGGATTGAAAGGCCCTCCTGAAAAGAATTTAGAATATTTTGTGTAAAAAGGTGATAGACCTTTAGATTTTATATTTAGTGACTTTAATCCATTATTTAACATTTTGTTTATTATAAAATATATATTTAAAAAAATTAAATTTATCATAATTTTAAATTTAATAAAAACATTAATTATATAAAAACAAAATCAAATTTATTTTTTATGTATATTGCAGCGAGTTGAAAATATCTTGATAAATAGCAAAATTTATACCTTTCAGAAAAAGTAATTGTATATATAGATGCCAAATTTTTTATGATTTATAGCTGTCACACATGACAACATAATATATTGAGAGTCGTGTAAATTTCTACTTCAAGTATAAAAATAATAATAAAGTTGAAATTAATTTTGTAAAGTTTAAAAATTATACATCATAAAATAAAGACGTAATGGATTTTATTTTGTATTTAATAAGGTTAGCTAGTAAAAATATCTACTTGACAGAAATTTTTTTTATTTAATTAAAATATTATTATTATTGTTCCTGACAAAAATTTTCATATGATAATTGAATATAACTAAAATTATTTATTAGACTTTTTGGGGATTGGGGACTGGGGATTGGGGATTGGGGATTGGGCCCAATCCCCAATCCCCAATCCCCAATCCCC
>Ga0169931_10005609_pt1 | contig 19075 bp, 16 predicted proteins | sample Kivu_15m_20L_FD_129675 | JGI IMG/M metagenome (GOLD analysis project Ga0169931, IMG submission 129675) | Freshwater microbial communities from Lake Kivu, Western Province, Rwanda to study Microbial Dark Matter (Phase II) - Kivu_15m_20L... | ecosystem: Environmental > Aquatic > Freshwater > Lake... | reverse complement strand
TATCAGTAATTGTACTCAACATTGTTTCTGTTGTTGTGCTTGTCATTGTCTCTGTTGCTGTGCTTGTCATTGTCTCTGTTGCTGTGCTTGTCATTGTCTCTGTTGCTGTAACTGTAACAGTTGTTACGTCAACTTGGCATCTTTGAGTTGTACAATACCAATATTGATTTAATCCATTATTACAATTATTTGATACAAAATTTAACTCTAATTTAGTATTGTTACTGCACAAATAATCATCATTAATATCACAATGGAACGAGTTTGTATCTGCTGTACAATTTTGAGCTGGTGTAATATAAGAAATTCCAAAAACTCTAGATGAAAGAATTGTTGTTAAAAATATAAAATATCTAAATGATGCCAACATTGCTTTTTAATATAATTTATTAAAAATAAAAAAAAAAATAAACGTAAGAAAATTAAAGCATAACTATGGTGACAATTTTAATTCAAAGTGTAATTTTTATAATGCGCTATAAAGTTGTTAGAATTGAGTAATTTTTTATCAACGTCTTTTATATTATTGTATATAATCACGTTATCCTTGTTTTTATATCTTACTGTCCATCCATCAGAAACAGTTTTAAAAATAAATAAATATTTTTGTAGAAATTTTAAAACATATTGTTTATAAGAGTTATGCATAAGTTTAATTCATTTATATATGTATATAAATGAAAATATAAAAAAAATAAAAACTAATTTAAAAATAAATAACGTTTACAAGTAAAGTAGCAAGGTATGCGTAAAAAGAAGGAAGTTCATTCTCAACCTGTTTATACAAAGAAAAATACAAATATTAATAAGTCTAGAAGTAAACATAGTATTTTGCATTATCATGAAAATAAAATAAATGAGTTTAAAAACGATAAAAGAAAAAAACAGATAGAGAATGATATTATAAAAGCTAAAAATAATAAGGATACAGCTAAATTAAGAACTTTAGAATTGGAATTGAATAAATTAAATGAAGAAGAATCTAATTATTTGTTAGAAACATCAACTATTATATTTAAATATTTAGAATTAGAAGAAATGGAAAAACAGCATACAAAAGATGACGATGAAAATAATAAAGATGAAGTTTTATTATCAATACATAATGAAAAAATAGGATTGATTCATAATTATATGAAAAAAGTAGATCCAGATTATATAGTATCACAAACAAATGTAGAATATGATATTTCTAAAAATGATATTATATGCATTAACTGCGATACATATTTAAATGTTGATAATGGTTATTATGTATGTCATGAATGTGGTTATAGTATAATTGGTATTGAAGAATCAATAGAACCTTCTTATAAAGAATTACAAGATTATATGTATAAACCACAGTTTACATACCAAAAGGAGACACATTTAGATGATCATTTAAGAAGATTACAAGCAAAGGAAAATAAATATATTAGTCAAGAAATATTGGATAAAATTATTTTAGAAGCAAACAAACAAAAAATTACAGATTTAAATATGTTAACTGAAAGTATGGTTAAAAAATTCTTAAAGAAGTTAGGGTTAAATGAATATTATGATAATGTTATAGCAATTATCAATAAATTGAATGCTCGTCCTTCTGTAATATTGACAACAGAAATCGAAAATAAGATTAAAATTATGTTTAGGCAGATTCAAGAGCCTTTTAATAAACATAAACCAGCATCAAGAAAAAACTTTTTATCTTATTCGTACATTTTATATCAGTTTTTTAAAATATTGGGATTACAGGAATTTACTGAATATTTCCCTTTATTAAAAAGTGCAGATAAATTAAGGCAACAAGATGAAATATTTAAAAAAATTGTAGCAGATATGTCTAAAATAGATAAAAGTATTGATTGGGTTTTTTATCCAACAATTTAAAATGATTAATGAAAATCAAAAGAAATAGGCATAGTTGTAGATTGACAAATTACACAAATATTACTTTGAAACCCATTTATTTTATTGTATTTATTCCAGCATAAATTATGTATAGAATTATTGCATTTTTTACAATGTACTGTATTTTGTATATCATAATTAATTATATCAAAACAAATTATACATTCATCATTTTTACCAATTGTTTTTTCATATATAGTATTTTTTTCTTTAAATATTTCAAGAATATCAGAATACCAATGACGAGGATTTTTACTATTTAAATGATTATTTCCTAACCATTTAATGTGTTGACATACTTTTAATAATTTTTGTTCTTCGCAATTACAAGAAACTCTTATTTTTTTTATGAATCTGTAATTCCAATTAATATTAATATTAAATGTTTCATGTGTTTTATAATTTAAAACAACACATTTTATTTTTTTATGCTCATGTGTTTCACAATCAAGCAATGTAAATCGAAAATTATCCATAATTGTATTTTATTATCTTTGTAACTGTTTTGTCATTGTATTAAGATATCACAGTATTTTCAATTTTTTAATGTTCGTTCATATTCATAACATATTTACTTTATATATATAAAATGGATATTAACGTTAAGGAAATTGATTATTTGTTCGAAGATCCACCAATTAATGGCCAAAATTTTGCTTTAGTTAGTATTGTTGGACCTAACTTACAACAAAGATGTAATGTATACGGAATTAAAATTAGAGGTGTTGCCGAGTCAATGGATAAAGCACGTACAATGTCACAAAAATTAACTAAAATAGATCCTGATTATGATATTTATACTGTAGAGGTTGGTAAATTCTTTCCATTAGATGTAGATCCATTGAAATTGTCTAATGTAGAATATCAAAATTCTCAATTAAATAATTTAATTAAAAACTATTTAGAAAATAGAGAGAATGCTAATATTGAATATGAGAGACGTAAAAATGACATGTTGAAAAAGGCTATTGCTGAAGGAAAATCTAAAAATGAATCAAGTGAACATCCTATTGCAATTTTAAATAGAATTGAAGAATTAAATGTTAAAATTGCACAAGCAAAAGAACATTTGGAGAATTTAACTACAGCATTAACATATAATACAACAGAATATGATAAATTTACTAATGAAGAAAAAGAAAAAGCTGAAGAAGAATTTAAAAAATTAAAGGAAACAGCTAATGCAACTGAGGAACCTTCCTCAAGTTCATCAGGGTCCAGTTCATCTAGCTCAAGCTCACCTCCACCAAAAGTTATTAATTAAACATTTAATTACTTTTTTTATTAATTAATATTATTAATTTGATTATTAATATTAACTATGAATGCTGCAAGTTTATTAATCATATTATTATGTATTCTGGGAATTGTTTCAATATCTGTATCAGTATTTAATAAAGAATTACAATGTCCTCCACCTCAAATTATTTATAGATATGTACCAGCAAATGTTATAGATCAACAATTTAGTAAAGAAAACTTACCTAGTAATCTTTATGGTGATATGTTTAATAATGATAACATTTGGGTCGGTGGTATGTCAATGAGTTCAGGTAAAACAGCTGGACTAAGTATACCAAAGAAGAATAAAGCACCATCACCATTTATGTCAATGACATCGCTACCACCAACAACACCAATAATATCTGGGCCAATTACAGGCCCGTCAGGACTTTAAACAGATGTTGTTAACGCTCTGAATCTCATTAAATCAAATTGGAAATCAGAAACGTTAGTTGATGTATATTGCACTTGACCTACTGTATTAATTGAAAATGTTATTCCTGTTATATCACCAATAAAATCGCTATTTAAAACCCAATATCCTTCCTTTTGTAACCCTTTTAAATTATAATGAGCATATAAATCGGTTCCTGCATCAATAGATATATAAACAGATACAACAGCATCAAAACTTCTAACAATTGAATTAGAAAAACTTAATCCTGTTATATCTTGTGGTATATTTTGATTATTTAATGCATAAAACGACATTTCCTTTGATATATCACCTAAACTAGGTGTAATATCAATCCCATTCAACATCATAGATCCAGCTGTTACTGCTTGTAAAATACTTCCACCAGATACAAATAACGCACCTGCTGTCACATTAATATTTAAAACTGTATCACCAGATACAAATAACGCACCTGCTGTAACATAATTATTAATAATTGTATCACCTGTAATATATAATGCACCAGCTGTAACAAATCCATGAAGAACAGTATCACCAGTAACATTCAATGCACCTGTTGTAACAAACCCGTGAAGAATAGAATCTCCTGTAACATTCAATGCACCTGCTGTGACAAATCCATTAAGAACAGTGTCTCCTGTAACATTCAATGCACCTGTTGTGACAAATCCATTAAGAATAGAATCACCTGTAATATTCAATGCACCTGCTGTGACAAATCCATTCAAAATAGAATCACCTGTAATATTCAATGCACCTGCTGTGACAAATCCATTCAAAATAGAATCACCAGTAACATTCAATGCACCTGCTGTGACAAATCCATTCAAAATAGAATCACCAGTAACATTCAATGCACCTGCTGTGACAAATCCATTCAAAATAGAATCACCTGTAACATTCAATGCACCTGTCGTGACAAATCCATTCAAAATAGAATCACCGGTAACATTCAATGCACCTGTCGTGACAAATCCATTCAAAATAGAATCACCTGTAATATTCAATGCACCTGCTGTAACAAATCCATGAAGAACTGAATCACCAGTTACATTCAATGCACCTGCTGTGACAAATCCATTCAAAATAGAATTACCCGTAACTGTTAAAGCACCTGTTGTGACAAATCCATGAAGAATAGTATTACCTGTAACTGTTAAAGCACCTGTTGTGACAAATCCATGAAGAACAGAATTACCTGTTACATTCAAGGTTCCGATTGTAGATAAATTGGCTGATAAACTACCTATAGAAGCTGTTCCAATATTACTAGATACAACATATACATTACCTAAAGTTGCATTTGTAGTTGCCAAATTCGCGATTGTTGAATTAGTAGCATAAACACCTAGCGCCATCATATCAGCGTATGATCCTGGTGGTAAATGTATTTGAATATCATCTAAATTAGCTACATAAGCCATTATATATCTTTTTTGGTCAGTCTGATAATAACTTCCGAAATAATTACGATTATATAAATTAAATGTATCACCATTAGATACATTTGAAATAGATGAACTTAACGTGGCTATTTTAGTAGTACCATTGTAAGCTTTAATTTGTCTAACTTGATTAATACCTGTACCTGATGTAATTTTTACCCACCAATTATAATAAAAATTGTCAGTACTATCAGCGCTAGAAGAAAGTGTAATAGTCGTACTTGTTGACGAATTTACTATATCAGAATATGCTATTGGTTCATTATTTTCAACAACATCACCATCTCCTAAATTATTATCAGTTTGATATCTCTGAACAAATACACCACTATCTCTAGTTCCAGTTGGTCCAGCATTTAATAATAAAGTATTATCAGCTACATTTATAGTTGTAGTATTCACCGATGTTGTTGTTCCATTCACAGTTAAATCACCTGTTATAACCATGTTTCCTCCAACATTCACATCACCACCAATTCCAACACCACCATTAACAACTAACGCGCCATTATTTATATCTGTACTATCTGTTGTACTATAAATACCAACATCATTTTTAAAATATGCATATCCACCATGTACAGTACCATTAATACCTATACCACCATGTAATACAACTGAACCAGTCGTTTGACTTATACTATTTGTAGTATTATTTACATTTAATCCTCCGTATAATACAACTGATCCTTGTGTTAAACTTGAAACCCCTGTTGTATCTAATACAATCAGAGCTTGATTATAATACATAGGCGATGTGTAATTAGACATTGAAAAATTATATTAATTTATTTAAATATTACAATTTTCATTTTTGAACAAATTAATAATTAATTACATATTATGTTAATTACATATTATGTTAATTTAAATATTTAATTTATACAGTTGTAGTTTCACCTCTAAACCTTATCTTAGTATATATCCAATTTGGAAAGTTTATACTTGTATATTGAATCTGCCCATTACCATCACTGTAAAATTGTATTCCTAAATTATCACCTATAAATTCCTTGTTCAATTTCCACCCACTTGAAGTATTAATACCCTTTAATATAACTAACGAATCTAATTGTTCAGTTGCCAACATAACGGTTATGGATATATGAGATATAAATGATTTTACAATTGACGTAGGAAAAATAAAATCTGGTATAATTTCTGGTATAATAACATTATTATCAGCAAAAAACGCATGTTCGTTTATATCACCCAAACTTGGCGTAATATTTATATTATTAACATATAAAGCATCACCTACATACAATGACTTGTCTACACTAGCACCACCATACAATGTTAAATTACCACCTGTCCCCAACCCAGTTGCATCAGTTGTGTTATATATTATAATCTGAGCATCTGGACATTTCATTTTTAAAGCACAATCTTGATATATAAATTGTGTTGTATTAATAATCGGATCATATCCATTACCTATCAATACAGAATAAGGTTCTAAGTATGTATGACCAGTACCACCTTGATTAACTTGTAATGGTATAAATATATTAGGCTCAACCTTTAAAATCTTAATATTTGTCAAATTAACAGGATCTTCATTTATATACGTCAACGTACCATCATTATCAAGAGAAAAAGACACATGCAAATAATCACCCATAAATGATGAGTTTGTAACCCACGATCCATTAAACAATAATCCTTCAACTGTATAAAAAGCATACTCATGTATATATGGTTTTTCAACATAAATATACAATTGACAATATTCAGACTCTGTTATTCTTATCGGTGTAACTCTACCATTATATGTGCTATTCAATAATCTATACGATACATATGATTGTAATATTTTATATTCCTTAACACGCGCTATAACACTACCACTATTTGTATTCGTATATTGAATACTACCTATACTATTATTATTATTCATAGTAAAATTAACACCTATATCATGACCAATTCTATCACAATTCATAACCCATTTATCATTCTTAAATAACAAATCAATAATAAAATATGATGCATCTGTCTCATTCACATAAACATGTATATGAATTTTTACAGAAAATAAATCAGTATATAAATAATTTAAAAAATCCATAGGAGTAGACGTCTGCGGTAACGTATAATTATATTGCAAAACATTAGGTTTTATCTGTATATCTTCATATATATAATATTGAATAGTTGTCGTACCAGTTAAATTACGATTAATATATCCCACATTAGCTATTTTATTACTATCTGTCGATACAACAAAATCCACGTTTAATGGTGGACCTGTAAATCTACTATAATATATCCATTTATGCCCATCAAAATAACTATAAATACTATACAATGATGTAGATATCTGATTCTCAACATAAATATACGCAATAAAACTTATAGTCTTATCACCATAAACTGTCATATATGGAATATTAATTGGTGTAACAACATTGTTATTTAATACAAAAGAGTTTTCATAATTATTTTGTTGTAATATATATTGATCACGTGGTAAATTATTTAAAAGTGCCTGCAAATAATCCTTATTAACAGCATCATATCCATTTATAGGCGTTGCAACATTTGTAATTAATTTAAGATTAACATCTAATCCACCACCAATATATACATGTTTATTTATACTAGCACCTCCATACAACGTTAAATTACCACCTGTCCCCAATCCAACAGCATCAGTAGTACTATATACAAAAATACCAGATGTTATATTAAATATAAGTGACTCATATCCAATTAAACTACCACCAGAACCACCAATTAAAATTTGACCAGCTGAAAAATTTGTATATATATTAATATTACCACCAGTACAATTACCACAATTAGCTAACATATCATCCACATATTTTTTATTAACACCATCATATGGCGAAATTGGTGTTGCTACATTTGTAATTAAGGTACTATTCAAATCCAAACCACCACCAATATATACATGTTTACTTATACTAGCACCACCATACAATGTTAAATTACCACCACTACCCAATCCAACAGCATCTGATGTATCCGTTATAAATAATCCAGATGACACATTGTATATAATGGTATTATATCCAACTATACTACCACCAGTTCCACCTATTAAAACTTGACCAGCTGTAAAATTACCTACAAAATTACTTGTTGTAATATTTGAAATCAAATTATCAACATAATCTTTATTAACAGCATCATTAGGTAACAATGGTGATAAAATATTGTTTATATAATTATTATTTAAATTTAATGGACCACCTATAGATACAGATTTATAAATATTAACACCACCATACACTATTAAACTTCCAGATGTTAAACTTGTTGCGTTTGCTGTATTTGAAAGAATTAATTGACCACTTGTATTAAAAATAAAAGATGGATAACTTGTTAGACTACCACCAGTTCCACCAACTAAAACTTCACCATCTATAAAATTACCCACAATATTACCAAATGTAATAGAATCCACATACGCTTTATTAGCAGCATCTAATGGATTCGTAGGCCAAGCTACATTTATTATCTTATTTTCATGACAATTTATCACACCACCTACATTTAAAGATTTTGCAATACTAACACCACCTAACGTTGAAATAGTACCACCAGATGTTAAACTTGTAGAATCAGTCGTATTAAGTATTGTTATACCACCATTTAATATTATAGCACCACTAGTTGATTGACTAGGAACATTAAATGGAATTTCTATATGATCAGAATGAAAAATAACATTTTGAATATCTATTCCATTATCTGTATTATATTCTCTTATTTTATCAATAAACAACGTTCCAGATGCTTCCAATGAACCATCTCCGTTTACAATTGGTATTACACCAGGATTTAACGATAAATTACCATGGACTAAAAAACCTTCTAGATTTATTCCAAATCCACTGTCCATGATATAAGGACAATTACTTAATAACAAAAAACAATTTTATTGTTTTAATTTAACGACATTTTTTATTCATTTTAACCGTACAAAACCCAACATACAAAAATTGTAATTACAAATCGTTAAAATTTAATAAAAATTGTATTATTATAAATTAAAAATGTCAAATATAAATTTAATTTATGTACACATTGGTAATGAATTACCTGAATGTTTTATAGATAACATTTATCAAACATTACTAATAAATACAAATCAAATTACTATTTATATTATACTAAATGACATTTTAATAAATAATGTTAAAGAAAAGATTTCAAAATTAAATACTATTTATTTTAAAAATCCACAATTTAATATCATTTATGTTCGTAATTCATTAATAGAAACATATTTACAAAACAATGATTCATATAATAATTATTTAAAATCTCTTGAAAAATTTGAAAGAAATTTAAAAGAATTTAGACAAAATTTCTGGGTATCTACAACAAAACGTTTTTATTATTTATTGGCCACTATGGAATTATTTTTCTTAAATGATGTTTTCCATATTGAAAATGACGTTATTTTATATGAAAATTTAATAAATATTTATCAATCTTTAAATGAAAAAAATTTTGTAAATAATTTAGTATTTGTAAAAGATTCAGATCATAGAGTTGTTCCAAGTATTATCTTTATTCCAAATACAATTGAAATTAATTCCTTAGTTTCATTTATTACAGATTCACTCCAAAATAGTAATGTGTTTTATAACGATATGACATTATTAGGTGCTTATCCAAATTATAAAACATTTAACATAAAACCAGACAAAAATTCAAAATATATATATGATGGTGCTGCTATAGGACAATATTTAGATGGAATTGATATTAAAAATTATAATAATTTACCACCAATAGAAAGTGATGATTATAAAATTCTTAAATTTAAAAATCCAACTAGAGGATTCATTAATGAAACAAGTGTTTATAAACCTAATATAAGCCATTTTTATAAAAAGTTATATTATATTGATAATATTAATATTCCATTAAATATTACAGTTGCCTATACAATTATAAATAATAATACAGATCCAAATACAGATCCAAATACAATTCAAAATACAGTTACAAATATAGTTCCAAATGTACATGTCCATAGTAAACAATTATATAAATTCTCAAGTGTATTTGACTTGTCATATGATGATATTATCAGCGGTGATAAAATAGTAGGGCTTTGTGATTTTGTTATATCTGTTAACTCTATAAATGACTTTCATAAAAATATAGAGAATTTTATTCAAATTCATAAAATTATATTAATTAAAAATTTCAATAATATCAATTATAATGCATTGAATAAAATATTTAAACAATCAGGTAAAAAAGAGTTAAAATTATTCATTTACACACATTTATTAGAAATTCTTGTAAAAGTAGAATTCTTTAAACATTTAGATAATAACATTGAATACACATTATACATTCATAATAGTGACCACACATTCGACGATACATATAATGAATTATTAAAATATGATTACATTAAAATGGTTTATACACAAAATATAAATATATCTTCACCAAAAGTTAAATTACTACCAATTGGTTTAGCTAATTCAATGTGGCCTCATGGTAATATGGTTGAATTTTATGATATTGTAAGATCAACATATCTAAATGAAAAACAAAATAATATTTATATTAATATTAATCCATCAACATATTCGTATAGAAAAATTGTATTGGACAAATTAATTGAATGTAATTGGTATTTGTCAAAAGGCAAACCTTACAAAGAATATTTACACGAATTAAGCTCTCATTATTTCTGTTTATGTATTAGAGGTAATGGTATTGATACTCACCGATTCTGGGAATCTCTGTATTTGGGTGTTATTCCTGTAATAATAAATAATGAAACAACAAATTGTCAACATTTTGTTGATATTTTAAATAAATTAGAAATTCCATTCTATGAAATTAAAAATTTAGACTTTTTTGAAACACATTCAAATGATTTCTTTAATAAACAATTATATACTAAAATGATTATTAAATTAAAAAATAGTATTCAAAATCTTAAATCCTTAAAATTAAGCTTTTATAATAACTAATTAATTAAATGTGATTTAAATTTCCAGAAATAATGACTATATCTTTAGTTTTATTATTAGAAAGATCATATGCAGCATAAATGATTTCAATTTTATTATAATTTAATAAATCACCAATATCACCAGTAACTTTTTGTAAATCAATTTTGTATTTTAATTTATAGAACCCATCACCGTCTTTTACTAAATCACCTAAAATTATTGACTTGTTATTTTTTTCATCTCTTAATTTGACATAATATTTCTGTTTAAGAACTGACTGTTTACCTGAATTATACACTTCACCACTTAAAACATATAAATTAGCAACTACATCTAAAATAAAATAAATTGGTGACACATATGAATTATTTGAATCAATCAATAATTGTTTATTAGAATCGGCTTCTACACTTACATATCGCGTTGCTTGTCCAAACAATACATTTTCGTCATTTTGTAAATCTTCACCAGAAGATAATGGAATTATAGCATGATTAGCGTAATTTATATTTTGATACAAATGATAAACATCATTATCGAAATATTCACAACGCTTACGCTTATATTGTTTTCTAGAAAACATTGGTGTTATTGATGATAACATTAAACAAATTACAATTACACACAATACTATAGCGCATAATTTTAAATCAATGTTTAAAAAAAAGGTATTTTCTTTTGCAAGTTCATTAATGATTCTCGAATCCATTATATATTATTTATTATATATTATTATTATATATTATTACAAAATTAAATAAATTATTATAAATGCTAATTAAAAAAAAAATATTATTTATATAATATATAAAATTTCAAAAAAAAATGAGAAAAACTTCTGCAAAGAAAGTATATAAGAAAAGTTCGGCAAAGAAAGTACAATCAAAAGTTAAGAAGATTTCAGCAAAAAAAAGACAATTAAAAAGTAAGCGTTCAACAAAGAAAAGACAATCAGGTGGTGGTGGTGAACTAGATGCTGTTTTAGTATATGGACCAACTGAAACAAATGATCTGGAATCATGGTTATTAAAATTTAAATTGCGTGATGATAATAATTCAGACTCAGATTCAGACTCAGATTCAGACTCAGAGGAAAACTTTGAAGAAGACCAGGAGAAATTACAAACATTCCTTCTAAACAATGGATTTGAAAATGTGTTTTTAAATAATTACGATCCAGAGAATTTTTGTATAGGTAGGATTGTTGACGATTATGAAAAATTTTCAGATCAACAAAAGAATAGAGCTGACAAGTTTTGTGAAAAATATAAATTAAAAAAACCAACATTTTATGGAGCGATGCATGGTGAACTCGAATAGTTGTAATAAAAAAATTGAAAATAATAAATAATAACTAAAAAAATAAGTAAAAAACCAAGTAAAAATAATACGATTAAAAATAACTAAATAATAGTATTAACTAAAATTATTATTATAATATAATAAGTAATATGTCTTGTTCAATATGCTTAGATGACGATTCTTCTAAAGAATTTTATATTACATCATGTAATCATATTTTTCACAAAGAATGTTTGTTAAAAACAAATACATCGCCTGACTATATTTGTCAATACTTTACACATATTTCCTGCCCAATGTGTAGGAATCCATTGTCATTGTATAAAACTAATACTTATAAATTTTCATATAATATATTATCAAATGATTGTTATTTACTTGTTAGACGTATATTAAAAACAATTAAAGATTTACATTTAAATAAAGATTACGTGTTTATATCAGGTGGATTTTCAACCGCTCTTTATTCAAAATTAACAAATAAAAATAAAAAATTTGAATATAGTGACATTGATATATATTATATAGATTATGATAATTTATATGAAAGAAATATAAAATCTAGTTATTTTACATCATGTGATTTGAAATTAAATATAAAAAATATTAAAAAAAATTATTCAAATGATTATGATCGATCCACATATGATATTATATATTTATATCCGTATAAAAAGTATGATAAAAATATAAAAGAAACAATTGATATAATGTTTACATCTTTTGATCTCTCATGTTGTAAAACAGCATTTACAATAAAAGATGATTATATACAATTTTATATACACGAAGACTACTTTTTAAATAAAGTAAATTTATGTTCACATTCATTATTTCGCACAGGAATGAGAATTGAAAAATATAAAAAAAGAGGTTATACATTTGAAAAATTTACAGAATGTTGTAAAACCATATATAAACCAGCCGTTGATCCATTTTTTACATATGGTTTATACGATTTAAATGAAGAAGATAATGAAGAATACAATGAAAATGATAACGTTCAACAAAATAATATGCGAATGATCACAAGAAACGAAAGTGAACATCAGAATAATTCTTTAAATGAACGATATTCAGAACCTATAAATTTAAGAATACATGATGATGATACAGAGATTGACAGTGACGATGAAATTGATTTAGAGAATCAAAGTAATTCGATTGATATTGAAAATGATATAAATATTGAAATTGACGATGTATCAGATACTGACCACGAAAGTGAAAACGGATCTAATAGCGTATCTTAAATTAAATAAAAAATGAATTAAACTTTATTATAATCATATACATATATACAATATGAGTTTTGAATATGATTTCCACTCAAATCACGATTTAATATTACATAAAAATTTTTATACTACAAAGGGCCTATCTGGAATTATAAATATATCAAATAAATGTTATAGTAATTCTATTATTCAATGTTTAAGTCATACTTTAAAATTAACTGATTTTATATTGTCTAATAAATTTCAAACTGAAATTATAGAAAGTGATTTAAAAACTAAAAAGGAATATCCAGTCATTAATAGTTTTAAATTGCTATTAGTAAAATTATGGAATTCAAATGAATTAATAATTCCTAATACATTTTATCAAAATATTTATAAACACCTTCAAAAATATAATAACTTTCAACAACAAGACTCACATGAATTTCTGTTGGATATATTAGAATTATTTCATAAAGCTTTATCCTACAAAATAGATGTCACTATTTCAGGTGATATTATGAATGAAACTGATAATTTAACAAAAAATAGTTTAATATATTGGAAAAAAACATATGAAAATGAATATTCTCAAATAGTAGAATTATTTAATGGTATGACTGTAAATCTTGTTGAATGTAAAAATTGCCAATACGAATCAAATAGTATTTTTGAAAGTTTTAACACCATAAATTTAGATATTTCTAATTCACCAAGCTGTGTTTTAAGCGAGTGTTTGTCCAATTATTTTACACAATCTTCAATCGATGACTGGAAATGCGATAAATGTAATAATTCTGGATGTTCTAAATCATTAAATTTATGGTCATTGCCAAATTATTTAATTATACAATTTAAAAGATTCGATAATAATGGTAAAAAAATAAACAATCTTATAGACTTTCCAATTGATGATTTAGATTTAACACAATATGTATTGTCAAAAAAAAATGACCCGAATAATTATATCTACAATTTATATGCTATAAATTACCATAATGGTGATATACAAAACGGACATTACTGGACAAGTATTAGAAATCTTGATAATAATTGGTATATTTTAAATGATGGTCATGTCAGTAAATATAATAATAATTCTGATATGAAAATGAATTCAGTCACTGCCGATGCATACTTATTATTTTATTATAGAAAAATGATAACAAAATAAAAAAATAAAAGTAACAACTTACTTATCAAAGTAAATAATTAATAATAACAACATAAATAACACCTAATATAATTGCCTTTAGTACGTTAATAAGAATATCATTTTGAAAGTTCTTAGGAATTATTTGTAACATTACATTATTTGTTTGTGGTAAACCAGCTATAATAATTATTATAATTAATAATATATTTGATTCTGTAAAAAATGTATCTGTTAAAGTTTTCTGTACAGATACATTTGCTTTTATATTTGAAACGTTTGGATTTTTTACTTTTAAATCCGGTTTAACTGGTTTTTGAACAACTGGTTTTTGAACAACTGGTTGTTGAACAATTGGTTGTTCAGGGCGAACAATATCCTCTGGAGGACATCTAACGAGATTATTTTCAACTTCTTCAATCTCAGACAAATTAGGATCCATAATATCCTCAATATTTGTTGACATTCTATCGCTCATAATGAAAAGTAATATATATTATATTACTTTAAATGTAAAAAAAATTTTAAACGAAAATGTTTAATTTAAATTTTATTTAAGACATGTAAAATAAACAGCTGTGCGTTCATCAAAATCATCAGGTTTAGTCAAAAATTCATTAAAATACCCATCTTCAATTAATTGCAAAGGTTTAGGTAATTTAAACTTATTTTCAGTACCATTTACTAAACGCCCCTTTATAATATATTCATTCTTATATTCAGAACGTGAATCAATTGTACTTGATGTTCCAGAAGATTTATATGATTTTGTAGAATTTAATGTCATATTCGACATTCTTGAACTTATTCCAGATGTTCTACGTGCAGATGAATCATCCGATGATGAATCAGATGATGTATCAGAAGATGAATCTGATGATGATGAATAATAAGAAGTTTCATCTGGTGGAATAACTTCATCAGGGTATTTTTTAATAATCCAATCGAATAAATCACTAGATATATATAAATCTAATAAACTAGTCAAAAAGTAATGCAAATCATACACTTCACTATAATTATATGGAACATTATCTTCATCATCGTCATAATCACTGTCCTTATTTAATACACTTGTATGTTTATATCTATCATATGTACAATGACCAACTATAAACTTATTTGGATAAGCATCTTCAATTCTATTACTATAAACCATAGCATACTCAAAATCAAAAATCTTGGGCATGATACCTGTGTTTGGTATATAATATGATTTATTATTTACCTTATACACAAAATATCCACCAGCCTTTACATCCGTATCTATTAAAATATTACCATAATGGAAATCATTATGATTTAATTTATAATATGCTTGCATAACATAAATTGTATATATCAATTGAAATGTTAATACTTTCCATTGCATATCCGATATTTTTTCATCATTTTCATAAGTATCATGTAACCAATTGTCTAAACTCTTTCCATTAACATATTCAGATATTACAACATTTGAATGCTTACGAATTAAATCCTCAACCTCTAAACGTTTTAGATTAATATGTTTTAAAGCACGCACTCTATTTGAAATCTTAAAATATCCCAAAAAATGTGCAAAATGCGGCGAAATTTGTTTATTGACGATATTTTCAGTTAAATGCTGCAAAATAATAAATTCTAAATTAGAAGGATGCTCGTGTTTTTCATACTTATTTTCAACAGGAATCACCTTTAATCCAAATTTATATTTTTTATTATTAATCATAAACGGATATCCCTTTACCTCCGATGTATTCTTTACCTTAATCAATTGAGTCATTGTATCAAACCCAAACATGTCCTTTGATTCATCAAAAAAAATTCTCTTTTTCCTTATTTCATGTTTATAAGAATTCAACAACTTCAATTTATTTAAATAAGGTAAAACGTCTGACATTTTTACACTTTAAAGTGATTTTTGTTTTTATCTAAAAACGCACAATATTATAAAATCAATTTACAAAAATGTTCATATAATTGATGACTAATTTTATTCCAACTATAATCACTCTCAATATATTTCAACATTTGTTCCATATTATTATTTTTCTTTTTATTTAAAATATCCTTTTCAAATCTAATCATCACAGAAATCAAATCATCACCATCAATGTTATTAACATTCAACCCATCTTCCATAACACCTACATTACTCTTTATATAATAAATATTATCTTTTCCTCCATTATTGTAAATATCATTCATATATTGTTCAGTACTTCCTGTCATAGGAACTAATACATTAGTTCCACATGCCAATGCTTCAAGACAACATAAATTAAACCCTTCAGCAATATATGGTGAAATATACATATCACAAGCATTGTACAAATATCGCATTTGCTTAAAACTCAACGTCTTTTCTGTAAATATAATATGATTTGTTAATAAATTATTCATTTCATCCTTTGAAATCACATTACCACCCTGTAATTCCACAAAATAAGATTCTAAAAATTCCTTTGCTTGATATAAATCTGCAGTACCTTTTAAGAGTAATTTAAAATGTTTTTTATTTAATCTATTAACTAAAATATTCATAACCTGAAGAATATACAAAATACCCTTGTTTTTAGTCATTGCACCTGTATTTATCAATAAAATTTCATCATCTTTTATATTATAACGAGCACGAACACTTTTACGTATTTCATCACTTTCTTTATAAAATAATGTCGTATCAACACCATGTGAAATAATTGGATTTCTATCAGTGTTATCACCTATATAATCAATCATACCCTTCGATGACCACACAGAAGGTGATGTAAATGAAAGATTCTTAAAATGTTCTAAAAAGGTTTTTATATATTCATTACTAATTGTACTACCAGGTGATACACCTACCTTGAAATAATTAGTATCCAATTTACTAAATTCCGATGTATAAAATACACAAATTGGTATATCCTTATTCCACTCCATCAATGTAATATCATAAGGATATGTTATCCTATAAATCATATCGATTTTTATATCAGTATCCTTTTCATGATTAAATGGCTTGAAAATTTCAGCATTACTTAATAAATCATTGTATTCTTGTGTATATACTAATTTTTTTTTACTATTCCATTCTTGTCTATAATATTCCTTTTCAGTAACATAAAAGTTTATCTTATCACTATAATTTTTAAATAAATGAATCAATTGAAAACAATTTACAATAGCATATGAATGTGCAATATTAATCCAACCTTCAAATAAAATATTAAACTTTTTATTATGAATTTCCTTCTTTTTAATATTCATCGTAATACCACTCGTCATTTATTATTACAAATAGAATTAAAAAGATACATTTAATCGCAGTTAAATAAACTCATCAAAGTAAATAACATTACATTCCATTTATTTATTTTATTATTATATAATAACTATAACTAAATACATGACATCAAAAAGAACACGTGTTACAACACCTCTCAGATTATCAGATGAAGTCAGAAAACATAGCCCATTAAAAAAAGGAATTGAAGTAAAAAACGAAGATAAACCATACGAAAACGTTTCCAAAATAATGAATCATATTTACCTTGGAAACATTAATATTGCAAAAGATAAAGACTTTATGAAAAAAAATAATATCAAAGCTGTATTAAATTGCTCAAAAGATAAAGATATACCTAATTATTTCTGCAACTTAGGTATAGAATATATGAGAATACCTGTAGATGACTCGTTAAAACAAAAAGATTTCGACCTATTATATAAATTACTACCATGCGGCGTTGAATTCATACACAAACACGCAAACATCCTAAAACAAAACATCCTCATTCACTGTCACATGGGCCGACAGAGGTCAGTCGCACTGTCATGTGGATATTTGATGGCAAAACATGGTCTTAACCCTGACGAGGCTTGTAAACATATTTTAAAGAAGAGACCAGAAGCATTTCACTTCGGACTCTCCTTAAATTTCGATCAAGCATTAATCAAATATTACAAAGATTTACAAAAAGAAAGGAGTTAAATGGTCTTATGTGTAATTTTACAATAAAGCTTAAACACCATGCGAAATACTAATATAAATATTAGTATACACTAGCATATATAACAATGAATTTATAAAAACATCAGGCTAAGACGATGAAACAAGATACGATACAAAACAAAGACCATAAAAACATTTAGTCAAGACGATGAAACAAGATACGATACAAAACAAAGACCATAAAACCAATTAGTCAAGACGATGAAACAAGACGACGATACAAAACAAAGACCATAAAATCAATTAGTCAAGACGATGAAACAAGATGATAAAAACCTGCTTCTCCCTAGGGAGAAGCAGGTTTATTTGATACAGAATTAGAAGCTGCACAAGCTTATAATAATAAAGCTATAGAATTTAATAGAGAAAAAACTAAACAATATTATAAAGTTAATGATTTAAATTAATCTGTACAAACAAT
>Ga0169931_10005608_pt1 | contig 19076 bp, 14 predicted proteins | sample Kivu_15m_20L_FD_129675 | JGI IMG/M metagenome (GOLD analysis project Ga0169931, IMG submission 129675) | Freshwater microbial communities from Lake Kivu, Western Province, Rwanda to study Microbial Dark Matter (Phase II) - Kivu_15m_20L... | ecosystem: Environmental > Aquatic > Freshwater > Lake... | reverse complement strand
CGCATCGGCACTTGCGACTCGATCTTGGCTCGCACCTCGGGATCCGTCGCTCCCGACGCCTTCAAGAAGGCCGGGAAATCCATGAAGTTGGTGCCCACCGCGTTCACTTGTACTCCGGTTCGGGCCACCTCGTCAGCCACGTTCTTGACCAACATCGTGGCGGCGGCCCGAGCCGACGAATACAACGGGGCGCCCGGGGTGGCACGGGCTCCCGAGGCGCTGGTGATCACCAGGACCTGACCCGACTCTTGGGACGTCATCACGGGCACCACGGATCGCAAGAAGTTGTACGGGGCCTCGAGGCATCCCGCGAGAACCTGACGCAACTGGTCGAGGGTTGAGTTGACGAATCGGCCCGTGACGATCTGACCCGAGAACATGACGGCGGAGTCGATGCGACCGAATGCGTTCATCGCTGCTCCCACCAGCGCCTCGCCGTCGCCCGGAGTGTTCAGGTTGCTGTGCCCGGTGCAGGAGACGACCCGCGCCCCCGACTCTTCGAGCCGGGAGACGAGTTCGGCGTCGGGGTCACCCAGGACGAGGTCGAAGCCCCGTTCGGCGAAGCGTTCGGCCAAGTGCGGTCCCACGTAGTAGCGCGTGTCGGAGACGAGGGCGACGGGTCGAGCAGTCATGGGGCTGACAGTAGGTAGTGACAGCACTATTGTCAATACAGCGGTGACGGACGGAGCAGCGAGGAAACGATGAGTGAAAAATTCGAGGGTCGTATCGGTCGGACGTACACCGAATCGGAGCCGTGGTGGCCGTCTCGTCCGCATCCGGGCGAGGAGGCGCCCAACGTCATCGTCATCTTGTTCGACGACATGGGGTTCTCTCATCTCGGATGTTTCGGATCGACATTGTCGACACCGAACATCGACGCGTTGGCGGCCGAAGGACTCCGCTTCACGAACTTTCACGTCACACCACTGTGCTCGCCGACCCGGGCCGCGTTGTTGACCGGTCGCAACCACCACGCGGTCGGAATGCGTTCGGTCTCGAACTTCAACAGTGGCTTTCCGCACATGCGCGGACACATCGCCAGCGAGGCGACGACCATCGCCGAGATCCTGCGCGGCGCCGGGTACGCCACCTTTGCCTTGGGGAAGTGGCACCTCTGTCCGATGGCGGATGCCTCGGCCGCCGGCCCGTTCGATCAGTGGCCGTTGCAACGTGGCTTCGATCGTTTCTACGGCTTCCTCGACGGGGAGACCGATCAGTTCCATCCGGAGTTGGTCTACGACAACCATTGGATCGAGCCACCGGCCGGACCGGACGAGGGGTATCACCTGTCGGAGGATCTCGTCGACAAGGGCATCGAATTCATGCACGACTCGGTGAGCCTTCGTCCCGATCGCCCTTTTTTCATGTATCTCGCGTTCGGGGCCACGCACGCGCCACACCAGGCTCCGGAGCGTTACCTGCAGAAGTACCGCGGTGCGTTCGACGAGGGTTGGGACGTGTTCCGTGAACGGTGGTTCGCCCGTCAGAAGGAACTCGGAGTCATCCCCGCCGATACCACCCTCGCGCCGCGTAATCCCGGGGTCGAGGCCTGGAGCGATTTGTCGGAGAATCAGCGGCGCCTGGCCTGTCGCCTCCAAGAGGCGTATGCGGCCTTCCTCGAACACACCGACGATCAGATCGGGAGGCTGATGGAGTCGTTGAAGCGTCTGGGCGTGGACGACAACACCGTCGTCTTCTTGATGTCCGACAACGGCGCGTCACAAGAAGGCGGACCGTTCGGGGTTCTGCACGAGATGAAGTTCTTCAACATGATCCTGGAGACCCCCGACGAGGCGATCGCCCGTATCGACGAGATCGGTGGGCCCCACTCGCACAGCAACTATCCGTGGGGCTGGTCGCAGGCGGGGAACACGCCCTTCAAGTGGTACAAGCAGAACACCCACGAGGGCGGAATCCACGTTCCGTGCATCGTGCGTTGGCCCCGGGGCATTCGAGGCGGCGGAGAACTGCGGGATCAGTTCCATCATGTCAACGACATCGTGCCGACGATCCTCGAGATGACCAGCGTCTCGGCCCCCTCGACCTACCACGGGCTCGACGTCATGCCGATCAGCGGAGTCTCGATGAAGTACGCCATCGACGAGCCGTCCACGCCGACACGCAAGAAGATCCAGTACTACGAGATGGGTGGACACCGTGGTATCCACGTGGACGGTTGGAAGGCCGTCACGCGGCACGAGCAGGGTAAAACGTTCGACGACGACGTCTGGGAGCTGTATCACGTCGACGTGGATCGGTCGGAGACCAACGACCTGGCGTCGCGCGAGCCGGATCGTCTGCGCGAGTTGATCGCGTTGTGGTGGGAGGAAGCCAAACGCGAGGGTGTGCTGCCCCTCGACGACCGGGGTCTCGAGTTGTTCGGCGCTCGCTTCGCCGATCGCTCGGTTCACCCCACCTCTCGGACGTACGTGTATCGCCCCCCGATGGCGCCGATGCCGGCGCAGGCGGCGGCCTCGCTCGGGGGCCGTAGTTGGGATCTGGATGCGTACGTGAGTCGTTCAGAGGGTCAGGGTGGCGTCATCTACGCCTCGGGGACCGAGAACTCCGGATTCAGTTTCTACGTGGATGAGGGAAGCCTCGTGTTCGATTACAACATCTTCGGCGAGCACCACGTGGTGACGTCCTCTCGTGCCTTGCCCGATGGTGACGCGGTGGCGTCCGTTCGTTTCCGGCGCACCGGCAAGACCGCCGAGGTTCTGTTGCTGATCGACGGGTCTGCCGCCGGAACCTTGCACCTCCCGTTCGTGATGCGCACCATGTCGAGCGTCGGACCGAGCGTCGCGTATGACCACGGGTCTCCCGTCGCCATCGGTTACGCGCACCGTCGTGACGGCTTCCCCTTCGAGGGAACCATCGACCGTGTGGAGATACGTCTGGTGGCTCCGAACACCCCCGCTGACGCGATCGAGGCCGAGCGACGACAGACGATGGGACGTCAGTGACCGGACGCGGTCAGCGATCGGACGGACGCCAGTAACCGACGTCGCGGGCAGCGTCCAGGACGACACGCAGAAGCGTCGTGACAGTTCGGGCGGTGATCTCGGCCCGTTGTTCGGACCGCAGACTGAGGGTGGCACCTTCGGGTAGGTCGCTCGTCGTGGCGTCGAGCTTCACGAGAGCCGAGCCGGAGACCACGAAGACCAAACGAGGGTGATCCGCATCGACCGGCTCGAGCGTGAAACAGGAGTTGGCGTCGAGGTGCAGGAGGTCCACGTCGGCGAGTCCGGCGGTGGCCTCGAAGATGCCGGTGCCCGATCGTTCGATTCCGTTCCCGACGGACGACCACGTGCGGTTGGTCTCGTCGTACCGCACGAAAGCCTGCCCATGCCACCGACGGGACGGATCGGTCCCGTTCGGCAACTTCAGATCGTGTTCGACGTTGGTCATGTGTTCGGCGGGGTAGCCGATTTCGACCACCTCCATCCCGTCGGAATTCTCCAGCACGCGATGCCGGATGCCCGGTGGCTGGATGACGCAGTCCCCGGACTTCAAGATGAACGGTTCCCCTTGATCCTCGTAGACGACCTTGACCCAGCCCCGACGGCAGAAGATCAACTGGAAGAGAACGTCGTGATGGTGGACGTAGTCCGGAACGGGACCGGCCGCACGGAGACGGATGTTGGACGCGATGACGGCCCCTCCGAGGCGTGAGGGTACGAGATCCCGGTATTCCATGCCTGCCCGTCCGACGTGCCAGGCGCCGTCGGCGTCACCGTCGCCCACGGTCGTCTCTTCGCGAACAACGGGCACAACGAGGGTGGGGTGAGCCGCGAACCGGATGATGATTCCGTCCGGCCCCTCGACCTCTCGGGCCGGCGGGCACGAGGAGCCGGGATCGTCGTGCTCGAGAATGATCGTGACACCGTGGGGGACGCCGACGTGCAGGTCGATGACCGTTCCATCACGCACCAAACGTGCTTCCCGAGGGGAGTCGGCCGGATGAATGCGCTGAAGAAGGAAGTCCGCGGTCGTCCGGAGGAACTCGACCGCGTCCGGGATCGAGGAGACGGGAATCGACACCGACGTCGATGAAGTGTTTGGTGCGACCACGGTCTTACTGTAGTGATCGTGCGCGCGACCTTCCTTTCCGACAATCCCCGATGACCGCCGGCACGTATTCGGGTCGGGGGTTCGACATCCATTACGAGATCGTGGGGGATGGTCCGCGACTTCTGTTTTTCAACGGGTCGGGCTCGAGCATCGACGCGGCGCGTCCGCTGATTGACACGGTGGCCCGTTTCTGCACCGTTCTCGTGCATGATCAGCGGGGTCTCGGTCGCACCGATGTTCCCGAGGGCCCCTACGAGATGGCCGACTACGCCCGGGACGCTTCTGGGCTTCTGGAACACGTCGGTTGGGATCGTGTCGCGGTGTTGGGTGTCAGCTTCGGGGGAATGGTGGCGCTCGAATTCGCCGTGACGAATCCCGAGATGGCCGAGCGGCTGGCCGTGCTGTGCACCAGCTCCGGAGGTGTCGGGGGATCGTCGTATCCCCTCCACGAACTGGCTACACTGTCCGAGGCGGATCGAGCGGCGCGTTATCCGACTCTCGTCGACAGTCGGTTCGACGAGGTCTGGCTGAGCGAACACCCGGGGGATCGGGCGCTGCTGGTGCCACGCCCCGCTCCTCAGGGACGTGCGGCGCTCGGTCATCACTGGCAGTTGGACGCCCGAAGTCGACACGACGTGTGGGATCGTCTCGGGCACATCACCGCACCGACTTTCGTCGCCAGCGGCACCTACGACGGGATCGCGCCACCGCGGAACGGTCGGGCCATTTCGGATCGCATCAACGGGTCGATTCACACCGAATATGAGGGAGGGCATATGTTCCTGTTGCAGGATCGTCGGGCCCTCTCGGACCTTCGGGCGTTCTTGATCGGCGAGCACGGGGAGGAGACGAGATGAACATGAGGTTCGACGGACGCGTCGTCGTCGTCACCGGCGCCGGTCGGAATCTGGGGCGCGAGTACGCCCTCGCATTCGCCGACCGCGGTGCTTCGGTCGTGGTGAACGATCTGGGCGTCGGCATCTCGGACTCCGACGGCAAGGCCGACGCACCCGTCACCAACCCCGCCGATGATGTCGTGCAAGAGATTCTGTCCACCGGAGGCACGGCCGTGGCCAACCATGACAGCATCGCCACTCCGGCGGGTGGTCGTTCGATCGTCGACACGGCGCTCGATTCATTCGGGCGAGTCGACGTCGTGGTGAACAACGCCGGACAGGTGCGCATGGCTCCTTTCGAGGATTTTCCCGAGGAGAGCATCGATGCGCTGATCGACACCCAGCTGCGCGGGACCCTGAACGTCAGTCGGCCGGCGTGGAAGTGGATGAAGGACAACGGTGGCGGCCGCATCGTCAACGTGTCCTCCGGTGCGGCATTCGGTGGTGTTCCCCATGGCAGCGTCTACGCGATGGCCAAGATGGGAGTGATCGGCCTGACGCGCGGAATGGCCAGTGAGGGGGCACCCCACGGCATCCACGTGAACGTCGTCGTGCCCTACGCCAAGACCCGCCCGGGCACGTCGTTCGGGCCCATTCCATGGTCGGAGGAACTCAGTGAATGGCTCGATCCGCGCCTGGTGGCGCCACTCGTGGTCTGTTTGGCACATCGAGACTGTGATCTCAACGGTGAAACGATCAGCGTCGGCGCCGGTTGGGCCGGCGGGGTGCACATCGAACTGAGCGACGGCTACACGAATCGGGACGCCACCGCCGAGGATCTCGTCTCGAACATGAGTCGGGTCATGTCGAGTGGACGCAGCCCGCTGACGGCCACGTCGTCCAAGGCGGTTCGACATCTCATGGCGGGTTTCCGATCATGAGTGCGGATCGGTCCGCGTTGAACGAACTGGGGTTCTACACGCTTCCCGGTGCGCCGAAGTCGCCGCGCGATCTCATTCAGGAGGTGGCCGATGCCGAGGCCCTCGGATTGGGATCCTGCTTCATCTCCGAGCGTTTCAACATCAAGGAAGCGGTCACCTTGTCCGGTGCCGTCGGTGCCGTCAGCACGACCCTCGGTATCGCCACGGCGGCGACGAACCACAACACCCGGCACCCGCTGGTGACGGCCTCGTACGCCACCACGATGCATCGGCTGACCGGCGGTCGTTTCACGTTGGGGATCGGGAGGGGCATCGGTCCGCTGTATCGGGCTTACGGCTTGCCGATGGTCACCACGGCGCAAATGGAAGATTTCGCCGGAGTCATGCGGCGATTGTTTCGTGGCGAGGTGATCATCGGTCACGACGGCCCGATCGGTAAGTACCCGGTCCTGGCTCTCGATCCCGGTTTCGACGAGAACATCCCGTTGGGGTTGACCGCGTTCGGTCCGCGCACCCTCGAGTTGGCGGGCCGCGCCTTCGATTGCGTCGTCTTGCACACCTTTTTCACCGACGAAACCACGCGTCGGTGCATACGCGTGGTGAAACGAGCCGCCGAGGAAGCCGGACGTGATCCGGACTCGGTGCGGGTTTGGTCGTGTTTCGCCACGATCGGTGATCACATTGCCGAGGACGTGCGTCTGAAGAAGACCGTGGGTCGTCTGGCCACCTATCTGCAGGGGTACGGGGACCTGATGGTGGAGACGAATCGCTGGGACCCCGAGGTGTTGCGTCGCTTCCGTGACGACGCGTTCATCAAGAGCTTTCGGGGTGCTCTCGACAACACGGCCACCACCGCCGAACTCGAACATGTCGCGACCTTGATCCCCCCGGAATGGCTGGCACCGGCGGCCAGCGGCTCGCCCGAACAATGCGTGGCGGCGATCCGGGGACAATTCGACCTTGGGGTGGATGGTGTCATCCTCCACGGAGCGAGTCCTCATGACTTGGCTCCGATCGTGGAGGAATATCGCCGTACCCGACCGGCGGGGGCTTTCGAACGATCGCGAGCGAACCCGGGTCTGTGAGACAAACAGACTGCTAGCGTCTCACGAGGAGGCCGTCATGAGCGACACACAGGACATCATCGACTGGGCGACGGATTACGACATCTTCAATCCCGAGTACGTGAACGATCCTTTCCGCATCTGGGACACCCTTCGTGAATCCTGTCCGATCGCCCACACCGACCGCTGGGGCGGCTCGTGGCTCCCCACACGGTACGAAGACGTCACCGCGATCGCTCGCGACATCGAGACGTTTCCGTCGGGTGGTGGCATCGCGGTGATTCCTCCGGTCACCGGTTTGCCGGGATCGAGTCAGCCGCAGCTGCTTCCGTACGGCGTTCCACCCATCTCGTCGGACCCGCCCTTGCACACCTGGACCCGGCGTCTGATCCTGCCGTGGATGTCGCCGCAAAAGTCATTGTCCTACGAGCCGATGACTCAGGCCCTCTGCAACCGCCTCATCGACGGTTTCATCAATCAGGGTCGCGCCGATCTGGCGGCGGATTACGCCCAGCAAATTCCGGTTCGGGTCATCGCTCACATCCTCGGTGTTCCCGCCGAGATGAGCGACACCTTCACGGGGTGGGTGCGCGACGTCCTCGAGTTCGCCTTCGACGCCGAACGACGCCAACGTGGAACCCAGGGCGTCATCGAGTTCTTCATCAGCGCACTGGCGGCCCGGCGCGAGAATCCCGGTGACGATCTGATCTCGGAACTGTTGCACACCGAGATCGACGGCAAGCCGATCGAGGAACCGATCATCATCGGCATGTGTTCGTTGATGCTCATCGCCGGAGTCGACACCACGTGGTCGGCGATCGGTTCGTCGATTTGGCACTTGGCGACGCATCCCGAGGATCGTCGTCGACTGGTCTCCGAACCCGAGCTGATGCCGACGGCCATCGAAGAGTTCCTCCGCGCCTATTCCCCCGTGACCATGGCCAGACGTTTGATGGAGGATGTGGAGTACAAGGGTTGTCCGATGAGGGCCGGCGAGCGGGTCTTGATGAACTTCCCGGGTGCGAACCGCGACCCGAAGGTGTTCGAAAATCCCGACCAAGTGATCCTTGATCGGGCGATCAATCGTCACGTGGCCTTCGGGGCGGGAATACACCGTTGCGCCGGATCCAATCTGGCCCGCATGGAATTGCGGGTGGCCATCGAGAGTTGGCTCGCGCGCATCCCCGAATTCGATCTTCTGGATCCGACCGAGGTGACCTGGGCTGGAGGGCAGGTCCGCGGACCGCGCAGCGCGGTGGTCGCCTTCTGATCATGACGTCTCGACCGTTGGTCGCGCCGATGCACGGCACCGTTCTGTCGGTCGCCGATGTGGGAAGCGTTATCGGCGCCGGCCGTCCGGTCGTGGTGTTGGAGTCGATGAAGATGCAACACGACGTGACGTGCGAGCACGCCGTGGTGGTCGTGACGGCGCTCGTGGCGCCCGGTGACACGGTCAAGGAGGGTCAATCGCTCGTCACCGTCGAGGAGGTGTCCCATTCGGCGTCCGAACCGGATGTCGTGGTGGCGGACTCGCCACGACTCGACCTCCAGGAGGTCGTCGCGCGTCGGCATCTCGGTTCTGATCAGGTTCGTGCCGAAGCGACCGCGCGGCGACATGCCGCGGGTAGGCGTACCGCCCGGGAAAACGTGACCGATCTGGTCGACCCCGGCTCGTTCGTGGAGTACGGTCCGTTGGTGTTGGCGGCCCAGCGACGTCGCCGCTCGGTGGACGACTTGATCGCGCGCACCCAATCCGACGGCCTCGTGGCCGGTCTCGCCTCGGTCAATGGCGAGGACTTCGACGGACGGGCGTCGAGAGTCGCGGTGATGTCCTACGACTACGCGGTTCTGGCGGGTACCCAAGGGCAACAGAATCACCGTAAGAAGGATCGGATGTTCGACGTCGTCGAGCGCCTGGGCGTGCCGTTGGTGTTCTTCGCCGAAGGGGGCGGAGGTCGACCCGGAGACACCGATGGTCTCGGAGTATCGGGTCTCGACTGTTGGGCGTTCCATGACTTCGCCCGACTGTCGGGAATGGTTCCCCTGATCGGTGTCACGGGCGGTTATTGCTTCGCGGGAAACGCCGCCATCCTCGGTTGTTGTGACGTCGTGATCGCCTGCGAGGGTTCCAACATCGGCATGGGCGGCCCTGCGATGATCGAAGGCGGAGGGCTCGGTGTGCATCGGCCCGAGGAGATCGGGCCCCTCGAGGTGCAAGTGGCCAACGGAGTGGTGGATCTGGTGGCCACCGACGACGCCGACGCGGTTCGTTTGGCGAAGAAGTACCTTTCGTACTTTCAGGGTCGACTCAAGCGAACCGACTGCGGTGACCAAACCCTCCTTCGCCGTCTCGTTCCCGAGAACCGGGTGAAGTCGTACGACGTTCGCGGCGTGATCGAGGTCCTGTTCGACCGCGACAGCGTGCTCGAATTGCGATCCGGGTTCGGGATCGGCATGGTCACGGCCTTGGCCCGGGTCGACGGGCGCGCGGTTGGTGTCGTCGCCAACAATCCCCGTCATCTCGGCGGAGCGATCGACAGCGATGGAGCGGACAAGGCGGCTCGTTTTCTGCAGTTGTGCGACGCGCACGGTTTGCCCGTGATCACCTTGGTGGACACGCCCGGCATGATGGTCGGTCCCGACGTCGAAGCCACGGCCCTGGTGCGCCATTGCAGTCGACTCTTCGTCACCGGCGTGAACATGGACGTGCCCGTGATCTCGGTCGTACTCCGCAAGAGTTACGGCTTGGGAGCGCAGGCGATGATGGGCGGATCGACCAAAGCACCGTTGGCCTGTGTGGCCTGGCCCACCGGCGAGTTCGGGGGGATGGGTCTGGAGGGGGCCGTCAGGCTGGGATATCGCCACGAGTTGGAGGGGATCGCGGATCCCGACGAACGCGAGGCCACGTTCGCGTCGATGGTCGCGCGCATGTACGAACACGGCAAGGCGGTGTCGGTTGCGGGGCACTTCGAGATCGACGACGTCATCGATCCCGCCGAAACGCGCGACTGGTTGCGAGCGATCTTGGATTCGGCGCCGACACCTGATCGCACCACGCGCCGACGGATCGTCGACACCTGGTGATCAGAGGGGGCGCGGGGTGTTCAGTTCGGTGACGTTGTCGAGCAGGATTCGCCGCTGGTCCTCGTCGGAGAAGGCCTTGAGCTCCGGCAGGTAGTTCAAGGGGTCGGGCATACCTTCGATGTGGGGCCAGTCCGAGCCGAACAACACCCGGTCGGTGCCCATGATGCGGGCCACCTCGTGGACGTCGTCCTCCCAGAAGGGATTGATCCACCAGTTGGTGCGCAAGGTTTCCACGGGATCCTCGGAGAAGTATCCGGGCATCTTCTTGGCCGTGGACGTCAGCTTGTTGCAGGCATCGCCGAGGAACTCCGAACCGTTCTCGACCGATGCCATACGGACATTGGGAAATCGATCGAAGAGCTTCTCGAAGACCGAGGTGATGATGAAATCCTGGGCGGCGCGTTCGATGGCGAAGCTCTTGATCGACGGCTTCCAGCCACCACCGGAGAACTGGGCCGAGAAGGCGTCGTTCGCATAGCCGTTCGAGCTGTAGCCGCTGTCCCCGGCGTGAATGACCGTGGTGATGCCCGCTTCGTTCACTCGGGCCCAGAAGGGGTCGTACATGTTGTCAAAAGGTGAGCGTTGACCGTTCTCGGTGGTGGGAGCCGCGGGACGCATCACGATCACCCGAGCGCCGTGCCCGATCGCCCACTCGACTTCCTTGCAGGCCCAGTCCACCGAGGCCAGCGAGATGTACGGTCCGGCGAAGATGCGGTCGGCGTGATCGAAACCCCAATCCTCCTGTAGCCAGCGATTGAACGCGGTGAACATGATTCCCACGCCCTCGGGGTCGTGCTTCAGCAGTTCCTCGTACAGCATGCCGAGAGTGGGGAAGAGCCAGATATTGGAGACCCCTTGGCGGTCCATGGTCGCCAGCCGTGCGTCGCGGTCCCGGTACTCCGGACGAATGGCTTCGCGCACCGACAGGAATTCGAGTGGGTGCTTCTTGTCGGGATTGCCCCGGAAGTAGTCGTGCATGGCGCCGGCGGGTGCGATGGGATCGAACGTGGGATTGGTGACGACACGACTGACCCGACCCCCGACCACCTGGTACTTGCGACCGTCGATCTCGGCCCACTGAACGCACCGCGGCCCGTCCTTGGGGGCCAAATGACGGGTGAAGGCATCGAGAGCCTCGTAGTAGTGATTGTCGCAATCGAACGGAACGTAACCGAGCTCGGAAGTCATGTGTTCAGCGTACGGTCTGCTGGGTGGCGGGTGGCAACACGGCGCGCATCTAGCGTGGTGTCCGTGACCTCCGACTCGGCCCCTGAATCCCGACTCCAGAACGCCGGGTCAGCGATCTCTCGCCCGGATCACGTGGTCGTGGTCCTGCTCGACAGCCTCAATCGGCACCTGCTGGGTGCCTATGGGTCCGAGGAGTTCACGACCCCGAATCTCGACCGCTTCGCGAGTTCCGCGGTCGTGTTCGACCGCCATCACACCGGATCCCTTCCGTGCATGCCGGCGCGGCACGACATCCTGGTGGGCGCCCTCGATTTTCCGTGGCGTCCCTGGGGATCGATCGAGATCTGGGAAGATGCCATCACCCGCTCGCTGCGAGCGGCCGGGGTCACCTCGATGTTGGTCTCCGATCACCCGCATTTGTTCGAGGTGGGCGGGGAGAACTACCACACCGACTTCACGGCTTGGGAGTATCTCCGCGGTCACGAGAACGATCCATGGAAGACGATCCCTGATCCGACGTGGATCGGTGCGCCGGCGATCGACGTCGTCCCCCCGCGGATCCACTACAACTACAACGATTCGAGAACGTGGTTCCGGGACGAAGCGGATTTCCCCGGGCCCCGCACGATGCAAGCCGCCACCGACTGGGTCATTCGCAACGCGGGGTGTCACGACCGCTCGCTGCTGTTCGTCGACGAGTTCGACCCGCACGAGCCGTTCGACACGCCGGAACCATGGGCGAGTCGGTATCACCGAGCGGGAGACCCGCGAATGATCTGGCCTCCGTACGCGGTCGATGGTTTGTCGAGGGGACTCATCGACGAGGCATCAGGTCGGGCGTTGCGGGCCGCCTACGGGGCGAAGTTGTCGATGATCGACCATTGGTTCGGTCGTTTGCTCGAGGCGATCGAACACTCCGTGGATACCGACAGAACGGCGGTGATCGTGTGCACCGACCATGGCCACTATCTCGGCGAACGGGACGTGTGGGGCAAGCCCGGATATCCGATCCACGATCCCTTGGGTCACATACCGCTGATGATCAGGTGGCCCGGCGTGGTGCCACGACGCGAGTCCTCACTGAGCACGTCGGTGGACATCCACGCGACCTTGTGCGACGTGTTCGACGTCGTGCCCGAACATCGCACCCACGGCCGTTCGTTGATTCCGCTGTTGCAGGGAAGCGTCTCACGCGTGCGTGATCACGTTCTGACCGGCTATTGGGGACGAGAGGTGCAGGTAATCACCGATGACCACTGCTACATCCGGGGCTCGGTCGGCAGTGCCTTCCCCGTGAGCATGTGGTCGAACCGCTGGAGCACGATGCCGGTGCACGCTTTGCCCAATCTGCGCCTGCCGAAGCCGGATGCTCGTGCTCGACTCGACCGTATGCCCGGGTCCGACGTCCCGGTGATTCGCCAACCGTTCGTGGAGGGTGATCTGCTGCCGTTCTGGGCGATCGGCGGCCTCGTGGATCGGAACATCCTGTACGCAAGAAGCGACCAGGGCCAGACGAACGATCTGAGCGGACGACCCGATCATCTCGTCACCGAGACGATGCTCATCGACATCCTGCGCGGGGCATTGACGGAGATTTCCGCGCCCGACGATCTGTTCGAACGTCTCGGACTCTGAACTCCCCGTCGTTCAGATGCAGATGTCGAAGGGTCGAATGGGTACCCGGGGCAACTCACGGCCGACCGCGTCGCGAATGGCGTTCGCGATGGCCGGGGTGACCGAGACGCACGGGGGCTCACCGACGCCTTTGGCGCCCAAGGGGGACTTGGGTTCGTGCTCCTCGATGAGGATCATGTCGACCGTCGGGGCGTCGAGGAAAGTCGGTAACAGGTAGTCCGTGAAACTGGGATTACGGACCTTTCCGTCCGTGACGATGATCTCTTCCATCACGGCCAGTCCGAGGCCTTGGGCGATTCCGCCCTCCACCTGACCCTGCACGGAGAGGGGATTGAGCACCCGGCCCACGTCCTGGGCGGTGGCGATCTGTACGACCTTGACGAGGCCCAGGTCCGGGTCGACGTCGACCACGGCGCGGTGAGCGACGAAGGCAAAGGCGACGTGGCAGTTTCCGTGTCCGTCCTCATCGAGGTCTTCGGTTGCCGGGTGGCGGTACTCGACGGTGCGGTCGATGTCGTAGTTGCCGATCACCTCGCCGACGGCGATCGTTGTCCCGGTCAGCGAGTCGACGATGTTCGTTCCTTCGACGCGCATTTCGGCGCGCACCAGACCGCGATCGGCCGCCACCCGATCGAGTAGCTCCTCACGCACGGCACGGCACGCCGCATCGACGGCGCCCCCGCTCATCCAGGTCTGACGACTGGCCGACGTGGAGCCGGCCGAGCCCACCTGGGTGTCGATCGGATCGAGGAAGACGTCATCGACGCCGAGCACCGTGCGGGCGATCTGCTGGGCCAGCATCACGAAGCCTTGCCCGACCTCGGCCGTGGCGAACTTCACGTGAACGGCTCCGTCGGCGATCCGGCAACGCGCGGTCGAGAAGTCGTCGAAGCCCTCGGAATACATGAGATTCTTGATGCTCACCCCCCAGCCGATGCCGCGGCGGATGTTCGACGGCAGCGCCGTGAGGCCGGTTCCACCAGGAATCAGGAGTTCGTGGGCGTCGTCGGGCAGGGGTGCGGGCAGCGGAATGCGATCGGTTTCGGTGATGCACCGGGCCACCGGTGCCACGCTGTCCATGATCTGACCGGTGATCAGTCGATCCCCGGTCTCCATGGCGTTGCGAAGGCGGATCTCGACCGGCGACACACCGGCGGCGGCGGCCAGCTTGTCCATTTGACTTTCGTGAGCGAAACAGGCTTGCACGACGCCGAATCCGCGCATTGCGCCACACGGGGGATTGTTGGTGCGCAACGCCCATCCGTCGACGGTGGCGTTGACGCACTTGTACGGACCTTGGGCGTGCGTGATCGCGTTGATCAACACCGCAGGTGAGGTGCTGCAATACGCTCCGCCGTCGAAGACCATCCGTGATTCGATTCGGAGTATCCGGCCGGTCGCATCGGCGTGATGACGCATCCAGATCGTGGCCGGATGACGATGGACGTGACCGTAGAAACTCTCCTCGCGGCTGTACGCGATACGAACGGGACGTCCCGTGCGCAAGGCCAGCAGGCAGGTGTGCACCTGGAGGCTGATGTCCTCACGGGCACCGAACGCCCCGCCCACACCGCCCAGGACGAGACGCACCTTGTCCTCGGGCATGTCGAGACAGGCCGCGATCTGTTTGCGATCCTCGTGGAGCCACTGGGTCGCGATGTACAACTCGACTCCGTCGCCGCCGCTGTCCGGCACGGCCAAAGCCGCCTCGAGGCCGAGAAAAGCTTGATCCTGCATTCCGATCTCGTATGTGCCCTCGACCTGGATCTCACCGACCAGCGATTGGTCACCGGTGATGATCCGCTGGTGGCGGAACACGTTCCCGAGGGGATGGATGGAAGGAGCGCTTCCGTCGATGCAACGTTCGGCGTCGGTGACCGGCTCGAGAACCTCGTAGGTGACCTTCACCGCGGCCAACGCTCGACGGCAGGTCTCGGGATGATCGGCGGCCACCGCCAGGATCGGTTCGCCTCGATAGCGAACGACGTCGCCCACTCGGGCGAAGACCGGTTGATCCTGCATGATCAAGCCGTAGTTGGGCGCGCCGGGCACGTCGTCGGCGGTCACGATGCATTCGACGCCCGCGATCTTCCAGGCTTCGGTGACATCAAGGTCGACGAGTCGCGCGTGCGGGTGCGGGCTGCGCAGGGTCGCTCCCCACAACATGTTCTCGGCCCACATGTCGCTCGAGAAAGCGAAGCCTCCCTGCACCTTGGCGGCACCATCGGGACGGATCGCGTTGGAGCCCAGGGCTCCGAATCGGGTGTCGAGCCCGGTGGCCAGGGTCATGCCACACCACCGTGCGCACGACCGCGAGCGACGACCTTGACCGCTTCGAGGATGCGGCCGTATCCGGTGCACCGACAGATGTTTCCCGACAATGCTTCCTTGATCTCCTCGTCATCGGGTTGCGGGTTCCGATCGAGGAGATGGTGAACGGCGACGATGAAACCGGGGGTGCAGAATCCGCACTGCACTCCACCGGCGTCGAGAAACGCTTGCTGGACGTCCGACAGTCGACCGTCGTCCCCGAGGCTCTCGACCGTCAGGATCCGTGACTCGGTCGCCGACGCGGCCAGAACCAAGCACGAACACACCGCACGGTCGTCCATGATGACCGTGCAACTTCCGCACTCGCCCTGCTCACAGGCTCCCTTGGCGCCCGGCAATCCCAGACGTTCGCGCAGGACGTACAAGAGGCTCTCGCCCACCCACGCATCGGTGACCTCGCGGTCGGAACCGTTGACGTCGAGTCGGTACGACTCGTTCGCGGGGTCGGAAGGGACGGTCATGTGGCAGACCTTTCGAGTAGACGACGAGCGAGTACCGACACCGCATGACGGCGATAGTCGGCGGTGGAACGATGGTCGGAGATCGGGCTCGTCTCGCTGGCTGCTCGCCGACCGAACTCCTGCGCGATCTCGATGGAAACGCTGAACGAGCCCCGAAGGTCGACCTGTTGCGACAACCACGCTTCGGCTTTCGAGGCGCGAACGATGGTCGGCGCGACCGCTCCGAGGGCCAACGCCACGTGTCCCTCGTCGGCATCGTGCACGAGACATGCCGAGGCCGTCGAGATCACCATGGCGTTGCGGGTGCCGACCTTGGCGTACCCCTGCCACCCTCGCGTGACCGGAACGGTGACGGAGTGGACGAACTCTCCGGGCCGGAGGGAGTTTCGCTTGACGCCGGTCATGAAGTCGGAAAAGAGGAGGTCTCGGGAATGATCGCGATGCAGGACGTGAATGATCGCATCGAGCGCCGAGAGCACCGGGAGGATGTCGCCGGCGGGAGAACAGGTGCCGAGGTTTCCTCCGATGGTGCCCGCCGCACGAATCTGGGGCGAACCGACGGTACGGGCGGCTTGGGCGAGAGCCGGCACCAGATCGGCGAGTTCGCCCGTCTCCATGTCGGCATAGGGGACCGCCGCACCGATGGTGACCGTGCCGGCTCGGCGCTGATGCTCCCACTCCCGCAACTCCTCGAGAGACCCGATGGGCAGGACCGTTCCGGGTCGACGACCGTGAAGATTGATTTCGACCATCATGTCGGTGCCGCCCGCCAGAACCGACGCGTCGGGGGTGTCGGCGAGCAAATGGAGCAAGTGGTCGACGGAGCGTGGTCGGAGAACGGGCACCTCACGAGTTTACAAATTGTCAACCGAAGGCGATCCGTCTTCTCGGGCCCGACGGGACGTAGCGTCTCGTCTCGTGTCCCGGTTCGGCCGCCCCCGTGAGGTCCACAGAGACTTCTCCCTCGCTCTCCACGCCTTCACGGCGTCGGGGGCACTGGTGGGTATGGCCGCCTTGGTGGCGGTCCTCGACGGTTCGGCGCGTCTGGCCATCATCTGGTTACTGGTGGCCCAGTTGATCGATGGAATCGACGGTCCCTTGGCCCGACGCCTGCTCCCCGCTGAGGCGACCACCCGCTTCGACGGGTACGTGCTCGATCTGGTCATCGATTTCGTCACGTGCGTCCTGGTGCCGGCTGCGTTCCTGTGGCAGTTCAGTTTGGTTCCCCACGATCGTTACGGCATGTTGGTCGTGGCGGTGATGTTGCTGAGTTCGTCGCTCTGGTTCAGTCGGACCGACCAGATGAGCGACGACGGTTGGTTCCGGGGCTTTCCGTCGGCGTGGAACATGGTGATTCCCACCTTGTGGTTGCTGGGCGGCTCGCAATGGTCCAGCAGCGTGGTGATCGTGGTGTTGTCCGTGCTCACGCTCACCGACATCGAGTTCGCCCACCCGGTCCGCGCGACCACCTGGAGGATCTGGAACCTGGCGTCGATGACGGTGTGGATCTGGTCGGTGGTCGCCGGAGTGGCCTTGAGTCCGAACGTGCCCGTTGGTGCGCAAGTGGCGACCCTCGTCGGACCGATGATGGTGGCCATCTCCGTGGTGTGGCACGCGGTCGGATCGGCGACCGATGAGACCTACGCCGAGCGGTGAGCTGTCGTGGCTCGGCCCCGGGAATCCAGTCAGGCTTTACCGTCCCACCCGGCGAAGGCGTCGATCATCGCATTGACGTCGCCGAGTGGGTAGAGGATCGGGCAGGTGCAGCCGTGGTCGATGTAGTGCTTCACCTTGGCGCGGGCCTCGGCCGGAGTACCACTGGCCGTGAGCATGTTGACGATCTCGTCGGGAACCAACTTGCTCGCCGCCACCACCTGCTCGTGAGTGGCGGGCCACGTGAGTACGTTGCCGACCTCGTCCAACAATGACTGGGGGACCCCCGACGCTTTCATGATGTGCGGCTGCTGTCCGAGGTATTGGGTCACCATGAGACGGGCCATGTCGAGGGCGGTTTGTCGATCCTCGTGGACGCTGCACACCACCAACTGTGGACGATCGATGTCGTCCAGAGTGCGCCCGGCTTTGCGCGCACCTTTGTCGAGCGCTTCCAGGGCCTGATCGTTGTATCCGGGCGAGACCAGGTAGTTGAGAACGGCTCCGTCGGCGATCTCACCGGTGAGTTCCATCATCTGCATGCCGGTCGCACCGATGTAGATCGGAACGTTCTTCGGGCCACGTTCTTGGTACACGTAGTCGAGTTCGACACCGTCGAGATGCACGTACTCGCCGTCGAACGTCACGGTTTCGTTGTTGAGCAGACCCCGCACGACGGTCACGATTTCGCGCATCACCCGAAGTGGTCGACTGCGGTCGATGCCGACTTTCTGAGCCAAGGGATCCCACCAGGCGCCGATTCCGAGAATGACGCGACCCGGAGCCAGGTCGTCGAGGGTGGAGAAAGTGGCGGCCAATCGAGCGGGGTTGCGACTCCAGCAGTCGACGACCCCACTTCCGACCTTGATGCGCTCGGTGACGCTGGCGAATGCGGCCATGGGCACCGTCGCTTCGCGTACCAGACGACTCTCGGCCTGCCACACGGCATCGAAACCCTTGCTCTCGGCGTAACGAGCGAATTCCATGCCTTCGCGGATTCGGTGAGCATCCTGGAGATAAATGGCAACGGGTTGGTTCATGGTCGTGGCGTACCTCTCTAGAGTTTGGCGAACAATCGCTGGGCGGACTCGGCGGCCTTGGCGCGGATCTCGTCGATGTCCACCCGAGTGGGTCGGCCGTCCACGAGCAACTGCTCACCCTCAGCGGAGGTCACGTTGATCGCCCGAACACCGGGGGTGAACGCGACGTGCCAGGGACTGTCGGCGTGGTCGTAGCTCCATTCCACGACATCGTCACGACACTCGGGGAAAAACGAAAAGCCGTTCTCGAGCCAGGACCACGGAGTTTCGGGGCTCGCCGTGACGTCGTGGGCTCGCAGTGCCACGTAGGCGAGACGCATCTCCTCGAGCATGTCGGCGCCGATTCCGTCGGTGCCGAGAACGACGACGTTCTCCCGTTTGGTCGGTGCGGCGTAGCCGACGGCGTTGTTCATGTTCGAGCGGGGATTGTGGGCGATGGTTCCTCTCAATGGCCGATCGACTTCTACGCAATGCACGAGGAGCCATTCGTCCTCGGCGAGATTTTCCAGCCGACGAGCCGCGTCCCGATCATCAGGGCCCTCTCCGACATGGATGTGCACGCCCACGCCCAGCTCCTTGGCCAGGTCCGACGCCGAACGAAGAAGCTCGTCCGAGCAGGTGAACGCGGCGTGCACGCCCACCATCCCGCGGCCACCGGCACGCAGGAAGCGTTCGTTCTCTCGCAGGCCACGCTGGCCACCGTCACGACCGTGGCGGTCGGTGACCCCGTAGGAACAATTGACTCGCACACCGACCGTCGCACAGGCCTCGG
>Ga0169931_10005607_pt1 | contig 19076 bp, 15 predicted proteins | sample Kivu_15m_20L_FD_129675 | JGI IMG/M metagenome (GOLD analysis project Ga0169931, IMG submission 129675) | Freshwater microbial communities from Lake Kivu, Western Province, Rwanda to study Microbial Dark Matter (Phase II) - Kivu_15m_20L... | ecosystem: Environmental > Aquatic > Freshwater > Lake... | reverse complement strand
GTTCAACTATCGATTTCAATCTCGGGCCTTCAGAAGCAGAATCGCACACTTGCCGAAGAGATTGCGCGTCTGCGTCACGAGATTCGCTCAGCACCACAACACGGGGACTAATCCCGAACCACGCCGCATGAACAAGACCAAGTCGCTGCTCGTCGTCGTACCGGCTTTCAATGAGCAGGAAAGCATTGGTGAGGTAGTTCGTGAGATCCGTGCTGAACGGTTTGATGTTGTCGTCGTGGACGATGGTTCTCGCGATGAAACGGCCTCCTGCGCCGAATCTGAGGGCGCAACGGTGCTACGACTTCCAACGAATCTTGGTGTTGGCGGTGCATTGCGTGCAGGATTTCGCTTCGCGGTTGACAACTCGTATTCGGCTGTGGTGCAAATTGATGGCGATGGGCAGCACCCAGCGACTCAAATTTGCGACTTGGTATCGGCTGCAGCGTCACGCAACGCACACCTAGTAATCGGTAGCCGATACCTATCTACAGATGCCACGCTGACCCCGACTACGGCTCGTCGATTTGCTATGCAGCTGCTCAGTAAAGCCTTATCTCGAGCTGCTGGCTCTTCCATCACCGACTCCACTAGCGGCTTTCGTATTATCCGCGAACCATTGCTCAGCGAGTTTGCTTACGATTTTCCATCGTACTACCTAGGCGACACCTATGAAGCCACTTTTGCCGCCATTCGTGCTGGATACCGGATCGAGGAGATTCCAGCAGCACTTCGACCACGAAGTCACGGCGTATCTTCAGCGAGGAATCTCCGATCGATTGTTCTCATTGCTAAAGTGCTCGCCGTCACCTTGTTTCGTCTTCATCCGAAGATGAAACAGTTGCAAAGCGACGTTGAAAGAGATAGTCGTGGTGCGACAGGGCAGAGACGAACTGATATCTCGAGCTGAGCAGATTACGAACACTTATCGGATCGCTTGTTTCCACAAGAATCAATGTTGGTCGACATCTTCGTAAGTCGAGCCCCGCCAGCACTTCCATCTCATGCCCTTCTACGTCAATAGAGAGAAAATCGATTCTCGTGAGATTATTCACCTCAAGTAACTCCGTCAGCGTGGAAGTCTGCACACAGAATTTAGTTTGAGCATGCATCGCATCTCGTGGGGCGCTTATCAGATCAGCGTGTTCTGACGTTAAGCCAATCTGACTTACAAGATCCAAATCGATGAACTCAATTGGCTTCCCGGCTAGTTCTGGGGAGGTTGCACAGACTTCAGCCACAATCGCTTCTGGTCGCCAACGACGAGCAGTCTTTGCCAACCACGGAACAGGCTCAATCAAGAGTCCGGTCCATCCACGTCTACGACCCAAGAAATATGTATTGCTCTGCACAACCCCATCATTTGCTCCAACTTCAATGAACACCCCCCTCTAAATGGGAGTTTTTCCGCAACTATTTTGTCCATACCAAATAGTGCCGTATGGGGCTGAACAAGATGCCACACTCTTCGCAAGTTCTTGCGCAAACGAAGCACCAGTTTGGCAATCATCACCCTCACCTCAGGCCACTACCTGCCCGACGCTTCTCGACGCGCCACAATGAGTCGTACTTGATCATCTGCCGTCATCGAAGCTGATCTTCCAAATGCAACACGGAGCATTCTGGCACCGTGTTGCAGAAACGCACGTCCATAAGCGAGGGGACGAAATCTGATGAGAAGTCGCTTTACAAAAGGCAATCTTCGGTGCGAGAACACATGAAAGAACCGGCCGTCCGAACAGGTACATGAGTTCGTTTGTGCAGCAAGTGCCTGTAGGGAATTCTTTGGGTAAAAGGCAACGTGCTGACCGGTGGCCGGCATCAAATACCACCACTTGGCGTCAAACTCCCTAGGAGGAACCACCGCCGTCATGATCACCACATCTGATTTCGACAGTAGCAACTTCATTGCCGAGACTGGGTCGGTCAAGTGCAGGAAGACCTCTGACACCACGGTGAGATTGATATGAGTCCTGTCGTCGTATCTTGAATCTCCAACAAATCGCGGCTCCACGAACGGGTCGTGCCACACACAGTTGACGCCTCGGTCTCGAAGCACACGAGTAAGCAATCCATCTCCACCACCCCAATCGAGAACTCTGTACTCAGTCGTACGTGATGGGAATACGGCTGTCACAAAGTCCGCCACCAAGAGACACCGAGCTACTGAACCAAGATCCAGTTCATTGAGTTCTTCTGAGAACGGTTCACCTGACCAATCACTTGTATCGAAGTAGCAAAAGGAACATTCAGAACATTGAAACAATGGTCTGCTCAGAAGATCATGACCCTGCGACAAAAGAGCAATGTTGGCAATTCCACCACAAATTGGACATCGGACTTCACTCATAACAGCACAAGTCTGGCATGGAGTCCGACAACTACAAGGCGATTGACTAATATTTAACTAGCGTCATCTTCGTGAGCGTTGAAACCCCCGTATTGATAGTCGGCTTCAATCGTCCGCGACATTTGGCAAGAACCATTCAAGCCTTGGCAGTCTCTAGTCCACGTGTGGTACTACTCGCAATTGATGGACCTCGACAAGGCAACGCAAGTGATATAGAACTATGTGCCGCGAGTCAACGCTGTGTTGAATTGATTACGTGGCCATGCACCGTCAATACGCGATTCCGAATGCAGAACCTAGGCATTCGATATGCCGTCGCCGATGCCGTTAACTGGGCGATCGACCTCTTCGGTTCGGTCATTGTTCTCGAGGACGATGCCGAACCGGGTCCACAAGCCGTCTCCTTCGCTCACTCAAAGTTGATTGAACATTCTTCTGACAATCACATAGGTCATATCAATCTGTACAACCTGGTACCTGAATTATCTCTCACACAACCGAGCCAACCGACACGTCTCTCCCGCTATCCAGAATCGTATGCGTGGGCGACATGGCACCGAGCTTGGAAGCATTATTGTGACGATCTGTCGTGGCTGTCGGACGGTTCAACGTTGAAACAATTGTTCCAAAACGAGCCGCTCTTGAGATCGCGGCGGTGGTCTCTAAATCTGCATGATGCCCTTGCCGAACGCGTTGACACGTGGGCTTATCGGTGGATTGCAAGTCTTTGGAGACATCAATTCGTTTGTGTATCACCTAATCGCAATCTTGTTCGATACACAGGGCAGGAAAGAGGAACCCATACACGCCGACGGCAGAAGTGGGACGAACTTGAGATACGTGCACTTCCGTCGGGCACCACCGGTGCGTTGACAATCGACTACCGTGCCGATGCATGGCTCGCCAAATACGTTTTTCGAGAATCTATCTCTGGGAATATTGAAGGGCTAGCCGCCACGACTGCTCTTGCGATACTCAACGCCTTCCGGCACTGACGAACGGTAATCTTGGAAAGTTGTCACGAAGCGAGTCGCTAATCTTGAAGTCACGTGCTGATCTACACCGCCGCTGATGGAAACTATTCGCTGCAAGCGATGGTGCTACTGAAGTCGTTGAACTTGACACAAACATCGCCATTCAGACTCATAATCTTTGGCAACGGTTGGTCCAAGCGTAATCTTTCTGAACTACGTCAGTTGAAGCGTTCTGACTGCGAAGTGGAGCAAATTGAGATCGCTCCTAGTGCTTTCCGTGGGATGCAACTGTCTCATGGATTTCCTCTTGCCACCACTTACGACATCATTGCCCCAAGACACTTCCTAGGCACCGATGACCGAATGCTCTACATGGATGCCGACGTGGTTGTCCTGAAGGACCTTCACACTCTGTATCAATCGGAGTTGACCACTCCGGTTTCAGCATGTATTGACGCGCATATTGTCTTTGCGGGATCTCCCACTATGTGGAGACCATGGCAAGAAGAGCGCAACGACCCGATGACGCCATACCTCAATACCGGGGTAATGCTGATTAATGGAGTGCAGTGGCGCGATCTTGCAATTACGGAGAGATGTCTCGAACTAATGCGAACATACAACTTGCCGTGTGCTGATCAAGACGCCCTTAACCTTGTACTTCGAGGCAACTTCAGCGCTCTCCCACCATGCTTTAATTTGATGCCATATCACTTTCTGCGTCAGTGGCGATACCTTGACCTCGTCAGCCCGGTTTCTGAGATTGAAGCCGCAATTCGAGAACCTTCGATACTTCATTTTCACCGCTCATTTCTGGGTAAACCGTGGAACATTGGCTGCACTCACCCTGGTCGAGCTCTCTGGCGAGATTTGGCCAACACGCTTGGTGCACGAAAACGAAGACATCTTGATATGGAAGGTCTAGTCCGCACCCTCATTGCGAACCGCGCCGGAAAGACAGAGTTAGATCCGTGCACTCCAAAGACTTATCACCTCAGCGGTGACTTGGTGTAGGAATCTTGAGAGCTGCAAACTCACGTATGACTAAATTCGGATCATTATTTACCGAATCACGGGGACTTCTTGGCGTCATCGAATTCTCTGAACTGCCATTCTTGCCGAAGCGAATGTTCTGGATAAGCGATGTTCCGTCCGGTACCTCGCGTGCAGGTCATGCCCATCGCACTTGCACTCAATTGCTCATCGGACTTTCAGGATCAATCGTCGCAACCGTAACACCGCAGAACGGTACCCAAGAAGACATCGCGATTGGTGTTGGTGACTCACTACTTATTCCACCCCGCCATTGGCTGGTATTGTCAGGATTCTCATCAGGTTCAGTATTGGGTGTTCTCGCCAGTGAACCGTACAGCCCCGACGAGTACATCACCGATTACGTTGAGTTTGAGAGTCAAAGCGCAACCTAGAGATTCTGCAGCGCTTCGCAGACTCGAACAATTTCCCCTTCGGTGAGTTCAGGGAAGCACGGCAGCACACTCATCTCAAGAGTGACTGTTTGACTTCAGACGCTACGCCAGATTCAGTAACGAATCGGGGATTAGAGGAATTTCCGCAGCAACTCCCCTCATATCGACATCAGTTAATGGAGCACACCCGAAGTTGAAGATATTTTGCTGGAGTTGCGCAAGTGAACTTGAGCCGACTAGCACAGCCGAGAGGTGCCGTCTAAGCGGGTGGGGTCCCTTGATCCATGCCAGACATAATTCGGCCTTATCTCTCCGACCTAAAGATGCAACGAGATTTCCCAACTGACCGGCAATCCGCCCAGAGTCGAGACCTTCAATCTTCGGCCAGTCCTCTTCGCTCTGAAGGAGGACACCCTGCAGGAAGACGCTCCGACAGTGCACCTCGAGCCCAATCCGACGGTCGAGCCATTCAGTGACGTTCGGATGCGTCCACCGTTGATCCAACAGGTTCACTGCAAGTTGCACTACGTCAACATCATCGTGCTCCAAGGTCCGCGACAATGACGCAGGTCCATCGACTGACACACCGATCTTGTCGACTAATTTCGACCTCTTCGCCTCGACGAGGGCGTTCCATGCGGCTCCACCCCATCGGTCCATCTGCGAGGAATCATCGAGTAGAACTGTCAATTCGGTCAACGGGCCAAGTCTGTCGCGCGATTTCTCAACGCTTGCATCGATAGCCCTGACTACCTTAGAGAGTTGGTCAATCTGATCTGGGACTTTGCACCTGGTAATCACACGTACGCGGTGCTTGGGTAAGTTGCGTATGGCTTCTCCGATAATACTCTCGGCGCCGCCGAATACCGGCGAAGTATCAATCCATAAACCATTCAAGACAGAAAGTCGGACCATCTTTATCGCCTCTTCTCTTGACGGTGGGTCAACAATACGAATAGTTCCGTAGGACTGGGCAAGTTGTGCGGTTCCCATAACAAGTCGCAAGTCTTTTGGATGCTCGTTCACAGGAAGTTTCATCGCAACCAGTTCCACTAGTTCGCTCCATGAAGCACGGAAGGGGTTCGCGACCGAGCCAAAAACGGCACTCATGTTCTTCCAGTCATCAAATGTGTCAATAGTGCAGCGAAGACTGCTGAGATCTCCAAGCTGGTGCTTGATTGACGCAGTCCCACTTCTGCCTAAGTCGCGTACCGCAAGGGTGACATGTTCTTGGTCTTCTTTGGTATCGCGCCACCTGCATGAACGGCGGAGTGTACCGACGGATAAGACCTCGACCGACACCCCATAAGGGAGAGTCCGACCAGCACCGTGACTCTCAAGATGATCAAGATCTGAGGATACGAACTCATCAATAAGTCTCTCGATCAAGTTTCCATCCGGTACAGGGTTATCGGCTGTCAAGCGAACAACCAAGTCGTCATCAGCGAGATCTCGAACTGCCCCAATGAACCGCCTACGAACATCTTCGGCCGGACCTCTGAACACTGGATATCCCGCGGCTTGAACAATCTCAGCTAATGCGTCGTCAACATGTCCGGTCGTCGTCGCCAAGACGGTTTCTCTCCCGGCACTTGCAGCACGCCCGATTACGAGCAGTGCAAGAGGCACCCCGCCGACCATTAGGAGCGACTTACCTCTTAAACGCATCGACTCTGTGCGGGCCTGAACGACGATTCGCACGCGCACCATGCGTTTACAGTACTTACTTGGAATCTCAAACTTGTAGATAACAATTCATGCGTCGGCACGGTGATTTGTGATAAGAAGTACTCGCCAATACTCTTTCAAGAGTGGGTTCGCGCGAAGTTGTCTAATCTAGTCCCACTAGTGCCTACAAGACATATATTCCAGCGACTACAACCTCCAGCTAAAAGAGTTTGAGAACTGAGTCGCAACCTAGAGATTCTGCAGCGCTTCGCAGACTCGAACAATTTCCCCTTCGGTGAGTTCAGGGAAGCACGGCAGTGTGAGTGCCTCTTCGCAGTGAACTTCGGTATTAGGCAGAACGACACCTTTAAAAAGGTGGCGCCAAGCAGGTTGATGATGGTCTGGGATTGGATAGTGAATCGCAGTATCTATACCAAATTGCTTGAGGGTACCTCTGTCGAGATCTCGGTTTGGAGTTCTCATCACCGCCAAGTGGGCGACACATCGTTCAGAGTCCTCAAAGATGAAGCGACGCGGCGTCGTAACAGAGTCGTTATAGCGGCGCAATATATCGCGCCTTCGGGAGTTTCTCAATTCAGTAGAGCTAAGTCGATGAAGTACAACGGCTGCTTGAATCTCATCAAGCCTGGAATTAATTCCCTCAGGCATCCCTACTTCGTATCGTGAAGACCACCCGTACTGTGCGATCCTCCTCGCTCGAGAACATACTTCTGAATCCCTGAATGTGACTAGCCCACCGTCACCCAGCGCTGCGAGATTCTTGGTTGGGTAGAAACTGAATGCTGCAGCATCTCCAAAAGCACCCGCAGGTACTCCGTTAAGCCTTGCCCCGAATGATTGAGCACAGTCTTCGACCAACTTCACGCCAAACTCGCGGCACACTCTGGCGATCTCATCAATTTCCCCCACTAGACCGTAGAGATGGGTGACTACTACCACGCGCAAACTTCGAAACTCTCGAAGACATGCCCGAAGACTGTCAATCGAAATCTGCGCACTCTGTGGATCAACATCACAGATGACAGGAGTGGCACAATGACGAAGAATGGCATTTGTGGAATACCCTGCTGCATTCCCGACCGTGGCAACCATATCTCCGCTCTGGACCCCAAGGGCACCCAAGGCAACAAATAGTGCGTCAGTTCCATTTGCAACAGCTAGCGAGAAATGATTCCCGAGATACCGACTGATGCAAGTCTCGAGCTTGTCAACATTCGGCCCATTGAGGAAGACAGCAGATCTCACTGTTTCAGAGATTGCCGCCTCTAGTTGAGCTACTTGTTCTTCAGTTAATCGTCCCAAATCGTTGATGGGAATCGTTGGGAAAGAGATCATCTCAGAAGTACCTTATTGGAGATTCGCCCGTTGAACGCTCGTTAGCCGAGAGATTTCAAACTATTATGTCGAGATCAGCCACGTCAGAGTATTGGGCAACTACTTGCTCTGGGCAGTTACGCCCCAGGGTCCAACAGTTAATCTGCTGGTAACACCACTAGGAGCTGGGCTTTTCTGTGCCGACAGGAGTAGCAAGAAGCCCCACAATTGCTAATCCCTTTGACTTCTACTTGCAGAAGGCACATCTAATGCAAGTTACGCTATTGACGATAGCTAAAGAACTGTACGCGTTACGAAATTAATAGAAAGTACATTGCCTTGAAGATTCTTGCAAATTCTCTCCATGCCGGCATCTGGTCCCACAGTTTTCCAGAGGAGCTGCTGCTTAGGTCTCTCTCTGAGGAGGGCCACGATGTGACAGCAATTCGCTGCGATGGAAGACTCGAAAAGAAGTGCGTCACGATGTCAGGCATGGGGATAAAGATTTCCGACACAGCACGATTAGTAGATTCGGCGTGTCAAAAGTGTCGGCAACGTCGCACTTTGTTGGAATTCCGAAGCCCGGTGCGTTCCCTTTCGTTGAGCGAGTGTCTTCTGCAAACAGATATCGACAGCATTGACGACTCCCTTCGGGAACTCACGCCTTATAACTGGACTGAACACGAGTTTCTTGGACACAATGTAGCTCGAGCTGCCGCTTACGAATTTGTTTTGGAACACAAACTAAATTCCCAAACTATTCCCGACACTCTCTGGACGGCATTCGTGGGTAACGTCAAGTCAGCAAGCATCGCCTTGTGTGCAGCAGTTCGAGTGATGGATTCTTTTCATCCTGATCTAGTGATCTCCTACAACGCTCTCTATTCAGTGAATAATGTCGTCAACCAAGAAGCGCGCCGACGTGGCATAAAGACTTGGGCGATACATTCGGGACTGAGCCATGTGAACCGCTACGAGCGACTGTGCGTTTATGACTCAACAACAATTCCTGGCTTCAGTTACAGCACTACCGAATGGTCTCACTACCTCAAGGCCCCTCTTGATCCTGACGACTCGGCAGTGGCGACCACCCACTTCATGGAGCTCTTAGGGGGAACCAGCCGGTTCACATACTCAAAGGGCGTATCGAAGACGTCTGCCAGCGATGTTCGGGCTCGACTCAACATCCCTCCAAATCGGAAGATTCTGTTGGCAACACTTACTAGCGGCGACGAAATCTTTGCGGCCGAGCTGGCTGGTTTGAAGCCACCGACTAATGAGAAATCACTATTTGAATCTTCAAATGCATGGTTGAAATGGCTCATTCAGGAGATGCCGAGATTCCCTAACTGTCATCTGATTCTTCGAGTTCACCCACGCGAGATGCCGAACAAGCGAGACAGTGCAGTATCACAAAATTCATCAATTCTGCACCAGTTCTTTGATTCCCTACCATCAACTGTTTCTGTCAACTGGCCGAATGACGATCTTTCTCTCTACGAGATCGCCCAAATCACTGATGTTTGTGTGAACTTTACTTCTTCAGCGGGCATAGAAATGATGATGCTTGGGATACCAACCGTCATTCCCCACAATGCCTTCATGGCGGCGTATGCCCCCGAAATCTCTCTCAGGGGTCGATCTCGTCTCGAACTCTCGGCACAGATTTCACTAGCTCTAGAAACTGGCTGGTCTTCGGACTACACACGGCTCGCATTGAAGTGGTGGGGGTTTATCTTTCAGCGTGTCGGAATTGATATCTCGGATCGCTTGTCATATCCTTCAGGTGGCTATACCCCGACTAGCGCCTCAGGGGCGGGTCGATTGCTAAACAAAATGCTCTTTCAACTTGCGATTTCCGGTCCACCACTTGTTGAGCTCAAACATCTGATTCGAGCAGGAAAGCTTCGTGAAATTCACAAAGTGATTGAAGCAGTTGAAGAAAACCAGTCGCACGTGATCGGCTTCTTAGGACTTCCAGATAACGCTACTTCGCCAAAAAAGATGACCGACCGGGATGTAGTTGTGATAACTCTACAAAAAATTCTCGAGGAGCTATCACTGTCGTGGGATCCAAGTTCACACGTCTTTCAGAGTATTTCTAGATTTGTATGCGAGAATTAGTCAAGTCATCTCATCTGACATGTCAGAACTGTCTTGCTTGCCTCAAATCACTCGAACATATTCGAATGCCAATACCAGAACGGTAGGAATACCCTGCTTCTGCTGCTGTTGACAACTCAAATTTGGCTGCGAAGCCAGAACTGGGGGTTCTAATGTTTAATGTTCGTTATGTAGCGAGCGCATGCCTCGTGATCTCGACGTCGGATGTCCGAATACTGTGCGACCCTTGGTTCACGGATGGAATTTACGATGGATCTTGGTATACGTATCCAAAAGTTTCCAACCCTATTGAGCTAATCGGTGATGTCGATTGCATCTATATCTCTCACATTCACCCTGACCATTACGATCCGACATTTCTACGAAGTTATTTTTATCGTTATGGGGATAAACCGCTACTAATTCCAAATCACTTCCCAAATCACCTGTTTCGCAAGGCAATTCTAGATGGCTTCCAGCCAACGGTAATCGAAAGTAAAGACGTTGGCGATACGGCAATTTCAATCGTACCCAATTCAACTGGGAGCGCTTCCGACATTGACTCGGCGCTTGTGGTAAGTCGTGATGGCATCTCATTCCTTAATCTAAATGACAACATCTTCAATCAGAGACAAAATCAAACCATCAAGGCCCTCCTCAAGGATCTTCGATTCGCCGCAATCGGTTACTCGTCTGCGGGGCCGTACCCTCAGACTTACTTCAGTGACCTGGAAGCCTTACTGGAAGAAAGTAAAGGGCAAAAGGAGAGAGCGGTTCAGAAGTTTCTCACATATCTCAATGAGTTCCAACCCAAGGCCGCTCTACCTTTCGCGGGCCAATATCTTCTTGGGGGTCGCTTGCACACGCTAAACAAGTTTCGCGGTTGTCCGGATGCAGTGGAACTTCTGCCTCTTGACGAAAGAGTGATCGTTCTTTCCGACAATTCGAGTAGTTATTACGATCTTGAAAGACAACAAGCCGTTGGTTCTGTTCGGGTAGCACCACTATCGGAGGAGGATCTTTCGGCTAGGACTTCAGACATCTGTGACGCCATGATGAGCTACGAAACTGAGTTAAGCATTGACCTATCCAGGCTTCCAATTGAAAATTTCCTTAGGTCTGCCTACCTTCGCGCACACGACAAGTCAGAATGCAATGTTCCCTACTACTTCTTCATCCAGACATCGCCGGGCACAGCTGGATGGCTATTGTCTGCTGATCGGAATTCTAAGCACTTTGAGGCCATGGAAGAGTCAACCGCAATCGAGTTTGCTCAAACCCAATCTGCGACGCTATCGATTTTGACTATTGACTTTCGTCTACTATTTGGACTAACAAGTGGCATCTATCATTGGAACAACGCGGAGATTGGTTCCCAATATCTAACTCGGCGAATTCCAAATCTGCACAATCGAGCAGCTCAACGATTTCTAAACTTCCTGCGTGTCATATGAAACTGAACGACCAAACTAAGTTCCGCCAGACAACATGACAGATTCCAGATTCAAGACATAGCTTTTTGGCTCTAGCGCCGTCCCAATGCAGGGCCAGAGAAACTCACTGAGTAGGAAATCCAAACAGGCTGCTCGAAAAGACGAGCTGAAGCATTGTTCGAAAGCCACTGATAGGTGGGGATGCTTTGTGCCAACCTTTCGTGTCTGCGATGATCAGGTCACCTGCCTGCCCGGTGCCGTAGTAGACAACATCATCTGCTGCCACCACTTCGGAGTCTCTCATTCGCCCTGCTACGTGACGTGGTCCTCGATGGCTTCCACCAATGAGGGCAAATGGCCCATTATCAACACTTACATCTGACAACAAGATAAAGAACTTCAAGAATCCAAAATAGTCCGCGTCACAATGAAAAGCCATCGCAGCTTCACTGAGAACCTCTGAAGAAGTTGTGGTCGGCGGTCTCGTTGTCCAAACCTTTATTGAAGCGAGAATCGGAGCACATCCAAGATATTGTCTAGCAACCTCCCGAATCATCTCGTTCATGGCGATGCTCTCAAACTCCTTTGTCTTCTCCACTTCCTCCGCATTAATGGTGAATCGGGGGCCGCTCTCAACATCGCGTTGCCACTCAACCTGAGTCATGTACGACGAAGACGGATGACTTGAAACCCCAGACATGCCTGAAACAGCGGTGTTAAGAGTTGCGGCGATGCAAGGATCCAAAAACATCTTCACTCGGGAAAATCCGGTTTGGCGTAACTCATTGATAACTAGGTCAATTTTCTGAAGGTCTACGGGGTGATTAGCTGCAGTCAGAAAGGAATGAGCTCGTTGCTCTACGCCTATCGCCATAACATTTCGAAGACGACATATGAGCGTATTCATCACCTCTAGTCCACGACCATGAGTTGCGTTTGAAATATCATTAATTAGTGTGACTGCAAGTTTGGTCTGTGACTTGCGACGACCCATTAGCGCCTTCCATTCCACTAGCAAAATCGGCGAGAACACTACTGCTCTGATTAAGTGAGCTAGTCGCAACAAGAAGGGGAGTTCGCGTCCACGAAATGTCTTGGTATATCTAAATGTCTCAACTGGCGTTTTTGGATTACTGTTAGTCACATTGGCTCCTTCAAATCCCAGTAGTTGCTACTCGAGTTGCGATAAATTCTGCACCATAGATTTCTTTACAGAAACACCAATCCCTGCACCTGAGTACCAGTGGTTGAGTGGCTTCTCAGCGAAAAACGAGAACTGCCGATTGTGTCTACTACTCCACTCTGAAAGAACAGAGGTCACATGTGAGTTATCTGATAACACGATGCCAGTAGCTGATAACACTGGAGCAACTTGTTCAATTTCTCTCAACTCATGCTCTGGGCTGTGATCGGAGTCATGTATGAAGAGATCTATCGCTCCAAGTCTGCTTATTACCGCGAGCGAATCTCCTACCAGATGCTCAATAACCCTGGCCCAGATACCCCCGAGTAGTAGCCCCGATTGAGATTCGATGTCCACCGTCACCAATCGACCCCCCCCATTTCGTATAAGTGCATCCGCAATGACTAAGGATCCAAGCCCCTTCTCAGTACCTGTTTCGACCACCAATGCAGGCTTGATCGATCGAACAATTGCGTACCAGCCGAGCCGGCGGCCAAAAAAAGCCTGCCCATTGATTTCCTTTCCTCGGCGATTCGCCCGCAAATGCGTTTCTATGTGTTGTCGAAGGTAGTTGTTTGACTCAAGTTCGAGAAAGTAACTCTCGATTTCTTGCACCGGAACATTACAGATTCCAGAAATGAACCAAGCAAGATGATGCTTGTTGGCAGGCGTCAAATCATAAGTGAAATTTGCAAACTCCCTACTCCTGCAGAGCCATGCGAGACTAAGCTTGATGTGGCAAAAGAGATGGCGACTCATCAGCAAGAATCTGTACGGAAACACCAAGATTGGAAGTAGTCGAGACTTAAGAATCTTGGCGCGAAGTTCTTGATTCAAGACCGTCTCCTGTTGCATATAAAAACGCTAGAACAGCAACGACTTACGCTCACGTTCCGAAAATAGTAGTCTCGAATTGACAACTAAATGCTCAGTCCGTAAGGCCCCGATTGAATCTCGACATGTTGGCTAAGTGGAAGCTGTTCACCCAAACCTCCTGGTTGCGTCTGCACGTACCGTGTAACTCGGGCGATGAACTCAAATACAATGTCCAACCATGTTGGAGATAGAAAACGGAATTCATCCGAAAATCGGACTAGTAGTGCCAACATTGGGTCAACGTCTGACGTTGCTTGAGGAGGCACTAAAGTCAGGGCGCGCCGCGGGAGCCGACCATATTCTCCTTGTCACGAAGTCAGCCTCGCTCGGATCCACTCTGAAATCGTCTGGCTTAGTGGACGACTATCGAATCGATCAAGCTGCGGGACTCGCCGCAGCGATAGCTGATGGTCTTCGACAGCTTCCCAAAGAAATTGGTTTCATCAACTGGCTGGCGGATGACGACTTACTCGCTCCAAACTCGTTACTACTCCTTCGCGAGGTATTGAATGAGTGTCCATCGGAGACTCCGTTTGCATACGGGCGCTGCTCCTATATTGACGTAGATGGGAATAAATTGTTTGTAATGCCGACTGGCAAATGGGCCACTTCATTAATGCGCGTCGGGCCACAACTCATTAGCCAACCAGCGTGTCTATTCCGCCGAGAGGCAGTAACTGGTGTTGGGGGTCTCGACAGTTCATTACGCTGGGCATTCGACTTGGATCTGCTCCTTCGATTGAGCAGGCACAGAAGACCAATTTTTGTATCTCAACAAGTTGCCAGTTTTCGATGGCATTCTGAATCACTCTCAGTAGGCAGCCGAAGTGGCTCCGTTGGGGAGGCTGCCGGGGTCAGAAAACGCCACCTGCGCGGTGCGCTCCGAGTTCTGGTACTGGCAGATCCGTTTATCTCAAAACTAATTTTGTATGCTGGCTCTCTTGTGTCATGGTACGCGAGGGTACACAGACCAATCATTGTACGTCAGAAGAGACGTGCGACTGATAAGTGACTTGGTCGCATCGTCACATGAATCACGAGTCTAAATGAGAACGTGACGGCTCGTCTAGCGTCGTAACGTGAAATCAATTTGGCAGCTACTGCTGAAACTTCTTCCCTATCTCTCTCTCCGCGGTCGCATAGTACTTCTGTGCTCAGGAGTTACCCAGATTGCTCTTACGGGCTTAGATGCGGTTGCCTTACTAATTCTCGCCTCGGTGTTTCGGTTTACGAACGACCAAAATGCTGCTGGCATTGCAATTAACGCAACAGCAAGCAGTATTATTCTCATCATTGGGCTATTTGTAATACGTAGTGTCTTGTCCTCAGTTGTTAGTTGGATCACAATCACTCAGCTGACAAAAGAAGAGGCACAGATTTCAGTTGCTGAATTCAGCAAGTTACTTCGATCCGAACAGCCCACTGCAGGCAATCTCGAAACACAATTTCAGAACAATGTTGACAGGGCCCCCGAGGCACTCCTAAAGATTATATCAAGTATTGCCCTCGTTGTAAGTGAGACCGTCACAGCATTGGTCTTGCTCGGAATTTTTTTGAAAGTTGATTCATTAACCGCGGTTCTTGCAGTGCTCTACTTTACGACTGTCGTCACTGTACAACATCGTTTTCTCGCTGACAAAATCCGAAATCAAGGCTACAAATTCGTTGGGGTTCGGAATGAGCTGTATCGGATACTTAATGACGCAGCTAATTTGCGGAAGATTCTGTTATGCATCCCAACTAGCTCCCTCTCAAGTTACTTACGTGAATACAGATCATCTCTGGCGAGAATTCGCGGCAGGATTCAGTTTTTGCAAACCGTTCCGCGCTACCTTTTGGAACTAACACTTGCGTTGGGAATAGCACTGATTGGTGGTGTTCGATATTTGACATCAGGTCCTACCCAGGCTTTGGCGGCAATCGTACTGTTTGCTGGTGTGAGTTTTCGAATCCTGCCCAGTGTGAATCAGATTCAAACGCTGATTCTTCTTGTTCTCGGAAACTTACCAACTGCTGAACTTTTGCTTTCTGAAAATCACAAGGCCCCAGCTCCAAAACGCGACACTTTGCCTTCACCCGAGAGTGCTTTTGATTTGATTGAGGTTGGATTTCAGTACCTGAATTCCAATGACGATGGACTTCTGAATATTAACTTGTCACTTAAGAAGGGCAAACAGTACGCTCTGGTCGGTCCTTCTGGTGCAGGTAAAACCACACTCGTGGATCTCCTACTGGGTGTACTTGTCCCCAGTACCGGCGACATTCGACGAGCCCTGGATGTAACGGTCTTTTATGTTCCACAAGAGACCCATATCGCCAACCTCCCACTTGCAGAGAATATTGCGATGTCGTGGGATCCACTGGAGATCGATCGTCCGCGTATTGAGAGTTCTCTGCGGGAAGCTGGACTTACGAGCTTTCTCAATCGACTCAATGATCCAATGCCACTCGATAGTGATTCCCTTTCGGGAGGAGAGAAACAACGAATTGGCCTCGCTCGTGCCTTTTACTCGGAAGCGAACTTCATTGTGTTCGATGAGGTCACTAGTTCACTTGATTCAGAACTTGAAAGCGCTATTGTCAATCAAATACTTGAGCTTCGGGGTAGAGTAACCTCGCTGATTATTTCTCATCGTCTCACTACCGTTCAGCAAGCAGACGACATTCTGTACCTTTCAAAAGGCCGTCTAATCGGTACCGGTACGTACCGAGAATTAGTTGAGACGTTGCCCGAATTCAGAAGACTTGTGGAGTTGGACAAAATGACTTTTGATGCATGAGTTTCAACGTCGGTCTCGAGTTCCCAACACCAACAAATTTGATATCACGCGATTATTTCGGTTGTGACAATATTTCACACCACAGCACATGATTGATAGTCGGTTACTTCAAACTTGCTTCAAGCGCCAGAATCTCACTTGGAGTGTAATCCCCAGAGCCCTGTAGGTAGCTGAAGCTCGCTTGCACTGCGTTTCCCATCTGGTCGACTAACTCAACTTTTCCCCAGGGAACGGCTGTCGTCCAGCCAAGTAAGTATTCAGGGTTGTCGTCGAGCCCGTCCCCTGCCCATGACTTCCGTCCACAACCCTCACCAGATGTGAGTCGATTTGGATCAGATATGACAATTGTGAGACTTGCCAATGTGTCCGGAGCGATTGAGTACAGCTCTGACGATTGCACCTGGCAGAGATTGCCGAACATAAATGCCCTGAGGGGTGACTGTAGGAGGCCTTGCGCCCCGAGGGCTAACCGGCTGCACTTATACATCTCATACTCTGTGTAATCGGGATGGGTCGACAGACAAACACTGCTTCTTTGCGGATTTTGAAGTGCCGCTTCCAACCCTCTGTAATTGCTGGCACTGGGTCTACTTGAAACAACGAAAGCCAGATTTGAGAATGGATCACCCGAAAAGACAAAGAGTGCAGCTCCACCAAGTAGCACTGAAAGACCTAGATGGCGGAGATTGCGGTGACGGCGAGACTCAATGAATGACACGATCTCACGAAGCAACATCGGACACATAGCGGCATGCACTACCAAGAGCGTCTTGAACGTACCGTACATCGGCGTTGAACCGAGAAAATACGGAATTCCCTGAATCAGTATGAGATAGGCGAACAGCGCGTAAATCAAATACTGAGTTCGCTGAAGCTGCGCTCGTGCTGCAACCCATAACGCTCCGACCAAAACGATGAATTGCAGTGGCTGGCCGACCCTAGCCACTGCACCAGGGAACGTAAACTGACCCAAGATCTCACGTGGCGCCGTCAGATAATAGAGACCTGAGAAGTATCTTCCCAGAACAATGAGGACAAGAAGAGCGCAGACGAGAATAAACACCCTTGAACGTGTTGAGTTGAGTGCTCTGTCGGACAGACTTACCCGGAGCATCTCAAGTATGAATCCAGCTGAAAGTGCTATCCCCAGGAGTTGCAGAGGATGCCACGCACCACCCAGACTGAAAGAAAGCAAGACACACGTCGCAAACAAGAGATAGCGACTCGCAGACGACTGAGAGGCTGTTTGAACCACTACCATCGCAAGGAGGAGTTGGAGGTTGAGAATCGCGACAAGCGCAGACAAATGACCGTGCTGAATCGTTCCCATGATCCACGGAACACTGAACAACACTCCTACTCCTGCCCAGAAGAGTCTTTGAGTGAGTCTTTCGTTGCTACTCGAAAGTGCACTCGCCACGACGAGACCAGATGCGACTGCGGTAAGTGCCGCGATCAGTGCATAGGTGCGTAGAACCGAATCCACAACCTGAATTGCTGGCGCGGGAACAGTCGCACCAAGCGTTGAAATGGCAGCGGCCAAACCCTGCAAAACCCCCGTCAACCATCCGCTATCGACGAACAGTGACTGCGAGAACGAGTAGTCCCTCAAGAATCTCGCTGTCACATCGAACACCGCGCCATTATCTTCGTTCAGTACATACGCATACCCAACAGGATTTGCGCGGAACGGCGCTGAAGTGATGAGCCATCCAATAAGAATGAGCAGAGTGACAAAGCCGGCCTCGGTGGTATCTACCCAGTGACGCTCTTTCCGAAATCGCAACATCAACAAAGCGCCAACGCCAAGCGCGGTGAAAAACACGAAAAGATAACCCGCAAAAGATAATGACGCAAAACGGGGGGTACTCGTCAAGAAGCGAACTGTTAGAGCACTCATCAGCACGACCAACGCCAGGAGCAATAGAGCTCGATTTACGGACTTCAGCAGAAGACTCAGAGCCCCAAGGCCAAGTGCCGCCGTAAAGAGAGCAAGTGGGTACGACGACAAGAAGAAACAAAGCGTGGCCCCTACAAGAGCGCCAACGCCAAAGAGCTTCGGACCAGATTCAAACCTCTGGTTTGCGTCTGATCTCGGACTCAACTCAGTCAAGGCTGACATCGTGGTGCTCCTATGAAACTATGCCTGGTCGATCGAAATTCCTTCGTCGTTTTTGACCAGACATCATTTCATCAAACTATCTCGCGTCTACTCCTGAACGAGTTCAATCAGCGTGCCGAATGAGCCTTTCGGGTGAATGAATGCCACTGTGGTGCCACGCGAACCGGGTCGTGGTTCTTTGTCGATGGGCGTGGCCCCGGCAGCAACCATTGCGGCGAGGGCGGCTTTGCAGTCGGCCACTCGATAGCCCACGTGGTGCAGCCCTTCGCCGCGCTTCTCGATTGCCTTGGCTACTGGTGAATCGTCGCGAGTAGGTGTGAGCAACTGGATGTAACTCTCGGCCACCTTCAACAACACTTCTTTTACCCCGTCGCGCTCGACGACTTCGCGGTGGTCGATCGTCGCACCGAATGCGCGTTGGTAGTAGTCAACTGCCGCCGTCAAATCGCGCACGGCAATGGCGATGTGGTCTATCTCGGTGAGCATCATCGTCGGAACCTCCTCAATCGTGCCTCGCCAACCTTGCTACGGAGTTCGTGGTCGGTAACGCCTTCTCCTTCGTTCTCGGCCAAGCAGAGTACGCCAATCTTCCCCTCGTGCATGTTGCGGTGCACCTGAAACGCGGCTTCGCCCACCTGATCGAGCGGAAACGTGCGCGACAACACAGGGTCGATCATGCCTTTGGCAATCAACCGGTTGGCCGCATATGCCTCGCGATAGTTGGCAAAGTGCGAGCCGACCAGTCGCTTGAGGCGCATCCAGAAATACCTGTTGTCGAACTCCATCATGAAGCCACTCGTCGCCGCACACGTCACGACGGTGCCGCCT
>Ga0169931_10005606_pt1 | contig 19077 bp, 15 predicted proteins | sample Kivu_15m_20L_FD_129675 | JGI IMG/M metagenome (GOLD analysis project Ga0169931, IMG submission 129675) | Freshwater microbial communities from Lake Kivu, Western Province, Rwanda to study Microbial Dark Matter (Phase II) - Kivu_15m_20L... | ecosystem: Environmental > Aquatic > Freshwater > Lake... | reverse complement strand
TCGGTCGACGAGGACACCGATCTGTCCATCACCGGCCTGCGCGTGGACGATGTCGACGCCGCCGACGGCGTCGTGCAGACCACGCTGTCGGTCCTCCACGGCACCCTGCGCGTGCGCACCGACGCGCCCGGCGGCCTGAGCGCCGCAGGCATCACCGGCAACGGCAGCGACCGCGTCGTCCTGTCGGGCACGCTCGCACAACTCAACGCCACGCTCGCCGCCACCGCCGGCCTGGTCTATCGCCCCGCGCCCGACTTCCACGGCACCGACATCCTGACCATCCGCACCGATGACCGGGGCCACGGCGGCAGCGGCGGGGCGCGCGCCACCACCGACACCGTCGCCTTGACCGTGGAGGCGGTGAACGATGTGCCGCGCCTGCGCACACCCGACGCGCTGCGCGTGGCGGAGGACACCGCGCTGACGATCGTCGGTCTGGGCGTGGACGACCCTGACGCGGGTGGCGGCACGATCAGCCTCACGTTGTCGGTGCTGCACGGCCGACTGACCCTGCGCGAGGACGCGCCCGGGGGCCTGCCCGCGGGCAACCTGTCAGGCAACGGCAGCCGAAGTGTCACGCTGTGGGGCTCCGCCGAACGCATCAACGCGAGCCTGTCGGCCGTGGGCGGCGTGGTCTACCAGCCGGACGCGGACTTCAACGGCCAGGACCTGCTGCGCGTGGTCGCCGATGACCAGGGGCTGTCCGGAAAGGGCGGCCGACAGATCGCCATCGACACCATCTCCCTGACCGTGCTGGCCGTCAACGATGCCCCGGTGATCGATGCGCCCGTCCGATGGACCGGTCTGGAGGACCAGTGGCTGGCCCTCGACGGCCTGTCGATCGAGGACGTCGATGCGGGTGACGGTTCGATCCTGCTGCAACTGCGGGTTGGCAAGGGTGGACTGACCCTGCGCACGGACGTGGCTGGCGGCGTGGGCGTCGATGCGGTTCAGGGCGCGGGCACGGCCCAGATCGAAGTGCGTGCCACGCTCGAGCAGATCCGCCGCACGCTCGCTGCGCCAGGGGCGCTGCGTTACCTGCCCGAGGCCGATTTCCACGGCGTCCAGAGCCTGACGGTGCGGGTGGACGACCGGGGCCTGCAGGGCGACGGCGGCGCCCAGGGCGCGGAGATCACCCGCGAGATCGTCATCGAGGCCGTCAACGACCCACCGAGCGTGCAGGCACAGACCTACGCACTGGACATCGGCACGGACACAGCGGTGGCCTTGCTTGCCACGGCCACCGACCCGGACGGTGACCCGCTGGTTCTCGGCCGGATCGCCGGCCGGGACTTCGCCGCATGGCCGCCGAGCACCGATCCCACCCACGGGGCCGCAGCCGGCTACCGCGAGATCGCCCTCCAGCACGGCACCTTGTACCTGAAGGCCGATGGCACGGGGGTCTACCGGCATGCCGGCCGCAGCTTCAGCTTCGTCCCGGACGCGGGACTGCAGGGGTTGCTGGAACAGCGAGGCCCTGACGGGCGCTGGCAGGCGCTGAACGGCACCGCGACGGTGAGCCTCGCCGATCTGCAGGAGGGCACCCTGCGTTACACCCCGGCAGGTGTGGAGATCGGTCGACCAGCGCAATCACTCGGGATCTTGACGGAGCAGTCCTGGGAGCTGGATACGGTCGAGTTCACGGTCACCGACGGACGCTCGACGTCGCCTCCCACGATCTCCCGCTTCCAGGTACGGGATCCGGAGGGCGTCTTCGAGTCGCCGCTGGCACCGGACGACGATCCGGACGGCGACGGCATCCCCTCGAGGACCGAGAACGCCCTGGCAGCCCTCGCGCTGGGCACGATGCGTCTGGACGGTCGTGCCTACGTCCTGGGTGTCGACCACCTGTCGGCGGGCGTCAACCCGGGGCAGTCGGGGCTGCGCGTCGACGCGCGGGTCGGTGCCGACCTCAATGCCGACGGGGTCGACGACGCGCGCCAGCCCGCGGTCGTCGTCTTCGGCTGGAGCACCGATCCGCGCCTGACCGCCACGCCCTTCGACCCCTCCTTCCTGACCTCGTCCGAGGCCGTCGTGACCCTGGTCGCAGAGGCGACGTCCGACTCGCTGGCGCAGCCACACCCATCGATCCAGTTGCGCGAGGTCGAGGTCTCAGCCCTGAGCCCCGACCAGGAGGATCGGCTCGAGACGATGTTGCTGTTCCAGCCCCTGGGGAGCAACCTGCGCTTCGTGGCCCTGCCCCTGACGGACGTCGGGGTGCCCATCGACGTCGATCCGCAGCGCGAGGGCCTGCAGTGGCGCTTCACGCTCGATGTCTCGCGCGCGGGATGGATCTCGGCCGATTTCGTCGGCTTCTACAAATGGATCGACGTCTCGACCATCGACGCCTACCGTGATGCCGGCCTGCCGCTCGTCGACCTGGACGGCCAGCCCATCACGCGCGACGGGTGGGTCGATTTCACGCGGCGCACGCCTGACGGCGACGGCGTGCGGCTCGTTACCGACGGCCTGCTCGTCCGCCACCTCGACTTCATCGTCACCGACAACCGTTTCGGCGACAGCGATCCGACGCCGGGGCGGATCGCCGACCCGGGCACGCCGGTCTTCGTGAACTACGAGGAGGACATGCGGCCCCTGCGCGTCAACGACGTGCGCGTGAGCGAGTCCTCACCCTACGCCATCTTCAGGGTGTCGGGCGAACCACGGCAGAAGGTGGCACTGGCGCTGGAGGGTGGCAGCGCGAGGATCGGCATCGATCTGGCACCCACCCTCGAGACCTTCGACGGACGGGACTGGGTGTCCTACATTGAGGGACAGCCCCCCAGGCTGCCGATCGACGGCACGCCGCTACTGGTGCGTGTCGCGCTGAGAGACGACTTCCGCGAGGAGGGCCCCCAGGAGTTCCGACTCGTGGCCACGAACACCGGAGGTCTCAGTGCCATCGGCAAGGGCACGACCTTCGACGACGGCAGCGAAGGCGCGAGGTTCGAGGCAGACAACCGCGACGGTCTGCCGACGCGCGGCGTCCCCGACGACGACCGGCCCCGGCCGGCCACGCCCGATCGATCAAGCGCCCCACTCCTCGGTCGCCCGCAGCAAGCCCTCGGCGCGGTGCGGATCGGTGCGCTCGATTCGGCTGCGGCCGACACCGGGGCGCGGGCCACGGGAACGGCCTTCGACTCGGCCCTGATCGTCACCCGCGCCTCTTCCCTGCCGCTGCCCGAGGTTGGCCTCGGGGATCCGAGGACGAGTCACGTCGGCTACCGTCTGCCCGTGATCGACATGGGCCTGACCGGTCTGACGGTCTACCGTGGCATGGAGGACCTGGTCTGGAGCGCGGGGACGCGCCTGGTCTTCTCGATCCCGCACGACGTGTTCGCACATACCCAGGCGGACGCGGTCATCTCGCTGTCGGCTCGCTTGGTGGACGGGCAGAGCCTGCCCGCATGGCTGCAGTTCGACCCGGTGACCGGCACCTTCGTCGCCACACCGACGGCCGGCTTGCGCGGCGTGGTCCAGATCGAACTGATCGCCCGGGACCAGTTCGGCCGGGAGACCACGACCGTGTTCTCCGTGCGGATCGACCCCGGGACGGCAACGGTCGCGCGCGCCGGGTTGAGTGATCAACTGCGCGACGCTGCGCGGCGCCCGGAGGCCCTGTCTGGCCTGCTGAGGGCGACCTCCGGTGCCGACCGCGCGACGGCGGAACAGCGTGCGCCGGGGGCCTTGCGCCCGGCGACACCTACACCGACCGACCGAGGGAGCGTCGCCCCGCGGGAACCCACCGAGCCCGTCGCACCCCGGGCTGCCACCGACACCGCCGCGCGTATCGCCGGCTTCGGCGACCGCCGGGATGGCCAACAGGAACGCCCGGGCTTCGCCGCCAAGCAGCGGCCCCAGCGCTGATGGCCCAGGCGCTGCCCGCCGGCGACGCCCTCGCCCGGTCCCTCGTCACGCTGCTCGACCTGGGACGGCGCGCACGCGAGGCGCGCAGTGAAGCCGAGCTGTCCTTCCTGCTGGTCAATGACAGTCTGGCGCTGGCACCCTACCGGCAGGCCGCGCTGTGGTGGCGCGGAAGCGGCGTGGTCACCTTGTCCGGTCTGGTGCAGGCCGACCGCAACGCGCCTTATGTCCAGTGGCTGGACCGCGTGGTCGAAACCGTGGCGCAGCGCGCACGCGCAGACGACAGTCACACGACACCCCTCGATCTGGTTGCTGCGGATCTTCCGGAGGCGCTCGCCTGCGAGTGGGGCCAGTGGTGGCCGGCGCACGCCCTGTGGATACCGCTGTGCGACGGCGTCGCGGGCCAGGGCCCGGCCGACGGCCCCGAAGCCGGCCTGCTGCTGGCGGCCGACACCCCCTTCGACGAGACGGCGCAGGCGCTGTGGCGCGAGTGGGCGGCCGCTTGGTGGCACGCGCACCGAGCCCTGCGCCTTGCACGCCGCGGCGCCGGGCTGCGGTTCTGGCGCCGTTCAGCGGGCGGGGCCGGTCCGGCGCCGGACCGCGGGCGCCGCTGGTGGCGCCGGCCAGGCCTCTGGCTGGGGCTGGCGCTCACGGCGGCGGCCTTCGTGCCGGTGCGGCTGTCGGTGCTGGCGCCGGGCGAACTGGTGCCGCGCCAGCCCACGGTCGTGCGCGCGCCGATGGACGGCGTGATCGACCTCTTCCACGTCCAGCCCAACCAGGTCGTGCGCAAGGGCCAGCCGCTGTTCGGCTTCGACGAGGCGCTGGTGCAGAGCCGGCTCGAGGTGGCGCAGCAGGCGCTGGCCACCGCCACCACCGAGAAGCGCCAGGCCCAGCAGCAGGCGCTGGTCGACGCACGCATGCGCCCGCAACTGGCGGTGCTGGACGGGCGCATCGAGGAGCGGCGGGCCGAGGTGGCCTACCTGCACGACCAGTTGCGCCGCACGCGCGTGCTCGCGCCGGGCGACGGGGTGGCGCTGCTGGACGACGCCACCGAGTGGATCGGCCGGCCGGTCAGCGTCGGCGAACGCGTGCTGCGCATCGCGGCCGTCGACGACATCGAGATCGAGGCCTGGCTGCCCATCGCCGACGCGATCGCGCTGGCGCCCGGCGCCAGCGTGCGCCTGTACCTGAACGCCGACCCGCTGCGGCCGGTCGACGCGCGCCTGCGGCTGCTGGCGCACGAGGCGGTGCAGCGCCCGGATGGCAGCTTCGCCTACCGGGTGCGTGCCACCCTCGAGTCGCCGACGGCGCACCGCGTCGGCCTCAAGGGCACGGCCAAGATCGAGGGGGAGCGCGTGATCGCGCTGTACTGGGCACTGCGCCGGCCAATCGCCACGGCGCGCGCCACGCTGGGGCTCTGAGCGCCTGAAAGCCTGCGCGCCTGAGAACTTGCGAAGTCCACCCGCCCGGCAAAGAGCCACGCCCTGACCACCGAGGATGCCAACACCTGCCGCCATGCCGTCGTCCGCACCCCAGGGCCTGCGCACCGCGACGCCCGCCATGGCGACCACCGCCGAAGACGCGCTGGCGCCGCTGCGCGAAGACCTGGCGCTGCTGCCCGGACCGGTGCTGCCCGACGGCCAGCCAAGCTGGACGCTGCACGACCCGGCGCGCAACCTCTACCTGCGCATCGACTGGCCGGCCTTCGAGGCGCTGCAACGCTGGCACCTCGGCTCGGCCCGGGCAGTGGCCGACGACATCGCCGCCTGCACCACGCTGGCGATGGAGGCCGAGGACGTGGTCGAGATCGCGCGCTTCCTGGCACAGCAGCAGTGCCTGCGGCCGGAGCCGGGCCAGGCGCGGGCGATGGCCGAGCGCGCGCAGCAGTCGCGCGGCAACCTGTGGTCGTGGCTGCTCCACCACTACCTGTTCTTCCGCGTGCCCCTGGTGCGGCCTGACCGCTGGCTCACGCGCTGGCAGGGCGTGGCGGGGCTGTTCTGGAGCGCGGGCTTTCTCGGGCTGACGCTGGGCGCACTCGCCTTCGGGGTGCTGCAGGTGGGCCGGCAGTGGGACGCCTTCGCCGCGCAGTTCGTCGACACGCTCAGCCTCGAGGGACTGGCCTGGTACGCGATCGCGCTGGGGGTGGTGAAGGTGCTGCACGAACTCGGCCACGCCTTCACCGCCAAGCGCCTGGGCTGCCGCGTGCCCACGATGGGCGTGGCCTTCATGGTGCTGTGGCCCATGGCCTACACCGACACCAACGACGCCTGGCGGCTCACCGACGCGCGCCAGCGCCTGCAGGTGGCCTGCGCAGGGATCTGCACCGAGATGGCGATCGCCGCCTGGGCGACCGCGGCCTGGGGACTGCTGCCCGACGGCCCGCTGCGGTCAGCTGCCTTCGTGCTGGCCACCACCAGCTGGATCGCCACGCTGGCGGTCAACGCCAGCCCCTTCATGCGCTTCGACGGCTATTTCATCCTGTCGGACGCGCTGGACCTTCCGAATCTGCACGAGCGCTGCTTCGCGCTGGCGCGCTGGCGGCTGCGCGAGACGCTGTTCGCACTGGGCGAGGACGCACCCGAGCCGCTGCCCGCCGCGCAGCAGCGCTGGATGATCGCCTTCGCCTGGGCCACCTGGGCCTACCGGCTGGTGCTGTTCATCGGCATCGCGCTGCTGGTCTACCACCTGTTCTTCAAGCTGCTGGGCGTCTTCCTGTTCGCCGTGGAGATCGCCTGGTTCATCCTGCGGCCGCTGCGCCACGAGCTGCGCGCCTGGGGCGAACGCAGAGCACGCATCGCGCAGCAGGGCCGCACCTGGGTGAGCCTGCTGGTGGCCATCGCGCTGGTGTCGCTGCTGTTCGTGCCCTGGCCGGGGCGGATCGCCGCCAGCGCGGTGCTGCGCCCGGCCGAGGTCTGGCCCGTGCACGCGCCGTCGGGCGCGAGGCTCGAGGCGCTGGCCTTCGCGGACGGCGACCGCGTGCCCCAGGGCGCGCTGATCGCACGCCTGCACGTGCCCGACCTGAACACGCGCCGCCAGGCGCTCAGCTCGCGCGTGACGCAACTGCGTGAGCGCACGCTGCGCTCGGGTTTCGACGAGGGCACGCGCGAACGCATGCGCGTGGACGAGCAGACGCTCGCCACCACGCGGGCCGAACTCGCCAGCGTCGACACGCAGCTGATGCTCTACGCACCGCGCGCCCCGTTCAGCGGCACGCTGCGCGACCTCGACCCCGACCTGCGTCCGGGCCAGTGGCTGGCGCCGCGCGAGCGCATCGCCCTGCTGGTGCGCGACGGCACGCCCTGGGTCGTCGACACCTGGCTGGACGAGGACGCCGTGCGCCGCGTCGCCGCCGGCGACCGCGCGGCCTTCGTCACCGACGGCGCCAGCGGCCCGGTGCTGGCGCTGACGGTGCAGGCCATCGACCGCGACGCCTCACGCACGCTGCCGCTGGCCGAGTTGTCGGCGGCCGCCGGTGGGCACGTGCTGACGCGCGACCAGAACGGCCAGCCCGTGCCCGAGCGTGCCATCTACCGCGTGCGCCTGGCGCTGGCCACCCCGGCCGGACAGGTGCCCGCGGCGCTGGCACAGCAGAGCTGGCGCGGCACCGTCACGGTGCACGCACGCGCCGAAGCCCCCGGCTGGCGCTACCTGCGCCAGGCCGGCGCGGTGCTGGTGCGTGAGTTGGGGTTCTGAAGAGTCGACGACCCTGACCCGCCGATCGTGCGTCCAAAAGCATATCGATCCACTCACCGAAAGGCCGAACGCCGGGGTTGCGCTCCGTAACGGCGTCCCACAGGTCCCAGGTCGCGATCCCGCAGGCGGTTCGTGAGCCCTTGGGTATCGAGGCAGATACCCAGCGCACCGTCTCGCCCACGCGGCCTCCAGCGAAGCCGTAGCGGGGCCGCGGCGTCCGGCCCAGCAGGGGTCTCGCTGACCGGTGCCGGCGTAACCTTGCTGGCAGCCTGCGCGAGCGTGCAAATCAACTCGAGGCGTATCGGAGTGCCGCCATCTTTCGCTACCATACAGAGCATCACATCGATATGGGTTACCCATATGAAGACCACCATCGAGGTACAGGATGACCTCCTGGAGCGGAGCAAGCGCCTTGCCCGTCAAGAGGGGACGACGCTGCGCGCCGTCATCGAAGAGGGCTTGCAACTGGCGCTGCGCGCGCGCGCTCAACAGGAGCGACAGCCCTTCGCGGTGCGGCCCTTCGAGGGCGATGGGCTGACCCCGGAGTTCCAATCCGCAGGCTGGGAACGCATTCGCGAAGAGATCTACCGTGATCGCGGTTGACACCAACCTGCTGGTCTACGCCCACAGGACCGATGCCGCCTTTCACCAGCCTGCACTCGCGGCGCTAGAGGCCCTGGCGCTCGGCCGGTCGGCCTGGGCCATTCCCTGGCCCTGCGTGCATGAGTTCATCTCGGTGGTCACCCACCCGCGCATCTTCAAGACCCCGACCCCTGTCGACAACGCCCTGTCCCAGATGCAAGCGCTTGCCGACCTGCCGCACGTGGTGATGCTCGCAGAGGGCGACGGGTACCTCGATCGGCTCGCCGCCCTGGCGGTACCTGCCCGCACGCAGGGCGGCGCCATCCATGACGCGCGCATCGCAGCGTTGTGCCTGCACTACGGCGTGACCGAACTCTGGTCTGCTGACCGGGATTTCACTCGCTTTCCGGCACTGGCAGTGCGCAATCCCTTGATCGCGTGATCGAAGGTCGCGGCCACGACCCGATGCGCGGCGTTCGGCGAAGGCCCGGTGGTGCCGCGCAACGGGTTGCAGTGGGTTTGGATGCGAATCGACAACCGGCAGGACCGACCTGTCGACGAGCTGCGGTTCTCGGCCGGCGAGGGACAATCCGCCCCGCCATGACCGACCACGCCGACCCGTCCCGCCTGCGCGAGCTGTCCGTGCTGCGCGCCACGCTGCGCGGGCTGGGCGCGGGACCGCTGCACGAGCAGCACCTGCTGCGCTGCTGGGCGCAGCAGCGGCCGCTGGCGCGGCGCGGGGCCGAGCCGGCGCGCTTCCTGCCGGCGCGGGTGCTCGCGGCCTGGCCCGATCTGGCTGCGCCGCTGGACCGCCTGGCCGTGCTGCGCTCGCGCCACGCCGGCGCCGACGGGTCGGAGAGGCTGCTGGTGGGCCTGGAGGACGGGCAGACGGTGGAGTCGGTGCTGCTGCCGCGCGGCGGGCTGTGCGTGTCGACGCAGGTGGGCTGCGCGGTCGGCTGCACCTTCTGCATGACCGGCAAGGAAGGGCTGCTGCGGCAGCTGGGCAGCGCCGAGATCGTCGCGCAGTTCGTGCTCGCACGGCGCCTGCGGGCGGTGCGCAAGGTCGTCTTCATGGGCATGGGCGAGCCGGCGCACAACCTCGACGCCGTGATGGAGGCCACCGAGCTGCTGGGCACGGCCGGCGGCATCGGTCACAAGCAGATCGTGGTGTCCACGGTGGGGGACCCGCGGGTCTTCGCCCGGCTGCCGGCGGCTGCGGTCAAGCCGGCGCTCGCGCTGTCGCTGCACACGACGCGGGCGTCGCTGCGCGCCGAGCTGCTGCCGCGCGCGCCGCAGATGGACCCGGCCGCGCTGGTCGGTGCCGCCTGCGACTACGCCGAGGCCACCGGCTACCCGCTGCAGGTGCAGTGGACGCTGCTGGCCGGCGTCAACGACGGCGACGACGAGGTCCAGGCGCTGATCGCGCTGTTGCGCGGCCGGCACGCGATGCTCAACCTGATCCCCTGGAACCATGTCGACGGCATGCCATGGCAGCGCCCGCAGGCCGCGCAGGCGCTGGCGATGTCACGCGCGCTCAACGGCGCCGGCGTGCTGACGCGCCTGCGCTGGTCGGCCGGCCAGGACGTCGAGGGGGGATGCGGGCAGTTGCGCGCGCGCCACCGGCCAGCGCCCTCCCCGCCCCCGCCCGCCGCTGGCGGCCGGCCCGTCATTCCCCTGGTCGCCACCGGCCCGGGCACCGGAGACGCCGCTTGGCACTGAAATCCACCATCTACAAGGCGCATCTGCAGATCGCCGACATGGACCGCGCGCTGTACGCAGACCACGCGCTGACGCTGGCGCTGCACCCCTCGGAGACCGAGGAGCGCCTGCTCGTGCGCCTGCTGGCCTTCGCGCTGCAGGTGCCGCACGACACCGACCGCGGCGCGCTGCAGTTCGCGCGCGGCCTGTCCGACACCGACGAGCCCGACCTGTGGCAGCACGACCTGTCGGGGCAACTGGTGCACTGGATCGAGGTCGGCCAGCCCGATGAGCGCCGCATCGTGCGGGCCTGCGGCCGAGCCGAGCAGGTGACGATCTACCCCTACGCCAGCGCCACGCCGATCTGGTGGTCGGCCATCGAGAACCGCCTGGCCCGGGTGTCCAACCTGGCCGTCTGGCACCTGCCGTCGGCGCAGACCCAGGCCCTCGCCGCGCTGGCCGCGCGCTCGATGCAGTGGCAGGTGACGGTGCAGGACGGACTGGTCTGGGTCAGCGACGGGCAGCACAGCATCGAGATCGCGCCGCAGGCGCTGAAGGCGCGCCGGTAGACCTGGGCGGCGAGGCCGAGGGTACGGGCGCCTGCAGCGTGGCCTCGGCGGGCCGAGGATGGCATCTCCGATGCCCAGCGGCCAGGTTCGTAGTCCACCGACCCATCGCCGAACTTGTCAGTTCGTCAGCCCGTCAGCTCGTCAGCTCGTAGGTTCGTGGGCTGGTCAGTTGGAAGACGCCGTCCTGGCTGCGGCGCTGACCGGCAGTTCGTCCCCAGGATCCGGTGCCACGTCAGGGCTTGCGCTCATCCAGGCATCGAAGCCTGCATCCGTGCCTCGCGCCATGCGCTCTCGAAAGTAGCTCTCGGTCTTCAGTGCCGAGACCTTCTCGGCGATGGCTGTCACGAAGAACTGATTCATCGAGACCTTCTCCTCCTCCGCCACACGGCGCGCGTATTCAAACAGCGACTCAGGCACTCGCAAAGCGTAATGGGCCATCTCAGCTCTCCCGGTTGGGCGGCAAGCATCCTTGCAGGAAAACCGCCGGTGTCAGCAGATTCAGATTGAAACGTCGCGCCGCTCGCGCAAAGTCCGCGGTGTTCAGGGTGACCAGGGCATCCGCCCGGCCGTTCAAGGCAGTCTCGAGCACCATCTCATCCGATGCATCCCGCGTCTGCGGCCTCCAGAGAACGTGCAGGTGAACGGGCTGGGCGTAGCCGCAAAAAGCATCCAGAAAGGCATCGACCCTCCCGAGATCTCGCGCTCCAGCCTGCAACTGTTCCGGCCGCTTGAGCACCGCCTCGTACTCCAGCATCAAGGGCACGGAAACCAGGGCGAGGAAGCGCCTGTGGCGCAGCGCTTGCAAGACTGCGAACGAAGCCCCCTGACGGCTTCGACCCGCAGAAACCAGCACATTGGTGTCCAGGACCGCTCGAAGCATATTGCATATGATATGACTCTTTGGCCGTGAGGTCCATCAACGGGTGGTTCACAGCACCATGGGCGCTACGGTGCCCCCTAGCCGCCGCGTGATCTGCGCTGCCGCCTCCCGAACAGCCCGCGCCGTGGGCGAGGCCCAGGCGCTGTCCAGGCGGTCCTCGTGGTCGAGCGCGGTGATCACCACGGCGGCCTCGCCCTCGTGGTCGAAGGCGGCGGCGCTGAAGGCGTTCACACCCGGGATCGGCCGGCCGGCGGCGCGCGCCACGCCGTGGGCGCGGCACTCGTCGGCGATGGCGCGCAACTCGTCGCGCCGCTCCTGCCAGGGCCGGGCGCCGGGGGTCTCGCCCAGGGCCGCCGGGCTGGCGTGTTCAAGCCGCTCGGGCGGCAGGGCTGCGACGAAGGCGCGGCCCGTGGCCGTGCCGGTGAGCGACATCACGCTGCCGGCGCGCAACATGACGTGCAGTGGCTGCCGGGCCTCGATCAGCCGCACCACCGTGGGCCCGAAGTTGCCCCAGACGGCCAGCGCCACAGCGTGGCCGGTGCGCGCGGCCAGCGCCTCGGCCACCGGTGCAGCCGCCTGAATCGGGTCGAGCTGGTGCAGCGCCGCCAGCCCGATCTGCAGTGCCGCCGGGCCCAGGCCGTAGCGCCCGCTGGCCGCGCGCTGCTCGACCAGCCCCAGCCGCCCGAAACTGACCAGATAGGGGTGCGCGCGCGACGGGCTCAGGCCGGCGCGGGCGGCCAGGTCCTTCAGCGACAGGTCCTGGCGGCTGTCGGCCAGTGCCAGCAGCAGCCGGCCCGCGACCTCCACCGACTGCACCGAGCGCTGGCCGGACGCCTCGGCTGCGGGCTCCGCACCCAGCACATCGACAGCTTCGTTGATTTGTTCCATGCGAATGAGTTTGACATATGCGTATCTCGGCGTCTACACTTTCGCATCCGTCCCGCGCGCCGCGCCCGCGCCGTGGGCGCCCCACACCCCGGTCCAGGACACCCCCGACGATGAACACCAAGGCCTTCGCCAGCCAAGCCGACCTCGAGGAAAAGAAGGTCACCTTCGAGCAACTGTCCGAGCACGCCTGGGCCTACACGGCCGAGGGCGACCCGAACACCGGCGTGATCATCGGCGACGACGCGGTGCTGGTGGCCGACACGCAGGCCACGCCGGCGATGGCGGCCGACGTCATCCGCCGCATCCGTGAGGTCACCGACAAGCCCATCCGTTACGTCGTGCTCACGCACTACCACGCGGTGCGCGTGTTCGGCGCCAGCGCCTACGGCGCGCAGCAGATCCTGGCCAGCCAGGACACCTACGACCTCATCGTCGAGCGCGGCGAGGCCGACAAGGCCAGCGAGATCGGCCGCTTCCCGCGCCTGTTCCGCAACGTCGAGAGCGTGCCACCCGGCCTGACCTGGCCCACCATCACCTTCAGCGGCAGGATGACGCTGTGGCTGGGCAAGCTCGAGGTGCAACTGCTGCAGCTCGGCCGCGGCCACACCAAGGGCGACACCGTCGTGTGGCTGCCCGGCGAGCGCACCCTGCTGTCGGGCGACCTGGTCGAGTTCGACGCCACGCCCTACGCCGGCGACGCCTACTTCACCGACTGGCCGCAGACGCTGCGCCGCATCGCCGCGCTCGACCCGCTGGCCCTGGTGCCCGGGCGCGGGCCGGCGCTGAAGGGTCAGGCGATGGTGCAGAAGGGCCTGGAGGTGACCGGCGCCTTCGTCAGCGACCTCTACGCCAGCGTGCGGGCCGGCGCGGCCGCCGGTCAGGACCTGAAGACCGTCTACCGCGAGACCTACGCCGCGCTGAAGCCGAAGTATGGCCACTGGGTCATCTTCGACCACTGCATGCCTTTCGACGTGACGCGCGCCTACGACGAGGCCACGCAGTACCGCGACCCGCGCATCTGGACCGCCGAGCGCGACGTGCAGATGTGGGAGGCGCTGGAGCGCTGAACATGCTGTCGACCTACACTTACCCGACCTTCAGCTCGCCGCGCGCGCCCGAGCTGGAGGACGCGCCCGGCCAGTTGCGGCGCCACCCGGTGGTGGTGGTCGGTGCAGGACCGGTGGGCCTGAGCGCGGCGATCGACCTGGCCCAGCGCGGCCTGCCGGTGCTGCTGCTGGACGACGACGACACCGTCAGCGTCGGCTCACGCGGCCTGTGCTACGCCAAGCGCACGCTGGAGGTGCTGGACCGCCTGGGCTGCGGCCAGCCGGTGGTGGACAAGGGCGTCACCTGGAACGTCGGCCGCACCTTCCTCGACACCAAGGAGGTCTTCCACTTCGACCTGCTGCCCGAAGCCGGCCACGAGCGCCCGGGCATGGTCAACCTGCAGCAGTACTACCTCGAGGAATTCCTCGTCAAGCGCGCACAGGCGTTGCCCGGCCTGGCGCTGCGCTGGAAGCACAAGGTCACGGCGGTGGCGCCGGCCGGCGACGGCGCCACGCTGACGGTGCAGACCGCCGACGGCGAATTCCGCCTGCAGGCCGACTGGCTGGTGGTGGCCGACGGCGCGCGCAGCCCGATCCGGCGCATGCTGGGCCTGGACATCGAGGGCAAGGTCTTCCAGGACCGCTTCCTCATCGCCGACGTCGTCATGAAGGCCGACTTCCCGGCCGAGCGCTGGTTCTGGTTCGACCCGCCCTTCCACCCCGGCCAGAGCGTGCTGCTGCACCGCGAGGCCGACAACGTCTGGCGCATCGACTTCCAGCTCGGCTGGGACGCCGACCCGGAGGCCGAGAAGCGGCCGGAGAAGGTGATCCCGCGCATCCAGGCCATGCTCGGGCCCGAGCGCGAGTTCGCGCTCGAGTGGGTCAGCGTCTACACCTTCCAGTGCCGCCGGATGAAGCGCTTCCGCCACGGCCGCGTGCTCTTCGTCGGCGACGCGGCGCACCAGGTCTCACCCTTCGGCGCGCGCGGCGCCAACTCCGGCATCCAGGACGTGGACAACCTGGGCTGGAAGCTGCACCTGGTGATCGACGGCCGCGCCCCCGAGGCGCTGCTCGACAGCTACGACGCCGAGCGCACCGTCGCGGCCGACGAGAACATCCTGAACTCCACGCGCTCCACCGACTTCATCACGCCGAAGACGGCGATGTCGCGCCGATTCCGCAACGCGGTGCTGGAGATGGCGCGCGACTTTCCCTTCGCGCGCGCGCTGGTCAACTCCGGGCGGCTGTCGGTGGCCACGCACCTGGACGACTCGCCGCTGAACACGCCTGACGCCGACGCCGGCGACGACGCCTTCGCCGGCTGGATGGCCCCAGGCGCGCCGCTGGACGACGCGCCCGTGCGGGTGGGCGGCCGCGACGGCTGGCTGCTGCGCCAGATCGACGGCTTCACGCTGCTGTGCTTCGGCCCGACGGGCGTGGACGGTGCGGAACTCGCCGACGTGCCGGTGCCGCTGCGGCGGCTGCGCGTGCGGCCGGCGGGCTCGGCAGGCTCGACCGCCCCCACCGCCCAGACCATCCAAACCGCACCGACCACACCGCCGACATGCCCAGCGACCCCGGCCGGCGCCGGCCCCGCCACGGCCACGTTCGCACCCACCGAGGTCGAGGACGTGCAGGGCCTGGTCGCCAGGCGCCTGGACGGCCGCCCCGGCACGGTCTACCTGATCCGTCCCGACCAGCACGTGGTCGCGCGCTGGCGGCGCGCCGATGCGCCGGCGCTGCGCGCGGCGCTGGCCCGCGCGCTGGGTCACCCCTCTGGCGATCCCGCCCCCGCCACCGCCCCCTGAACACCGGAGCCGACGATGGCGTTCGAACACCTGCACACCCAGCCCCACCTGGGCATCCCCGGCCGGCGCCCCCTGCGCGCCTACACCCCGGGCGACACCTTCTACGAGATGCTGATCGCCGCGCACGACGGCCTGGACGACGAGGCCAGCCAGCGCCTGAACGCGCGCCTGGTGCTGCTGCTGTCCAATCACATCGGGGACCTGCGCGTGCTGCGCGAGGCGTTCGCCGCGGCCCGCCAGGGGCTGTGAACGGCCCAGCGCCGGTCAGGCCGGCACACGACACCTGAACACCCCGAGGAGGACACACCCCATGCAGATCGAGCGCATCCACCACGTGGCCTACCGCTGCCGCGACGCGAAGGAAACCGTCGAGTGGTACGGCCGCATGCTGAAGATGGACTTCCAGCTCGCCATCGCCGAGGACCGCGTGCCCTCGACGAAGGAGCCGGACCCGTACATGCACATCTTCCTCGACGCCGGCGGGGGCAACACCCTGGCCTTCTTCGAGCTGCCCACGCGCGCGCCGATGGGCCGCGACGAGAACACGCCCGCCTGGGTGCAGCACATCGCCTTCCGGGTGCAGGATCGGCAGACCCTGCTCGCATACAAGGTGCACCTGGAGTCGCAAGGGGTGGAGGTGCTCGGCCCCACCGACCACGGCGCCTTCCACTCGATCTACTTCTTCGATCCCAACGGCCACCGGCTGGAGCTGGCCTGCCCCGACCCGGACGAGGCCGGCATGCTCGCGCGCATGGACGAGGTCAAGTGGAAGATGCTGGAGGACTGGGCGCGCACCAAGACCGCGCCCAAGCACGCCGAGTTCTTCCACCGCCGCGAGTTCACCCCCGAGGCGACGTCCGCCAGCGCCTGAGCACGACACGATGACCCCCGCCCTCGACGCCACCCACGACCCCCAGCGACGCAGCTGGGTCGCCTCGGCCCAGGCCGAGGACTGCGACTTTCCCGTCCAGAACCTGCCCTTCGGGCGCTTCCACACCGCCGACGACGCCGCGGTGCGCGTGGGCATCGCCATCGGTGACGCGGTGCTGGACCTGCGCGCCGTCGATGCCCTCTGCCGGGCCGGCCGGCTGGCCGGTGAGGCCGCCCCACCCGCAGACCTGCCCACCTGGCTGGCGCCACTGGCCGCCGGGGACCTGAACGCCTTCATGAAGCAGGGGCCGGCGGCGCGGCGCGGCCTGCGCGTCTGGCTGAGCGATGCGCTGACCGAGGGCTCGGCGCTGCAGGCCACGCTGGCGCCGGCGCTGCGTGCGGCCGCCGACTGCACCATGGTGCTGCCCTGCCACATCGGCGACTACACCGACTTCTACAGCGGCATCCACCACGCCACCACGGTGGGACGCCTGTTCCGGCCCGACAACCCGCTGCTGCCCAACTACAAGTGGGTGCCCATCGGCTATCACGGCCGGGCCTCGTCCATCGTCGTCAGCGGCACCCCGGTGCGTCGTCCCATGGGTCAGCTCAAGGCCCCCACGGCGGACGCGCCCGTCGTCGGCCCGAGCCGGCGGCTGGACTGCGAGCTCGAGCTCGGCGCCGTGGTCGGGCGGGGCAACGCGCTGGGCGAGCCGGTGCCGCTGGCGCAGGCCGAGGAGCACCTCTTCGGCCTCGTCCTGCTCAACGACTGGTCGGCGCGCGACGTGCAGGCCTGGGAGTACCAGCCGCTGGGGCCCTTCCTGGCCAAGAACTTCGCCAGCACGGTGTCGCCCTGGATCGTGACGATGGAGGCGCTGGCGCCCTTCCGCATCCCCTTCGAGCGCCCGGCCGCCGAGGGCGGCGACCCCGGCACCCTGCCCTACCTGGAAAGTGAGCCCAACCGCGCGGCGGGCGCCATCGACCTGCAACTCGAGCTCTGGCTGCGCACCGCCTCGATGGACGCCGCGGGCCTGCCGGCCACGCGCATCGCCGCCGGCGCCTGGCGCGAGGCCGGCTGGTGGACGCTGGCGCAACTGCTGACGCACCACACGATGGGCGGCTGCAACCTGCAGGCCGGGGACCTGCTGGGCACCGGCACCCTGTCCGGCCCGCGGCCCGACCAGGCCGGCTCGCTGCTGGAGCTGACCGCCGGCGGACGCCAGCCCCTGAGCCTGCCCGGCGGCCAGACCCGCACCTTCCTCGAGGACGGCGACACCCTCGGGCTACGCGCCTACGCGCAGCGGCCCGGTGCCCGACGCATCGGGTTCGGGGCCTGCGACGGGCGGATCGTGGGGTGATCTCTCGGGCCTGAGAGCGCTCCAAGGGCGGGGCGCCGCCCGCCCGTCCGGCAGCTCTGACGGCGCTCGGTGCTCGCGGACCAACCGTTCGGGCTGAGCTTGTCGAAGCCCTGCGCCTGTGGCAGGGCCCTCACCATCAACCCGCAGGCGGCCGGGCGGCGAAATCCTGCCGCTCCATCCACCACGACACCAGGAAGCCGGCCACCAGACCCCAGAAGGCCGCGCCGATATTGAGCAGGCTCAGGTCGGCCACGGTCACCAGCAGGCTGACCAGCGCGCCCAGCGTGAAGCGGCCGGCGCCGAAGGCCGACGTGAAGGCCCCCTGCAGCACCCGCACCATCGCCAGACCGCCCAGCACCATGATGAAGGCCTTGGGCGTGGCGAGCATCAGGCCGGTGAAGGTGGGCGCCAGCAGGCCGAACAGCACGGCCAGCGCACCAAAGGTCAGGGCCGCGGTGTAGTGGCGCGGCCGGTCGCCCGAGGCGCTCATCATCGCGTTGCTGGGCCCCGTCAGACAGGTGCTCACAGCCCCCACCAAGGCGCTGGCCGCAGCCCCCAGGCCGCACACGAAGGCAATGGCGTTGACCGGCGGGTCATGCCGTGCCGCCTTCAGCACCGCCACGCCCTGGCCGTTCTGCACCACCAGCACCGTGATGGCCAGCGGGACGACCAGTTCCACCATGGCCGCCAGCGACCAGGCCGGCGCCTGCACCAGCGGCTGGGCCAGGCCCAGCTGGCCGGCGGCTGAGGCGTCGACCCGGCCCAGCAAGGCCAGCGTCACGATGCCCGCCAGCAGCGCGCCGATCAGCGGCGGCAGGCGCCGGCCGAGCGCCGGCACGGCCGACAACGCGATGAAGGCCAGCACCATCGGCGCGGCCACCGCCACGTCGGCGTGCAAGGCCCGCACCAAGTCCAGCCCGAAACGCAGGAAGACCCCGGCCACCATCCCCATGACCACCGGCATGGGCAGCAGCGACATCACGCGCTTGACCCATCCGCTGGCGCCCAGCACGAGGATCAGGACGCTGGTGACGTAGAAGGCGCCGATCACCTCGGCGAAGCTCTGGTGCTGCAGCGCCGGACCGACGAGCACGGTGCCCGGGATCGTCCACCCGAAACCCAGCGGGGTGCGGTAGCGCCAGCTCATGGCCAGGGTGATCAGGCCGTTGATGAAGAAGACCCCGAAGACCCAGGACGCCAGCTCAGCCTGCGACAAGCCCCCGCCCGTGCCCACCGCCAGGATCACGGCCACCGGCCCGGTGGCGGCGAAGATGAAGGCGATCAGGCCGTTGGCCAGATAGGTGGGGCCGGCATCGGCCAGCACCTGGCGCAGGGTCGGTGCGGGCCCGGCGGGCCGCTCCAGGTGGTCGAGCATGGGGGTGGGGTCCAGGGCGGGAAGCGGATAGGCCAATGATGCCTGCATCGCGTCAGGACGGGTGGGACGGGCGAGGCGCCGTGATGAGCCGCCGGGCGCCCGCCCAGCCGCTCTCAGCGCAGCACCGACACCGCCAGCGCCAGAAAGGCGCGGACCGATTCCGGGCTGTTGCCAGCCGCGCGCAGGCCCACCGCCAGCCCGAACTGCTCCTGCAGGTAGGCGGCCGCCAGATCCGTTGCAATCCCGCCGCGCCATTGCCCGCTGCCCGCGGCTTCTTCGAAGAACCGTGCGTAGCCCTGCGCCAGTCGCGTCTCCATCGCTGCCATGAGCGTCTGTGTGCGGGGGCCGAAGCGCGAGCGCGTGGCGCGCATCTTCATGAACAGGCAGCCCGCCCCCGTGCGCGTGTCACCGCTGGCGATGTCGATCAGCGCATCGAGCTTGGCGTG
>Ga0169931_10005605_pt1 | contig 19079 bp, 15 predicted proteins | sample Kivu_15m_20L_FD_129675 | JGI IMG/M metagenome (GOLD analysis project Ga0169931, IMG submission 129675) | Freshwater microbial communities from Lake Kivu, Western Province, Rwanda to study Microbial Dark Matter (Phase II) - Kivu_15m_20L... | ecosystem: Environmental > Aquatic > Freshwater > Lake... | reverse complement strand
TTGGCGCGGGCCAACATCTCCGGTACCGCGCCCGAACCCCAGACTTTAGACAGCAAACCAACCTTGGCCTCGGCCGGTGTTGGCGAGGCCTTGATGAGTGCGATGACTTCGTCAATGTTGGCGAGTGCAACCGCCAGGCCTTCGAGCAAGTGAGCCCGCGCCCGCGCCTTGGCAAGGTCGAACACCGTGCGTCGCGTGACGACTTCGCGACGGTGACGGATGAAGGCCTCGAGCATTTCCTTGAGCGACAGCAACCGCGGTTGGCCGTCGACCAACGCCACCATGTTGATGCCGAAAACCGTTTCGAGTGGCGTCTGCGCAAAGAGATTGTTGAGGACGACTTCGGCGTTCTCGCCGCGCTTGAGCTCAATCACGATGCGCATGCCGTCCTTGTCGGACTCGTCGCGCAAACCGTCGCTGGAGATGCCCTCGATCTGCTTGTCGCGAACCAGATCAGCGATGCGCTCGATCAAGCGCGCCTTGTTGACCTGATACGGAAGCTCGGTGACGATGATGGCCTGACGCTCGCTGCGGCCCCCAACGTCTTCGAAATGGGTTCGGCCCCGAATCGACAAACGGCCTCGCCCGCCTTTGTACGCGCTGACGATTTCCGACGCACCATTGATGATGCCGGCGGTCGGAAAATCAGGACCCGGCACGAGCTGCATTAGGCCCGCGAGATTGATCTCGGGATCGTCGATGACAGCGATGCAGGCGTTGATGACCTCGGTGAGGTTGTGCGGCGGAATGTTGGTCGCCATGCCGACCGCGATGCCTGAGGAGCCATTGACCAACAGATTCGGGATGCGCGAGGGCATCACCGCGGGCTCCATCAACGACTCGTCATAGTTGGGTACGAAGTCGACGGTTTCGCGATCGATGTCGGCGAGCAACTCACTGGCCATGCGCGACATGCGCACTTCGGTGTAGCGCATGGCCGCCGGCGTATCGCCATCGACCGAGCCGAAGTTACCCTGGCCGTCGACCAGCAGGTAGCGCATCGAGAAAGGCTGCGCCATACGCACCACGGCATCGTAGACCGCCACGTCGCCGTGGGGGTGGTACTTACCGATGACGTCACCGACCACGCGAGCCGATTTCTTGTACGGCTTATTGTATTCGTTACCGAGTTCGCGCATGGCGTAAAGCACACGGCGATGGACGGGTTTAAGGCCGTCACGAACGTCCGGGAGCGCGCGCCCGACGATCACGCTCATGGCGTAATCGAGATAGGATTGGCGCATCTCGTCTTCGAGGTTTACGGGCAGGACTTCGCGGGCGATTTCGCTCATTCGGGACGCTGTTACTGCAGTCGAAAACGAAGCAGAAATAGTACCATATCCGCATGCACTCTGAACGCCCTGCCGACCCCGCCGAAGTCGCCAAGTTCGACGCCCTCTCCCATCGCTTTTGGGACCCCGCCGGCGAGTTCAAACCACTGCATGCATTGAACCCCTTACGCCACGCGTTCATCGCCGAACGAGCAAACCTCAGAGGCGCTCGGGTTATCGATGTCGGCTGTGGCGGAGGACTGCTCGCCGAGTCGCTGGCACGCGCTGGCGCTAAGGTCACGGCTATCGATCTCGCGCCCGGCATGATCGAAGTCGCGCGACTGCATGCAGCGGCCTCTGCGCTCGATATCGACTACCGTCTTGAGTCGGTCGAATCGGTGGCGATCGAGCACGCGGGTCAATTCGACATCGTTACCTGCATGGAAATGCTCGAGCATTTGCCCGAGCCCGCAGCGACGTTCGAGCAGCTGGCAGGCTTGGTGCGGCCAGGCGGGAAACTGTTCGTCTCGACCATCCAGCGCAACCTGCGCGCATTCCTCGTGGCGATCGTCGGTGCTGAATATCTCACCGGCCTCGTACCGCGAGGCACCCACGAATACGAGCGCTTGATTCGCCCCGCCGAGATCGCAGCTTGGGCGCGCGCCTCGGGCCTTGAGCTCGTCGAGCTTGCTGGTATGGAATACAACCCGCTGACCGCCGCAGCAACTCTCATTCCCGAGCCTCAGGTCAACTATCTCTGCATGCTGCAAAAGCCGGTGCAATGACCATGGCCGACATCGATGCGCTCTCCAACCGCGGGTTGGTGCTGCGCTTCGCGCCAGTCACGCTGCGTGACGAGCTCCAAGCGCTGTTCACTATCGAGCAAGAAGTACTGACCAGTCTCGACATACGACTCGATCACGCTGTCGCGCATACACGCTTGGAATGGTGGCAGCAGGAACTCGAGCGACTGGCGCGAGCTGAGCCGCGACACCCGGCCACCCGTAAACTCGCAGAGCGCGCGTTGGCCCAAGGTCGCACGCCGCCCCTGCTTGCGGGCCTGATCGAAGCGACCCGCATCGATCTTGCCAGCGTGGCGTTTCTCGATCGCAACGAGCTCGACGAATACTTAACTCACTGGAGCCAGAGCATCTTCGTCGCCGCGACACACGATGCCTCAGCCACCAATTTACGTCTCGGTCGCACCATTCGTGAAATCGAACTGCTCGACGTCTTCGATCGTCACGCAAGACGGGGGCGTATCTATCTGCCTCTTGGCGACCCGCCTGCCGCCTACCAACCCTGGTTGCAACAACCGCTTGCAGCCACCGAGTGCGCTACGCTGAAAGAGCGGTTACTCGAGCTCTACGATGCACTGCATATCGCACTTCAAAATCTTCCGCCCGAGTACGGCGCGGGCCGAGCAATCGCGCTGATCTGGGCAAGCCTCGCGCAGCAGCAAGCCACTGCGCGTGCTCGGCTCTTGCCCTCGTTTGCGCCAGCCTCTCGCTGGCAGGCGTTCTCGCGTACCATTCGCGCCTGGCGCGCGGCCGTCGCCTGCAATCCCAAGGACTCGTCATGACCTCTGTCGCTTTCGACCCCCGTCACGTCACCCTCGCTGCGGGTGAACTTGTGGGTCGCGTGATCGCCATCACAGGTCCAACGGCCGGCATTGGTCACGCCTTGGCCCTCGAGTGCGCCCGCCGTGGCGCCGAGGTGTTACTGATCGGTCGCAACGTCAAGAAACTCGAAGCTGTTTATGACGAGATCCTGACGCTGCGTCGGTACGATGGCAGCGAGATCAGCCCGCCTTCTATCGCACCACTCGATCTCGAGAAGGCGGTGGCACAGGATTACGATGAGATCGCCCGCGCAGCGCAGCAGCGCTGGGGCCGCCTCGACGGACTCGTGCACAACGCGGCACTACTTGGCCAACCGGCAGCTCTCGAAGATTACGACGTGCCCACCTTCGTCAAGGTAATGCACGTCAATGTGACGGCCGTGTTCGCACTGACGCAGGCACTGCTGCCGGTGCTGCGAGCCTCGAGCGATGCTTCAGTCGTGTGTAGTGCCTCGGGTGTTGGACGCAAGGGCCGCGCTTACTGGGGTGCCTACGCGATTTCGAAGTTTGCGCTCGAAGGCTTCATGCAAACTCTCGCCGACGAACTCGAAAAAACTTCGGTGAGAGTGAATTCAATTAATCCAGGACGGGCCCGCACGCAAATGCGACGCCAAGCCTATCCGTCCGAAGACATCAACACGCTGCCCTTGCCGGCCGCCGTCACCGGGCCGTTCGTCGCGCTACTCGGGCCGCAATCCCGCGGGGTCAGCGGCCGCGCTTTCGACGCGCAATAGCCGCACTTCGTCTTCGTTGAGACCGCGAAAGTGGCCGCGATTGAGGTCACGCGTCAACGCGAGAGGACCCAGTCGCATGCGTTGAATGCGACTCACGAGTGCGCCATGACGCTCGAACAACTGGCGCACATCTTTGCCGCTAGCGCCCGTGAGCAATACGCGATACCAACGATTGGCACCCTCGGTAAACTCTTCCGAGCCTTCGAGCTCCGCCACCGCGAGTTTTCGACCATCGTCGAGCTCACCCAACATGATGGCTTCGCGATGCTGGGATTCGAGCTCACCTCGCACCCGCACCAAAAACTCAGTCGGCCAGTGGCGCACGTGCCGCTGCAGACGGCTCGCGAGTGCGCCGTCCGTGGTTACGAGCTCAAGCCCACCATCAACGCCCGGCATTGGCGACACCGCAAGAAAACGTCGCCCCGCCTTGCGCGGTAACTTTGGGATCAACTCGTCTTTGAGCGACTGACCCGGCGAGCGGTGACAAAGAAACACTGAGACCTCAAGACCGAGACGCGCGGGATCTCTGACTCGGCGTAACACCCGTCCATCCACTTTGACTTCGTCGCGACCGAGAACACGTTGGCCGAGTTCGGCCGTCTTGCCGTTGACGGTGATTCGCCCGGCTTTAATCCACTCTTCTGCTTCACGCCGCGAGGCGATGCCTGCTTGTGCAAGCACTTTTTGCAGCCGATCGCCGGCATCGCTCGATGCGGATCGCGCTGCGGACCTCGTCTGACCGGGCGCCGCCCGAGATGGCGAACCGCGCCGCGGCGATCGCGGCCTCACGCCTCCGACCGAGAGCTATCGAAGACCGCCTCGTCAGCTTGTCCTTCGAGACCGGGCGTCGGCTGCGTATCAACCAACTGCTCGGCATCGACCAAGGCGCTCTCGCCCTCTTCGGCATCACCGGCCACCGGTAGCGGCAATTGGGGATTGAGATCGGCCATCGCTTTGAGCTCAGCTAGCGGCGGTAATTCATCAATGCCACGCAGGCCAAAGTAATCGAGAAAGCCACGGGTAGTTCCGAGCAGCTCTGGGTGCCCCGGCACATCGCGATGACCAACAACTCGCACCCAATCGCGCTCCATCAGCGTCTTGAGAATATTGGGGTTGACCGCGACCCCGCGCACCGATTCGATTTCGGCGCGGGTAATCGGCTGCCGATATGCGATCAAGGCCAACGTTTCAAGTAGCGCTCGCGAATAACGTTGTGGACGCTCGGGCCACAGCCGCGAAATTTCGCGCCCGTAATTCTGGCGAATCTGAATACGCCAACCGCTGGCGGTTTCCTTGAGTTCGACGGCGCGGTCGTCGTACTCCCGCGCCAGTCGCTCGAGGGTTGCGTCCAACAAAGCTTTCTCGGGCCGACCATCCTCGTCGAAGAGCTGCGCCATCTCCGTCACAGTCAAAGATTTACCGGCGGCCAACAACGCCGCTTCGATCACATTCCTGATGTGCTGCTCGCTCATGCTTGTCCTTCGTTATCGGGTTCTGCAGTGCTGTCAACGTCCTCACCGACCACACGCAAGCGCGGGCTTGCCGCGGCGCGTACATGCAGCGGCCCGTAAGGCTCGGTCTGCACAAGATCGATCAGGCCTTCACGGACCAACTCGAGCACGGCGATGAAGGTCACGGTGACACCCATGCGCCCCTCTTCGGGCTTGAAGAGGCGCACGAATTCGACGAACGCGCCGCCCTCGATACTCGAGAGCACATCAGTCATGCGCGCGCGCACCGACAGTCGTTCGCGCTGCACGTGGTGATGCTGGAACATGGCCGCACGGGCGACGACCTCGCGAAACGCGGCAATCATTTCTTGCAAGGTCACATTGGGCAGATTGCTGACCGGTCGGCGCGCCTCATTCTGCGCACTCGCGAGCCATACGTCACGATCGAGACGCGGCACGTTGTCGATCGCCTCGGCCGCTTGCTTATAGCGCTCGTATTCCTGCAGCCGACGAACAAGATCGGCACGCGGATCGGCCTCTTCAACAGTCGCTTCGCTCGAACGCGGCAGCAGCATGCGCGACTTGATCTCGGCCAGAGTCGCCGCCATCAGCATGTACTCACCAGCCAACTCGAGCTGCATTTCCTGCATCAGCTCGATGTAGTTCATGTACTGCTTGGTGATATCGGCAAGCGGTATATCAAGGATGTCGAGGTTCTGTCGGCGTATGAGGTAGAGCAGCAAATCGAGCGGCCCCTCGAATGCTTCGAGAAACACCTCAAGCGCCTGCGGCGGAATGTAGAGATCACGCGGCATCTGCGTGACGGGCTCGCCTTGCACGACGGCGAACGGCATCTCTTCCTGCGTCGGAACGCTGGCAGAGTCAGCAGGAGGCGGCACCAGCCGCAGTTCGGGTTTCGACACGATCTCAGTCTCCCCGCAGGTGCATGGCGCGGCGTACTTCATCGAGCGTCTCGCGAGCCGCCTCGCGTGCCTTCTCGCTGCCCTCGGCCAAGATCGCGCGCACCAGCTCCGGATTCTGCTCGTACTCTTCGGCCCGGGCACGCATGGCTGAAACCTCGCCAACCACCTTGTCAATCAGCGGCTTCTTGCACTCGAGACAACCGATGCCTGCACTGCGGCAGCCCGCCGCTGCCCACTCACGGGTGGGCTCGTCGGAGTAAACCTGGTGTAGCGACCACACTGGACACTTATCCGGATCGCCCACGTCAGTACGGCGCACGCGAGCAGGGTCGGTTTGCATGGTCTTGAGTTTTTTGGCGACCGAGTCTGGGTCTTCGCGCAAGCCGATCGTGTTGCCATAGGACTTCGACATCTTGCGCCCATCGAGGCCCGGCAACTTGGGCGTCGGCGTCAACAGCACCTGAGGCTCGGGCAGGATAGCGACGCTGTCGCCCTCAAGGTAGCCGAGCAGCCGTTCACGATCGGCTACCGTGATGCGGTTGTTGCTCTGCACCAGCGCGCGCGCCTTCTCGAGCGCAGCCACATCGCCTGATTCTTGAAACTTACGCCGCAGTTCGCGGTACAGCGCACTCGCCTTGCCACCGAGTTCACCTGCGGCCTTTTCGGCTTTCTCTTCGAACCCGGCCTCGCGACCAAACAAATGGTTGAAGCGACGAGCGACCTCTCGGGTGATCTCGACGTGGGCGACTTGATCTTCGCCAACCGGAACGTAGCCCGGACGGTAGAGCAAAATATCGGCCGACTGCAGCAGCGGATAACCGAGAAACCCGTAGGTTGCGAGGTCCTTTTCCTGCAGCTCGGCTTGCTGATCTTTGTAGGTTGGAACCCGCTCGAGCCACGAGAGCGGCGTGATCATCGATAACAGCAAATGCAGCTCGGCATGTTCCGGCACGTGCGACTGCACGAACAGCGTCGAAACGCCCGGATTCAAACCCGCGGCCAACCAATCGATCGCCATTTGATGGGTGTACTCGGGCAGCTTGCTGGTGTCCTCGTACCCCGTAGTCAGGGCATGCCAATCAGCGATGAAGAAATAGCAGGGATAGCGGTACTGCAGATCCACCCAGTTGCTGAGGGCGCCGTGATAGTTGCCAAGATGCAGCTGCCCGGTGGGGCGCATGCCCGAGAGCACGCGATTGGCTTGAGGTTGGCTACTCACTAGCCGACAACTCACATAAAAAAGGCCGCATAAATCCCTGATTTTAAATGATTATTTATCAATATCAGTCCCGGAACTCTGACCCGGAGACTAATCTTGAGCGGAATTATACCGACTCAGCGTCTACCAAACCGAAGCTCGCGACACTGCCGCGACCACGGCGCACCAGAAGTGGCGGATTGTGGGCAAGGTCGATGACTGTGGTCGGCTCGATACCGCAGGCGCCGCCGTCAAGCAGCGCATCAAGCGCCGAACTCAAGCGCGCCTCAATGTCGTCGGCATCGTTCAGCGGCAACTCGTCGCCCGGCAGCATCAAGGTCGAGCTCATGATGGGCTCGCCCAACTCTTCGAGCAGCAACTGCGGCACCGGGTGATCAGGAACCCGAATCCCGATGGTGCGGCGCTTCTCGTGCTGCAGCCGACGCGGCGTCTCACGGGTTGCCTCGAGCAAGAAGGTATAAGGCCCAGGTGTCGCGGCCTTGAGCAGGCGAAACTGTGGGGTATCTACTTTCGCGTACTTGGCGATCTCGGTCAGATCCCGGCATACGAGGGTGAAGTGATGATGCCGGTCGGCCTCTCTGATTCGCCGGATTCGTTCGAGCGCATCCTTATCGCCGATGTGGCACCCGAGGGCATAGCACGAGTCGGTTGGATAGGCGATGACCCCACCCCCACGCAAGAGATCGGCCGCCTGCTTGATAAGGCGCCGCTGCGGATTTTTCGGATGCAGTTCGAGTCGCAACATGACGGGCGTTATCATACGCGCATGGACCGCTTGGAACTGCTGCGCAGCCGACTGCAAACCGCACTTGAGCCCGAACTTCTCGAGCTACGCGATGACAGCGCCCTGCACGCCGGACATGCCGGTGCTCGCGAGGGCGGTCACTTTCACGTCACCATCGCGTCGGCGCGTTTTGCGGGCATATCACCACTCAAACGACATCAGCTGGTATACGCCGCGGTCGGCGATCTTTTCGGTAGCGGTGTCCATGCCCTGTCCATCGACGCCCGCTTGCCCTCATAATTCACACCCCCAACTCATCACTTCGAGTACGACTCATGAAGATTTCGCGATTCCTTTCCGTAGCTGCCGTCGGCATTGCGCTCGCCGCCTGCCAACCCAAAGGCGATGCTGCGGACGCGGCCAGCGATGCGGCGAAAAAGCCTGTCGCCACCATCAACGGCAAAGCCATCTCCCAAGGTACTTTCGACTTCTTCGTGCAGTCAGCAACGGGCCGACCGGCCAGCGATCTCGACGCCGAGCAGCGCAAGCGCGCTCTCGACTCGCTGATCACCATGCACATCGTTGCCGGACAAGCCCAGAAAGACGGCCTCGACAAAGAGCCTGATCTGGCTGCCGAGCTGGAACTGATGCGGCTCAACCTGCTGCAACAAGCGGCGGCCGAGCGCTATCTGCGCGACAAGACGCCGACTGATGAAGAACTCAAGGCCGAATATGACGCCCAGGTCGCGCAGTTACCGCCCAACGAATATCGCGCTCGCCACATCCTCGTGCCGACCGAGATTGCAGCCACGCAGATTCTCGATCGCCTGAAGCGCGGCGAGCGCTTTGAGAACTTGGCGAAAGACTCGCTCGACTCCTCGCGCGAGCAAGGCGGCGATCTCGGCTGGTTCAGCCCAGCGAGCATGGTGAAGCCCTTCGCTGATGCCGTGATGGCACTGAAGAAAGGCGAAACGATTGCCGCACCCGTGCAAACCCAGTTCGGCTGGCACGTCATCCGGCTCGATGACGTACGCGCGGTCGAACCGCCGCCGTTCGAACAGGTCAAGCCGCAGCTCGGCCAGGGAGTGCTCGGTAAGAAGTTCCGCACCTACACCGAAGAGCTCGAGAAGGCGGCCAAGGTCGAGCGCAAGCTCGACGCGGCGAGCGCCACCACCAAGCCCTAAGGCGAGCTCAACAGAGCGCCTGCGCCCTGGCCCTTGCAGGGTGACCCGCTCTAGGCTCGAGGCGCAACGGATACAACGGCCGCTAGGTTCAGCCTGGCGGCCGTTTTTCTTTGAGAATCACGAGTAGCGCGGCCTCATCAAGCACCGAAACCCCGAGCTCGGCCGCCTTGCGCAGTTTGCTGCCCGCATCGCTACCCGCGATGAGGTAATGCGTCTTACGGGAAACGCTCGCACTCGTTTTCGCCCCAAGCGCGCGCAGCGCATCCTCGGCCGCATCACGGCCCATCGACGCCAAGGTGCCCGTGATCACAAAGGTCAAACCGGTCAAGGGCCGCTCGCCCTCTGGCGGCGCCTCATCCGGCCAGTGAAGACCGAGCTCGCGAAGATCACTCAACATGGTGCGATTGAGCGGATCGGCAAAGAATTCAGCAACGCTGTTCGCCACCACGGGCCCAATATCCGACACCTGCTGAATGGCCGAGACATCGGCCGCCCATAGCGTATCGATCGAGCCAAAGTGTCGCGCGAGAGCCGCTGCTGTCGCCTCGCCCACTTCGCGAATACCAAGCGCAAACAGCAAACGCGGCAAGGTGGTCGCTTTGCTCTTCTCGATCGCGGCCAATACGTTATCGGCAGACTTTTCACCCATACGCTCGAGCGCCAACAACTGCGTGCGCTGCAAACGAAAGATATCGGCAGGCGAGCGAACGAGATTGGCCTCGACCAGCTGTTCGATCAGCTTGTCACCCAAGCCCTCGATATCGAGCGCGCGTCGGGCGGCGAAATGCCGCAGACGTTCCTTAAGCTGAGCACTACAACGATAGCCCCCAAGACAGCGCGCAACCGCAGCCTCCGGCTCGCGCCTCACTTCGGAGCCACAGACGGGACAAGCATTTGGCAACAGCACGGGCCTAGCGTCAGTTGGTCTCTGCTCTAGAACGACTCGCGCCACTTCCGGAATGACGTCTCCCGCGCGCCGTACGACTACCGTATCTCCGATCATCACGCCCTTGCGGTCGATCTCGTCCATGTTGTGCAACGTCGCATTGCTGACCGTCACACCACCGACGAAAACCGGCGCCAGGCGCGCGACGGGAGTCAGGGCGCCGGTGCGGCCAACTTGAAATTCCACCTCGCGCAGCACGGTGTTCGCTTCCTCGGCGGGAAATTTGTGGGCCACGGACCAGCGCGGTGCTCGGGCGATAAAGCCGAGTTTTTGCTGCGCCTGCAGTGGGTCGACTTTGTACACCACGCCATCGATTTGATACGGCAGGTTGGGCCGCTTGGCCACCATCTCCTCGTAGTACGCCAGACAACCCTCGATACCTGTGACCCGTCGCACTTCTGGCGAGACGCGTAGTCCAAGCTCACGCAACCATTGCAAGCCATCGCTATGCGAGAGCGGTAGCTCGCTTCCCTCAAGCACTCCGATCGCGTAGAAAAAAATCTCGAGCGGTCGTGATGCCGTAACGCGAGGGTCGAGCTGTCGGAGACTGCCTGCTGCGGCATTTCGCGGGTTGACGAAAGTCTTGTCACCCTTCGCTGCCGCTTCTTGATTCATGCGCTCAAAACCCGCCACCGGCAAGTAGACCTCGCCACGAACCTCGAGCAAAGCGGGCGCCTCACCACGCAAGCGTAACGGCAGCCCAGCAATGGTACGCACATTTGCAGTGACATCCTCGCCAACCTGACCGTCACCGCGAGTAGCCGCGCGGGTGAAGTGCCCGTTTTCATAGATCACCGAGATGGCGAGCCCGTCGAGTTTGGGTTCGGCCGAGTACTCGATCACCGCTTGGTCACCCAAGCGCTCGCGCACGCGTCGATCAAAAGCGCGAACGTCAGTTTCATTGAACGCATTGTCGATCGACAACATCGGCGCCCGATGATGCACTTCAGCGAACTCATCGCTCGGCGCACCGCCCACTCGTTGGGTGGGTGAATCCGCGGTCAGCAGACTCGGAAACGCGGCCTCGAGCGCGCGCAACTCGACCAATAGCCCGTCGAATTCGAAGTCCGTAATCTCGGGATCATCGAGAACGTGGTAGCGATAGTTATGATGGTCGATGAGCCGCCGCAGCTCGATGACTCGCGCGGCAGACTCAGTTGCAGCTTCGCTGCCCATGTCAGCCGTTGACGCTCGCCGCCTCTCGACGCATCTGCGCGAGCCGCGCCTCGCTCAATACCTCGCCGCTGGAGTCACGGAGCTCACCGCGCAAGCGCTGCGCTAGCGTGTGACCGACGAGCAGCAACTTGTCGACGGTGTCACGCCCCGGCAGCGGCCCTGGCAACACGGCGAACAAATTGAGACCGAGATAAAGATTCGAGTCCATGGTGGCAAGATCAAAGCTTCCCGGTTGAGTCAGACTCGCTGCACTTAATAGCACCCTCCCATCAGCCACTGGCCGGTGGAAGATCTCGAGCTCGCCCAACAAGAAGCCCTCACCGAGCAGGGCTTGCCGCAGGCTCACTCCGGTGAAACGCTCGCCGTTGCGCGCAATGACACGCAGCGCAACAATTTGGCGTTGATCTTCGGGCGGCCAATCGAGCCGCGGTGTGCGCGGTGTAGAGGCGTCAATTTCCAGCGGTGGCTCATGCGCTGCGTTGCCGGGCTCGCTTACCAAATCGATTTTAGGTTCGATAGCAGCCTCGGGCAGGCGTTCCTCCGCGCCAGCGTCGGGGACAGACGCTGCCACCTTGTGATGCGAAGAAATCAAGGGAATAGACTCGTCACCGGGCTCGCTGAGCGCAGAGTCGAGATCAACGATAGATGGCTCGACCAGTCGGTCTCGCACCCGTAGTTCAGGCAGGCTTAACTCAGGTTCACGGCCGCCAGGCTCCACCGCAGGCTCCACCGCAGGCTCACGCCCAGCCGCGCCCAAGGACGGCCCCAGCAACGGGTCCTCCGCGGGTTCCGAGGTGCCCCGAGTCTGGCCTAGTGGACCCATCTCATGCGCATCATCAGCGCGCTTCGCCCGCCAACGCTGCACGAGCTCCCAACTGACGATGGAGAGCAACAGCACGCCACCCAGCAGCAGCAACGCCAAACGCAAATCTTCAGTCAGCTGTTCGATCAGTGCCATGACTTAACTCGCCGCCAGCCGCACCGCCTCGTCCACGTCGACGGCGACGAGACGCGACACGCCGGGCTCATTCATGGTCACGCCCAACAACTGCGAGGCGAGCTCCATCGTCACCTTGTTGTGGGTGATGAAGATGAACTGCACCTGACTCGCCATTTCTTTGACGATGTCGCAGAACCGACCGACGTTATTTTCATCGAGCGGTGCATCGACTTCATCGAGTAGACAAAATGGCGCGGGGTTGAGATCGAAAATCGAGAATACCAGCGCGACGGCGGTCAATGCTTTCTCGCCACCCGAGAGCTGAGAAATCGTCACGTTGCGCTTGCCGGGCGGTCGCGCCATGACCGAAACGCCCGCCGTCAAAGGATCGTCACCCGTAAGCTCGAGATAGGCGTGTCCGCCACCAAAAAGCCTGGGGAATTTAGCCTGTAGACCCGCATTGATCTTGTTGAAGGTATCCTCGAAGCGGGTTCGAGTCTCCTTGTCGATCTTGTGCATCGCTTCTTCAAGGGTGGTCAGCGCCGAGGTCAAGTCGGCAAACTGGCGATCGAGATACTCCTTGCGCTCAGTGTTCTGCTGCAACTCGTCGATCGCGGCAAGATTGACCTGCCCCAACCGCTCGATGTCCTGACGAACCTCGGAAAGTTGCGTCTCCCAGGCCGGCACGACCGCGTCCGCGGCCAAATTCTGCAGCACTTCAGCGAGTTCGAACTCGGTTGCCGCAAATTGCTCGGCGATCGATTCTCGTCGCACGCGGGTCTCTTGCGCTGCAAGCTTGGCCTGCTCCATGGCCTCACGAGCTTCGTTCACCCGACGCTCGGCACTCTGGCGCTGCTCGTCGAGTGCCCGCAAATCGGCATCGGCTTGTTCAAGCGTGCGACGCGCCTGCGCGAGCTCACTCTCGACCTCAAGCCGCCGCGACAATAGACCATCGAGTGTACTTTCCAGCTCCAGAATCGGAGCCTCGCTACCCGAAAGCTCCGTCTCGAGATCGGCGATGCGCTGACTGAGTACGCCGCGCTGCTCAACTGCTCGCTGGATACCGATTTCCATCGCGCTACCAGCAGTACGACGGCCCTCGGCCCTGACCAACAAATCACGCGCCGATAGTTGCGCAGTCTGCGAAGCGCCACGCGCGTGCGACAAGGCGTCGCGCACCTGTTCGCGCTCGGCATCAAGGTCGGGGCGCCGCGCATCAAGTTCACCGACCCGAACGAGACCTCGCTCGAGCTCGATGCGTGCTCGACCTAGCGCCTCTTCGGTAGCGCCCGCCTCACGTGCAACATCTGCTGATTCGAGCTCCAGACGCTCACGACGCAGCGCCGACTCCTGAAGTCGGGCTCGCGAGGCCTCGAGCTGTCCGAGCAGATCGGCATGCTGACGATGGGCTTGCTGGATTCGACCCTGCACGGTGTCACGCTCGGTCTCTGCGACCGTGAGTGCAGTGCGGACAGTCTGCAGCTCGGTCTCGAGCTCGCGTACTCGCCTCTCAGCAAGCTCGAACTCGCCGCGCAAAGACTTCAAGCGCTGTTCGCGCTCAAGCACACCGGTGTGCGCATCACCACCACGAGCGATGCGCAGCCAACCACGCCCCACCCACTCACCGTTTGGAGTGATGATGGACTCGCCACGCGCCAGATTACGTCGCGCCGCAAGAGCCTCTGAAAGGCTCGCCGCGAGACGGACATTGCCGAGAACATCCATGACCGCTTCGGGACCTGTGACCTTGGCGGCAAGGCTATCGGCGTTGCCTGACGAGCTGCCTGGTGTCGCCTCGAAAATATCGACCTGCCCGGCTTCAACGCGCGAGACAGCATCGATGAGCTCATCGAGTCCCTCGACACAAACCGCCTCGAGATAATCGCCAAGCACCGTCTCGACGGCACGCTCGAAACCACTCTCAACGGTGAGCAGTTCAGCAACCCGCCGCTGGTCAGCAAGCCCCGCCGACTTCAGCCATTCGGTCGCTCGCGCATCGGCTTGCCCGAGCGCAGCACGCTGCAATGCCTCGACGGACATCAGTTCGGCGCGTGAACGCTCACGATCGCCACGAGAACCCTCGAGTCGCTCTTCGATCGCCAATTGCTGAGTGCGAAGACCCTGAACTCGAGTCAGTGCCGAGTTGAGGCTTCGCGACAGCTCTTCGGCGGCGCTACGAGCCTGCGATTCCCGCTCACCCAATTCGAACAGCTGCCCCTGACTTTCCTGCGCAAGCAACGCGTCACGTTCGACATCGAGCCGATCACGCTGTGCCCGCAGCCTTCGCAGTTGATTCTCGAGCTGCTCAATTCGAGCACGCTCGACTTGCACGGTCTGGTTGACGCTGCCGAACTCGGCATTGAACGCTTCCCACTGCTGCTGCCAACTGGAAAGTGCCGCCTCCGCCGACTCGAGAGCCGCGGCAGCTGCACGCTCCTCGCTCTGCGCTCGCTCAAGATCGGGTGTTAAGCGGGCGAGCTCCTCGCGAATGTTGATGAGCTCCTGCTCATCGCGCGCAATCTGCACGGCAAGTGCATCCTGCGTGCTGCGCGATTGGTCGAGATCACTGCGTTTGCGATCGCGCGTTTCACGCGCAAATTGGATCTGCTGCTCGGTGCGCGAGATATCTGCGCCGACAGCATAAAAACGCGCCTGAACTTGCGAGAGCGCCTCGGACTGCTCAGTATGAAAGGCTCGTTGCGTTTCGATCGCAGCCTCGGCCGCGCGCAGATCAGCTAGCGCCGCCTGCATGGCCAATTCTTTTTCACGTACTGCTGAGTCGTGAACCACGGCGCCGCTATCGAGATCGCGAAGCCGCAAGGCCAAGAGCTCCGCCGTTAAGCGCCGCTCTTGCTCTTTAAAAGTTTGATACTTGCGAGCACTAGCCGCCTGGCGCTGCAGATGCCGGATCTGCTTGTCGATCTCGTCGCGCAGATCCTGCAGGCGCTCGAGATTTTCCCGCGTGTCGGCAATACGGCTCTCAGTTTCCTTGCGGCGTTCTTTGTATTTTGAAATGCCGGCAGCCTCTTCGACGAAGGCGCGCATCTCATCGGACTTGGCTTCGATGACTCGCGAAATCATGCCCTGCTCGATGATCGCGTAACTACGCGAACCGAGACCGGTGCCGAGGAACAACTGCGTGATGTCCTTACGACGACAGCGCGCACCATTAATGAAGTAGCCACTCGAGCCATCGCGCGACACTTCGCGTCGCAGTGACACTTCGGCAAAAGCGGCGTAGTTACCACTGATCTTGCCGTCGGAATTGTCGAACACCAATTCGACCGACGCCTTGCCCACGGGCTTACGGGCACTTGAGCCGTTGAACACCACATCCGCCATGGAGTCGCCGCGCAAATGCTTGGCGGATAGCTCGCCCATCACCCAGCGCACCGCATCGATGACGTTGGACTTGCCACAACCGTTTGGGCCGACAACGCCGGTGAGATTGCTCGGGAAGGTAACAGTGGTCGGATCGACGAACGATTTAAAACCGGCCAGCTTGATCTTGGTCAAACGCATCGTTGGAAAATTCTCCGCGGTGGGTCACCACCGACTACATCCGCTAGTGTAAATTAATCGGCTGGCAGGCGTCGTCACTCGACGCCCTCCCCTTAACTTCCAGCTGCCGAAAACAACATGACCACACTGCCCGTCAAGCACGTTGAGACATTTCCGAACCCCCGCCCCGAGATTGACTACACCATCCGTATGTCGATCCCCGAGTTCACCTGCCTGTGCCCGAAGACGGGGCAACCGGACTTCGCCACTTTCGAGCTGGAATATGTGCCTGATGCGGCCTGTGTCGAACTCAAGTCCCTAAAGCTCTATATGTGGTCGTTTCGAGAGCGCGGCGCGTTTCACGAAGCCGTAACCAACGAGATTGCCGATGAATTAGCCGGGGCGACCCAGCCGCGCTACCTCAAACTGACCGGCAAATTCAACGTCCGTGGCGGCATCTACACCACGGTCGTGGTGACACGTCGACAGGCTGATTGGCAACCACAACAGCACGTTGAGCTGCCCTGAATCCGGCGGGCAGCGCCCTCTGCCCCTGACGACACTTTGCCGTTATACTCCCGCGTCCTACAGAGCCCCTTGCTGAAAAAGGAGCGCCTGATGCCGACGAAAAAGCCCGCGGCGAAAGCCACGAAACCCGTTAAATCGACCGCCGCCAAGCCCAAGTCGCAGGGCGAAAGTGCGGTCGTCAAGAGCAAGACAGTGAGCCCAACACCCAAGACTTCAGCCGCGAAAAAGTCGGCGGCACCGAGCGACACGGCTGCTAGCAGCACTCAGGCCGAGAAAGCTCCTTCGATCAAGAAACCGACCGGCGGCGTCACGGCCACCTACGTCCAGCGCAATCCGCGCCCCATCGTGCCGCAAAACAACGACGGTGACGACGAAGACGGCAATTTGCTGTCAGGGCCGCGCAATGTTCAGCCCTACATCGTCAAGCGCGGCGAACAGTACATGAGCCGCGAGCAACTCGATCACTTCCGTCAGATTCTCGAGAGCTGGAAGCAAGATCTCATGGAAGAGGTTGATCGCACCGTCTCCCATATGAAAGACGAGGCGGCCAATTTTCCGGACCCCAACGATCGCGCCACCCAAGAAGAGGAATTCAGCCTCGAGCTGCGTACCCGTGATCGCGAGCGCAAGCTCATTCGCAAGATCGAAGAGGCTTTAAAGCGCATCGAAGACGGATCCTATGGTTACTGCCTTGAGACCGGTGAGGAAATCGGGATCAAGCGCCTCGAAGCCCGTCCGGTCGCCACGCTCAGCATCGAAGCGCAAGAGCGCCGAGAACGTCGCGAAAAACAATACGGCGACCGCGACGACCGCTACCGCTGATTTTGGGGCGCACGCCAAGCTGTGCGCTACGTCGGACGTTTTGCACCCTCACCGACCGGACCGCTGCATGCCGGTTCGCTGCTGGCAGCGGTCGGCAGTTTCCTCGATGCGCGCCACGCTTCGGGTCAGTGGTTGTTGCGCATCGATGACCTCGATCACGCCCGCTGCAGGACGCAGTGGACCCATCAGCTGCTCGACACCCTGGTCTGCTTTGCTCTGCAAACCGATGCCGACCCCTGTTACCAAAGCACTCGCGGATCTCGCTACGCCGCTGCGCTGACGCAGCTCGATACCTTGGGCTTGTTATTTCGTTGTCGCTGCAGCCGCCGTGAACTTGCTGCAGAAGGCGAGCCCTGCTGCCTACGCGACTGTCGTCAGCGCAATCTACCGAGCTCCGAGACGAGCCTGCGGATTGATCTGTCGCAACTGCCCGAACTCACGACGATCGATCGAAGCCTAGGCCGTATCCACTTCGATCCAACATTACACCGTGATCTCGTTGTGCAACGACGTGACGGCATCGTGACCTATCAGCTCGCAGTGGTAATCGACGATGCCGACCAAGGCGTCACCGATGTCGTTCGTGGCGCAGATCTGCTGCCCTCGACTGCTTGGCAACTTGCGCTGCATCACGTGCTCGATTTACGGCCACCGCGCTACCTGCATCTGCCGGTTCTTGTCGAAGCCGATGGCAGCAAGCTCGCTAAGTCAAAACATTCTGCAGCACTCGATCCAGCAACAGTGCTGCAATTACTGAACCGCACCCTCTCGCACCTGCGTCAGCCCGCACCGTCACCACAAACGAAACGGCCGAGTGAATTGCTTCACTCGGCCGCTTTGAACTGGGACCCGACTGCTTTTGCCGGACTCAGCGAGATCAGACTATCTGAGGATTAACGCTCTTCGACATCTTTGATCGACAAGCGCACGCGACCCTGACGATCGACCTCGAGCACCTTGACCTTGACCAGATCGCCTTCGTTCAGCTTGTCCGATACGCGTTCGACACGCTCGTTGGAAATCTGCGAGATGTGCACGAGACCATCTCGACCTGGGAGGATCGTCACGAAAGCACCGAAGTCCATCAAACGAGCAACACGCCCCTCGTAGACTCGACCGACTTCGACGTCCGCCGTGATCAACTCGATGCGTGCCTTGGCCTCACGACCCGCAGCACCGTTGACCGAGGCGATCTTCACCGTTCCATCATTTTCGATGTCGATCGTGGTTCCCGTCTCTTCGGTGATTTGACGGATCACTGCACCGCCCTTGCCGATCACGTCGCGAATCTTTTCAGGATCGATTTTCAAGGTGATGATCGACGGCGCCCACTCGGACATCGTATTGCGCGGCGTCGAGAGAACCTTGTTCATTTCGCCGAGGATGTGCAGTCGGCCGGCCTTGGCCTGCTCGAGCGCAATTTTCATGATCTCAGGCGTGATGCCCTCGACCTTGATGTCCATCTGCAGCGTTGTCACGCCTTCGCTGGTACCGGCGACCTTGAAATCCATGTCGCCGAGATGGTCTTCGTCGCCGAGGATATCGGTGATGACCTTGTAACGACCACCCTCGAGCACGAGCCCCATGGCTACGCCAGCGACCGGTGCCTTGAGTGGCACGCCTGCATCCATCATTGCGAGGGAAGCGCCGCAAACCGACGCCATCGACGATGAGCCGTTGGACTCGAGAATCTCCGAGACCACGCGGACGACATACGGAAATTTTTCCATATCAGGCATCACAGCCTGGACACCACGTCGCGCGAGGTTACCGTGACCGATCTCGCGGCGCTTGGGGCCGGACATCATGCCCGTTTCACCGACCGAGAACGGCGGGAAGTTATAGTGCAGCATGAACGGTTCACGGCGCTCACCATCGAGCGCGTCGATGATTTGCGCATCGCGACCGGTGCCGAGGGTCGTGACCACGAGAGCCTGTGTCTCGCCGCGAGTGAACAATGCCGAGCCATGCGTACGCGGAAGCACACCAACTTTGACGGTGATCGGGCGCACGGTGGTGGAATCGCGACCATCGATGCG